>Ga0207882_1000258_pt1 | contig 16084 bp, 15 predicted proteins | sample MalvirmetaMSP103_FD_184228 | JGI IMG/M metagenome (GOLD analysis project Ga0207882, IMG submission 184228) | Marine viral communities from the Deep Pacific Ocean - MSP-103 (SPAdes) | ecosystem: Environmental > Aquatic > Marine > Oceanic | place: Pacific Ocean | collected 2011-05-15 | reverse complement strand
CAGAGACAGGATCACCGGGGCGACGCCGCCCTGCATCACCTGCCCGCCCACGAGGCCGGTGCCGCCGCCATGCGGCACCACCCCGACGCAGGCCGTGTGGCAGGCTTGAAGGATCGTCGCCACCTCCTCGGTCGAGCCGGGTGCCAGCAGCAGCCCCTGTCCGCGATAGCGTCCGCGCGGCTCTTCGAGATGTTCGGGGCCCGCGTCGCGAAAGACAGGTTCGGGCAGCCGGTCGCGCAGCGTGTCGAGGAACTCCGGCGTCGCGGGATTGAGCATGGGGACCTCCCTTGGCCTCGTATCGGCGGTCAACCGGTCTCGGTGCGTCCGCGCCGGTCAGCCCGCAGGTTGGCGTAAAGCACGTGATTGCGCCAGCGCCCGTCGATCTGCAGGTAGCTTTGCGCCACGCCCTCGTACTTGTAGCCGCAGCGTTCCAGCAGCCGCCGCGACGGCGTGTTCTCCGGCAGGCAGCCCGCTTCGATGCGGCTCAACTCCATCGCGGTGAAGGCGTGGTGCACCACCGCCTGCACCGCTTCGCGCATGTAGCCCAGCCGCGCGAAGGGCGCACCGATCCAGTAGCCGGTGGTGCCCGCCTGCGCCGGACCGCGGCGGATGTTGTCGAGCGTGATCGCGCCCAAGAGCATGTCGTCTTCGCGACGGATCAGGAACAGCGGCAACGCGGTGTTCTGGCTGATCGACCGCTGCGCCCAGTAGACGCGATTGGTGAAGGCGCGCCGCGTCAGGTGATCGGGCGCCCATGTCGGCTCCCATCGGGTCAGAAAGGCCGCCGAATCCTGCCGCAGCGCCGCCCACGCGCGGAAATCGCCATGTACCGGCGGGCGCAGTGTCAGCCGTTCCGTCTCGATCTGGACCCGCCGACGCTGGCCGAGCATCAGGCGGCGAGCCTTTCCTTCAGCTCTTCGAGGTGCGGCGCGGTCTCGGCCGGACCGTAGAGCGCCAGCGCGCTGCCCGCGCCGCCCGCCGCATGGGCGGCAAAGTCGCGCACGGCCTCGACGGTGACGGCATCGATCTTCTCGACCGCCTCCTCGACGCCGGGCACCCGGCCCCAGATCGCCAGCATCCGTGCCAGACGCTCGGCCCGGTTCGACGGACTCTCCAGCCCCATCAGCATTCCGGCCTTCATCTGCGCGCGGGCGCGGGCGACCTCGGCTTCGGACATGTCATGCGCGGCGCGCTTCATCTCGTCCATGGTGATCCGCGCCAGATCGCCGATTTCCTCGGCCGAGGTGCCGGCATAGATCGTGGTCATGCCGGTGTCCTCATAGGCCCCGGCCTGCGCGAAGATCGTGTAGCACAAGCCGCGATCCTCGCGCACCTTCTGGAACAGCCGCGAAGACATGCCGCCGCCCAGGGCCGTGGCATAGATCTGCGCGGTGTAGATCGCGGGATCGCGGTAGTCCGGCCCTTCGAGCGCCATGGCGAAATGAACCTGCTCGAGCGGCTTGATGACCCGCTTTTCGCCGCCCATGAAGCGCGCGGGCGGCTGGATCGGCGCGGTGACGCGCGGCGCGAGCCCGCCGAACAGCCGCTCGGCTTCGCGCACGATCTCGTCGTGGTCCACGTCGCCCGCCGCCGACAGGATCAGCTGACCGGGGCCGTAATGCGAACGGGTGAAATCCGCCAGATCGGCGCGGCTGAAGGCCGAGACCCGCTCGGCGGGGCCGAGGATGGTGCGGCCCAAGGGCTGATCGGGATAGGCTTCTTCCTGAAGCCAGTCGAAGATGATGTCGTCGGGCGTGTCGAGCGCCTGACCGATCTCCTGCAGGATCACGCCCCGCTCGACCTCGATCTCCTCCTCCGAGAAGACCGGATTCAGCAGGATGTCCGAGATCACGTCGAGCGCGAGCCCCACGTCCTGACCCAGCACCCGCGCGTAATAGGCCGTCATCTCGCGCGAGGTGTAGGCGTTGATGTAGCCTCCCACATCCTCGATCGCCTCGGCGATGGCGAGCGCCGATCGCGTCTTGGTGCCCTTGAACGCCATGTGCTCAAGGAAATGCGCGATACCGTTCTGATCGGCGGTTTCGTGGCGGCCACCGGCCAGCACCCAGATGCCGATCGAGGCCGATTGCAGCCCCGGCATCCGCTCCGTGGCGATGCGAAAGCCGTTGGACAGGGTATGAAGCTGGACACTCACCGTGCGATCTTCTCCCGAATGACGGATTGCAGGGCGGCGAGATCGTTCTCGACCCGCGTCACCCGTTCCGGCCGGTCATACAGCCCCGCCATGCGGGTGGGAAGGGGCGGCCGGATCGTGGTGGCGGCCTCGACCGCGTCGGGGAACTTTGCCGGGTGCGCGGTGGCCAGCGTCACCATCGGGTTGTCGCCGATATGCGCCTCGGCCACATGAACGCCGACGGCGGAATGCGGGCACAGGAGCTCGCCGGTCTCGGCGTAGACGCGGCGGATCGTCTCGCGGGTTTCGTCCTCGGAGGCGCATCCCGAGGCGAAGCCGTCGCGCAACCGTCCGATGGCGCCTTGGCTCACCGCGAAACCGCCATCGCGCTTGAGCTCGTCCATCAGCTGGGCAACGGCGGCGCCATCGCGCCCATAGGCGTCCCACAGCGCGCGCTCGAAGTTCGAGGAGACCTGGATGTCCATCGAGGGGCTGATCGTGGGCGTCACGCCGGACTTGCGATGCTCGCCGCTCTGGATCGTGCGGTGCAGGATGTCGTTGCGGTTGGTGGCGATCACCAGCCGCCCGATCGACAGCCCCATACGGCGCGCGATGTCGCCCGCGTAGATGTCGCCGAAATTGCCGGTCGGCACGGTGAAGTCCACCTCGCGGTGCGGCGCGCCGAGCGTGGTGGCGGCGGTAAAGTAATATACCACCTGCGCCAGCACCCGGCCCCAGTTGATCGAGTTCACGCCGGCGAGCCGCACCTCGTCGCGAAAGGCGAAGTCGTTGAACATGTCCTTGAGCGCAGCCTGGCAGTCGTCGAAATCGCCCGTCACCGCGAGGCTGTGCACGTTCTCCTCCGACGGCGTCGTCATCTGGCGGCGCTGCACCTCCGAGATCCGCTCATGCGGGAACAGGATCACCACGTCGACATTGGCCAGCCCTCGGAACGCCTCGATCGCCGCCGAGCCCGTGTCGCCGGAGGTCGCGCCGACGATGGTGATGCGCTCTCCCGAGCGCTCCAGCGAGGCCTGAAACAGCTGACCGATCAGCTGCATGGCGAAGTCCTTGAAGGCCAGCGTCGGCCCGTGGAACAGCTCAAGCAGGTGATGGTTCGCGCCGATCTGATTGAGCGGCGCGCGTGCCGGATGGGCAAAGCTCGCATAGGCCTTGGCGATCAGGCCTCGAAACTCGTCCTCGGTGAAGGCGTCGCCGATGAAGGGGCGCATCACGCGGAAGGCCACCTCCTCGTAGGGCTGGCCCGCCATCGCCGCGATCTGGGCGCGGTCGAACATCGGCACCGTCTCGGGGACGTAGAGGCCGCCGTCGCGGGCGAGCCCGGTGAGCATCGCCTCCTCGAAGGAGAGGCTCGGGGCCTGGCCCCGTGTGGAGACGTAGCGCATGGGTCGGTCCTTCGAAATCATCAGGGGGCGACGCGGCGGCCGCGCCACAGGAACAAGCCGGTCATGACGGCCAGAACGGCCGCCAGCGAAAACCAGGTGATCGCGTAGCCGAGGTGGTCGTTCGCCACGGCGGCGCTGTCAAGCGGCATGGGGGCCGTGCCCAGCTCGGGCGTGATCCGCCGGGCCACGATCATCAAGGGCGCGGTGCCGAGAGCGGCGGCCATCGGGGCCACGTCGCGGGCATACCAGATATTGACGGCCATGTCGGGGGCGGGGGTCCAGTCGTCGACCTCCTGCGGCCAGTGCAGGTTACCGGTGATCATCACGTCGGATGCGGCGCGCCCGATATCCTTGGCCCCCAGCGGCACGAAGCCCAGATCCACCATGACCCGCCGCTGCGCGGTATCGAGCACGCCAATGACGCGGTAGCCGGGCCCATCGGCGGCGCTGAGCACATGAAGCTCTTCACCGGTCAGCTGCCCCTGCGCCACCACGGGCAGGTAACGCTGCGCCTGCGGGTCGGCGGTGTCGAGCCCCGCGAGCGGCACGGGAGCGGCGAGGATCCGTGCGTCGAGATCCGCGAGGATCGCCGTTTTCCATGACAGCCGCTGAAGCTGCCAGACACCCAGACCGATCAGGATGACGCAGCCGACGAGGCCCATGAGCAGCGGGAGAAAGGTTCGGCGCATCGTGTCTCCGGAAACGGACAGGACGCGCGGGAGGGCCCGCGCGTCCGTATTCGGTGGGCTGAAGTGTGGTCGGACGCGCAGGCCCGTTCCGATCAGCTGCCCCAGACGTAGATCGCCATGAACAGGAACAGCCAGACCACGTCGACGAAGTGCCAGTACCATGCCGCCGCCTCGAAGCCCACGTGCTTCTCGGGGGTGAAGTCGCCGCGCTGCAGGCGGATGAGGCAGATCGCGAGGAAGATCGTGCCGATGATCACATGCGCGCCGTGAAAACCCGTCGCCATGAAGAACACGCCGCCATAGACGTTGCCGCCGAAGGTGAAGGGTGCCTCCCAGTACTCCAGCGCCTGAAAGGCGGTGAAGATCAGGCCGAGGCCGATCGCGATGGCGAGGCCGTTGCGCATGTCCTTGCGGTTGTTGTCATGCACCAGCGCGTGGTGCGCCCAGGTCGCCGCCGCGCCCGAGCACAGCAGGATCAGCGTGTTGATCAGCGGCAGGTGCCACGGGTCGAAGGTCGTGATCCCCTCGGGCGGCCAGGTGCCGTCGACCATCGGGCTTTCGGGGCCCATGGGATAGAGCGCGTTCTTGAAGAACGCCCAGAACCACGCCACGAAGAACATGACCTCGGACATGATGAAGAAGATGAAGCCATAGCGCAGGCCGATCCGCACCACCGGAGTGTGATCGCCGATGCGGCTTTCGCCGACGACGTCGGCCCACCAGCCATACATGGTGTAGAGCACCGCCGCGAGGCCGATCAGGAACAGCCAAGGGCCGGAGCCGTGCATCCAGGTGACCGCGCCGAACAGCATGGCAAAGGCGCCGACGGCGGCGATGAACGGCCAGATGGACGGGGCCAGGATGTGGTAGTCGTGGTTCTTCTCATGCGCCATTGCGTCGATCCCTCGGGCCTTTCGTTCAGTTCGTGTCTATCGCCTGAGCGGCGGTTCGTGTCAAAGACTCGTTGCCCGGCGCAAGTGCGGCCGTCTCCGTGTCCTGAGGCAAGTCGATCTCGTAGAAGGTATAGCTCAGCGTGATCTCGTGGACATACTTGGCCTCGCGATGCTCTACGATCGCCGGATCGACGAAGAAACTCACCGGCATCAGCACCGTCTCGCCGGGCTGCAGCACCTGCTCGGTGAAGCAGAAGCATTCGATCTTCTCGAAATAGCCGCCAGCGGCATAGGGGGCGACGTTGTAGGCCGCCTGCCCCGCCACCGGGCGGTCGGTCGGGTTGTGGGCCTCGTAGAAGGCCAGTCCCGTTTCACCGATCTTGAGCGTCATCTGGCGCTCGACCGGCTTGAATTCCCAAGGCATGCCCCGCTCCAGCGAGGCGTCGAAGCGCACGGTGATGCTCTGGTCGAGCACGGTGTCGGAGGCGGTCTCGGCCACCGAGGTGGCACCGCCAAAGCCGGTAACCTGACAGAACCAGCTGTAGAAAGGCACCGCAGCCCAGGCCAGCGCCCCCATGACAACGACGACGCCCGCCGTCTGTAGCGCGGTGCGGCGCAGCTTGCGGTCCCGATCGGTCATTGCGCAGGCGCCTCCTGAGGCACCAACTGCGGCCGGGCGACATGGTCGAAGCGCTCCAGCTCGACGATCGAGCCCAGGCTCAGCGTCTTGACCACGGTGAGACCGAAGATCAGGGCGACAAATCCCACGAGCAGCAGCCCGACGCCCCAGTTGCGGCCCCGCCTGCGGTGATGCAGTTCATGTTCGACACGCATGGACATGTCTCCTTATGCCCCGACCAGCCCCGACAGGATCTGCCAGGAACCGCCCCAGGGACGTAGCGCCGCTTCGATCAGAAGCGCGCCGAAATGCAGGAAAAGATAGCCGAGCGAGATCTTGAAGACCCTCTTCTCGGCGGCATAGCCATCGGCCTCGGCCGCGGCTTCGTCGCGGTTGTAAAGCCGCCACGCACCGCCGAGGAACTGGATGTTCAGCGCCGCGGCGATGACGAGATAGATCGGCCCGCCGATCGAGGTGAACCCCAGACCCAGCGCCACCGGCACCAGAAGCAGCGTGTAGGCGAGGATGTGGCGGCGGGTGGAGCGGCGGCCATGCGTCTCGGTCAGCATCGGCACGCCGGCATCGCCGTAGTCGGACTTCACGAACAGCGCCAGCGCCCAGAAATGCGGCGGCGTCCACATGAAGGTCAGCGCGAACATCAGCACGCTTTCGATAGCGATGTCGCCAGTGGCGGCAGCCCAGCCGATCATCGGAGGGAACGCGCCTGCGGCGCCGCCGATGACGATGTTCTGCGGCGTCGAACGCTTGAGCCACATCGTGTAGATCACGGCGTAGAAGAAGATGGTGAAGGCCAGAAGCCCGGCGGCGAGCGGCCCGGCGGCGAGGAACAGCACCACGACCGAAAAGCCCGAGAGCGCGAGGCCCAGCGCCAGCGCCTCGCCCGGCGTGGTCTTGCCCGCAGGGATCGGGCGCGACTTGGTGCGGCGCATCACCGCGTCGATATCGGCGTCCCACCACATGTTGAGCGCGCCCGAGGCCCCGCCGCCCACGGCGATGCACAGCACCGCCACGAAGCCGAGGAAGGGGTGCACCGGCACCGGGGCCACCAAAAGGCCCACCAGTGCGGTGAAGACCACAAGGGACATCACGCGCGGCTTCAGCAGGGCGAAATAATCGCCCAAGCCCGCTTCGGGGGCGCCGTTGTAGCTCACGTCGGTCATGCTGGCATCGGTCATGCGGGCTCCCGTCCGGCGGTCATCATCCGCCGTCGCTGGTGGCGCGGTCGCGGGGGTCTGCCCCGCCGTCGCGGTCGGGTTGTCCCGGCCGGTCGTCATGTCGTGTCGCGGCGCTGCCGCTGGGTCGGGCGGGCACATCCGCGCCCGGCCCCGTCATGCGCGTCCCGGCTCAGGCCGGATACTCTTCCTTGGCGCCCGCGAGCCACTGCTCGTAGACCTCGGGGCTCACCACCTTGACGGTGATCGGCATGTAGGCATGGTCCTTCCCGCACAGCTCGGAGCACTGGCCGAAATAGACGCCTTCCTGCTCGGCGGCGAACCACAGCTGGGCGATCCGGCCCGGCACCGCGTCCTGCTTCACGCCGAAGGCCGGGATGGTCCAGGAGTGGATCACGTCGGCGCCGGTCACGTCCATCACCACGGTGGCGCCCACCGGCACCACCACGGCGGTGTCGGTCGCCAGCTTGAACTCGTCGGCGCCGTAACCGGCCTCGTTCAGCTCGGCCAGGATCTCCTCGTTGAGGTTGCCCATGCCCGCGCCGATCATGAAGCTTTCGAAGGCCACGTCCTCGTCGACATATTCATAACCCCAGTACCACTGGAAGCCGGTGACCTTGATGTGCACGTCGCCCTCGGGGATCTCCTGCTGGTCGAACAGCACCGGCAACGAGAAGGCCCCGATGAAGATCAGGATCACGATCGGCACGATGGTCCATGCGATCTCGAGCGGCGAGTTATGGGTGAACACCGCGGGCTTGGGGTTGGACTTGCGGTTGTAGCGCAGGATCACGAAGATCAGCAGGCCCGTGACGAAGAGTGTGATGGCGGTGATGATGACGAGCAGCATGCCGTCGAGCCAGTGGATGTCGCGCGCCAGCTTGGTGGCGGCGGGCTGCCAGCCCACGGCCCCGTCGACCGGACGACCGATGATCGGCAGTTCGGCGATCTGCTCCTGTGCCGAGACCATGCCCGCCATCAGGGTGGCTGTGGCGGTCCCGAGCACGGCGAGGGGCTTTGTGAGGTGCATGTCTCTACCTTGCGTGTGTGGCGTAAGTCGGCGCCCCGAGGCCCCCGCTTGGGCGGAATCCCCTGTCGTCCGCGGGTCTATTCCCATAAACTGCCGCGCAGAACAAGCTGTCGGGTTGCGGCAAACGGACGCCCACCGGCGGCGCGGCATCCAAGGAACATCGCATGTCCTCATCGCAGGCTGAGCCCGCTTTCGACCCTTTCGCAACCCATCTCGACCGCGCGGAGGCCCTGCGCCTGCTGCGCGAGGCGGTGGCGGGGGCCGATGACGGCGAACTCTTCATCGAGCGCCGCCGCTCGGAGGTTCTGGGCTTCGATGACGGTCGGCTGCGCCACGCCAATTTCGACGCCGCCGAAGGTTTCGGCCTGCGCGCGGTGCGCGGCGAGACCTCGGGCTACGCGCATTCCACCTCCATCGACGAGCGCGCGCTCGGGCGCGCCGTCGCCACCACCCGGCTTGCCGTGGGCGATGGCGGCGGCACGCTGGCCGAAGCACCCGCGCGCACCAACCGCCATCTCTATACCGACGCCGACCCGATCGCCGGGGCGGCCTTCGGGGTGAAGGTCGATCTTTTGCGCGAGATCGACGCCTTCGCCCGCGCGCTCGACCCGAAGGTGGTGCAGGTCACCGCGAGCCTCGCGGCCTCGCATCAGGAGGTGGCGATCCTGCGGCCCGAGGACGCGCTTTACACCGACATCCGCCCGATGGCGCGCATCTCGATCGGCGTGATCGTCGAACGGAACGGGCGGCGCGAGAGCGGCAACATGGGGGGCGGCGGCCGCTTCGGCCTCGACGGGCTGATGGCACGCGACCATTGGGAGCCGGTGGTCCGCGAGGCGCTGCGCATCGCTCTGGTCAACCTGGACGCCGAGGCCGCGCCGGCAGGCGTCATGGACGTGGTGCTCGGGCCGGGCTGGCCCGGCATCCTGTTGCACGAGGCGATCGGCCACGGGCTCGAAGGCGACTTCAACCGCAAGGGCTCTTCGGCCTTCGCCGGTCTGATGGGCAGCCAGATCGCGGCCCCCGGCGTCACCGTGCTCGACGACGGCACCCTGCCCGACCGGCGCGGCTCGCTCACCTTCGACGATGAGGGCACGCCCTCGAATCGCACGACGCTGATCGAGGATGGCAGGCTGGTCGGCTACATGCAGGACCGGCAGAACGCGCGGCTGATGGGTGTGGCGCCCACCGGCAACGGTCGGCGCGAGAGCTTTGCCCACACGCCGATGCCGCGCATGACCAACACCTACATGCTCGCGGGCAAGGACGATCCGGCGGGAATGGTGGCGGATCTCAAGGACGGGATCTGGGCCGTGGGCTTCGGCGGCGGGCAGGTCGACATCACGTCGGGCAAGTTCGTCTTCTCCTGCACCGAAGCCTACCGCGTGAAGAACGGCAAGATCGGCGCACCGGTCAAGGGTGCTACGCTGATCGGCGACGGGGCGACCGCACTCAAGCAGATCCGCGCCATCGGCAACGATCTGGCGCTCGATCCGGGCATAGGCAACTGCGGCAAGAACGGCCAATGGGTGCCGGTGGGCGTGGGCCAGCCCTCGCTGACGATCGGCGGGCTGACGGTCGGCGGATCAGGGAGCTAGGCTTCCCGGTCTCGGGCCGTCCTCGATGTTCGCTTTGGTTTACGCGCTGTTAACCAAAGCGACCTAGACCTGAGCCTGCAACAGGCGAGGCGCGGATGGCCCAGAACCCGACTTCTTCCGCTCACCCCCCACTCCCACCCACAACGGAAGAGGACACGCTGTCCCGCCTGCGCCTGTTGCGCTCGCGCCGTGTCGGCATCGCCACCTACTGGCGGCTGCTGGCCGAACACGGCTCGGCCCGCGCGGCGCTCGACGTGCTGCCCGATGTCGCGCGGACCGCTGGGATCGAGGATTACGCCGCCTGCACCCCGCAGGCCGCGCGCGCCGAGATGGCCGCGGCCGAGGCCGCAGGCGCGCGGCTGCTCGTCCATGGCGATCCGCTCTATCCCGCCGATCTCGCCGCCCTGTCCGACGCGCCGCCGCTGCTTTGGCTTCGGGGCCGCGCGGCCCTGTTGCGGCGACCGATGCTGGCCATGGTCGGCGCGCGCAACGCCTCTTCGCTGGGACGGCGCATGGCGCGCCGGCTGGCGGCGGATCTGTCGGAGGCGGGTTGGGTCGTGGTTTCGGGGCTGGCGCGCGGCATCGACGCGCAGGCGCATGAGGCCGCGCTCGGTGGCGGCACCATCGCCGTGACGGCGGGCGGGGTCGACGTCACCTACCCGCCCGAGAATTCCGATCTGACGACCCGCATCGGCCGCGAGGGGCTGATCCTGTCGGAGCAGCCGCTGGGGCTCGCGCCGCAGGGCCGCCATTTCCCGGCGCGCAACCGCATCGTCGCGGGGCTGTCGCGGGCGGTGGTGGTGGTCGAGGCCGCAACGCGCTCGGGCAGCCTCATCACCGCTCGCGCGGCGCTGGAGGCGGGGCGCGAGGTGCTGGCGGTGCCCGGTCATCCCTTCGATGCCCGCGCCGGTGGCTGCAACCTGCTGATCCGTGACGGGGCCACCTTGGTGCGCGGCGCGCAGGACGTGCTCGACCTCGTGGGGCCCATCCTGTCACCGGAGCCCCCGGCGGCCCCGCCCCGTCGCGTCGAAATGTCCACCGCTCCCAACGACGATCTCCCTGCTCGCATCTTGGAGCGGCTCTGCGCCGCGCCACTGGCCGAGGATCAGTTGTTGCGTGATCTCGGCCTTCCTGCGGCGCAAGTGTTGCAGGCGCTGGTAGAGCTGGAGCTTTCGGGTCAGGTTGGCCGACAACCCGGCGGGCTGCTGGTGCGGCACGATCTCGAACGGACGGAGGGCTGAGGGCCCCGGGACGGCAGTGGGATCAGGGCGCATTGACAATGCGGCGAGGCCCGCCACATGTTGCCCGCCCAAAGCGTCCCTCCCCTGACCCGAGGATTCCCCATGCCCGTCGTCGTCGTCGAATCTCCGGCCAAGGCCAAGACGATCAACACTTATCTCGGGTCGGACTACACCGTCCTCGCCTCCTATGGGCATGTCCGCGACCTGCCGGCCAAGGACGGATCGGTCGACACCGATAATGATTTCGACATGCGCTGGGAGGTCGGCGCCGACAGCCGCAAGCACGTGAAGGCCATCGCCGACGCGCTCAAATCCGACCCCAACCTCATTCTCGCCACCGACCCCGATCGCGAGGGCGAGGCGATCTCGTGGCACCTGCAGGAGGCGCTGACCGCGCGCAAGGTGCTCAAGAAGGACACGCCGGTCAGCCGCGTCGTCTTCAACGCGATCACCAAAGCGGCAGTGACCGAGGCGATGAAGAACCCGCGAGAGGTCGACGCGCCCTTGGTGCACGCCTATCTGGCGCGGCGGGCGCTCGACTACCTCGTGGGCTTCAACCTGAGCCCGGTGCTGTGGCGCAAGCTGCCCGGCGCGAAATCGGCGGGGCGCGTGCAATCGGTCTGCCTGCGCCTCATCGTCGAGCGCGAAATGGAGATCGAGGCGTTCAACCCCCGCGAATACTGGAGCGTCAAGGCGCAGCTCGTCACGCCCCGAGGCCAGGAATACGAGGCGCGGCTTACCCTGCTGGCGGGCAAGAAGCTCGACCGCTTCGACATCGCCGACCGGACGCAGGCCGAGATGGCGGTGCAGGCCGTGGCCTCGCGCGATCTCACCGTGGCTTCGGTCGAGGCGAAGCCTGCCTCCCGCAACCCCTCGGCCCCCTTCATGACCTCCACGTTGCAGCAGGAGGCGAGCCGCAAGTTCGGCATGGGTGCGCGGGCGACGATGTCGGCGGCGCAACGGCTCTACGAGGCGGGCCATATCACCTATATGCGGACCGATGGCATCGACATGGCCCCCGAAGCGGTGATGGCCGCGCGCGACGAGATCAAGTCGCGCTATGGCGAGGCCTATGTCCCCAAAAGCCCTCGCATGTACAAGAACAAGGCCAAGAACGCGCAGGAAGCCCACGAGTGCATCCGGCCCACCGACATGTCGCGCGACGCCTCCAAGCTGGCGCGGTTGGAACCCGAGCAACGCAAGCTCTACGACCTGATCTGGAAGCGCACGCTTGCCTGCCAGATGGAAGCCGCGCGGATGGAGCGCACCACCGTCGACATCGGCAGCCGCGACGAGCAGGTGATGCTGCGCGCCACCGGGCAGGTCGTGCTCTTCGACGGTTTCCTCAAGGTCTATGAAGAGGGCCGCGACGACGTCGAGAGCGATGACGACCGCCGCCTGCCGCAGATCCATCAGGGTGAGGCCGCGAAATTCGCGTCGGGCACGCTGAAGAGCGCCTTCGCCAAGGCGACCGAGGAGAACAAGGACGCCGCCGTGCTCGGTGGCCCCGGCGCCGTGCTGGCGCTGCAGCACCACACCCAGCCGCCGCCGCGCTACACCGAGGCGACGCTGGTCAAGCGGATGGAAGAGCTCGGCATCGGCCGCCCTTCGACCTATGCCAGCGTCATCGGCACGATCCAGGACCGCGACTATGTCACCAAGGACAAGAACCGGTTGATTCCGCAGGACAAGGGCCGGATCGTCACGATCTTCCTGCTCAACTTCTTTAAACGCTACGTCGAATACGATTTCACCGCCGAACTCGAAGAACAGCTCGACGACGTCTCGGCCGGCAAGGCTGATTACAAGGAGCTGCTGGCACGGTTCTGGCGTGATTTCTCGGCCGCGATCGCCGAAACTTCGGAGCTTCGGATCACCGAGGTACTCGACGTGCTCGACGAAGCATTGGCGCCGCAGCTCTACCCGCCGCGCGAGGATGGCACCGATCCGCGTCAGTGTCCGCAATGCGGCACCGGCCAGCTGCACCTCAAGACCTCGCGCACGGGGGGCTTCGTCGGCTGCGGCAACTATCCCGAATGCCGCTATACTCGGCCCATCGGCGGCGACGGTGCCGACACCGGTGCCGACCGGGTGTTGGGCGAGGATGGCGGCGACGATATCTGGCTCAAGACCGGGCGCTTCGGCCCCTATGTCCAGCGCGGCGAGCCGACCGAAGACACGCCCAAGCCGCCGCGTGCCTCGCTGCCCAAGGGCTGGCAGGCGGATGCGATGGATCTCGACAAGGCGCTGACGCTCCTGTCGCTGCCGCGCCTCGTCGGCCATCACCCCGAAGATGGCGAGCCGGTCGAGGCCGGGCTTGGCCGCTTCGGCCCCTTCGTCAAGCACGGCAAGCTTTACGCCAACCTCAAGGAGGTGGACGAAGTCTTTGAGATCGGCATGAACCGGGCCGTCGAGGTGCTGGCGCAGAAAGCTGCCGGGCGCGCCGGTCGCGGCGCCGCCGCCAAGGCGCTCAAGGAGCTGGGAGAGCATCCTTCGGGTGGCGCCCTCTCCGTGATGCCGGGGCGATACGGGCCATATGTGAAGTGGGAAAAGGTCAACGCGACCCTGCCCAAGGACGTGGAGCCTGAGGCGCTGACCCTCGAACAGGCGATCGCTCTGGTGGACGAGAAGGCCGCGAAGGGCGGCAAGAAGAAGGCCCCGGCCAAGAAGACGGCGGCGAAGAAACCCGCCGCCAAGAAGGCCACGGCCAGCAAGACCACCGCAGCTAAGAAACCTGCGACGAAATCGGCGGCGGCCAAGAAGACCACCGCGAAAAAAGCGCCCGCGAAAAAACCCGAGGCCTCAGACGAGGCGGCCGAGTAGGCTCCGACCGGGCGGGATGCCGCGCCGCCCGCTGCAGCGCGGCATCCGCATTGACTTCGCGCCCGCCCGGCGCAACTCTCGCCCCGTGACAACAGGGGGAGACGCATGAAAAAAATCTATCCGGACGCGGCCGCGGCACTCGATGGGCTCTTGTCCGACGGGATGCTGATCGCCGCCGGGGGCTTTGGCCTCTGCGGCATTCCAGAGCTGTTGATCGCCGCCATCCGCGACGCGGGCACGAAGGACCTCACCTTCGCGTCGAACAATGCGGGCGTCGACGATTTCGGCCTCGGTCTGCTGCTGCAGACCCGGCAGGTGAAGAAGATGATCTCTTCCTATGTCGGCGAGAACGCCGAGTTCATGCGCCAGTACCTGTCGGGCGAACTGGAGCTGGAGTTCACGCCACAGGGCACGCTGGCCGAGCGGATGCGCGCGGGCGGCTCGGGCATCCCGGGCTTTTACACCAAGACCGGCGTCGGCACGAAGGTGGCCGAGGGCAAGGAGGAGAAGGTCTTCGACGGAGAGACCTACATCCTCGAGCGCGGCATCGTCGCCGACCTGTCGATTGTCAAGGCGTGGAAGGCCGACGAAACCGGCAATCTCGTGTTCCGCAAGACCGCTCGCAACTTCAACCCGCCCGCCGCGATGGCCGGGCGCGTCTGCGTGGCCGAGGTCGAGGAAATCGTGCCTGCCGGATCGCTCGACCCCGATCACATCCACCTGCCCGGCATCTACGTGCACCGTCTGATCCAGGGCGAGCACGAAAAGCGCATCGAACAGCGCACCCTGAGGGAGGCTTGATCATGGGCTGGGATCGCAAGCAGATGGCGGCACGCGCCGCGCAGGAACTCGAGGACGGCACCTATGTTAACCTCGGGATCGGCATTCCGACGCTCGTGCCGAACTACATCCCCGAAGGCATCCATGTGACGCTCCAATCCGAGAACGGCATGCTTGGCATGGGCCCCTTCCCGACCGAGGACGAGATCGATCCCGATCTCATCAACGCTGGCAAGCAGACCATCACCGAGCTGCCCCACACCGCCTATTTCGACAGCGCGACCTCCTTTGGCATGATCCGTGGCGGCAAGATCGCCATGGCGATCCTCGGCGCCATGGAGGTGGCCGAGAACGGCGATCTGGCGAACTGGATGATCCCCGGCAAGCTGGTGAAGGGCATGGGCGGCGCGATGGACCTCGTCGCCGGCGTCGGCCGCGTCGTGGTGGTGATGGACCACACCTCCAAGCATGGCGAGAGCAAGCTTCTGAAAGAATGTTCGCTGCCGCTTACCGGCAAGGCGGTGGTGGACCGGATCATCACCGGCATGGGGGTGCTCGACGTGGTCGAGGGCGGGCTCAGAATCGTCGAATGCGCGCCGGGCGTCACCGAAGACGAGATCCGCGCAGCCACGGAGGCGACCATTGTCTGAGGTAACGCGAGAGGGCGGCCCCGAGAGGGGTCGCTATGTCCTCGATCTCGAAGATGGCTCCGAAGCCGAACTTACATGGGTGGCCCGTGACGACACACGCGTGGCCACCCATACCGGCGTGCCGCGCAAGCATGAGGGGCGCGGTCATGCAAGCACCCTCGTCGCGGCGATGGTCGAGGATGCGAGGGCGGAAGGGTTCCGCATCGTGCCGGCCTGCTCCTATGTCGCAGTCTGGGCGCGGCGGCACCCTGAGGCGGCGCAGCACTTCACCTGAGACCTAAAGGCGGTTCACCGAAAAGACGCAGCCGTCGCTCACCAGCACCGGCGGCGTCAGGCAAAGCCCCCGCGCCACGGTCCAGGCGGCCAGCACCTTGGGCACGTAGGCGCGGGTTTCGGCATAGGGCGGCACGCCCGCATTGTCGCGCACCGATCCTTCGCCCGCGTTGTAGCCCGCGAGCACGAGGATCGGGTCGCGGTCGAAATGTCCCATCAACCAGTCGAGATAGGCGATGCCGCCGCGGATGTTCTCGGTGGCGACGCGGCTGTCGGTGACCCCGAAGCGCGCCGCCGTGGCAGGCATGAGCTGCATCAGCCCCTGCGCGCCGGCCGAGCTGACCGCGTCGGTGCGCCCCGCGCTCTCCACCGCGATCACCGACAGCGCCAGCGCCGGGGACACCTTGGTGCCGATGGTCATGCGCATGATGTCGGCGCCGTGCAGGCGTGCGATCTCCTGCAGATGTTGCAACCGCGGTGTCGCGGCGGCCCCGGCCGGAGCGTCGCGCAAGGCCGCCAGCGCCTGTTCGAGCCGCCCCGGCCCGCTCTCGGACAGGCGGGGCGAAACGGCGGTCCAGAACCACTCGGCTGCGGGCCGTCCCACGGGGGCGGGGGATGCCCCCGCCGCGCCCGTGCCACCCTGTCCGGCCGAGGGGGGCGCTGCGGGCTTGAAAGGGGTCACGGGGGCGATCTGCACGGTGATCCGTCGGGCACCCGTCTTGGGGACGGCAATCCGGCGATAGGTGAAGTCGGTG
>Ga0207882_1000253_pt1 | contig 16343 bp, 17 predicted proteins | sample MalvirmetaMSP103_FD_184228 | JGI IMG/M metagenome (GOLD analysis project Ga0207882, IMG submission 184228) | Marine viral communities from the Deep Pacific Ocean - MSP-103 (SPAdes) | ecosystem: Environmental > Aquatic > Marine > Oceanic | place: Pacific Ocean | collected 2011-05-15 | reverse complement strand
CGGCAAATACGTGCAGCTCGAGGACGCCTACAAGTCGATCAAGGAGGCGCTGACCCATGGCGGCATGGCCAACAAGGTCCGCGTCAAGGTCGAATGGGTCGACAGCGAAGTCTTCGACCGCGAGGACCCGGGCCCCTATCTCGAAGGCTACCACGCGATCCTCGTGCCCGGCGGCTTTGGCGAGCGCGGCACCGAGGGCAAGATCAAGACCGCGCAATTCGCACGAGAGCGCGGCATCCCCTATTTGGGGATCTGCCTCGGGATGCAGATGGCGGTGATCGAGGCGGCGCGCAACGTCGCGGGCTTCAAGACCGCCGGATCGGAGGAGTTCGACCACGAGGCGGGCAAGCGCCGGTTCGAGCCGGTGGTCTATCACCTCAAGGAATGGATCCAGGGCAACCACGTGGTCGAGCGCGCGATCGGCGACGACAAGGGCGGCACGATGCGCCTCGGCGCCTACACGGCCGCCCTGACGGAAGGCTCGAAGGTGGCCGAGGTTTACGGCGCCAGCCGCATCGAGGAGCGGCATCGCCACCGCTACGAGGTCGACACCAAGTACCGCGAGGCGCTCGAAGCCAAGGGCCTGTGCTTCTCGGGCATGTCGCCCGACGGCCGCCTGCCCGAGATCGTCGAGTGGAAGGATCATCCGTGGTTCATCGGCGTGCAGTTCCACCCCGAGCTGAAGTCCAAGCCCTTCGCGCCGCACCCGCTTTTTGCGGATTTCGTGCGCGCCGCCGTGGAAACCTCGCGGCTGGTCTGAGGCGAAACGCCGGATCGTGACAGGGCCGCTCCTTCGGGGGCGGCCCTTTGCGTCAGCGGTAGAGGATGAAGTAGAACTCGATCGCCTTGCGCGCGGTCAGATCGCGCTGGCACTCGGCACCGTAGATCACCCGGATCGAACCGCCACCCGCGCGGTCATAGGCGCGTCGGCATTCGGCATCCCGATCCTTGATCCATTGACGCTGCGCGGGCGCAGGCGTTCCCAGCTGCCATTCGCCTGCGCCCGCGCCCGCATGGATCCCCACCAAGCGTTTAGCCAGCTGTCCCAAGCGCCGGCCTCGCGCATCACGCAATCGGCGATCTCGATCGTGGTCTGGCTGCGGCAGCCTCCCGCAATGATGTCCGTGCATTGCGACAGCACCTGCGACCGCGAGCCACGCGCGGCGGCGGCCTGCACGCAGGCGCCGACGCGCGACACCTCCTCGCGGCTGGGTGTCGTCTGGGCGGTGGCGGGCCCGCCGAAGGCGAGCGCCGCAAGAAGGATGGCAAGACGAAACATGGGAAGAGCCCTCCCGTTACCGATGACATAGGCTCCAAGCCTACCACGGATGAGGGTTTTTCCCGCCAGCAAAGAAACCGCGTGGCGCGGCGCCGCCTCAGAACCGGAAATCGACCTCTCGGGTGAGACCCAGCCGCGCGCCGAACTGGTCGTCGTCGAGGCTGATCGGGCTGTCGGCGGCGTCGTTCATCAGCCGTTCGTAGGTCACGGCCCCGTCGAGGCCCCAGCTGTCGCTGAACTCGTAGATCGCGCCCAGCTCGGCCCCGGCCGAGATCAGGCCGCCATCGGCGGTGTAGCCCGGCGTGCCGAAATAGGTCTGTGCATAATCGTCGTCACCAAACAGCACGCGCGGGCCCGCGCGCAGCGTCAGCCGGTCGGAGGGGCGCAGATAGGCGTCGGCCCCAAGCTCGGCCACGTAGCTTTCATGTCCGCCGAACCCGCGCCGCACATCGGCGAAGACGCCGAAGCTCTCGGTGTCGTAGGAGGCGCCCAGACCCAATTCGAGCGCGGCGTCGATATCGTCGAGCCCGGCCACGTTCTCGACGTCGCTGCCCTCGCGCTCCCCGATGTAGCGAAACGAGCCGCGCAGGCCGAAGCCTGTGGAGACAAAGCCCGGATCGTCGTTGCCGATGTCGAACGGGCCGAACCGCAGCCGGTCGAGCGCGAAGCCCAGATCCGGCCCAACCTCGTATTCGTCCGAGCCGAAATAGGTGGGCGAAGCCGCCAGACCGCCGCGCAGAGTGAAGCCCAGCGCCCGGCCCGGTGCTGCCGGAGCGGGCACGATCATCGGTTCGACCATCGGCTGGTCGAGCGCGCCGGCCATGGCGGGGAGCGGGGAAAGAGCGAGAGCGGCAAGCAGGAGGCGGCGCATGGGCGGGTCCTTTCGGGTGGATCTAGTCTAGCAGATACGTCGCGTGCGCCGGTAAGCAAATCTTGCGCGCAGTTCGCCGCCGGGCGTGGCGCGCGGGCCACGGCTTGCCCCGCCCCCGCCCCGCCGCTAGTCGGTGAGGTGTCGCCGAGGGGCCGAAGGAGACGTTCATGCTGTCCTACCAGCACGCCTATCACGCGGGAAACCTCGCCGATGTGCACAAGCACGCCGCGCTCGCGTGGATGCTCGACTACATGGGCCGCAAACCCAAGCCCCTGAGCTATCTCGAGAGCCATGCGGGCCGCGCGCTCTACCGGCTCGACGCGTCAGAGGCCGCCAAGACCGGCGAGGCGGCGCAGGGCGTGGAGCGCGTGGCGGGATGGTTCGACACGCAGCACCCCTATCGCCGCACGCTGGAGGCGACCCGCGCGGAACATGGCGCCAGAGCCTACCCCGGATCGCCCGAGATTGCAGCAAGGCTTCTGCGCGCAAGCGATGCGATGCACCTCGCCGAGTTGCACCCGCAGGAGCACGCGGCGCTGGCCGCACATTTGGGTGACCGGGCCAAGGTGCACCGCCGCGACGGAATCGAGATGGCGGTGGCGCTGACCCCGCCCGAGCCGAGACGCGGCCTGCTGCTCATCGATCCGAGCTGGGAGATCAAGGAGGATTACCGCGCCATTCCGCAGGCGATCCGCCGCATCTCCAAGAAATGGGGCGTGGGCACGATTGTGCTGTGGTACCCGATCCTGCGCGACCGGCCCCATGCCCCGATGCTGCGCGCGTTGGGGCGCGATATCGCTGATGGCGTGCGCCACGAGGTCGCCTTTCCGCCCGCGCGGGAGGGTCACGGCATGACCGGTTCGGGGCTTTTCGTGGTGAACCCGCCGTTCGGCTTTCACGAACAGGCGCAATGGCTCTCGGCGCGCTTTGCCTCGCTGGCCCCGCAGCCCTGACGCCCGGCCTCGTGATCCCAAGGGCCTTCCCCTCGTCGCAGGGCCTTCTATATTGGCCCCATGTTCGCAGATCTCCTCCGCCGCCTCACCGATCCCGCGCCCGAGCGCCTTCCCGATGCCGACGCGCGTCTTGCACTCGGCGCGCTGCTGGTGCGCCTCGCACGTGCCGATGGCCATTACAGCCCCGAGGAGGCGCGGCGCATCCTGCGCATCCTGCGCACCCGCTACGCGCTGGACGAGGCCGAAGCCGAGGCCCTGCGCGCCGATTGCGAGGTGATGGAGGCCGAGGCCCCCGACACCGTGCGTTTCACCCGCGCCATCAAGGACGCGGTGTCCTACGAGGACCGCGAGGCGGTGATCGAAGCGCTTTGGGAGATCGCACTCGCCGATGGGCAGCGCGAGGCCGAGGAGGACGCGCTGATGCGCATGGTGGCCCCGATGCTGGGCGTGTCGGACCCCGACAGCGCCCGCGCGCGGCAGCGCGCCGCCGGACGGATGCAGGGCTGAGCGAAACCGGTTTTCCGTGGCGTAGCTGACGCCGGGGCAGAGGCGCAGTCCCCGTTGCATTTCGTGTGAAACTGTCCCCTACTCGGTCGCCAGACAGGGGACATGAGAGCACGTGAGCGACAGCAAGCCGGTCATTGAAATCCGCAATCTGCACAAGTCCTACGGGACGCTCGAAGTGCTCAAGGGCGTGGACATCACCGCGCCCGCCGGGCACGTCGTGTCGATGATCGGATCGTCGGGATCGGGCAAGTCGACGCTGCTGCGCTGCTGCAACCTTCTGGAGGACAGCCAGCAGGGCGACGTGATCTTCGAGGGCGAGCCGGTGCGCTGGAAGGGCAAGGGCCTCGATCGCCGCCCGGCCGATGCGAAACAGGTCACCCGGATCCGCACCAACCTTGCCATGGTGTTCCAGCAGTTCAACCTCTGGGCACATATGACGATCCTGCAGAACGTCATGGAGGCGCCGGTGACGGTGCTGGGTCGGCCCCGCGCCGAAGTCGAGGCCAAGGCCCGCGAGTACCTTGCCAAAGTCGGCATCGGCGACAAGGCCGACGCTTGGCCCGCGCAGCTTTCTGGTGGCCAGCAGCAGCGCGCCGCGATCGCCCGCGCGCTGTGCATGGAGCCGCGCGCCCTGTTGTTCGACGAGCCGACAAGCGCGCTCGACCCCGAGCTGGAGCAGGAGGTGGTGCGGGTGATCAAGGATCTGGCCGAGGAGGGCCGTACCATGATCATCGTCACCCATGATATGCGCATGGCGCATGACGTGGCCGATCACGTGGTGTTCCTGCACAAGGGGTTGATCGAGGAGCAAGGCCCGCCCGCCGAGCTGTTCGGCAACCCGAAATCCGAGCGGCTGCGGCAGTTCCTGTCGCACTCCGCCCCGCATCCGCAGCCCGCCTGAGAGCGGGCACGGCCCTTTCCCCAACAGGAGACCACAACACGATGAAGACCCTGATCCTTTCGACCGCGCTTCTGGCGCTGGGCTCCGGCGCCGCGCTGGCCGAGAGCCACATGCAGACCGTTCGTCTGGGCACCGAGGGCGCCTACCCTCCGTACAACTTCCTCAACGATGCGGGCGAGGTCGACGGCTTCGAGCGCGAGGTTGGCGACGAGATCTGCGCGCGCGCCGAGCTGACCTGCGAATGGGTTACCAACGACTGGGATTCGATCATCCCCAACCTCGTATCGGGCAACTACGACACGATCATCGCCGGGATGAGCATCACCGACGAGCGTGACGAGGTCATCGACTTCACCCAGAACTACTTCCCGCCCGCCGCCTCGGCCTATGCCGCGCCCTCCGAGGACGTGGACCTGACCGGCGGCGTCGTCTCGGCGCAGGCCACCACTATTCAAGCCAGCCATGTCGCCGACAGCGGCGCGGCGCTTCTGGAGTTCGCCACCCCCGACGAAGCGGTGGCCGCGGTGCGCAACGGCGAGGCCGACGCGATCTTCGCCGACAAGGATTTCCTCGTGCCGATCGTCGAGGCGTCGGGTGGCGAGCTGATGTTCGTGGGCGACGACGTGCCTCTCGGTGACGGCATCGGTGTCGGCCTGCGCGAGAGCGACGGCGAACTGCGCGACAAGCTCGACGCGGCGATCCAGTCGATGAAGGATGACGGCTCGCTCAACGAGCTGCTGATCAAGTGGTTCGGCGAAGAGACCCAGACCTTCGAATAAGCCTATCCGCCGAATGACAACCGGGGCGGCCCCGCGCCGCCCCGATCGAAAGCTCCCATGTTCGCATCCTGCGCCGATCCCGAAACCCTCTCCGGCCTGAGCTGGCTCTGGTGCTACCTGACCACGGGCAAGCATCTCGCCTTCTACGGGGCCTTCGGCACCGTGCTGCTGCTGCTTGCGGTGACAGCCCCCGTGGCGCTGGCCTTCGGCTTTGGCGGCGCGGTGGCGGCGCGGTCGCGTATCGCGCCGCTGTCCTGGCTGGGCCGCGCTTATATCGCCGTGGTGCGCGGCGTGCCCGACGTCGCCTTCTTCCTGTTCTTCGTGATCGCGCTCGATCAGGGCATCGAATGGCTGCGCCACAAGGCCAAGTGCCCCGACTGGGATCAGCCGATCCGGCAAGGCAGCGACTTCGTCGTCTGCGCCGAGGCCAAGATGCCGCTCTCGACCTCGGCCCAATGGGTGCACGAGGTCTATGGCTTCTGGCTCGCCGTCTTCACTTTCGCCCTCGTCTTCGGCGCTTTCGCCGCCAACGTACTCTACGGTGCGATGCGTGCCGTGCCGCAGGCGCAGATCGAGACCGCCGAGGCTTACGGCATGACCCGCCGTCAGGTGTTTCGCCGCATCACCGTGCCGCAGATGTGGGTCTATGCCCTGCCCGGCCTGTCGAACCTCTGGATGGTGCTGATCAAGGCCTCGCCGCTGCTGTTCCTTCTGGGCGTCGAGGACATCGTCTACTGGGCGCGCGAACTGGGTTCGACCAAGACGCCGCAATTCACTGCCTATCCGCATGGCGACTGGCGGATGTGGTACTTCCTGTTCCTTCTGGTGTTCTACCTCGCCTTCACCCGGATCTCCGAGATCGTGCTCGACCGGATCATGCTGCGGCTTACCCATGGGCAGGCGACGCTTGGAAGCCACAAGCGCACCGGCCCCGTCGGCATGAACAAGGCGGGCCCGCCATGAGCTGCTACGACACCCTCATGGAGTACGGGCTGCGCTCGCTGGGCTATGGGGAGCGGCTGCTGCCGCGCTCGGACTTCACGCTGTGCCAGCAGGTCGTGCTGATCGGCTCGGGCATGATCTGGAACGTCTATTTCGGCGTCGTGGCGCTCTTGTCGGGCTTTGCGCTGGCCACCGCTCTCGCGGTGGGCAAGGCGTCGCGCTCGGCATGGTTCCGCAAGCCCGCCCAATGGGTGATCTTCCTGTTTCGCGGCTCGCCGCTCTTCATTCAGTTCTTCTTCGCCTATTTCCTGTTCTTGTCGCTCAAGGGGCAGGTTCCGGCCTTCGACGCGCTGACCTCGGCATGGCTGGGCGCGGCCGTGGTGCTGTTCTTCAACACCGCCGCCTATTCGGGCGAAATTTTCTACGGCGCGCTGCAATCGGTCCCGAAGGGCGAGGTCGAGGCCGCCGACGCCTACGGGCTGTCGGGCTGGTCCAAGTTCCGCCGCGTGGTCTGGCCCACGACGCTCAGGCTGGCATGGCCCGCCTATACCAACGAGGCGATCTTCCTGTTCCATGCGACGACGCTGGTGTTCTTCTCCGGCTTTCCGGCCTCGCGGCAGCAAGGCGACGCGCTTTACTATGCCTCGTATTTCGCGGACAAGACCTTCAACCCCTTCGTGCCCTATCCGATCCTAGCGGGATATTTCATCCTGCTGACCTTGGTGGTGATCGGCGTGATGGGGCTGATCGGGCGCCGTCTCAACCGACATCTCCCCGATGCCGCCGGCGCCCGGCGACGCGGTGGTTTCAGGACGATATTCAGATGAGCTGGCTCGACGAGCATCCCGATGTCCGCAACATCCGCGTCGGTGCCGCCGACCTCAACGGTCAGGCCCGCGGCAAGCGCGTGCCCGTCCGCTTCGCGCGCAAGATCGAGGAGGAAGGCACGCGATTTCCGCTTTCGGTGCTGAACCTCGACATCTGGGGCGAGGACGTGGAGGACAGCCCGCTGGTGTTCGAGATCGGCGACCCCGACGGCGTGCTGCGCCCGACCGAGCGCGGCTATGTGCCGATGCCGTGGCTGTCGATCCCCTCGGCGCTTCTGCCCTTGTGGATGTACACCGAGGATGGCGAGCCCTTTGACGGCGATCCGCGCCACGCGCTGGGCCGCGTCGTCGAGCGTTACAAGGCGCGCGGGCTGAACCCTGTGGTGGCGACCGAGATGGAGTTCTATCTCATCGACGACAGCGGCAAGGAGATCCGCCAGCCCAAGAGCCCGCGCTCGGGCAAGCGCCGTGCCGGGGCCGACATCCTGAGCCTGCGCGCACTCGATGCCTTCGACATCTTCTTCAACGATCTCTACGACGCCTGCGAGCTGATGGACATTCCCGCCGAGGCGGCGATCTCCGAGGTGGGGCTGGGCCAGTTCGAGGTCAACCTGATGCACGTCCCGGACGCGCTCAAGGCCGCCGACGACGCATGGCTGTTCAAGATGCTGGTGCGCGGGCTGGCGCGCAAGCACGGCATGGCCGCGAGCTTCATGGCGAAACCCTATGAGGAGTTTGCCGGAAACGGGCTGCACACCCATTTCTCGGTGCTCGACGAGGCCGGAAACAACATCTTCGCCGATGGCAGCCATGACGGCACGCCGGTGCTGCGCCATGCCATCGCGGGCTGTCTCAAGGGCATCCCCGACTGCGCTCTGGCCTTCGCGCCGCATGCCAACAGCTATGACCGGCTGGTGCCCGACAGCCATGCGCCCACCGGCATCTGCTGGGCCTATGACAACCGCACCGCTTCGGTGCGCGTGCCCGGCGGATCGCCCGCCGCGCGGCGGATCGAACACCGGGTCGCGGGGGGCGACGTGAACCCCTATTTATTCCTCGCCGCCGTGCTCGGCTCGGCGCTGGTCGGCATCGAGGACGCGATGACCCCGCCCCCGCCCATCGTCGGCAACGCCTACGAGCAGGAAATGGCGCAGATCCCGCAGACCTGGGGTGCCGCGATCGACGCCTTCGAGAATTCGGAGATGGTCCGGCGCATCTTTCCGCAGCTCCTGATCGACAATCTGGTGATGACCAAGCGCCAGGAGCTGCACTACATGGCCGAGCTCAGCCCCGACCAGCAACTCGAGCTCTATCTCGACACGGTCTGATCCGCTTGCCCCGGCCCCTCTCGCGGACTAGCTTCCGGGTATTCCTAGACACGGTGCTTCATGCAGATCGGCATTCTTGAGACCGGCCACGCGCCAGACGCGCTGCGGCCGGAGCTTGGCGACTATTCGGACCTGTTCGAGCGGCTGCTCGATGGGCATGGCTTCGTCTTCCGCCGCTACGACGTGGAGGCGATGGATTTCCCCCGAAGCGTTGGGGAGTGCGACGGCTGGCTCATCACCGGCTCCCGGCATGGCGCCTATGAGGATCACGCCTTCATCGCGCCCCTGGAGACGCTGATCCGCAAGATCCACGCCGCCGGGACACCGCTCGTCGGAGTCTGCTTCGGCCATCAGATCATCGCCCAGGCCCTTGGCGGCCGGGTCGAGAAATTCGTCGGCGGCTGGTCGGTGGGCCGCAAGAGCTATGATTTCGAGGGGCGCGAGATCGCGCTCAACGCCTGGCATCAGGACCAGGTGGTGACGCTGCCCGAGGGGGCGCGGATCTGTGCGGCCAACGACTTTTGCGCCCATGCCGCACTGGCTTGGGGCGATCATGTCTTCACCGTGCAGCCTCACCCCGAGTTCGGCGCGCGCTTCATCGAAGGTCTCGCCACGACCCGCGCCATCGGCGTCGTGCCGCAAGAGCACATCGACCACGCGCTCGCCAACCTCGACAAACCGGTGGACGCCGATGTTCTGGCCGAGCGCATGGCCCGCGTGCTGAAGGGGGCCGCATGAGCTGGATCGACGAGATCCCCGAAGCCGCCCGCCTCTATCTCGATCAGCACCGCCTCGACGAGGTGGAATGCGTGATCGCCGATCTGCCGGGCATTGCCCGCGGCAAAGCCGTCCCCGCCGCCAAGTGGGAGCGCCAGCAGTTCTTCCACCTGCCCAACTCGATCTTCTTTCAAACGATCACTGGTGACTGGGGCGAGGCGGCGGGCCCCGAGGGCTTTGTCGAGCCCGACATGGTGCTGCGGCCCGACCTCGCCACAACTACCGCCGCGCCGTGGGCCGCCGATGGCACGCTGCAGGTTATCCACGACGCCTATGACCAGAAGGGCCGCCCCGTCGGATGTTCGCCGCGCAACGTGCTCAAGCGCGTGGTCGATCTCTACAAGGCCGAGGGCTGGACCCCGGTGATCGCGCCGGAGATGGAGTTCTATCTCGTCGGTCGCAACGTCGATCCGGCCAAGGCGATCGAGCCGATGCTGGGCCGCACCGGTCGCCCTGCCGCTGCGCGGCAGGCCTATTCGATGACCGCCGTGGACGAATACGGCCCCGTGATCGACGACATCTACGAATATGCCGAGATACAGGGCTTCGAGATCGACGGCATCACGCAGGAGGGCGGCGCGGGCCAGCTCGAGATCAACCTGCGCCATGGCGATCCGGTGAAGCTCGCCGACGAGGTGTTCTTCTTCAAGCGGCTGATCCGCGAGGCGGCGCTCAAGCATGACTGCTTCGCCACCTTCATGGCCAAGCCGATCGAGGGCGAGCCCGGATCGGCGATGCATGTCCACCACTCGATCATCGACGCCAAGGGGCGCAACCTGTTCACCGGGCCGCAGGGTGGCGAGACCGACGCCTTCTTCAACTTCATCGGTGGTCTGCAGGAGCATATGCCGAGCGTGATCGCGATGATCGCGCCCTATGTGAACTCGTTCCGCCGCTACGTGCGCGACCACGCCGCCCCGATCAATCTCGAATGGGGCCGCGACAACCGCACCACCGGCATCCGCGTGCCGATCTCGCCGCCGCAGGCGCGCCGCGTGGAAAACCGGCTCGCCGGGATGGACTGCAACCCGTATCTCTGCATCGCCGCCTCCCTGGCCTGCGGATATCTGGGCATGAAAAACGAGATCTGGCCGGACAAGCGTTTCCGAGGCGACGCCTACGAGGCCGCCGACGAGATCCCGCAGGGGCTCTATGCCGCGCTCGACCTCTTCGACAGCGCCAAGGAGCTGCACGAGGTACTGGGGCCCGAGTTCGTGCGCGTCTACTCGATCGTCAAGCGCGCCGAATACAACGAGTTCCTGCAGGTGATCAGCCCGTGGGAGCGCCAGCACCTGCTGCTCAACGTATGAACCCGCTTTATCGCAACGACCGCCCCGGCCAGATGCCGCGCAGCTGGTATGCCGCCACGGCCGAGCCGGTGGCCGACCGCGCGCCACTCAACCACGACCGTCGCTGCGACGTGGCCATTGTCGGCGCGGGCTTCACCGGTCTCTGGGCCGCGCTGACGGCGGCGCGCGCCGGGCTCGATGTCGTCGTGCTCGACGCGCATCGCGCGGGCTTCGGCGCCTCGGGGCGCAATGGCGGTCAGGTCGGGTCGGGCTTCAACAAGGGGCAGCTCTGGCTGGAGCAACGATTGGGCGAAAGCCCCGCCCGGCAGCTTTGGGACCTCGCCGAGGAGGCCAAACGCCAGCTGCGCGAGTTCTGCGAGACCCACGCGCCCGAGGCTCGCTACCTGCCCGGCGTGGTGCATGGGGCCTATTCCACGAAGGAGGCCGAGGCCGACCGAGCCGAGGCCGAGCACCTCTCGCACGCCTATGGCTATGACGCGATCCAACCATTGGGCCGAGACAAGATCCGCGGGATCGTGAAGACCGAGGCCTATCACGGCGGCCTCATAGACGAGGGCGCGGGGCATCTGCACCCGCTGCGCTATGCCCGCGCGCTGGCGCGCGAGGCCGAGGCCGCCGGGGCCACGATCCACGAGCTGACCGAGGTCACCCGCGTCGAGCGCGGCGAACCGGCAGTGCTGCACACGCCCCATGGCCGCGTGACGGCAGACCACGTGATCCTTGCCGGCAACGGCTACCTCCCCGGCATCATGCCCGAGGTCGCGGCGAAAGTGATGCCGATCAACAGCTTCATCGCCGCGACCGAACCGCTCGGGGATCGCTGGCGCGAGGTGCTGTCGCGCGACATCGCGGTGGCCGATTCGCGTTTCGTGGTGAACTACTACCGCATGACCGAGGATCGCCGTTTTCTCTTTGGCGGACGCGAAAGCTATTCTATCGGCTTTCCGACCGACATCACCACCAAGCTGCGCGCGCGGATGCAGAGCCTGTTCCCGCAACTCTCGGACATGCGCATCGACAATGTCTGGGGCGGCACGCTGGGCATCACCATGTCGCGCCTGCCCTCGTTGCAACGCATCAGTCCCAACATCCTTTCGGGCGCGGGGTTTTCGGGGCACGGCGTGGCGCTGTCGGGCATGGCGGGCCGCGTCATGGCCGAGGCGGTCGCGGGGCAAGCCGGGCAGTTCGACACCTTTTCGCGCCTGCCGGTGCCCGAGTTTCCGGGCGGCGCAGACTGGCGCGCGCCGCTGCTGACGCTGGCGATGACATGGTTTTCGCTGCGTGACAGGCTCGGGGTCTAGCCGCTCGCCATCCCGGCCAGCATCGCGCCGAGTGCCACGAAGTGGATCAGCATGATCGCCCGGTCGTTCCAGATGAACCCCATGGCGAGCCAGCCCACCACACCGCCAAGAAACAGGTAGAGATTAAGCGGTGTGACGTCGAAGGCGGTCGCGGCATAACCCGCGATCTGGATCACGCTGGCGATCCATTTCACCATGAAGGCGACCCGGGGATCGCGCCAGAAGGCACGCCGCGAAGGCCTGTCGGGCATGGTGCATTCGATATTTTCTACCGTCACGAAGCTCTCCCGAGTGGCGTGTCGAGGCCGCCCCGAGCGGCCCGTTGTCATATCAGGTAATCGCGTTAGGCTGTCGTGACGATTCAGAAGCACTACAGCCTGTCAGTAGAAAACCTATCATGTCGCGCCGCACCGCCCTGCCCCCGCTCAATGCCCTGCGCGCCTTCGAGGCGGCGGGCCGGCACTTGACCTTCCGCGCCGCTGCCGATGAACTGGGCGTCACCCAAGGGGCGGTGGCGCAGCATGTGCGCGGGCTCGAGGCGCAGATGGGACTGCGGATGTTCCTGCGCGAGGCGCGCGGGCTGTCGCTGACCGAAGAGGGCCGCGCCTACCATGCCGCCGTTTCGCAGGCCTTTGCACAACTGTCGGAGGCGACGGCGCGGCTCAGGCCCGCACCGGGGCATGTCACCATCTCGGTGACGCCGACTTTCGCTTCCAAATGGCTCATCCCTCGCCTGCCCGGTTTCGGTACCGCCCATCCCGAGATCGATCTCAGGGTCATGGCGACCGAGCGGGTGACCAGCTTTCATTCCGACGGGATCGACCTTGCCGTTCGGCAGGGCGAGCCGCCCTTCGGCGCCAGCATCCGCGCCGACCCGCTGTTCCGCCAGGAGATCCTTGCAGTCTGCGCGCCCGACATGACCCCCGGCATCGCCCCGCCCTTCGGTCCCGAGACCCTGTCCGCCCTTACGCTCCTGCATGATACGCACGACCTTTGGCCGCGCTACCTGCGCGAGGCTTTTCCCGGCATGCGCGCTGCCCACCCCCGCGGCATCCGCTTCAGCCAGACCACGCTCGGGCTCGACGCGGCGCTGGCGGGACAGGGCGTGGCGCTGGCGAGCCGGTTCCTCGTGGACCGCGACCTCACTGCCGGTCGGCTGGTACAGGCGATGGGTCATGTGCTCCGGGGGCGGCGCGATTTCTACCTGCTGGCCTCGCGAAGCCGTATGTCGCCTGCCACGGCGGCGGCGCGCGACTGGCTGTTGGTACAGGCCGATCCATAACGAAAAGGCCGCGCTCCTTGCGGAACGCGGCCCTGAATTCCGTCGGAACGGCTCAGATCATTTGATCTTGCCTTCCTTGTATTCGACATGCTCGCGCTTGACGGGGTCGTACTTCCGCACGACCATCTTCTCGGTCATGGTGCGGGCGTTCTTCTTGGTCACGTAGAAGTGGCCGGTCCCCGCGGTCGAGTTCAGGCGGATCTTGATCGTCGTCGGCTTCGCCATGGTCGTCTCTCCTGCTCGCGGGGCGTGCGCGTTGACGGCGCCCGCGTGAATACGTCTGAGACCCGGCTTTTAACCGCGCGCGAGGCGCTGTCAACCGGGAAACGGGCCGGGATGACCCATGGTCGATTTGCGCGGATGGCCTGTAAGCCGGATTCTGTCCCGGGGTCGCCCCCGGCGATGACCATTCATCTCGACACCCTGTTACCAGAGCGCCTGAAGCTGCCAACCCGGACCTCTCGGGGTCAGGCGTCCCTGCGGCGATATCCGGCATACCCGGATCAGCACCCGCGCGAGGTCCCTATTTGGCATTGCTCCCGGTGGGGCTTGCCGTGCCGGTCCGGTTGCCCGTCCCGCGGTGGGCTCTTACCCCACCGTTTCACCCTTACCCCGGTTCCGACGAAGGCGAACCTTCGACGCATTGACCGGGGCGGTCTGTTCTCTGTGGCGCTTTCCCTCGGGTTGCCCCGGCCGGGCGTTACCCGGCACCGTGCCTTGTGGAGTCCGGACTTTCCTCGAACCTGTGAAGGCCCGCGGCCATCCAGCCATCCGCGCCCTCGTGGCCTATGCCGCGGGCGCGTCCCGGTCAACGGGAAAGCGCGCGGCGAGATCGGCGATCAGCGCCATGTCGGCGGCCTCGACCGGCCCGTGGGCACGTGGGCGAAACCGCAGGCGAAAGGCCCTGAGCCGCAGCTCGTGAGACGCCTCGGCGGTATAGCCGAACCGCCGCGCCAGATCGTCGAAGCCGGAGGACGAGACGGGCGGCGCCTGCCCCCTCTCGGGCCAGACCGACAGCCCGTGCTGCGCGAGGCGGCGCCAGTCGAAGCGCGGTCCGGGATCGTCCTTGCGGCCCGGCGCCATGTCGGAATGGCCGATCACCCGTTCGGGACGGATCGACCAGCGCGCCATGATCTCTCCGAGCAACTCCTCGAGCGCCGCCATCTGCGGTCCGGCGAAGGGATGGTCGCCCCGGTTGTAGAGCTCGATGCCGATGGAGCGGGAGTTCACGTCGCTCACGCCGCCCCAGCGCCCCTCCCCGGCATGCCAGGCGCGCAGATCTTCGGGCACCAGCCCAGTGACCGCGCCGCTGCCGGAGATCAGCCAATGCGCCGAAACCTCGGCCTCGGGATCGCACAGCCGCGCCAGCGCCTCGTCATGGCTGGTCATGGCAGTATAGTGGATCACCACGAGATCGGGCCGCGCGCCAAGGCGTCGCGGCCCGTGATTCGGCGACAGCGGCATCTGTGCCCTAGCGGCCGACCGCCGCGAGGAACGGCGCCGGGTCCCAGCCACAGGCAAAGCCGTCGCCATCGGGGTCGATGCCCTTGGGATCGCGCTCGGGGCCGCCACGCGCCAGGAAGTCGCGCTGCGCCTCGTCGGGTGAGCGGTAGGCGGCGCAGTTGCGCTCGAACCGGTTGCCCATGGTCCCGAGCACGAAGCGCGAATACCACTCCTGCCCGCGCTTGTTGGGGGCGTTCAGCGCGTATTCGACGATGTTCGGCCCGGTGTCGCCCGCACGCTGCGGCAGCGCGGTGGGCTGGATCACCTGATAGGCGGCAGCCTGCTGGGCGCGGCGCTCGGCATCGGATTGGATCGTCTCGCGGCCCGCCACGGCGTCGAAGCTCTGCTCGTCGGAGATCGCGGCGCCGTTGGCGGTCGGCATCGCGTTGGTCGGGCTGGCCTGCACGCCGCCGCGCCGCTCGAGGTCCTGCCCCGAAGCCGCGCCGATGCCCGCCGCCGACAGCTCGGTGCTGGCGATGGCACCACCCGCCGGCGCGCCGAAGCTGGCGGGCTGATCGCCGAAGGTGCCGGTCAGCTGCGCCTCGCGCATCGCGGCGCCGCTGTCGGGCACGCGCGGCGCGCAGGCCGCCAAGGTCAGCCCGGCGCAGGCCAGAGCCAGGATTTTCGTTCGAGAGGCAAGCGGTTTCACGGCGACACTCCGGGCCCTGATCTGATCAACTGCGCCGTTACCACCATTTCGCGGGCTTGGAAACGAAACCTGCGGCCTGCTCGAGCGCATAGGCGGTGTTCAGGAGATCGCCCTCCTCCCACGGCCGCCCGATCAGCTGCAGGCCTAGCGGCAGGCCCTTGTGATCGAGACCTGCGGGCACCGAGATCCCCGGCAGACCGGCGAGGTTCACCGTCACGGTGAACACGTCGTTGAGATACATCTGCACCGGGTCGGCGTCCTTCATCGCGCCGATTCCGAAGGCCGAAGACGGCGTCGCGGGCGTCAGGATCGCGTCGACCCCTTCGGCGAAAACCTGATCGAAGTCGCGCTTGATCAGCGCGCGCACCTTGCGGGCCTGGTTGTAGTAGGCGTCGTAGAAGCCTGCAGACAGCACGTAGGTGCCGACCATGATGCGGCGCTGCACCTCCGGGCCAAAGCCCTCGGCCCGGGTTTTCTCGTACATTTCGGTGATGCCGTCGCCCTGCGCGAGCTTGGCGCGGTGGCCAAAGCGCACGCCGTCATAGCGCGCGAGGTTCGAGGATGCCTCAGCGGGGGCGATCACGTAATAGGCTGGCAGCGCGTATTTCGTGTGCGGCAGCGAGATGTCACGGATCAGGGCACCGGCATCTCGCAGCATCTCGGTGCCGCGGGTCCAGAGCGTCTCGATCTCGCCCGGCATTCCGTCGACATGATATTCGCGCGGGATGCCGATCACCTTGCCGCGGATGTCGCTGGTCAGCATCGCCTCGAAATCGGGCACAGGCAGATCGGCGGAGGTCGAATCGCGGGGGTCGTGACCCGACATGGCGCGCAGCATAATCGCCGCATCACGCACGTCGCGGGTCATCGGCCCGGCCTGATCGAGCGATGAGGCGAAGGCGATGATGCCGAAGCGCGAGCAGCGCCCATAGGTCGGCTTGATGCCGGTGATGCCGGTGAAGGCCGCCGGTTGCCGGATCGAACCGCCGGTGTCGGTGCCGGTGGCCCCGAGGCAGAGATCGGCGGCCACGGCGGCGGCTGAGCCGCCCGAGGAGCCGCCAGGCGTCAGATCGACGCCATCATCGGCCTTCCACGGGTTCACGGCGGCGCCATAGGCCGAGGTCTCGTTCGACG
>Ga0207882_1000246_pt1 | contig 16819 bp, 22 predicted proteins | sample MalvirmetaMSP103_FD_184228 | JGI IMG/M metagenome (GOLD analysis project Ga0207882, IMG submission 184228) | Marine viral communities from the Deep Pacific Ocean - MSP-103 (SPAdes) | ecosystem: Environmental > Aquatic > Marine > Oceanic | place: Pacific Ocean | collected 2011-05-15 | reverse complement strand
CGACCGTGCTCGTGACTCTGAATGCGCTTCGGCTGCTGTTCTTCCGGCCGGACAAGGGGGGCGTCACTGTAGGCCGTTTCGGCCCGCAGATATCCGGAGCCGGCGGAACCGCTCGCGGCCCCGAGGGCGTTGCCTCCCGGAAAGCGCAGGACATGGCATGAGCGGCAGTCTTCTGATCTGGATACCGGTGCTATTAGCTGCCGTCTGGGCCGCCCATTGGGGCGCGGAGCATCTGGCGGAGCCTCTGAAGAAGCTGCGCAAGCAATGGGGCTTCTCGGTGGCCGCCGGCGGCGCCTTCGTCGGCCTGGCCGCGGCGTCTCCGGAAATCGGCATCAACACCACGAGCGCCCTGCGCGGTGTCGGCGATATTGGCCTGGGCGCGCTTCTGGGGTCGAACGTGCTCGCCATTCCCCTGATGGTAGTGACGGCCTACGCCGCGACGCGCAGGAAGCACATTGAGGGGCATGACAATCACGCCGAACACCGGCGGGCGCATCTCCTGGAGGTGGATCGCCGGGCCGTCACGATGCAGGCCCTGCCCTATCTGGGGATCATCGCGCTCTTTGCCCTGCTGACTCTGCCCGCGCCCTGGCGTGGCCTCCAGCCCCTCGACGGCTGGCTCCTGCTGCTGGGCTATCTTGCCTATGTCACGCAGGCTCTGCTGCGCGGACGCGGCGACAGTGAACAGGTGGAGTGGAGCTCAAAGGAGAAGCGGCTGGCGGCGGCTGGTGTCGCGTCTCTGGCCATTGGCGCCTACTTCACGGTCCTTTCGACCGAGAAGATCGTGGCCGCGTTCGGGCTATCCAAGATCATCGGCGGCCTCTTCATCACCGCTCCCGTGGCAGCGCTGCCAGAGGTCTTCGCGACTTGGTATGTCGCCCGCAGCGGGCAGATCACTTCGGGTGTGACCAGCGTTGTCGGCGATCATGCCGTGACCATGACCCTGGCCTTCATTCCGCTGACGATCGTCGGGATGACGATCGACGATTTCCAGCTGTTCTGGGTCACGCTGAGCTTCGTGGCTCTGATGCCCGCCCTCTACGCCGCCTTCATCTGGTGGGGGCATAGGGGCTTCCGGCTCTGGCAGGTTCTCGCCCTGCCAGTCGTCTACGCGCTCTACCTTGTCCTTCTGGTGGTCTGGGTGCAGCCCTTCGGCACGGGCGGATGAGGCATTCATCGTCGCACCACACCGAATATGGAGCGTGGAGCCGGAGATGGGTGCGCTATTTGCGTAGATATTTTACCAGCGCCAGAATCGCGAGGATCACCAGCACCAGGATCAGGAGACCCCAGATCCCCATGCCGAACATCATTCCGCCGTCCATCATCTATGTCTCCCTGGGCTGTGGCCGCGCCGATACTCGTAACGCCTTCGACCCCCTGAACCTCCGACGTGGACAATGGGTCCGGACATCGCCGCCGTGACAGGGAAATGGGCGGAGCGCCTCGCAGCGCTCCGCCCCTCTCGTCAGCAGCAGCCCGAACGGCCTTCCGGCTGCGAGACCTTCTGAACGAGATCCGCGGTTTCCGCGCCCTGCGCCTCACGCGCCACGTCGGCCTGCGCCACCATCCCGCAGCACTTGCCCTCGCCATCGGTCACGACGGCGCGGCGCACCTGGCGCTCTTCCATCTTGTTGCAGCAGGAGGAGACGTCCTCCTCGGGTGAGGTGGTCAGCACATCCGTCGACATGACCTCGGAGACGGCCGTATCGCCGGACTTGCCTTCGGCAACGGCGCCGCAGCAGATGTCGCGATCCGTCACGATGCCCATCGGCTCGCCTGCGTCGTTGAGCACCGGAAGCGCCCCGATGGAGCGTTCGGCCATCAGCTTCGCGGCTTCCTGGATGGTGGTGTTCCCGCCGCAGCAGACGGGATTGCTGGTCATGATGTCCTGAATTTGCATGTTTCGCTCCTCTGTTGAGTGCGGGATGAAAACGTGCAGACCCATAGCCGCGTTCCCGCTTCGCGCGCGCCTCGGCGACGATCCGCAAGGTGACGGTTTCGTGAGCGAATTTCCCCTTCGGCCAGTAGACAGGCGGCGCGCCCGTTCATAGATCGGTGCCATGCGCCTCTGGGTCCGCCTTGCCACATTCTGCCTGTCGCTGACCCTTCTGGTCGGCGTGCTGGTGCATGACGTCTCCGGTGCCCGGATGTCGATCGACATGGCGGCGTCCAGCACCGTGGAACAGCAGGACGATCTCTGCCCAGCCTGTGCGCAGGAGGCGGGCGAACAGGTGGTCTGCGACCTCGACTGCACCGCGCCGCTGCTGTCCACAGAGACGTTTACGGCGGCGCTGCCGCAGGCTGTCGCCGCGACCGCTCTTGATTGGCCCGCGGACGCGGCGGTGCGAACACGCCAGCCGGGCTTCGACCCCGCACCACCACGAGCCACCATCCTGAGCTGACCGGTCGCACCGCGCAGGTGACGGCCCGGTTTCGTCATGCCCGCCCGATCTCGGCAGGCAGACGCTGAACCGACCTTCTCCTTCTTGGGATATCCTCCATGACAACCCATTTCGCACGTGCGCTGTCGCGCCGTCGCGTCCTGTCCTCCGGCCTTGCCGCGATGGGCATGACGATGCTCGCCCCTGGGCTCGCCCGCTCGGCACCCCGGAGCGCCCTGCCGGGCGCCGTCACTATACTGGCCTTTGACGGCACTGCCCTCCTTGCCGTCACGCCGGATGGCCTGCTGCGCCACGAAGGCGATGCGTGGACCCGGCTCGACGCTCCGGCGGGACCCTCCGCCCTCGCCACGCATCCTGACCGCCCCGGCACGATCCTCGCCGGATGGCGGGACGGCGCCCTGCGGCGCAGTGATGACGGCGGCCAAAGCTGGGCTCCGGCCGATGCCGGGCTGCCCGGCGCGGCAATCCTTTCGGTCGCTGTGGCCGCGCAAGCGCCCGACACCATCTATGCCGCTCTCGAAGGCGACGGACTCTGGCGCAGCGAGGATGGTGGCAAGACGTGGGCCTTCGTGATGGATCGCCCCTATCTCGACAGCGAGGAGCATGACGTGCTCAGCCTTGTCTCCGTGGCGCACGAGACCGGCATGGGCGGCATCTGGCTCTATGCCGGGACGCGGGCCGGGCTGACGCGGGTGCCCGACTGCTTCTGCCGCTGGCAGGACGTGGTCGCGGGCGACGCGCTGGACGCGCTCGTGGCAGGCGACGTCCCCGTCACCGCCGCTTCGCTGCCCGAGGGCGAACCAATCGAGATCCTCGCCCTTGCCCCCGCCGCGCCCCAGCGCCTTCTCGCGGCGCTGCCATCAGGTCTGTGGCTGTCGACGGATGCGGGGGTGAACTGGGAGCAGAGCGCCTCCGACCCCGTCAGCGCCCTCGCCGTCGACCCCGCCGATCCGCTCCACGTGATCTCCGCCGATGCCGCCGGTCTGCGCGTCTCGCGCGACGGCGGCACCAACTGGTCCCCTTTCGATCTGTCCAAGGATAGCTGACATGAACCGCAAGCTTCTCACCGGCACCGCCCTCGCGCTGGCCGCCGTCTCCACCATCGGCATCGCGACCTTCACCACCGCCGAAACCGACAGCGCCGCGGTTACGCCCGCCGAGACCACCGTTCCCGCCGATCGGCAGATGACGATCTGGCGCGATCCGAATTGCGGCTGCTGCGACGCCTATGCCGACTACATGGAGGAGAACGGCTACCATGTGACGCGGATCGACGACCGCGACTTCGACAAGCGCTCGATCGAGGCCGGGGTGCCCGAGCAGGGTCTTGGCTGCCATCTCGCGCAGGTCGATGGCTACTATGTCAGCGGGCTGGTCCCGGCCGAAATCGTGGCGCGGCTGACCACCGAGCGCCCCGAGATCACCGGCATCACCCTGCCCGGCATGCCGATGAACGCCCCCGGCATGGGCGGCAAGAGCGGCACGCTCAAGACCTACGCCTTCGCCGGCGACGACATCACGGTGTTCTCCGATGAGTGAATGTATGAAAGGGATGATGTCGATGATGAACGGACCGATGATGGGCGCCATGATGGCCGGGGGCGGGCTCGTCATGCTGCTGGTGCTGACGCTGCTCGTGCTGAGCCTGATGGCGCTGGTCAAGTTCCTCAGGAGCGCGCGATGAGACGCGGGCTGGCCATCGGCCTCGCCTCGGGCCTGATTGGCGCCGCCGCGATCGCGGCGGTGGCCCAAGGCTTGATGGAGGAGGACCCGCAGGGCGCGGCACCGGCGGAAATCGCGGAGCTCGCCATCCTCGGAGAGCCGGTCACGCGAGACATGATCGAACAGGGCGGCGCGATCTATGCCGAGAGCTGCGCCGCCTGCCATGGCGCGCAGCTCAAGGGCCAACCCGACTGGCGCCGCCGGACCGAGGACGGGCGCATGCCCGCCCCGCCGCATGACGACAGCGGCCACACCTGGCACCACGCCGACCGCGATCTCTTTACCATCACCAAGCATGGTGTCGGTGCGGTTGTCCCCGGCTACGAGAGCGACATGCCCGCCTTCGAGGGCCTGCTGAGCGACGACGAGGTCAAGGCGGTTCTGGCCTACATCAAGACGAGTTGGTCGGAGCGCGAGCGCGGCTTCCAGGCAGAGGTCTCGGCCGGGGTCGAGGGCAAGCCATGAGCTCGGCGGAACAAGCCCCGCGCAGGAGATCCCGAGGCCGGGCCTTGGTGCTGCTCCCAGCGGCGCTGTTCGCAGCGCTCGCTGCGGCTTTCTACTGGGGCCTGATGAACTCCGACGACCGACTGCCCTCGGCCCTGATCGGTCGCGCGGTGCCCGAATTCGACCTGCCGCCGATCGAGGGCCGCGATGACGGTCTGTCCTCGGCCGATTTGCAGGGCGAAGTGTCGATCGTCAACGTCTGGGCCTCGTGGTGTGTGCCCTGCCGGGTCGAGATGCCGCTGCTGGTCGAACTGGCCGCCCAAGGCACGGTTCCGATCCACGGCATCAACTACAAGGATGCGCCGGACGCGGCGCTCGCCTTTCTCAACGAGACGGGCGACCCCTATAGCCGCATCGGTGCCGACCGCTCGGGACGCGCCTCGATCGACTGGGGTGTCTACGGGCTGCCGGAAACCTTCGTCATCGATGCGCAGGGGCGGATTGCCTACAAGCATGTCGGTCCCTTCGACCGCCGCTCGCTCGAACAGGACATCCTGCCGGTCGTGCGGCGCATCCAGTCGGAGGGCGATGCATGAGCGAGGTGTCGAAATCCGCCCCCGTGACCGCCCCTGTCCGCCGTTTCCCGGCATTCGGACGGCGTGGCTGGATGGTGCTGGCCTTCGCCGTCATCGGCACCGGCATGATCCTGAACTGGGGCTGGCTCACCGCCATCGGCGCCACGCCCCTGATCCTGAGCTTGGCCCCCTGCGCCGTCATGTGCGCGTTGGGGCACTGCATGCGCGGGGGCTCGTCCGCCTGCGCCAACAAGAGCGATCCGGCACCCAAGCCGGACGTTTCGACCGATTGAAACCCATTCCGAAAGGACACGACATGAAGACCACCATCAAGCTCGGCGGCGCCGTTGCCCTCTCTCTGCTCGCGCTCGCCCCCCTGGCCCACGCCCAGGAGACCGTCCCGGCGGAAACCCAGGAGACGACGAAGGAGGGCGGCCACATGATGGGCGGCGACATGGCCGGGATGCAGGGCATGGAAGGCATGGAAGGCATGGAAGGCATGGAAAACATGATGCCCATGATGATGAAGCACATGCAGGCCTGCATGGAGATGATGGAAACGATGAACACCCACATGCAGGAACATCACGACGAGGCCGATCAGGGCTGAACGAAGGCCCGCCCGGGCCCTCGCCCGGGCGGGCCAACCAGAAAGACAGACAGATGCTCCCTTCCCACAGCTTTCACCGGCGGTTGCGCTTCCTCCTCTGGAGCGGAGCCGCTGTCTTCGCCTTAGCCATCGCTGGACTTGTCGTCCTGCGCGGTCCCTCCGCGCCCCTGGAGGTTGCCTACAGCGGCGAGGCCGACATCCGCTCCGACTTCGCGCTTGTCGACCACACCGGGCGTGCGGTGACACAGGCCGATTACGCCGGTCGCTGGCAGCTCGTGTTCTTCGGCTTCACCAACTGCCCCGATGTCTGCCCGACCACGCTGGCCTACATGGCCACCGCGCTTGATCTTCTGGGCGAGGATGCAGGCCGGGTCGCACCGCTCTTCATCACGGTGGACCCCGAGCGGGACACGCCCGAGATCATGGCCGACTACGTTGCGAACTTTCACCCCGACCTCGTCGGGCTGACCGGCAGCAATGATCAGGTCACGGCCGCCGCGCATGCCTTCAAGGTCTATCACGAGCAGCTGCCGGATGCGGAGTCCGCCGACGGATACCGCATGGCGCATGCCGGGCACATCTACCTGATGCGGCCCGACGGCCGCTTCGAGGCCGTCTTCCTGGAAGGCGACCAGCCCCCCGAGGACCTGGCCCGGGAGATCGAGATGCGTCTTGAGGCAGAGGGGCGAAGCTGATGCGGCGCCTCGTTCCCATTGCCATGATCATGGCCCTGCTCGGTATCCCGGCGCTGGCCGATCACCCGGGCGAACGGCTCGACGAGGTCACCGCCCTGAAGGAGCCTGCATTCGAAGCGATCTCCGGCCCCGCGCCCGATCTGGACCTCATCGGCGCGGATGGTCAGCCGCTCGATTTCGCGGACCTCGCGGGACAGGTCGTGGCCGTGCACGTTCGCTCGAGCCCCTGCCTCGAGCCCTGCCGGGCGCAGCATGATCGGCTTGCGCAGACGGTGGCGTCGCTCAACGCAAGCCCGATGCGCGAGATGGTCCGCTTCATCACGATCGCCGAGGAACCGGACGGTATCAACACCGTCGACGCCGGGAACTGGTCGGTCGCGGCACCAAATGGTGCGCTCGAAGATCTCGAGGCAGAGCTCGCCTCCCGATCCGCACGAAATGGAGACAACCCGATGCTTCACCTCTTCGACCGGGAGGGACGGCATGTCGCCATCTTCCACGGCGCCGGCTTCGCGCCGCTCAACCTTCTCATGCATATCAATGGCCTCACCAACGCGCATCCGCATCCCGAGCCCGAGGGCCTGCTCGACCGGGTTAGGGGGTGGTTCCGATGACCGCGGCCGCGCCTGCGCGCACCGGAACCCAGGATCACTCAACCATGGTGGTCCATCCCATGCTGGTCTGGATTATAAGAATTTCCCGCCTTCGGATAGAGATAGACCGTCGTGCCCATAGGCACCTTTTCGTAGAGCTCGATGATGTGGTCGTTCACAAGCCTCGCGCAGCCGTTTGAGACCGCTCGTCCGATAGTCGAAGGCTGATTGGTACCATGGATGCGCAGATAGGTGTCGCGTCCGTCGACGAAGAGATAGAGCCCCCGCGCGCCGAGCGGATTGTCGATCCCGCCGGGCATCCCGTCTTTCGCATATTTCTCGTATTTTTCAGGCTCCCGCTTCACCATAGCCGGCGTCGGCTTCCAGCTTGGCCATTCCTTCTTCATCTGCACGACATAGCGGCCAGCATGGTAGAGGTCGTCGCGCCCAACGCCGACGCTGTAGCGAATGGCCCTGCCCTCCGGAAGCGTCCAGTAGAGCGCAAACTCGTCCGGCATCACGTGGATTTCCCCCGGGGCGATACCCGGTGCGATCTCCACTTCGCGCGGCAGAAACTTCTCGGGCAACTCTTGGCTGGAATGCGCCCATGCTAATCCGGGAAGCCATGCGCTCGCCACGCCGAACCCGGCGGCCCGTGTCAGAAACTGTCGTCTTTGCATGCCATTCGCCTCAATTCTCTGCCGGTCAACATAACTGAAAGTCCGCCCGGCTCCATTGGTTCACCACTCGACTCCATAAGAGGTGGGAACTTGCTCCGGCGCCACACACGAACCAGTCAGCCACCTTCGGTCAGGGGTGCCGTCTTGAGGGTCCCGTGGTGGATCGCGGTGCAGATCGCAACGACGAGGATCGAGAGCAGGATGGCTTGGATCATGTGGGCTCAATGAGGATCGGAGCAGCTCCGTTCCCGCTCAATCACGCGCCTTCTCGAGCAGGGCCACCATCTCGCGAAACTTGGTGCGTTGCTCATCGGCGTCGCCCGACAGGATCGCCGCTTCCATGCAGTGGTTGGCGTGGTCCTCGATCAGGAGCCGTTCCACCACCTTGAGCGCCGAGCGCACGGCGGCTGTCTGCATCAGCACATCGACGCAGTAGCGGTCTTCCTCGACCATCCGCGAGACGCCCCTGATCTGGCCTCCGAGCCGAGCCAGCCGCTTCTGAATCGCCGCCTTGTTCTTCTTTTCTTGCATGTCATTCGCCTCCGGCTTCAGAACCATACGCCCGAACGAGGGTTCCCACCATACCCTACAAGGGTATCTTGGTGCATATACCCTGCGGGGGTATGATACGGCATCGAGGCGCCGAGTCGGCGCCTCCGCAGCAAGGAGACTTGCCATGGACCACAGCAGTCATGCGCATGCGCATCATCACCCCCTTCCCGGCGATCGCACCGCGACCGACCCGGTCTGCGGCATGAGCGTCGATGTCGAAACCGCCAAGCATGTCTCGGAGCACGAGGGGGAAACCTTCTACTTCTGTTCGGCCAAGTGCCGCGAGAAGTTCGATACCCGGCCCGAGGTCTTTCTCGATCCCGCGCTGAAGGCCGCGCCGCCCGAGAAGAAGGATGAGATCTACACCTGCCCCATGCACCCCGAGATCGAGCAGGTCGGCCCCGGCTCCTGCCCGATCTGCGGCATGGCGCTCGAGCCCAAGGGCATTCCGATGACCGAGGGACCGAGCGAGGAATACATCGATTTCCGCCGCCGCTTCGTGCTCGGCGCGGCGCTGACCATCCCGCTCGCGGTCATCGCCATGGGCCGGCATTTCGCGCCACACGCCTTTGCCATCATCTCGGCCCCGATGCTCGACTGGATCGAGCTGATCCTCGCGACGCCGGTGGTGCTGTGGTGTGCCCTGCCCTTCTTCGAGCGCGGCTGGGCCTCGGTCCGCAATCGAAGCCTCAACATGTTCACGCTGATCGCGCTCGGGGTTGGCGTGGCCTATGTCTATTCGGTCGTCGCCACCGTCGCGCCGGGTCTCTTCCCGCCGCAGTTCCGCGGCCATGAGGGAGAGGTCGGCGTCTATTTCGAGGCGGCGGCGGTGATCGTGACGCTGGTGCTGTTGGGCCAGCTTCTGGAACTGCGCGCGCGCGAACGCACCGGGGGCGCAATCCGCGCGCTGCTCGATCTCGCCCCCAAAACGGCACGGCTGGTGGACGAGCGTGGCGAGCGCGACGTGCCGCTCGACATGCTGCGCTCAAACGACCGGCTGCGCGTGCGCCCGGGAGAGAGCGTGCCGGTGGACGGCGTGGTGTTCGAGGGACGCTCGACCATCGACGAGAGCATGATTACGGGCGAGCCGATCCCGGTCGAGAAGGCCGAGGGCGATCCGGTCACCGGCGGGGCGATCAACCAGACCGGCAGCTTCGTGATGGAGGCGCAGCGCGTCGGCGCCGACACCATGCTCAACCGCATCGTCGCCATGGTCGCCGAGGCGCAGCGCAGCCAGGCGCCGATCCAGAAACTCGCCGACAAGGTCTCGGGTTACTTCGTGCCCGCCGTGGTCGGCGTGGCGATCCTCGCCTTCGTGGTCTGGAGCATCTTCGGCCCCGACCCGGCGATGGCCTTCGCGCTGGTCTCGGCGGTTTCCGTACTGATCATCGCCTGTCCTTGTGCGCTCGGTCTCGCCACACCGATGTCGATCATGGTGGGCGTCGGCAAGGGCGCGGGTCACGGCGTGCTGATCAAGAACGCCGCCGCGCTCGAACGCTTCGCCGCCGTCGACACGCTGGTGGTGGACAAGACCGGCACGCTGACCGAAGGCCGTCCTGCTCTGGTCGAGGTGGTGGCCGAAGGCATGGGCGAGGACGAGCTTCTGGGCCTCGTCGCGGCGCTCGAAGCGCAGTCCGAACATCCGCTGGCCCGCGCCATCGTGGAGGGCGCGAAGGAGCGCGACATCGCCCTGCCCGAGGTCGAGGACTTCGACAGCACCACCGGCAAGGGCATCTCGGGTCGCGTCGCGGGCCGCAGCATCGCCATCGGCAACGTCGCGATGATGCAGGATGCGGGCGCCGATACAGCCCTCCTGTCCGAGCGGGCCGATGCCGCGCGGCGCAAGGGGCAGACGGCGATCCTCGTGGCGGTGGACGGGCGCGCCGCCGGGCTGGTGGCCGTGGCCGACCGGATCAAGGAGACGACACCCAAGGCCATCGCGGCGCTGCATGACGAAGGTCTGCGCATCGTCATGCTCACCGGCGACAACGAGGTAACCGCCCGCGCCGTGGCTTCCGACCTCGGCATCGACGAGGTGATCGCCGAGGTGCTGCCCGCCGACAAGCAGGCGGCGATCCGGCGCTTGCAGTCGGAGGGCCGCACCGTGGCGATGGCCGGCGACGGGGTGAACGATGCCCCTGCCCTTGCCGCCGCGGATGTCGGCATCGCCATGGGCACCGGCGCCGATGTCGCGGTCGAAAGCGCGGGCGTCACGCTGGTGCGCGGCGACCTGACGGCGCTGGTCACCGCGCGCCGGCTCAGCCGCGCCACGGTGCGCAACATCAAGCAGAACCTGGCCTTCGCCTTCTTTTACAACGGCCTCGGCGTGCCTATCGCCGCGGGCCTGCTCTACCCCTTTACCGGGCTGCTGCTGTCGCCGGTGATCGCCGCTGCCGCGATGAGCCTGTCCTCGGTTTCGGTGATCGGCAACGCGCTCAGGCTGCGCGCCGCGCGGGTGGGGTTCGACGCATGACACGAAGTGCGGGGCGGCGCCGAACCCGCCGCCCCGCTTCTGGTTGAGTTCGAAAGATAGGGAGACAGACCATGTCGAACTCGAAGAACATCGCGCTCGGCGTGCTGATCGGCAGCATCGGCATCGCTGCCTTGGGCGGCATCGCCTATGTCTATTTGGGCGGCTACAACGTCGCCGCCACTGAGCCTCATGCGCCGACCATGCGATGGGCGCTCGACACCAGCTATCAAAACTCCGTCCAGATCCGCAGCGATACGACAGCCCGTTCCGACCGGAAGGTGGCGGCCCCACGCGGGGCCGCCACCGCCTCTTACACGTAGCGGTTCACGAGGTTTTCGAGCCGCTCCTGCCGCCCCGAGCGCGGTTCGGGGTTGATCCCTTCCCCCTCGACCCGCGCGGCGATCTGCTCAAAGCCGCCCGCCAGCATGGCCTTGGCCTCGGGGCCATCCCAGCCCGCGTAGCGCGCGTCGCGTGCGGCCTCAAGCTTGCCGTCCTCCAGCATTTTCGCCGCCGCCTTGAAACCCGCGGCACAGGCGTCCATGCCGCCGACATGCGCGAGGATCAGGTCTTCGGCGTCGAGCGACTGGCGCCGCAGCTTGCTGTCGAAATTGGTGCCGCCGGTGGTGAAGCCGCCCGCGCGCAGCACCTCGTAATAGGCCAGCGCCATCTCGGGCACGTTGTTGGGGAACTGGTCGGTGTCCCAGCCCGACTGGTAATCGTTGCGGTTCATGTCGATCGAGCCGAAGATCCCGAGCCCGCGCGCCAGTGCCAGCTCGTGTTCGAAGCTGTGACCGGCGAGGATGGCGTGGCCCTGCTCGATGTTGACCTTCACTTCCTTCTCCAGACCGAAATCCTTGAGGAAGCCGTAAACCGTGGCGACGTCGTAGTCGTACTGGTGCTTGGTCGGTTCCTGCGGCTTGGGCTCGATCAGGATGGTGCCTTCGAATCCGATCTTGCGCGCGTATTCCACGGCCTGCGTCAGGAAGCGCCCGGCCTGCTGCCGCTCGCGCCCCATGTCGGTGTTGAGCAGCGTCTCGTAGCCCTCGCGCCCGCCCCAGAGCACGTAGTTCTCGCCGCCAAGCTGATGCGTGGCGTCGATGCAGGATTTTACCGTCGCCGCGGCAAACGCATAGACATCCGGGTCGGGGTTGGTGGCCGCGCCCGACATATAGCGGCGGTGCGAGAACAAATTCGCCGTGCCCCACAGGAGCTTGGTCCCCGTGGTTTCCATCTTGCCCTGAAAGTAGTCGGTGATCTCGCGCAGGTTGCGGGTGTTCTCGGCGAAGCTCGCGCCTTCGGGCCGCGCATCGACGTCGTGGAAGCAGAAATAAGGCGCGCCGAGGATCTCGAACATCTCGAAGGCGACATCGGCCTTGAGCTTGGCCTTCTCCATCCCCTCACCGAACCAAGGCCGATCGAAGGTCTGGCCGCCGAAGGGATCGCCCCCCTCCCAGGCGAAGCTGTGCCAATAGGCGACCGAGAAGCGCAGATGCTCCTTCATCGGCTTGCCCATCACCACCTCCTCGGGGGCGTAGTGGCGGAACGCGAAGTCGTTGTCGCTGTCGCTGTCGGGTCCCTCGTGGCGGATTGCCGGAATGCCCTTGAAGAAATCTGTCATGGTGGTCTCGTTCCTCGCCTGCCGATATGCCCTGCGGTGCAGCATCCGGCCCTTCATTTCTGACTAACGTACATCAAGTAGAGCGAACCGCAAAGCCTCCTCTATGGGAAGTACGGTTCAGCGCAGGTTGTCGCGCAGGAAGATTTCGATATGGACCAGTCCGGTCCGCGCATCGATTGGCACCGCTTCGATAAGGCTACGAATGATGACGAGGGCGCTCGCCACCTCCCTGTGGATGTCCTGTTGCAGCACGGCGTCGAACACCCCGTCCTGCAAGGCCACGCGGGACTGATCGGTCAACTCATGCACGACCACCATGGGTCGCGGGACAGCCCCCGCTCGGTCAAGCGCACCGCGCAGGCCGCGATTGCCGCCGCCAAGGCTGTAGATGCCAATGATGTCGTCATGTTTGCGAAGCACGTCGCTCAGGAGCGCCTCGACCCGAGCGGCCTCGTCGCCGCCCTCGATGGGAGGCAGCAGATCCAGATCCGGAAACTCCGCATGCATGACCTGCTCGAAGCCGAGCCTGCGTTCGACGTGATCGCGCACCAGCATCGATCCGGCGACGATCGCGATGCGGCCCCGCCGGTCGGCGCAGAACCGGCCCAGCAGCCCGGCGGCGGTGCGCCCGGCCGAGACGTTGTCGATACCCACGAAATGGGCACGTGCCGAGGCCGAGAGGTCGGAGATCAAGGTCACCACCTGAATACCTGCAGCGCGCAGTTCTGAGACGGCCTGCCGGACCTCGGCCGACTCCGTGGCGACCATCACCACCCCGTCGACCCCCGCCTCTTTCGCACGGCGTAGCGCCGCCGCGAGCGCCCGGCCATCGAATGGCGGCACCAGCGAGACGGTGATCTCGGTGCGATCGCGCAGCGCGATCCGCGCATGCGTTTCCAACTCGGCCGCGAGGTTGCGCATGAAGCTGTTCGGCCCGTCGGGGATCACAAAATGGATGTCGTAGATCCGCTTGCGCGACAGGTTCGCGGCCATCAGGTCGCGCTCGTAACCGAGCTGTTTCATCGCCGCGCGAACCCGCTCCTGCGTGGTCGCCCGCACCCCGTCGCGCCCGTTCAGGACCCGGTCGACGGTGGACAGGCTGACCTTGGCCACGCGCGCTACGTCATGTACGGTCGGTCGCGACATCTGGCCAGTCTCCTTGGTCTTCATGATGTCCGGGTTAGACCAGCGACGGGCGATCGACAATCTGACGCCGCACCAAAGCCCCCTGCCCCGCGCCGCTCTGGCCCCTAGCGCAGGCCGTTCAGCGGCCAGCCGACTTACGGGGCCGGCCTCGATTTGCACCTCTCGGCGTCATTCGCGCCGAAACAAACCCACGACAATCTGGCATCCGCGCTTCTAAGATGATCACAGGGGTGTTTCCGACCGTCGCGGCGACCCGGCGAAAGCCATGGTGCCGTGCAAGGTCATGCCCGAGCAAGACAAGGAGAGGCTCAATGACAACCAAGCTCGTTGTCGGACTGGACGGCCATGCCTCGGGGGAACGCGCCCTCGATTTCGCCGTCACGCAGGCCCGGCTCATCGGGGAGTGCGATCTCGTGGTCGCCTATGTGATCGAATGGTCCCCCTTTTCGTTCCATTCCGCCGAGGAAAACGCCCAGCGCCACAAGCGCCGCGAGGAAGAGATCAGCACGGTGATGACCCGCGTGATCGACCCGGCGGTAAAGAAGCTGCAAGCGCTGGGGCTGACCGTCACCGGAAAGGTGCGCCATGGCGACGTGGCCGACACGCTCAACGCCATCGCGAAGGAACAGAAGGCCGCGCAGATCATCGTGGCGCGCTCCTCGGAGGGCGGCTTTTCAAGCCGCATCTTCGGCTCCTCGACCTTCAACCTCGTGAAGGGGGCCGACGTGCCGGTCACGGTGGTGCAATGAAAGGGTCGCGGATGACCGGAACCATGATCGCGGCGCTCGCCGCCGCCATGCTCACCGCCGTTCCCGCCGCCGCGCAGGAGGGCTCCTCGCTCGACGCGCGCGTCAACGAGATCTTCGCGGACGTGACGGGGCCCTTCGTCAGCTTCATCTTCGCGCCGCTCTACGGCACGGATTTCCCGTGGATCGTGATGTGGCTCGTCATCGCGGCCACGGTCTTCACGCTCTATTTCGGCTTCGTGCAGTTCCGCTATTTCGGCCATTCGATCCGACTGGTGAAGGGCGACTTCTCCGATCCCGACGACGCAGGCGAGGTCAGCCATTTCCAAGCGCTCGCCACGGCGCTGTCGGGCACGGTGGGGCTTGGCAACATCGCGGGCGTCGCGGTGGCCGTCGGCATCGGCGGGCCGGGCGCGACCTTTTGGATGATCCTCGCGGGGCTCTTGGGCATGGCGTCCAAGTTCACCGAATGCACCTTGGGCGTGAAATACCGCAACGAATACGAGGACGGCACCGTCTCCGGCGGACCGATGTATTACCTCTCCAAGGGTTTTCGTGAGCTTGGCCTGCCCGGTGGCGGCTTCCTCGCGGTGCTGTTCTCGATCTTCTGCATCCTCGGCGCGCTGGGCGGCGGCAACATGTTCCAGGCCAACCAGGCGCATGCGCAGATCTCGGGCATCGTCGGCGACTATCCGGGCTGGATCACCGGCCTCGTTTTCGCCTCCGTGGTCTTTCTCGTCATCGTCGGCGGCATCAAGTCGATCGCCCGCGTCACCGAGAAGATCGTGCCTTTCATGGGCATCCTCTATGTCGGCGCGGCGCTGATCATCCTGATCGTCGAATACGACAAGATAGGCTGGGCCTTCGGCCAGATCTTTGCCGGTGCCTTCAGCGGTCTCGGCGTCGCGGGCGGTCTCGTCGGCGCGCTGATCCAAGGCTTCAAGCGCGCGGCCTTCTCGAACGAAGCAGGCGTGGGCTCGGCCGCGATCGCCCATTCGGCGGTACGCACCAAGGAGCCGATCACCGAAGGCTTCGTCTCGCTGCTCGAGCCGCTGATCGACACGGTGGTGATCTGCACCATGACCGCGCTCGTCATCACCATCTCGGGCCAGCTCATCATGGATCCGCAGACGGGACGCTTCGTTCTCGACGAGGCAGGAGCCGCGATCGCCACGATCGACGGCAACACCGGCGTGGCGCTGACCTCGGCGGCCTTCGCCGAAGGGATCAGCTGGTTTCCCTACGTGCTCGCGGTGGCGGTGGTGCTCTTCGCTTTCTCGACGATGATCAGCTGGTCCTATTACGGGCTGAAGGCCTGGACCTACCTGTTCGGCGAGGGCAAGACCAAGGAGCTGGTGTTCAAGCTGATCTTCTGCGCCTTCGTGGTGATCGGCGCGGCGGCCAATCTCGGCCCCGTCATCGACTTCTCCGATGCGGCGATCTTCGCCATGGCGGTGGTCAACATCTTCGGCCTCTATTTCCTGATGAAGGTCGTGCGCGCGGAATTGCGCTCCTATGGGCGGCGCCTGCGCAGCGGCGAAATCGCGGCCTATACGGACTGATCCGCCCGGCCTTCCCGCCCCCCGCGGCGGGGAGGCCACGGCCGCCGCGAGGCGTCCGGATCGGGCCCGGTGCAGGAATGCGGCACCGTACGGTGGCAGGTTCGGAACGTGGATGCACCCGGTCTTGAGAGCCTGTAGAGATCCCCGGGCGAGGCGGCCGACCTCGTGGCCGAATGGGGAACCGGGAACATGGTGTCGTGGGGCGAACCGGCGCTGCTGCTGGCGACAATCATCAATCAGCTGCCCGTGGTCAGCATCTTCGTGCCGACCGAGCCGGTCTATGTCTATCTCGGCACGCAGCTTCCGGCGGCGGGCGGGCCTTCGCTTCTCCTATGCATGATCGGCGTCTGGATCGGCAGCCAGGGCGCCTTCTGGCTCGGGCGTACCGCGGGCGCGCGGGTGGTGGCGCGGATGAATGTGGCGCCCCGGGCCATGGCACAGGCGCGGCGGCTGTTCGAGCGGCGCGGCGCGGCCTTCGTGGTGATCGCGCAGATGATCTGGCCCATCGCCACGCTGACGCAGGTCATGGCCGGTGTCTGGGGGATGCGCCCCGCCACCTATCTCGGAGCCTCAGCCATTGGCGCGGTTCTGGCGATCGCCCAATACGCGGCGATCGGCTATTTCTCGGCCGCCGGGCTGCACATGCTGGGGCTGCAGCCCGAGGAGCCGCTTCTGGTGTGGATCGGGCCCTACCGGGTGACGATCGGCCTGCTGCTTTTGCTGACGCTCGGCACGCTGCTGATCCTGCGGCGGGTGCGGCATCCGCTGCCGTTGCGGCTGGCCTATGCGGGGATCCTGGCGCTGGCGATGTTCGTGGCGGTCAATCTCGGGGCGCTGACCAGCCGGGCGGAGGCGGCGGGTGGCGTCGCGCCGCTGCCGCTGGACCTCGCCTGCCGGGCGCTGGACGAGACCCTGATCGCGCGCACCGGCGACACGCCGCTGCATGCGGCGCAGCCGATCAACCTCGCTCTCAGCGGCTTCGACGATCCCGCCGCCCT
>Ga0207882_1000241_pt1 | contig 17159 bp, 17 predicted proteins | sample MalvirmetaMSP103_FD_184228 | JGI IMG/M metagenome (GOLD analysis project Ga0207882, IMG submission 184228) | Marine viral communities from the Deep Pacific Ocean - MSP-103 (SPAdes) | ecosystem: Environmental > Aquatic > Marine > Oceanic | place: Pacific Ocean | collected 2011-05-15 | reverse complement strand
GTGATCCTGACGCTTCTGGGCTATGTGCCCGGCATCATCCACGCGCTGTGGATCATCATCAAACGATGAGGCCCATGGGTCGCGCCCGTCCCCGCATGGGGCGGGCGCGACCCTGATCCATGACCGCCGCGTCCGCGATCCTCGTTCCGGTCCCGATGGCCTTGCGAGACGAGAACGCAGCCCCAACCCGTCATGACCTCAGACCCTCTGTTTGGTTCGTACCATTCCGTCCCGACCCCGGCCTGATGGCGCCAAGTTACAACTGAAAGGGGAACCTCGGTTCCATCTCACGGTTCGTGTGGCATGGGCCCCGTGGACAAGGACCGCGCCACGCGACGACGCGAAGGAGGACAACCTGTCATGACCTATAGGACATTCGAAAGCGACAACGCGATGCGCCGCACGCGCCGCGCCGGCCCGCCGGGCGGCGCGGGGCTGGCCATCGGGCTGGGGCTGGTGCTGCTCGGCAGTCTCGCCGCGCAGCAATACGCCAGCCGCCAACAGGAGCGCCGCCCCGCCGACAGCGCGCCCGGGCGCACCGCGCGCCAAAGCCGCTTTGGCGACTATGCCGTCACGGGCCGCTCGGTGACGATCAACCGGCCCCGTCAGGAGATCTACGAGTTCTGGCGCGATTTCGGCAATCTCGCGCGCTTCATGGAGAGCGTTGAAAGCGTGCACGAGGTGGGCGACATCTCGGTCTGGACGATCGCGGCGCCGATGGGCCGTTCGGTCGAGGTCAGGACCCGCATCGTGCAGGACCGCCCCGGCGAGGAAATCGCATGGCGCGCGACCGATGACAGCCAGATCGACACCGAGGGCAAGGTGATGTTCCGCGACGCCCCCGGCGATCGCGGCACCGTGGTCGAGGCGGTGGTCGCCTATCGCCCGCCGATGGGGGAGATGGGCCGCATCGTCGCCAAGCTGTTCCAGGCCGAGCCCGCCATACAGGCCCGCCGCGACCTCAAGCGGCTCAAGATGCTGCTGGAGACCGGCGAGATCGCCACCAACCGCAACCGCAACGACGCCTGAGGAGCATGCCATGCGCGCACTGACCTATCACGGCAAGCACGACGTCCGCGTCGACACCGTTCCCGATCCCGAGATCGTCAATCCCCGCGACGCGATCATCGAGGTGACCTCGACCGCGATCTGCGGCTCGGACCTGCATCTCTACGACGGGGTGATCCCCGGCGTGATGTCCGGCGACATCCTCGGCCACGAATTCATGGGCCGGGTGGTGGATGTCGGTCCCGGCTCGACTTTGAAGAAGGGCCAGCGCGTCGTCGTGCCCTTCACCATCTCCTGCGGCCAGTGCTTTCACTGCAAGGTCCAACAGTTCTCGGCCTGCGACAACTCCAACCCCGCCGAGAAGCAGGACCTGACCGAGCCGCTCTATGGCCACCCGCTATCGGGCTTGTTCGGCTACAGCCACCTCACCGGCGGCTATCCGGGCGGTCAGGCGGAGTATGTCCGCGTGCCCTATTCCGATGTCGGCCCAATCGTCATTCCCGACGGGATGGAAGATGACGAGGTGCTGTTTCTTTCGGACATCCTGCCCACCGGCTGGATGGCGGCCGAAAACGCCGACATCACCGCGGGCGACACTGTGGCGGTCTGGGGCTGCGGGCCGGTCGGGCTCTTTGCGGTGCAGAGCGCCAAGGTGATGGGCGCGCACAAGGTGATCGCGATCGACCATTACCCCAACCGGCTGGATCTCGCGCGCAAGATGGGCGCCGAGGTGATCGACTATTCCCAGACCAACGTGCTCGAGGCGCTGATGGAGATGACCGGCGGCATCGGTCCCGACGCGGTGATCGACGCCGTCGGCATGGAGAGCCATGGCTTTTCGCCCGACAACGTGTTCGACACGATCAAGCAAAAGGTCGGCGTGGGCGCCGACGCGCCGCATGCCCTCCGGATGGCGATCATGGCTTGCCGCAAGGGCGGTCGCGTTTCGATGCCCGGCGTCTATGGCGGCTTTGCCGACAAGTTTCCACTTGGCGCGCTGATGGAAAAGGGACTGCAGCTTCGGACCGGCCAGACCCATGTGCAGCGCTATACCAATGACCTGCTGCGCCGGATTCAGGAGGGTGAGCTCGACACCACCTTCATGATCTCGCACCGCCTGCCGCTCGAGGAGGCGCCGCGCGGCTACGACAACTTCGCCAACAACCAGAACGACTGGACCAAGGTGGTGCTGAAGCCTGGCACGGCGACGGTATGAGCCGGTCGGGACACTTCGCGGTCGTCACCGGTGCCTCGACCGGCATCGGTTTCGAGCTGGCCCGGCTGGCGGTCGAGGATGGGCATGACGTTCTCATCGTGGCCGACGAGGCTGCGATCGAGGCGGCGGGGGCGAAGCTTTCGACCGCCGCCGCCGCCGCGGTCGAGACGCTGCGCGCCGATCTCGCCACCGAGCATGGCGTGGCCGAGCTGTTCGAGCGGATCGGGCCGCGGCGGGTCGATTACTTCATGGCCAATGCCGGTGTCGGTCTGGGCCACGCCTTCCTCGATCAGGAATGGGACGAGATCGAGCGCGTGATCGACCTCAACGTCAAGGGCACCACCGCGACCTTGCAGCGGGTACTGCGCGACATGGTGGCTCGCGGCAAGGGGCGGGTGCTCGTGACCGGCTCCATCGCCGGGATGATCCCGGGCAGCTATCAGGCGGTCTACAACGCCTCCAAGGCCTATCTCGACAACCTGACGCTGGCGCTTGGATCGGAGCTCGATGACACGGGCGTCACCGTCACCTGCCTGCGCCCCGGCCCGGTCGATACGCCGTTTTTCGAGCGCGCCCACATGGAGGACACGCCGGTCGGGCAGGACGACGGCAAGGCCGATCCGGCCAAGGTCGCCCGCGACGGCTACGACGCCATGATGAAAGGAGAGTCCGGCATCACTTCGGGCTTCATGAACAAGGTGCAGGCGGCGCTGACCGGCGTGCTGCCCGAGCCCGTGCTGGCGCAGATGCATCGCCGCATGGCCAAGCCCGAAGGAGAGGAATGATGGCAGGCAAGGGATTGGCGGTCATTACCGGCGGCTCCTCGGGCATCGGCTACCAGCTCGCCCGGATCGCGGTGGAGGAGGGCTATTCCCTCGTCATCTGCGCCCATGGAGATAACCTCGACAAGGCCGCCGAGCAGCTGCGCCGCTTGGGCGGCGAGGTCGATGCAGTGCGCGCGGACCTCTCGACGCGCCACGGGGTCGAAGCGCTCTGGTCGCATCTGGAGGGGCGCGAGATCGAGCTGTTCTTCGCCAATGCCGGCCTTGCGCTCGGCGATCCCTTCATCGAGCAAAAGTGGGAGGATGTCGCCGACCGGATCGACCTCAATGTCAAGCAGACCACCTCGATGATCCACAAGGTCGGACGGGTGATGCGGGCGCAGGGACGCGGGCGCATCCTCGTCACCGGCTCGATCGCAGGGCAGGTGCCGGGGCCTTACAACGCCGTCTATAACGCCACCAAGGCCTATGTGAACGGTCTCGCCTGGGCGCTGTCGGACGAGTTCAAGGAAACCGGGGTGACGATCACCTGCCTGATGCCGGGGCCGACTGACACGCCGATCTACGACAAGGGGCTTGAGGACACGGCGCTGCACGACATGCCCAAGGTCGACCCGGACAAGGTCGCGCGCGAAGGTTGGGACGCGATGATGGCGGGCAAGGTCGATGTGGTGCCGGACCCGGCGAGCCGGCTGGTCAGCCTGTTCTCGGGCGTGACGCCCAAGGCGATCGGCAACCGCCTGAACGAGATGATGGCAAAGCGCCGGGACTGAAATCCCGTCGCGCGAAGGCAACTTCGCGCGACGAACACGGTATTTCCCGATCCGCCAAGCGCGGCAGGCGACCCATGGCGGCGTGCGTCAGACGGCGTGCGAATAGTCCAGCTGCATCATGGCGACCTGCCGCGCGGCGGCGATGACGGCGCGCGGATCGTCGCGCAGCCGCTCGCAGGGCCTGTGGCCGCCGAGTGCCTCGCTGGGGGCGTGCAGCCATGCCAGCATGTCTTCGGCATCGCAGGCCGGTCGCAGCGCCATGATGATGTCGCGCATCGCGGCGACGGGAAGCCCGGTCTGGTCGAACTGCCACGCGGGATAGGTGGTCGTGCCCTTTCGGACGACCCCGATGATCCGTCGCTCCGTGGCCCAGCTTCGCGCGATGGTCGCACCGAGCGGCACCCATCGGCGCAACGCTCCGGCGACGCCCGCCGCGTCCAGCATCACGCTCTCATCCGCACTCGAAAAATCACTCACGGCACATCCTCCCTGCGATTCTCACTACAGGCGAGTTGACCTAGGGGCAATGAATCGTGCGGATACGGACGGTGCCGCACCGATCGTGCCACCCTGACGAAGGAACGGCCTCGCGAAACCCGCGAGCCGCGCCCGGATCGTCAGGCCGGAAGCACCACGTCCGCGCCCTCGACCTCGCGCAGCTTCAGCCCGGTGTCGAACAGATCGCTCAGCACCCTGTCACGCATCACCTCCCGGCGCGGGCCGGAGGCCGCCAAGCGCCCCTGCTTCAACGCCACGACGCGGTCGGCATACCGCGCCGCCATGCCGAGATCGTGCAGCACCACCACGACGCTGCGTGGCGCCACCGCGTCGTGCGACATGGCGACGAGCGCCTCCATGACCTCTCGCGCATAGCGCGGATCGAGCGCGCTCAGCGGCTCGTCGAGCAGCACCAGCGGCGTGGCCTGCGCGTGGGCCATGGCGATCTGGCTGCGCTGGCGCTGGCCACCCGAAAGCGAAGACACGGGTCGTTCGGCCAGCTCGTTCAGGCCGAACAGCGACAGCGCCCCGGCCACCGCCGCCCGGTCGGCCGGTCCGGGGCGGCCCCGGTGATGCGGCCAGCGGCCAAAGCCGACCAGATCGCGCACCGTGAGCCGCGACGCCTGCGCCTGATCCTGACCGAGAAACGCCAGCCGCAGCGCCCGCGCCTGCGGCCGCATCGCGTGCAGGTCGCAACCGTCGAGCCGCACCCGGCCCGCCATCGGCGAAACGAGTCCGGCCATCGCCAGCAGCAGGGTCGACTTGCCCGCGCCGTTCGGCCCGATCAAAGCGGTGATCCCGCCAGCGGGCAGCGATATCGAAAGATCGTGCAGCACCGGCGTGCCGTCGCGCTCGACCCGGAGGTTCTCGATCTCGATCATCTCGCGGCCTTTCTCAGCACGAGGGCGAGAAACACCAGCCCGCCCAGGAATTCGACGATCACGGCCAAAGTGGACTCGAAGCCCAAGAGCCGTTCGAACAGGAACTGCCCCGCCACGAGGATCAGCGCGCCGAGCCCGGCAGCGGCAGGCAAAAGGGCGGCGTGGCAGGGATGGCCAAGCAGCGCGTGTGCCAGCGCGGCAGCGATCAGCCCGAGAAAGGCGACCGGCCCGACAAGCGCGGTCGAGACCGCCACCATCACCGCGATCAGCGCCAGCACGCCGAGCAGCAGCCGGTCGAAGTCGAGGCCCAGCGTGATCGCCTTGTCGCGCCCCAGTAGCGCCAAATCGAGCCGGGAAGAGAGCCGCCAGGCGATCAACAGCGCGAGGGCGAGGAGCGGCCCCGCGAGTGCCAGTTGCGCGCGATCCACGGCGCCGAAGCTGGCGAAGCTGGCCTGCTGGACCACGGCGAATTCGGATGGCTCCAGCAGCCGTTGCGCAAAGCCCGACAGCCCGCGCAGCATCACCCCGAGGATCAGCCCGCTCAGCACGAGGCGGATCAGGTCCCCGGCGCCGCGCCGCAACAAAAGCCCGAACAGCGCGACACCCGCCCCGGCGAGGCAGGCGGTCTCGATCAGGAAGGCCGGAAGCGTCGGCAAGGTGGCATAGCCCGCGCTGCCGAGGGCAAGCACCAGCATGGTCTGGAGAAACACGAATAGCGCGTCGAAGCCGACGATGCCGGGCGTGATCAGCCGGTTGCCTGCCACGGTCTGGAACAGCACCGTCGCCGCGCCGCTCGCGGCACCGACCACGACCAAGGCGGCCAGCTTCGTGGCGCGCAACGACAGGATGAAACCCATCGGCGCGCGCAGGTTCCACAGCAGAAAGGCGGCGCAGCCAAGGGCCAGCAGCAGCGCCAGCGGGATCAGGCGACGTTCAGCCATGCGCGACGCGACCCGCGCGCGGCGCATGCAGCAGCCACATGAAGATTCCGGCCCCCGCCACGGCGAAGATCGTCCCCGCCGGAATCTCGTAGGGAAAGCGCACCAGCCGTCCGATCACGTCGGCGGCAAGCACCGCTCCACCGCCCGAAAGGGCGATCAGCCCCAGATTGGCGCGAAGGTTGTCGCCGCGCCAGCGCGACACGATGTTGGGCACCACGAGGCCGACGAAGGGCAGCGCCCCGACGGTGACCACGACCACCGCCACGGTGACCGAAACGATCCCGAGACCGAGCGCGAGGGTCTGGCGGTAATCGAGGCCCAGCGAGCGCGCCTGCGCCTCGCCCAGCCCGAGGATCGTGATCCGGTCGGCGACGCACCAAAGCAGCAGGCCCAGCCCCGCCACGATCCACAAGAGTTCGTAGCGCCCGCGCAGCACGCCCGAGAACTCGCCCGCCGTCCATGCGCCGAGATATTGCAGAAGGTCCGTCACCCAGGCCCCCCAGAGCGCCGCGGCCCCCAGGATGCCGCCATAGACCAGCCCCACCAGCGGCAGCAGCACCGGGTCGCGGCGCGGCACGTGGCGCGCCAGCGCCAGAAATCCCAGCGTGCCCGCCAGCGCGGCCATGGCGGCGGCCCCCATCTTGAGGAGGATCGACGCACCCGGCGCGACGATCGTGATGCCCAGAAGCCCGATCATCGCCGCCTCCGGCGTACCGGTGAGGCCGGGCTCGACCAGCCGGTTCTGCACGGTGAGCTGCACCACGACCCCCGCAAGCGCGAGCCCGGCCCCCGCGAGCAGCGCCGCCGCCGTACGCGGCCAGCGGCTGATCGCCAGAAGCAGCCCGGCATCGGTGCCGCCGCCCGACAGGTCGGCGACACCGATGCCGAGGCTCGCCCCGATCAGCAGGGTCAGGAACAGAACCAGCCAGATGCGCATGGGACTACCGCGAGAAGCCCGCTTCGATCTGGTCCAGCGTGCCCATCAGCGACCGGATGCCGCCGCCCGCGAGGTAGAGCGGCGCGCTGTCGAGATAGAGGATCTGGGCGTTCTGCGCGGCCTTGGTGCCCGCGACCAACGGGTTGTCGAGCGTGGCCTGCGCGGCCTCTCCCTCCTGCCCGATGGCGGCGCCGCGGTCGATGACGAGGATCCAGTCGGGGTCGACCTCGGCGATGAACTCGAAGGAGACCGCTTCGCCATGGGTGTCGGCGTCGAGCTCGGGAAAGGCCTCGGGCAGGTCCAGCGCCGCATGCAGCCAGCCAAAGCGCGACTCCGCCCCATAGGCCGAGAGCTTGCCGCCGTTGGTGAGCAGGATCAGCGCGTCGCCCTTGTCGGCCACCGCCTCCTGGACTTCGGCGATCCTGTCGTCGAGCGCCCCGGTCAGTTCGGCCGCCGCATCCGCGCGATCGAAGATCTCGCCATAGGTGGCGACGCGGGCGCGGGCCTCGTCGATGAGCGCTTCGCCCGTGATCGTCATGTCTATGGTCGGCGCCACGGCCGAAAGTGGTGTCACCACGGTTTGCGAGCGGCCCCCGGCGACGATCAGGTCGGGGGACATGACCGCCAGCGCCTCGTAATCGGGCTCGAACAACGTGCCGACCCGCGCGACGCCCTCCATCGCGCCCTGAAGATAGGCCGGCGGGGTGATGTCGGGCACGCCAGCCAGTTCGACGCCGAGGGCGTCCAGCGCGTCGATTGCGGCGAGGTCGAGCGCCACGACTGTTCCGGGGTTCGACGGCACGGTCGCGTCGCCGGTGGCAGTCGAGACGGTCAGGTCGGCAGCGAAAGCAAGGCCTGGTACCCCAAGGGCGGCAAGGCTGGTGACAAGGATCTTCATGAAGCGTCTCCGGGGTCGAGGAAGCCTTGTCAGCGACGGGCTGGACAATGACTACTGTTTCGATCAGGTTTATCCCGACAAATGAACTCGGGAATAAACGGATGCAAGACCGAATTTTCGACGAGGGGCGTTTCGAGACCCCGAATGCCAGCCGCTATCTCCAGCAGCTCTGCAAGCATTTTGCGCACAAGGTCGCTGCAGACTGGGACACGGAACGCGGTCGGGTGGCCCTGCCGATCGGGCCGGTCGAAATGATGGCCACGCCGGAGGAGCTGATCGTGACGGTGGCAGCCGAGGACGAGGAGGGGCTCGCCCGCGCCCGGCAGATCATCGACGACCACCTCGTCCGGTTCGCCCATCGAGAGCATTTCTCGGAATTGTCCTGGCGGGGCTGAGACGGTCCCTTTGGCGACGCGCACCGCCCTCGGTATACGCCGCCGCGTCCCGGCGGTGTCTCGTCACGAGGCCCTCGGTCCCCGGTTCCAAGGCGACGCGCCCGATTCAGTGATCCGGCCCTCCCCATCGCGTTGACTGGTCCCGTAAGGGGCGGTTCTCAGGGTGACCTCGATCATCGCCCTTTCATGCTGCCGCATGTCTGCGGACCGTCGCGAGCGGCGACCTGTCATTCGCGCCATGCCGAACCAATTGGCGACCATTGACCGGAACGGCGGATTCCGATGCAGCGCGGACCCTGCCGCAAGATTGCATAAAAACAGGGTTGCCAGATCGATCCCGGCCTGCCACCAATTCGGCATTGGTTTCTGAATGGGTTTGTGTCGCCAAGGCGCCAGACCTATCCGCAGAGGGAAACGTGCAAGATGGCCGAGCCGCTTCTGGACGTGAAGAACCTGCAGTTCCGCTTTCGGGGACAGGATCAGGACGTGGTGCAGGACGTCTCGTTCCGGGTCGGCCGCAACGAGACGCTGTGCATCGTCGGCGAGAGCGGCTGCGGCAAGAGCGTCACGGCGCTGGCGCTGATGGGCCTCCTGCCCAAGGACGACGTGCGCTTCGGTGGCGGCGAGGTCCGCTTCGACGGCGAAAGCTTCGCGCCGTCCGATCAGGGCCGCATCGCGCAAATGCGCGGCGACCGAATGGCGATGATCTTCCAGGAGCCGATGACCTCGCTCAACCCTGCCTTTCGGATCGGCGACCAGATCGCCGAAGCCGTGGAGCGGCACCGCCAATGCGGGCGCGCGGCGGCGCGGGCACGGGCGCTCGAGATGCTCGCGAAGGTGGGCATTCCCGCGCCGGAGCAACGGCTCGACGAATATCCGCATCAGCTTTCGGGGGGCATGCGGCAGCGGGTGATGATCGCAATGGCGCTGGCCAACGACCCCGAGCTTCTGATCGCCGACGAGCCGACCACCGCGCTCGACGTGACGGTGCAGGCGCAGATCCTCGATCTCATTGCCGAGCTTCAGGCCGAGACCGGCATGGGCACCATCATGATCACCCATGATCTCGGCGTGGTGGCAGAGATCGCGACCGATGTCGCGGTGATGTATGCGGGTCAGGTGGTCGAATACGGGCCCGCCGAGGCGATCTTCAACGACCCGCAGCATCCCTACACCATCGGGCTGATGGCCTCGGTGCCGACACTCACCGGGCCGCGCCGCCGCCTTTCGACGGTACCGGGATCGGTGCCGAGCATCGGGCAGATGCCGGAAGGCTGCCGGTTCTCTTCGCGTTGCCCCTTCGCGGCCCCGGTCTGCGGCACCCGGCCCCCGCTGCGCGACATTACCCCCGGCCACCGCGCCGCCTGCCATTTCGCACCGCTGGAACTGCACCTGGAGCGCAGCGCATGAGCGACATCCTTCTCAAGGCCGAAGGGCTCAAGAAGCATTTCAACGTCGGCGGCGGCTTCCTGGCCGAAACCAAGGTGGTGCGCGCGGTCGACGGCGTGTCGATCGAGGTGCGGCGCGGCGAGACCTTCGCCATCGTCGGCGAAAGTGGCTGCGGCAAGTCCACGCTGGCGCGGCTCCTGATGCGGCTTCTGGAACCGACCGAGGGCGCGATCGCCTTCGAGGGGCGCGACATCGCGGGCATCCGGGGCCGCGATCTGCGCGAGTTGCGCCGCGACATGCAGTTCGTGTTCCAGGACCCGTTCTCCTCGCTCAACCCACGCATGAGCGTGGGCAAGCTGGTGGGCGAGCCGATCGAGACGCACCGCCCCGAATTGTCGCGCATGCAGCGCCGGGCCGAGGTGGCACGGCTGCTGCGCACGGTCGGCCTGCGCCCCGAGCACGCAGACCGCTACCCGCACGAGTTCTCGGGCGGGCAGCGCCAGCGCATCGGCATCGCCCGCGCGCTCGCCTCGAACCCGCGCCTCGTGATCGGCGACGAACCGGTTTCGGCGCTCGATGTCTCGGTGCAGGCGCAGGTGGTGAACCTGCTGCACGATTTGAAATCCCGGTTCGACATGACGCTGGTGATCATCGCCCACGACCTCGCGGTGATCCGGCACATGAGCGACCGCGTCGCGGTGATGTATCTCGGCCAGGTGGTCGAAAGCGGCCCCACTGACGAGATCTTCGCGCGGCCGCGTCACCCCTACACCATGGCGCTTCTTTCGGCGATCCCCGAGGCCGCGCATGGCCGCGCCAAGACGCGGCTCGCGCTGTCGGGAGAGACCCCGAGTCCGGCGAACCCACCCTCGGGTTGCCGCTTTCACACCCGCTGCCCCTTCGCACGAGAGGACTGCGCGGCGCGCATCCCCGAACTGCGCCCGGCGGCGGACGAAACCCGCGTCGCCTGCCATTACTGGCAGGAGATCGCGGCCACGCGCCCGTCGGCGGGCCTCACCCCCGCCGACGGGCGCAGCGAAGGCGCGCAAAGACGCTTCGCCCTTTACGAGGCAGCCACGCAGGCACCCGAGAGTAAAACGGCGACCAACGCCGAAGCCTGAACATCGACCGACAGACAGAGGTAAACGCATGACTTTTCGCAAGACCACGCTGCTCGCGGCCCTGCTGAGCGCCACCGCGCTCTCGGCGCAGGCGGCCGATTTCCGTTTCGCCCTCGAAAGCGATCCGGACGTTCTCGATCCAGACCAGTCGCGCACCTTCGTGGGCCGCATCGTCTATACCGCGCTGTGCGACAAGCTGGTGGACATCACGCCCGAGCTCGAGATCGTGCCGCAACTCGCCACAGAGTGGAGCTGGAACGAGGACGGCACCCAGCTCACCATGATGCTACGCGAGGGCGTGACCTTCCATGACGGCACCCCCTTCGACGCCGAGGCCGTGGCCGCCAATATCGAGCGGTCGCAGACCATGGAGGAGAGCCGCCGCAAATCCGAGGTCGCCTCGATCTCCGGCACCGAGGTGCTGGGCTCCCACGAGATCCGCATCGATCTGAGCCAGCCCGACGCCACGCTGCTCGCGCAGTTCGCCGACCGCGCGGGCATGATGGTCTCGCCCACCGCCGCCGAAGAGGCAGGCGCCGATTTCGGTCTGAACCCGGTCTGCTCGGGCCCCTTCAAGTTCGAGGAGCGGGTGGCGCAGGACAAGATCGTGCTGTCGAAATTCGCCGAGTACTGGAACGCGGACGAGATCCACTTCGACACCGTCACCTACCTGCCGATCCCCGACAGCACCGTGCGTCTCGCCAACCTGCAATCGGGCGATGTGGACGCGATCAACCGCCTCGCCGCCACGGATGTGGCGCAGGTGCGCAACGATCCGTCCCTGCAGGTCGAGGAGGCCGTGTCGCTGGGCTATCAGGGCATCACCTTCAATATCGACAACGGCGATCGCGGCGACAACCCGTGGGGCAACGATGCGCGGCTGCGCAAGGCGCTGGAGCTGGCAATCGACCGCAATGCCATCAACCAGGTCGTGTTCGAGGGCACCGCGCCCGCCGGCAACCAGGCCTTCCCGCCGAACTCGCCCTGGTACGACACGAGCATTCCCGTGCCCGAGCGCGACGTAGAGGCGGCCCGCGCGCTTCTGGCCGAGGCGGGCTTCGCCGACGGCATCGATCTCGAGGTGCAGGCGCCCAACTCGCCGGTCAACCTGCAGCTCATGCAGGTGATCCAGTCGATGGCCGCCGAGGCGGGGATCAACATCTCGATCACCTCCAAGGAATTCGCCACCATGCTGTCCGACCAGACGGCGGGCGACTTCACCGCGAGCCAGGTCGGCTGGTCCGGCCGGGTCGATCCGGATGGCAACATCCACCAGTTCATGACCACCGATGCGGGCCTCAACGACGCCAAGTATTCCAATGAGGAGGTCGACCGCCTGCTCGACGAGGCGCGGGTGACCACCGACGAGGCGGCCCGCAAGGAAAGCTACGACGCCGCGGCCAAGATCCTCAACGAGGAGAAGCCCATCGTCTATCTCTACCACGAGACCTGGATCTGGGCGCTGGACGACGACATCGAGGGCTTCGTTCCCTATCCCGACGGCATGTTCCGCCTTTCCGGCGTGACCAAGTCCGAGTGACCTGACCGGCCGCGCCGCCCCTGACGGGCGGCGCGGCCCCGAACCCACCGGGTGCCCCTGATGCTCAGCTTCGTCGCGCGCCGGATCGTCATCGCGATCCCGACCGTCATCCTGATCTCGATCTTCGTCTTCGGCCTGCAGAAGCTGCTGCCGGGCGATCCGATCCTCGCCATGGCGGGAGAGGAACGCGACCCCGAGACCATCGCCTTCCTGCGCGAGAAATACCGCATGAACGACCCGGTCTGGGTTCAGTACCTGACCTGGATCAAGGGGGTGCTGACCGGCGATCTGGGCATCTCGCTGCGCACCAACCAACCGGTGACCGAGCTCATCGCCCAAAAACTCCCCGTCACGATCCAGCTGGCGCTGATGGCGCTGGTGTTCGCGCTGGTCATCGGCATTCCGGCGGGCATCCTGTCGGCTGTCAAGAAAGGCACGATCACCGATTACATCGCCAACGTCGTGGCGCTCTCGGGGCTGTCGATCCCGAACTTCTGGCTCGGCATCATGCTGATCCTTCTGGTCGCGGTGAACTGGCAGGTGCTGCCCGCCTCGGGCTACGTGCCGCCTTCCGAGGATCTGTGGCTGTCGCTCAAGACCATGCTGATGCCGGCCTTCGTGCTGGGCACGGCGCTGGCGGCGACGCTGATGCGCCACACCCGGTCGGCGATGCTCGGCGTGCTGAAATCCGACTATGTGCGCACCGCGCGGGCCAAGGGCCTTGCCGAACGCCGGGTGATCCTCAAGCACGCCTTCCGCAACGCGCTCACCCCGATCGTCACGCTCACGGCGCTTTTGTTCGGCGAGCTGATCGCGGGGGCCGTGCTGACCGAGCAGATCTTCACCATTCCGGGCTTCGGCAAGCTCGTGGTCGATGCTGTGTTCAACCGCGACTACGCGGTGGTCCAGGGCATCGTGCTGGTCACGGCGATGGGCTTCATCGTCATGAACATCCTCGCCGACGCCGCCTATTTCGTCCTGAACCCGCGCCTGAGGAAGCAATGATGGCCCAACCCGCCAGCCCCGCCACGCTCAAGCCACAGGTGATGGCCGACCCGGTGCTGCAAAAGCGCCCCGAGAACCGCGTCTGGAAGAAATTCCGCAGCCACCGATCCGCCGTTCTGGGCGGGCTGCTGGTAGGGTTCTTCGTGCTGATGGCCGTCTTCGCGCCGATCCTGCCGATCCCCGACCCGACCGCCACCGACTGGGGCGCGGTGCGGCAGGCCCCTTCGGCGGCGCATTTGCTCGGCACCGACGAGATCGGCCGCGACGTGCTCTCGCGCCTTGTCTGGGGCGCGCAGGCGTCGCTGATGGCCGGAGTGGTCTCGGTCGGCATCGCGGTCGCCTTCGGCGTGCCTCTGGGCATCCTCGCGGGGTATTTCGGCGGCTGGACGGATGGCATCATCTCGCGCTGTACCGAAGCGCTGCTCGCGGTGCCGTTCCTGATCCTCGCCATCGCGCTTGCCGCCTTTCTCGGGCCGTCGCTCACCAACGCGATGATCGCCATCGGTCTCTCGGCCACGCCGGTCTTCGTGCGGCTGACGCGGGGACAGGTGATCTCGGTCAAGGCCGAGGATTACGTCGAGGGCGCGCATGCGATCGGCTTGTCGACGCCCAGGATCCTGAGCCGCTACATCTTTCCCAACATCCTGCCACCCGTTCTCGTGCAGGCGACGCTGACCATCGCCACCGCGATCATCGCCGAGGCGTCGCTGTCGTTCCTCGGGCTGGGCCAGCAGCCGCCCGCGCCGAGCTGGGGCTCGATGCTCAACACCGCCAAGAATTTCCTGAGCCAGGCGCCCTGGATGGCGATGTGGCCGGGCATCGCGATCTTCCTCGTGGTGCTGGGCTTCAACCTTCTGGGCGACGGGCTGCGCGACGCGCTCGACCCGCGCGAACACTGAATATCAAGAAAAGAGTTGTCCAAATGACCGGTTTCACCACTCGCCCCGAGATCCGCGGCACCTTCGGCGCCGTCACCTCGACCCACTGGATCGCCTCCGCCACCGGCATGGGCATCCTCGAGCGCGGCGGCAACGCTTTCGATGCCGCCGTCGCCACCGGCCTCGTGCTGCAGGTGGTGGAGCCGCATCTCAACGGCCCGGCGGGCGATCTGCCGGTGATCTTCCGGCCCGCCGAGACCGGCAAGGTGGAAGTGATCTGCGGTCAGGGTCCGGCCCCGGCGGGCGCCACGATCGAGCATTACAAGGGGCTGGGCATCGACCTCATTCCCGGCACCGGGCTCTTGGCCACGGTGATCCCCGGCGCCTTCGACGGCTGGATGCTGCTGTTGCGCGACCACGGCACGATGGAGATCGCCGATGTGATGCGCCCGGCCATCGACTATGCGCGCGACGGCCACCCGGTCCTGCCGCGCGTCGCCGCGACGATGCAGGGGCTGGTCGAGTATTTCGAGACCGAATGGCCGACCTCCGCCGCCGTCTGGGCACCGGGCGGCCGCGCGCCGCAGGCGCATGAGCTGTTCCGCAACCCCGACCTTGCCGACACCTATGAGCGGCTGTCGGAGGCCGAGGGCGCGACCCGCGAGGCGCGCATCGACGCCGCCCGCGCGATGTGGGCCGAGGGCTTCGTCGCCGAGGCGGTCGAAGACTATCTCAAGGACGCCGAGGTGCACGACGTCTCGGAGCGCCGCAATCGCGGCGTACTGACCCGCGCCGACATGGCCGGCTGGCGCGCCAGCTACGAGGCGCCGGTCTCGATCGACTACCATGGCTGGACGGTGCACAAGACCGGGCCATGGGGGCAGGGGCCGGTGCTGCTTCAGGCGCTGTCGATCCTCAAGAACTTCGATCTCGCGGCGATGGACCCGAACGGTCCGGACTTCGTGCATACCGTCATCGAGGCGATGAAGCTCGCCTATGCCGACCGCGAGGCCTATTACGGAGACCCCGCGCAGTCCGACATCCCGATGCAAGTGCTGCTCTCGGACGCCTACGGCGCCGAGCGCGCCCGACTGATTTCGGAAACCGCTTCGACCGAGCAGCGCCCGGGCCGGATCGAAGGGTTCGAGCATCAGGCGGATGCCGCGATCGAACGCGCAGCCCGCGATTTCGACCGCAACCCCGACGCCGCGCCGCAGGAGCCGACCATGGCGCACCTGTCGGAAAAGCGCGGCGACACCGTGCATCTCGACGTGATCGACAAATGGGGCAACATGGTCGCCGCGACCCCCTCGGGCGGCTGGCTGCAAAGCTCGCCGGTCATCCCGGGCTTGGGCTTTCCGCTCAATTCCCGCGCCCAGATGTTCTGGCTCGACGAGGGGCTGCCCACCTCGCTCGCGCCGGGCCGCCGACCGCGCACCACGCTGACCCCGACGCTGGCGGAAAAGGACGGGCGCGGTCTCGTCTTCGGCACGCCCGGCGGCGATCAGCAGGACCAGTGGCAGCTCGTGTGGTTTTTGCGTTTCGTGCATCACGGTTTCGACCTGCAGGAGGGGATGGACGCGCCGCTGTTCCATTCGATGCATTTCCAGGGCTCGTTCTACCCGCGCGAGACCAAGCCCGGCGAGATGATGATCGAGCCCTCGGTGGGCGAAGAGGTGATCGAGGCGCTGCGTGCGCGCGGTCACAAGGTCACCGTGGCCGAGCCGTGGAGCGTCGGGCGGCTGACGGCGGCGCTGCGCGAGCCCGACGGGCTGTTGCGCGCCGCCGCCACCCCGCGCCTGATGCAGGCCTATGCGGTGGGGCGCTGAGCATGACCTATTCGATCATCGCGCATGACCCCGCCACCGGTGAGATCGGCCTCGCCGTCGCCTCGCGCTTCTTTGCGGCGGGTGCCGCCGTCCCTTACGTCGGCGCGCGCTGCGCCGTCGCCACGCAGGCCTTCGTCAACCCGATCTGGGGCGTCGAAGGGCGCACCCGGCTGGCGGCGGGCGAAAGCGCCGAGGCGGTGCTCGCCGATTTCAAGTCCCGTGATGAGGGCCAAGCGATCCGGCAGTGTCACATGATGGACGCGAAGGGCAATTTCGCAGCGCATACCGGCGCGGATTGCATCGACTGGGCCGGGCATCTGGTGGGTCGGCACCATTCGGTCGCGGGCAACATGCTGGCCGGACCGGGGGTCATCGAGGCGACCTATGCCGCCTATATCAAGGCGCAGGGCTCGATGGCCGAGAGGCTGCTTACAGCGATGGAGGCGGGCGAGGCCGCGGGCGGCGACAAGCGTGGCCGTCAGGCCGCCGGTCTCACCGTGCATCGCGGGCAGGACTACGCCTTCCTGTCGCTCAGGGTGGATGACGAAGCCGATCCGCTGGCCGAACTGCGCCGCCTGCTCGATGTGGCGGATGAACGCTACCTGCACGTGGCCGAGGCGATGCCCACCGCCAAGAACTTTTCGGGCCTCACCGATCGCGCGCCGATCGACCGCGCCATCGCCGAGGCCGAGGACCGTCGCCGCCTCGAGGGCCGAAGCTCGCGTTCGCGCGCAACCGAAACGGGGTCGTGAGATGGACCTCGGAACGATCCTGACGCTTCTGGCCGTCGCCGTTTCGGCGGGTGTCATGGGCGGCATCCTCGCGGGGCTCTTGGGCGTCGGCGGCGGCATCGTCATCGTGCCCGCGCTCTATTTCGCGCTCTCGCTCACCGGCATGGAGCCGGGGCTGACCATGCAGGTGGCGGTCGGCACATCGCTCGCCACCATCGTCTTCACCTCGCTGTCCTCGGCTTGGGGCCATCACAAGAAGGGCGCGATCGACAAGGACCTGCTCAAGCTTTGGGCACCCTCGATCCTCGTCGGCGTGGTGATCGGCAGTTTCACCGGC
>Ga0207882_1000237_pt1 | contig 17251 bp, 16 predicted proteins | sample MalvirmetaMSP103_FD_184228 | JGI IMG/M metagenome (GOLD analysis project Ga0207882, IMG submission 184228) | Marine viral communities from the Deep Pacific Ocean - MSP-103 (SPAdes) | ecosystem: Environmental > Aquatic > Marine > Oceanic | place: Pacific Ocean | collected 2011-05-15 | reverse complement strand
TAGCGCCCGGCGGCGTCGGCCTGCCAGATCTCGACCATCGCATCCTTGAGCGCAGCGCCGGTGCCGTCGAACACGGTGCCGCGGATGGTGATCCGTTCACCTTTGGCGTCTCCGGTGATCATCCGGGCTCCAAGGTCTTCCTCGTAAACTCCTTTGATCCCTGCAAAATTCGGCAGAGCGCCGATATGCACATAGGGGCCCGCCGTCTGGCTCGGGCTTTCCTTCAGGCGCTCGATCCGTTGCATCACAGCCCCTCCATGCGGTTCTCGAACAGGGTTTGGCGACGGCCCCTGAGCACGATGTCGAAACGATAGACCCGCGCATCCATCGGGATCGTCGCCTCCATGTCGAGCTGTGCCACGAGGCTTTCGATCCCATCGCGGGTGGGGATGGTGCCGACGATCGGGCAGTGCCAGATCATTGGATCGCCTTCGAAATACATCTGGGTAACCAGCCGCTGGCCCCAGCTTTGCCCGAAGACCGAGAAATGGATATGTGCGGGCCGCCAGTCGTTCGGCCCGTTGGGCCAGGGATAGGGCCCCGGCTGAATGGTGCGGAACTCGTAATTGCCGAACGCGTCCGTGAGGCAGCGTCCACAGCCGCCAAAATCCGGATCGAGCGGGGCGAGGTAACCCTCCTTCTTGTGGCGGTACCGCCCACCGGCATTGGCCTGCCAGACCTCGACCAGCGCGTCCGGCACGCCGCGCCCGTCCTGATCGAGCACCCGGCCCTGCACCACGATGCGCGGGCCGATGGCCCCCTCAGGGCTCTTCGCGAAATTGTGGATCAGGTCGGCATCGAGCGGCCCCAGCACGTCACGGGTAAAGACCGGTCCGGTCTCCTCGCTCAGCGTCGTTGGGAAGGAGATCGGCGCGCGCGAAGGTGAGCGCGCGACGGAGGTCTTGTAGGCAGGCGTCAGCGCCGCCGGGTGCCAGGCACGGTCGCGTGCGTAGAGCCCGCCGCCTGCCCGGTCGTGACCGCCCGGGGTCTGGGTTACGGCCTGTTTCTGCTTGAATGGGGTCATGTCGCCTCCATCTCCGCGAAGGTCTTCTTGGCGATCGCGATTGCGTGGTTGGCTCGCGGGACACCGGCATAGATCGCGACATGCAGCAAGGCCTCGAGCACGTCGTCGCGGCTGGCGCCTGTGTTCGCGGTCGCCCGCAAGTGCAGCGCCAACTCGTGATCATTGCCCAAGCCCGCCAGCAGCGCGATAGTCAGCATCGACCGCTCGCGGTCGCTGATCGTGCCGCGCGACCAGACATGGCCCCATGCCGCGTCGGTGATCATCGCCTGGAACGGCGCGTCGAAGTCGGTCTTGGCCACCTCGGCGCGATCGACATGGGCATCGCCCAGCACCCGCCGGCGCGTCGCCATCCCGGTTTCTCTCAGATCGCCCATCACATCTTCCCCCATCTCAGTATGGCAGCCCGACATAGTTCTCGGCCATTGCCTGCTGCGCGGCCCGGTTGGTGCGGAGAAATTCCAGCTCAGCACGCTGCATCCGCAGGTCGAAGGGGCTCTGGTCCGGGTAGCGGTGCAGCAGCGACGAGAACCACCAGGAAAACCGCTCGGCCTTCCAGACCCGCGCCAACGCCCGCTCGGAATAGCGGTCGATCCCCTCGTCGTCGCCTTCCTCGTAGAACTGTCGAAGCCCGTTGTAGAGGTAGTGCACGTCCGAGGCGGCGGTATTCAGCCCCTTGGCTCCAGTGGGCGGCACGATATGCGCGGCATCCCCGCACAGGAATAGCCTTCCCCAGCGCATGGGTTCGGTGACGAAGGAGCGCAGGGGCGCGATCGACTTCTCGATCGACGGCCCGGTGACCAGCCGCTCGGCCACCTCGCCCGGCAGCCGCCGCTTCAACTCTTGCCAGAAGGCCGCGTCGGTCCAGTCCTCCGGCTTGTCGCTGAGCGCGCACTGGATGTAGTAGCGGCTGAGGTTGGCGTTGCGCATTGAGCACAGCGCGAAGCCACGCTCGGAGTTGGCGTAGATCAGTTCGTCATCCACAGGCGGCGTCTCGCTGAGGATGCCGAGCCAGCCGAAGGGGTAGGTCTTCTCGTATTCGCGCCGCACCGAAAGCGGGATGGTCTGACGGCTGACCCCGTGGAACCCGTCGCAGCCTGCCACGAAGTCGCAGTCGATCCGGTGCTCGGTGCCGCCCTGATGGAAGGTGACATGCGGCGCGTCGGTGTCAGCGTCGTGGATCTCGACATGCTCGACCTCGAACTCGATTTGACCATTCGCCTTTTCGCGCGCGTCATAGAGATCGCGCGTCACCTCGGTCTGGCCGTAGACCATGACCGAGTGACCAGTCAGCGCCTTGAAGTCGATATGGAACGTGCCGCCCTCATGGGCGATCAGCGTGCCGTCATGCGCAAAGCCCTCGCGCTGCATCCGCTCGGCCACGCCAGCCTCGCGCATCAGGTCGAGAAGCCCGCGCTCCAGCACGCCAGCGCGGATTCGGCTCAGCACGTAGCCGCGCGTTTTGCGCTCCAACACCACGTTGTCGATGCCCCGCACGTGCAAAAGCTGCGACAGCAGCAGGCCCGATGGGCCGCCGCCGATGATGACCACCTGTGTGCGCATCACGTCCTCCCTCTCTTGCGCAAAGGCTATCCGCCCCATATGCACAAGTAAAATGACCTTTTCGCCCCGTTTATTGCGAGGATCGGCAAGTAATGGATCGCCGCTTGAAGTTTCGCCAAGTCGAGGTCTTCGTCGAGATCACCCGTCGCCGTAGCCTCAAGGCGGCGGCCGAGCATCTGCACCTGACCCAGCCCGCGATCTCCAAGACGCTGCGCGAGTTGGAGACGCAACTCGGCGCGACGCTGCTGCTGCGCGACCGCGGCGGTGTGACGCTGACCCGCGAGGGGGCGGTGTTCTTGCAATTCGCGCAGATGAGCATCGCGGCGCTGAACCAGGGTCTCGACAGCCTCGAAGGCATCGGCGCGGGCACGGCGGCGCGGCTGGCGGTGGGCGCCCTGCCCTCGGTTGCGGCCAAGCTCTTGCCCGAGGCGGTGCGCATCCATGCCGACCGCGCGCCCGGTGCGCTCTTGCACATGGAGGACGGGCCGCACGGCTTTCTCACCGGCCGGCTGCGCGACGGCGCGCTCGACATGGTTGTGGGCCGGCTCGGCGCGGCCGAGACGATGACTGGCCTTAGCTTCACCCAGCTTTATTCCGAGCATGTCGCAGTCGTGGTCGCGCCCGATCACCCGCTGGCAGGGACCGCAGATCCGACGCTGATCGCCGGCTGGCCGGTCGTCTACCCGTCGGAGCGTTCGGCGATCCGGCCGCTGGTCGACCGCGCGATGATCGCCGCCGGCGCCGGCGTGCCGCCGAGCCGGATCGAAAGCGTCTCCGGCGCCTTCGGGCGCAACATGGCCCTCGGCGAGGCGCACGCGGTCTGGTTCATCAGCCACGGCGTCGTGGCGCGCGACATCGCCGCAGGACGCCTAGTGGCGCTACCGATCGACATGTCCGGCACCGCCGGTCCGGTGGGCATCATGATGCGCGCCGAGGAAGAGCCGCTGCCCGCGCAGCGGCTCTTTCGCCAGTCTCTCACCGATGCGGTGACGGCGCTCGACCTCGCCTGAGGCAGCCCACTAGCCCAAGAAGCGTACCAGCCCCAGCGTGATCGCCGGAAAAGCGATCAGCGCTCCGATCCGGATTACGTCCGAGATCAGGAAGGGGAGGACGCCTCGGAAGCTCTCGATCATCGGCACATCGCGCGCCATGCCGTTGATGACGAAGACGTTCATCCCCACAGGAGGCGTAATCAGCCCAACCTCCACGACCACCACCGCGATGATGCCGAACCAGATCAGGGTTTCTTCCTGCGACATACCGAAATCGAGTCCCGCCACGATCGGGTAGAAGATCGGGATCGTTAGCAGCAGCATCGACATCGAATCCATGACGCAGCCCAGAAGCAGATAGAGCAGCAGGATCGCCAGCAACACCAGCATCGGAGACAGCCCCGCCTCGGTGATCGCCTGCGCGATCAGCAGCGGCGTCCGGGTCTGCATCAAGAAGGCGTTGAAGGTCTCGGCCCCAAGCAGGATCAGAAAAATCATCGCCGTGGTCCCAGCCATGCCGCGCAGGCAGGCCATCAGCCCTTCGAGGCGCATCCCGCCGTGAAAGACCGCCAGCAGACCAGTCCCGAAAGCCCCGATGGCGGCCGCCTCGGTGGGGGTGAACCAACCGCGATACATGCCGACCACCACGAGTGCGAAGATCGCGATGATGGTCCATGTCTCGCGCAGCGCCGAAAGTTTCTCGCCCCATGTCGCCTGTGGCCCGGCGGGGCCGTCTTCCGGATTGCGGCGTACGAAGACCGCGACCGCGATCATGTAGCCGACCGCTGCCAGCACCCCCGGCACCATCGCCGCCACGAACATCTTGGCGATGCTCTGCTCGGCCATCAGCGCGTAAAGCACGAGGATCACCGAGGGCGGGATCAGGATGCCCAGCGTGCCGCCCGCTGCCAATGAGCCGGTGGAGAGCGCTCCGGAATAGTTATGTCGCTTCATCTCGGGCAGCGCCACCTGCGCCATGGTGGCCGCCGTCGCCAGAGAGCTGCCGCAGATCGCACCGAAGGCCGCGCACCCCCCGATTGAGGCCATCGCCAGACCGCCCTTGCGGTGGCCGAGAAAGGCCGCCGCGGTGCGAAACAGTGCGCGGCTCATCCCGGCGCGGGTCGCGAACTCGCCCATCAACACGAAGAGCGGGATCACCGACAGCGAATAGGTGGAGAACTGGTGGAAGGCCGATGTCTTGAGAAACGCCAGCAGGGGCAGCATGCCGGTGTGCAGCCCGTAGCCACTGATGCCCACCGCGAGCATCGCGACCCCGATCGGCACCCGCACCGCCATCAGCGCCAGGAGCGCCACGAACCCCGCCAGCCCGGCGGCGATCCCGGTCATGCCCGCGCCCCGCGCAGATGCCCCAGCATGGTCGCCGCACAGGTCGTCACGAGAAGCGACATCGCCGGCAGCACGATGAAGAAGCTCCACCAGACCGGCAGGCGCAGTACCATGGTCTGCTCGTCATACTCGTGCATCTCGACGCCCCCCAGCGTGAGTCGCCAAAGCAGGAGCGCCGCGATGGCGAGGTAGAGAAGATCACCCATCGCATCGAGCAGATGAGTCAGCCGCGGACCGGCCCTCTGGGTGAAGAAATCGACCACTACGTTGCCACCCGTTGCCTGACACCAAGGCAGAAAACAGAAGATCGCGATCGCCGAGCCGATCTCGACCAGCTCGTAATCGCCGGGGATCGGCCGGCCCAGCACCCCGCGCAGGGTCACGCTCGCCACCGTCACCAGCATGATGGCAAGGATCGACAGCCCGCCGATCCCGGCGAAGACACGAGTGAGCCGCATCAGCCAGCCGGGGAGCGCGACGCGCCCCCCGTCCATGGTTCCGCTCTCGGACATGGGTCCGCCCTACTCGCCGCGCTGCGCGGCGATCATCGCCCGCGCCGCGTCCAGAGCTTCGGCGCCGTTCTCGGTGTTCTCGACCCAATCATCGATCACCGGCTGGGTGGCCGCCTTCCAAGCCTCGAGGTCGGCCTCGGGGATCACCACGACCTCACCGCCCGCTGCCAGCGCCTTCTCGCGTTCCTCGGCCTCGGCGGCATCAAGCACTTCGCCTGCCAGCGGCGCGAGATTGGCGCCGGAATTGGCGTCAATCACTGCTCGCAAGTCGTCGGGCAGCCCCTCATAGACGCGTTTGTTCATCACCAGTGCCATCACCGAGGTCGACAGCCCACCATTCTCCTCACCGATCTCGGTATGATATTTTGCCATGTCTTCTATCCGGAGCGAGCCGAACACCTCCCACGGGATCACCGCGCCGTCGATGACGCCGGTGGTCAGCGCCTGCGCCACCTCGGGCACCGGCATGCCGACGGCGGTGGCACCGAGCGCTTCGAGCCCCTCGGTCATGGTCCGCGACGGCGCACGGACCTTCTTGCCCGCCAGAGCGTCGAGGCTGTCGGCTGGCTCGCCGCGCATGTGGAACTTATAGGCCGCCGGTGCGTGCAGCAGGAGCGGGTGCACGTCGCTCAACTCCTCCGACAGGAACTCGCCTTGGAACTCTTGCAGCGCCATAGTGGTCTCGGTGGCAGTGCCAGCGACGAAGGGTAGCTCGAACACCTCGGAAACCGGGAACCGGCCAGGCGTATAGCCCAAGAGCGTCCAGGCGATGTCGACGATGCCGTCGCGGGCTTGGTCAAAGAGTTGTGGCGGTTTGCCGCCGAGCTGCATCGACGGGTAGAGCTGCACCTCGATCCGACCCTCGGACTGTTCCTCGACCCTCTGCTTCCAGACCTCGAATACGCCGCCATGGATTGGCGCCTCGGCCGACAGAAAATGGTGCAGCCTGAGCGTCACCTCTTGGGCCGCGGCCGGGCCGGCAAAAACGATGGCCACCAGCGCAGTGCAAAGCTTCGTATTCATGTCATCTCCTCCAGATGTCCGCTCGTGCAGCAGGCAACGCCAGTCGACTCCCGCGGCCCGACGAACCCGGCCATGCGACCGTTCCGGACCCGATCGGGGACGGCGGCCTAAATGGATATCGACGAGCATTGTTCTCCCATAGGAAGGATGGCATAACCGATCTTGCTGGGAAAATGACTTTTCGCGCCGATTACTTGCCGAAATCTGAAATCTATAGAGGCGTCATCGGCTCGTGGGCGCCGTTCAACGCCCGGACGATATGGCTCAGGCCTTCGGCACTCCCTTCGGTCGAACCAGTCTCTTCTGCGCAGCGATGCGGAACGGCGCATTGGGCGCGCCATAGCCGCGATAGCCATCGCGACGCTCGACGATCTCGTAGAACAGGCCATCGGCGCTCGGCTGCGAATAGAGCTGGAAGAACTCCCCATGCTCATCGCGGTCGTAGAGGATCTGGTTGTCGCGCAGTCGGTCAAGCAGGCCCGGCGCGAGATCGAAACGAGCGGCGAGATCATCATAGTAGTTCGATGGGATCGGTAGCGCCGAGAAACCGCCTTTCGCCAGCGCCGATGCCGTCGAGAGGATGTCGTCGCAGGCGAAGGCGATGTGCTGAACGGCCGAGTTGAAGCTGTCGGCAAGGAAACGGCCCGCGAAGGTGCGGTGCGTCTCGGCGCCATTCAGGGTGATGCGTAGCGCGCCGCCCTCCGCCTCGACTGCCTGGCTTCGCACCAGCCCGTCAGGGTCGACGACATCGACCATCGGCGCCTTCGCCATGTCGAAGATCGAAGTGTAGAACAGAGTCCAGCTGAGCATCTCGTCATAGGCCATCGTCTCGGCGAGATGGTCAATTCGCGTCAGGCCAGCGCCAGCGAGGTCGGTGCCTTCGGAAACCGGCACGAAGTCCCGCTCCCAAACTCCGGCGAGATCCGAGGTCTCGTCAATGAAATGCATGACCGAGCCGCCTACCCCGCGGATCGCGGGGATGTCGGTTTCGCCCGGGCCGACCGGCTGGTGAAACGGGTTGGCGCCGAGCGCCTCGGCCCGGGCCTGCGTGGCGGTGGCATCCGACACGCCGATCCCGATGTCGCAGATGCTGGTGCCATGCGTCACGTAGGCGTCATGGGCAAAGCCGCGGGTCTCGGTGTTGATCACGACCCGGATCTCGCCCTGCTGCCACAGCGTCACGGATTTGTTGCGGTGCTGACCAACCGGCGCGAAGCCCAATGACCGAAGCTGCCGGGAGAGCTTGTCGCTTTCCGTGGCGCTGGTTGCGAACTCGATGAACTCCACGCCGGTCGTGGTGATCCGATCGGGCATCTCGGGCAGATCGAGCTTCAGCCCCGGCTCTTGGCGTCTCACCCGATCCATCAGGTGCGTGAGCGAGCGATGGCCGTCGCGCGCAACCGTTTCGGGGCGCCCGCCGCGAAACTGGTCGTTGAAGATCTCAAGGCTGACAGGCCCCTTATAGCCTGTCGCCATCACCGCGCGCATGAATGCGGTGACGTCGAGGTCGCCTTCGCCAGGCATGTTGCGGTAGTGGCGCGACCAGTAGAGCAGATCCATTTCGATCAACGGCGCATCGGCGAGCTGTACGAAGAAAATCCGGTCGCCCGGGATGCGCCTGATCGTCTCCGGGTCGAGCTTGCGGCCCAGCGTGTGGAAGCTGTCAAGGATCAGCCCGACATTGGGATGGTCGGCGCGGCGCACCACCTCCCAGGCATCGCGATGATCGTTGACATGCCGCCCCCAGGCCAGCGCCTCGTAGCCCACGCGCAGCCCGCGCTCTGCGGCGCGCTGCCCGAGTTCACGGAAGTCATCGGCGGCGCGGTCGATGCCGCCCACTGCATCCTCGGCTACAGAAGAGCAGACCAGCACCAGATCAGTGCCCAGCTCCTGCATCAGGTCGAACTTGCGCTCGGCCCGATCGAATGCCTTGATCCGCCGGGCGCCGGTCAGCCCCTCGAAATCACGGAACGGCTGGAAGATCTCGATCGACAGCCCGTGGTCGCGGATCATCGCTCCGATCTCGGCGGGCGTACCGGCTTCGGCAATAAAGTCCTGCTCAAAGATCTCGATGCCGTCGAAGCCGGCAGCGGCGATGGCTTCGAGCTTCTCGCGCAGGTTTCCCGGTACGGAGACGGTGGCGATGGAGCGGCGCATGTTCAGTCCTCCCTGAGACGAGCGCGCAATGCGTCCTCGTCGAGACTGCGGCCGGTAAAGAGCCGCGAGGCGTGGACGCCCTGGTAGAAGTAGAGCTCCCAGCCGGAAATGATTTGCAGGCCCTCGGCGGCCGCGCATGTAAGAAACTGCGTATGCTCCGGCGTATAGACCGCGTCGAAGGCCCAGGATGCGCCTGCCATGGCTTGGCGCGACAGCGGTGTCCCCGGGTAGCCCTCCATGCCCAGAGGCGTGCAATTGATCAGCCCGTGGGCGCCGTGGCTCGCCTGTTCCGCATCGTCATGCACCTCGATGGCCATGCCCGGCGCTGCGGCGCGCAGCTCGCCTGCCAGAACCTCGGCCTTGCCGCGGTCACGGTCTACTAGCCTCAGCACCGTCGCGCCGAGGCCAGCAAGGCCGAAGGCCACGGCCCGGCCCACTCCGCCGGTGCCGATCATCAGCACCGTGCCGGGGCGGGTGTCGCCCCGGACGCGGGCATAGGCCGCCTTGAAACCGGTATAGTCGGTATTGTGGCCCTTGGGCCCCTCCGGCTCGAACAGCACTGTGTTGACCGCACCGATGCCGCGAACAAGCGGATCCTCGACCGTCACCTTGCGCGCCGCGATCTCCTTGTAGGGATAGGTCACGTTGATGCCGCGGTAGCTCCGGGCGCATTCGGCGAAGACCGCTTGGAAATCCTGGCCCAGATCGGCGGGGATCAGGCTGTCATAGGTCGTGGGCCGGCCCAGCATCTCGCCGGCGATGCGGTGCAGCAGCGGCGAGCGCGAAGCACGGATGTTGTCGCCGATCAGGCCGAGACGAAGTGTCGGAGTGTCGGTGGTCATGGTGACGTCGCCTTGCATGGATCAGATCCCGTCGCCGCTGGCACGCAGCGCCGCCCGGCGGGCGCGCCAACCGGTCCAGATCGGGGTCTGGCTGAAGAAGATGAACAGAACCGCGAGCAACAGCACCAGCGACAGCGGGCTGGTGACGATACCGCGGAGCAGCAGGCCGAGGCTCTCCTGGTCGGAGATGATCGCACGGCGCCAGTTCTCGTCGATCAGCCGGCTCAGGATCACGCCGAGGATCACCGGGCCGACCTGGTAGCCATAGGTCTTGAGCAGATAGCCGAAGGCGCCGAAGAGCAGCATCCAGTAGACATCGGTGATCGAGTTGTTCACGGCATAGGCGCCGACGATCGACAACAGCAGGATCAGCGGGATCAGCACCGCGCGCGGCATCTCGACGATCTTGGTGAAGAGCCGGATGCCGGTGAGCCCGAAGATCAGCATGAAGATATTGGCCAGCACTAATGCCCCGGTGATGAACCAGAACATCTGCGGCTGCTCGATCATCAGCATCGGTCCCGGGTTCAGCCCGTGGATGAACAGCGCGCCGATGATGATTGCGGTCACCGCGTCGCCGGGAATGCCCAGCGTCAGCATCGGGATGAAGGCACCGCCCACCGCGGCATTGTTGGCGGTTTCAGGCGCGACCAGCCCCTCATGCGCGCCCTCGCCGAACGGCACCTTCGGGTTCTTGGTAACCCGCTTGGCATGGTCATAGGCCATCAGTGCCGCGATATCTCCTCCCGTTCCGGGCAACGCGCCGATGATGACGCCGATCGAGGAGGTCTGGATCGAGAGCGGCAGGAACTTCCAGATCGCGCCCCAACTCGGCACGATGCGACCGATGGTCTGTTTGATCGCGGCTTTCTCGATATGGTGCAGCTGCGTCAGCGCCTCGGAGACGCCAAAGAGGCCGATCATCACGGCGATGAAGGAAATGCCGCCCCACAGCTCGACCACGCCGAAGGTGAAGCGCTCCTGCGCGGTCAGCGGATCGAGACCCACGGCGCCAATCAGCAGGCCGAGGCTACCCGCGAAGACGCCCTTGAGCAGGCTCTCGCCCGAGAGCGAGCCAACGAGCAGGATGCCCAGAATCGCCAGCAGCATGTAGTCGCGCGGCTGAAAGGTCAGCGCGAACTCGGACACGAAGGGCGCGGCCACTGCCAGAACGCCGATGCCAATGAAGCCGCCGACGAAGGACATGACGGTCGACAGGCCGATCGCCTCACCCGCCTGTCCCTTCTGCGCCAGCGGATAACCGTCGAGCGCGGTGGCAATAGCTGAGGGCGCGCCCGGGATGTTGAGCAGGATCGCGGTGCGCGAGCCGCCGTAGACCCCGCCCATGTAGATGCCCACCATCAGGCACAGCGCCGGGTAGACATCCCAAGCGAAAGTGAAGGAGATCAGGATCGACACCGCCATGGTGACCGAGAGCCCTGGGATCGCACCCACGTAGATGCCCGCGAAGGTGCCCAAAGCCACGAGACCCAGAAGCTTCGGATCAAACCAGGCGATGGTGAAATATTGCAGCGCTTCGATCATTGCGCGTCCTCCCCCGAGAACAGACCGCCCAGCCAAGCTAGGATCTCGCCTTCGGGCACGATGCCCGACGGCATCAACACGGTGAAGACGATGCGGAAGATCAGGTAGACCAGCGCCAGCGAGAACAGCGAGATGCCGAAGCTCCATACGAGGCCACGTTTGCGCAGGCCGTAGACCGAGAGCGTCAGGAACACGAGCGAGGTCGGCAGGAAACCGAGCGGCTTCAGCAGCAGCGCGTAGCCCAGCATCATCGCGAACATGATCAGGATGACGGGCGGCGTGATATCAGTGAAGAAGCGCAGCGGCGCACGGTCGGTCAGGCGCAGTGTCCTGAACAGGATCACCCCCGAGGACACCAGCATGGTGAAGGTCACCGCCATCGGGAAGGCGCCGGGCGAGGACAGCGCCTCGAAGCCCGCGATCCCCCAGGCCTGCCAGAGTAGGAAGCCGCTCAAACCGACCAGAAACACTGCGAAGGCAGTCTCTCCGGGCATTTTCTTGTTCGGGTCATGCATGGATGTGTCCTCCCTGACAGTGCCATGGTCGGAAAATCGGTAGGCTGCCGCCACGCGATGCGCGGCGGCAGCCGGTCGTTTGCGCTTACTCGGGGCGCGGAATGCCGAACTCTTCGGGAGAATTCTTGGCGATGCCCGCGTCATGGACCAGCCAGCTGGTGACGGACTGCCACTTGTCGAGGAAGGCCTGCGCCTCGTCGCCGGAGATGTTCATCACCTCGAAGCCGCGGTCATCCATCAGTTGCTGGAAATCGGCGTTCTCGACGCCTGTCGCATAGGCCTCGCTGAGCTTGGCAACCACCTCATCGGGTGTACCTTCCTTGACGAATACGCCGAAGAACGGGCCCCACGGCAGATAGGTCTCGAAAGCCGGGTAGGCTTCGGTAATCGGCGGCACGTCAGGCAGGGCTTCGTGGGCCTCGGTGTCGATCAGCGCCAGCGGCTTGATCCGGCCCGCTTTGATCGCCTCGATCGATGCGCCGAGCACGGCGGGCATCACGTCGATCGCGCCGCCCTGCAGCGCGGTGAGCGCGGGGCCATCGCCGTCATAAGGCACCGCCGTCACCGGCAGTTCGATCTCGCTTTGCAGCATGGCGGTGACCACAGAGGGCAGGCCGCCGGGACCGGTCGAGCCGAACTTAACCTCGTTCGGGTTCTCCTGGATGTAGGCAACCATCTCCTCGAGCGTGTCAAAGGGCGCGTCGTTGTTGGCCACGAGGATCGGCAGACCACGCGCTAGCACGTTGATCGGCACGAAACTGGAGTAATCCGTATCGCCGAGCCCCATGACTTTGTAGAGCAGCGGGTTCTCCGCGCCCATCAGGAGGGTATAGCCATCGGCGTCCTGTGCCGAGGCGAACTTGACCGCGATGGCGCCGACGCCGCCGGTCATGTTCTGCATGATCACCTTGCCGCCCAGAACCTCCTCGGCATGCGGCGTGACCGCGCGCATCACCGTGTCGGTAGAGCCGCCGGCCCCCCACTGAATGATGCCTTGAATTTCTTTTTCGGGGTATTCGGCCAACGCCGGCGCGGCGGTAGCGGCGAGCGCGGCAAGCGCTCCGATGAAGATCGACTTCATGATATCCTCCCTGGAGATGATGCTGCAGGCGGGCACTCCCCTGCCCGATCACAGCCAGACACTGCGCGCGTCAGGCCGTAACGTCAAATGCCTATGATGCGCCATCATTAACCTGATGTTAATCGGCCTCGGGCCGACGCTGCCACTCTCGCAGGGTCACGGCGCGGTTGAGTTCATGCCGCAGATCATCGATCGCGCGCTCGGCAAAACCCGACAACACCCGGCCTTTCTTCCAGCAGGCATAGGCGGTGATCGCGCTCGGCTCATCGAGCGGCAGCCGGGTTAGCCCGGGCATGTAGACCTCGGCCACCGAGAACTCGTCGATCAGAGCCACCCCCAGCCCGTGGCGCACGAGGCTGATGACGGTCTGGGCGAAGCGGCCGCGCATGGCATGGGTCAGTGTCAGACCCGCATTGGTAAAGGGTTGCATCAGGATCGCGCCGTAGGGGTCGTCGGGATCGATGCCGATCACTTCCTCGCGTACGAGATCATGCACAGAAACGCTGGACCTCTGCGCCAGCGGGTGATCGTCAGGCACCACCGCGACGAGTTGGCCAGTGGCAATCGCTTCGTTCTCGATCGCAGGGTTCTCGACGGGGTAGCTCATCATTACGAACTCACCGCGTTCGAGGAGCAGATAGTCGAGCGTTTCCTCGATCTTGAGGATGTTGAGGTCGATATAGAGATCGGGCCATCGTTTGCGTATTCGTCGGATGGCGCGCGCGGCAACGAACTGCGCGATGGACGGCGCCGAGGCGAAGGACAACCGCGCGTCCTCGCCCCGCTGCAACGAGGCGATGGCAAGGCTTAGATTTTCGACGTTCTTATAGACACGCCCGATCTGGTCAAAAATCGCGCTGGCTTCGACCGATGGGACGAACAAGCCGCCTTTGCGCTCGAAAAGCCGTAGGCCCAGCGACTCCTCGGTATGTTTCACTAATCGGCTGATGCCCGGTGCCGATACGCCAAGCAGGGTCGCAGCGCCATTGATTGTCCCGGTCAACATTACCGCGCGCACCACCTCCACCTGGCGCAGCGTCAGATCTCGCATCGCAAGTCCTTTCGGTCCCCCGCATCGGCATAGCCGAATTCCAGACGCTTCCACACGTCAAAATCCAAACAAGCGGAGTAAGACCAAATCGTTCTTGATAGCACCCTAAACGAGAGACTGTATCGGGCGGTATAAGATCCATCCTCGAACACGACAGTGATACGCGAACCCTTGCCCTGCGGCGGTCCTGCATAAATGGTCCCGCCAAGGTCAATCGCGAGTCGGCACCCCAGCCGACGGGTCACGCCCGTCCCGCGGAACCGGATGGTGCAAGAGAGGTCCATGCTCGACATTCTCTCAATAACCGGCGTGATCTTCGTGTTGATCGGCGTCGGATACCTCTCGGTGCGGATAGGCGTTCTCGCCCCGGCCGACATGGGGGCGCTGGGAAAGTTCGTGCTGGGCTTCGCGCTGCCCGCGCTGATCTTTCAAGCTGTCTCGTCTCGCCCTCTCTCTGAGATCGCCAATCCGGGCTATCTTGCCGCCGTGCTCGTCGGCTCGTTGTCCGTCTTCGTTGCTGGGTATTGGTGGGTGCGGCGCAGTGGTCAGTCCGCGCAGGCGAGCACTTTCCAAGCGATGGGCATGTCCTGTGCCAACAGCGGCTTCATCGGCTATCCCGTCCTGCTCATGGCCCTACCATCCGTGGCCTCGACGGCGCTCGCCATGAACATGATCATCGAAAATCTGGTCATGATTCCGCTCGTGTTGATCATGGCCGAGCGGTCGCGCGCGGCCACTGTCTCGGGCCGCCGGCTGGCGCTGCTCATCGGCGGACGGCTGCTGCGCAATCCGATTGTCCTCGCGCTGGTACTTGGCCTCGGGGTGTCGAGCCTCGACCTGACCTTGCCGGTCCTCGTCGATCGCCCTGTCGAGATCTTGGCGAACGCCAGCGCGGCCCTGTCGCTGGCAGTGATCGGCGGCACCCTCGCCACCCTACCGCTGAACGCGTTGAACGCCTCCGTGCTCCCTGTCGTCATGGGAAAACTTCTGTTGCACCCCGTCGCCGTCGGCGCCGGGCTCATCGCGATGTCTGCCGCCGGGCTGGGGGTGGGCGACGCACGGCTGCAAGCTGCCGCCATCATCTTGGCGGCCATGCCCGCCATGGGGATCTATCCCATTCTCGCACAGCGCTTCGGACAGGAGCGGAACGCTGCATTGGCGATGTTCGCCATGACCGCCCTGTCCTTCGTGACCATTAGCGCGGCCTTGCATCTGGTGCTGCCCTGAAGGGCGTCGCACATCAGTCGCCTGCTGAGCTATGGTCGAGGTCGCCAATCCCGGTTCGAGCCTGCTGATCGGCATATACACTTCCTCGCTTACGCAGCACGTTCGGCAGAGAAATACATTGTGTGATCAATCCTGGGAGCATGCTGCCAGCGTATAGCAAAGGGGCGGCTCCACGCTGACGGAGCCGCCCCTGAAGACCACCGACGGTCGCGAACCCGGTCAGGGCGCTTGGTGCGCCGCTCTGCGCGGCGCTGCAGCAAGGTCGAACAGCCCGTAGCCCATGACGACCAGAAATGCCGCCGCCGGCACCACGTAGGAGAAGGCCGCACCTGCGGCGTCGATCATTGCGCCTTGCACCAGTGGCAGCAGCGCGCCGCCGAGGATCGCCATCACGAGGCCAGCCGAGCCAAACTTGGTATCCTCGCCCAGCCCCTCAAGCGCGATGCCGTAGATGGTCGGGAACATCAGCGACAGGCAGGCCGAGATCATCACCACGGCCCAGAGTCCAGAAAGTCCCGGCACCAGCGCGGCATAAAGCGCGAGCACTGCCCCGGCCAGTGCCAGCCCCGCCAGAAGCAGTGCCGGACGAATGAAGCCCATCACCCAGACCATCGCAAAGCGCGAGATGAGAAACACCAGAAGGCTCGCCTGCAGGTACCATCCAGCCCCGGCCTCGTCGGTGCCGATCGCGTCGACCGCGTATTGCAGCGTGAAGGTCCAGACGCAGGTCTGCGCCGCCACGTTGAAGAACTGCGCCACCACGCCGAAGCTGTAATGGCGGTTCCGCAGAAGCCTTTTCAGCGTCGCGCCGAAATGCACTTCGTGACCTGCTTCGAGTTCGTGCTCGCTCGGTGTGGGCATGCGGCTCAGCGCGATCGCAATCCAGATCGCCACCAGCAAGACTTCCTAGCGGCCGTTCCGTGATCGCTCCCGGGGATGCGGCACGATAGACCGTGCACACCATTTCGATCCGCCCAACCCTGAACGCAAACATGCGGCATCCATGCGGCGACCGCGGAAAGAACTCCAGAGCCCAGCAGGCAGGACGGAAGCATTCGTGGATCAGATCTTGCCGGGGACAATTAGAGAACGGGCTGGGGGCACGATCGAGAAGCGCCAGCACCGCGATCCACGCCGCCTCCACCTGATCGGCCACAAGCAGTGCGCGGCGCTTTTCTTCAGCCTCCATCTCGGCCAGATCAGCCCGCGCCCGAATGAAGCACGCGCGTTCCGAGGGAAAGTCCGGAGCCCCCGCCTGCGCTTTCACCGCCTGATCGCGCAGGTAGCGCACGTAGCCCCGCACGGGGTCGATCAGGTCATACTGCCCTCGCTCCGCCTTCGAGATCACCCCTTTCGCGGCTTAGCAGTTGAAGCCGCCGCTCGGTGAGATCGAGCAGTCGCGCGATCACGCCAATGGGCTGGGTTGAAGATGACATGAGATCTCACACGCTGTCCGGCCCCATGTTCCGTGCGCTGACGCGGGAGCTTAGACACTGCTACCGCTTTCGCGCCTTGCGGTTGGCATAACGCCGGTCGCGTTCAGCCTTTTTTGCCGCCTCATCCTCAACGACGGGAGAAATCCGCTCGTTCTGCCTTTTCTTGGGCGTTTCGGCTTCGGCTTCGGTCTCGACTGCGGCATCGGCTGCCGCGTTATCAGCGGCCTCGGCTTCGGCACGTTCCTGCTCTTCGCGCTGTGTCCGTTCGCGCTCTGCGTTCCGTTCTGCCTTGGCCGCGGCTGCAGCGGCGCGCTCTTCCTGCCGTGCGAGACGGGTCGGTTCCGCGGCGTCGCGGGCGGCTCGGTGGGCCTGCAGGCGTGCAGCTTTCGCATCGGCGGCAGCGCCACGCCGATCGGCGAAATCGTTCCTTTTGTCGCTCTTTTTATCGTTCTTCATGTCCAGATTCCGTCAGAGGTGTCGTCGCTCTAGAGCAAGGCCATTGCTGGTCTCTGCGAGCAGCACCGGGACGTGCGCAGGATTTCCTACCGTGTCAAACCCCAATGTGCAGTTTCCCGCCAGACGGTGTCCGCGGGGCATTGTCAGGTTGATGGTGCTGCGGAGGCCGGATAGCCGGCTTACATGCTGAACCTCGACGATCTCTCGCGCCTCAAGGGCCATCGATTTCCGCGGACCGTGATCGGCTACGCCGTCTGGGTCTACCACCGCTTCGCTCTGAGCCTGCGCGATGTGGAGGATCTTCTCGCGGAGCGCGGGGTCACTGTGTCCCATGAGACGATCCGGATCTGGGTCGCGAAGGTCGGGACGCAGTTCGCCGCGAAGATCCGACGCGACCGCCCCGGGCCAGCCGACAAATGGCATCTCGACGAGGTCGTCCTCAAGATCAACGGCGTCAGACATTGGCTGTGGCGGGCGATCGAC
>Ga0207882_1000230_pt1 | contig 17832 bp, 18 predicted proteins | sample MalvirmetaMSP103_FD_184228 | JGI IMG/M metagenome (GOLD analysis project Ga0207882, IMG submission 184228) | Marine viral communities from the Deep Pacific Ocean - MSP-103 (SPAdes) | ecosystem: Environmental > Aquatic > Marine > Oceanic | place: Pacific Ocean | collected 2011-05-15 | reverse complement strand
GCATTCGGAATTGGACCCTCGGCCCTGACCGAAACCATGATTATGCTCAATAAGCATTTCGCCAATGCTGCCTAATCCCCCAACTGGGTGACGCCGCGCGGCCGTGCCCCATGTTTGCAACAGAGCCGTTGGGTTTGGACACATCTAGCTGGACTATCCGAATGACGGTTCGGTTCATTCTGGCGATCGGAGATATTTGATACCAGAGCGCCGCTGGATAGCGAGCTATGGAAGGTGTTCGTTTCACGTCGATTACTGGTTTGCATCGATATCAGAAATGATTTTCCCGGCTTCTGCAAAGGCAGTATTGGCGGCGGGCACGCTGGCTTAGATAGCGATTTGCATGGGCACTTACGTCAACTCGTCGCGCGTGAAGCCGCCACCGGTCAAGCCGGCGCGGACATGGAGTGCAGACTCTTCCCAACGGCCGAGGCTGGCGGCAAACGCCAGCACAAGTAGGCGCCGGATATGGTCATCGAGCCCGGTGCGGCCTGGATTTCATTCCAGGCGATACGTGTAATCATCGCCTAGAAATCGCTATTGCACGATGTGCAATTGGCGAGCGAGCGGTCCACCCATTCGTCGCCCAAAACACGACGACGATTGAGCAGGCCAGCCTCGAGTGGTAGCCTTTTCATCGGGCTCCGGCAGTACGAAGCTTCTGAGCGCGGACGGCAGCGCTGCGGGCGCCTCGAGTGACGGCAGATGCGCTGAGTCCCGTTTGAGATGGCGTTTCCCTGCGATAGAAGAGAGCGGTGACTGCATCCCGAATTCTGGACCGTTTTGAGCTGGAAAATTCCAATTATGATCGGGTGTAGTTTATGAAGGAGCCGGACGCTGCCTCGGACTGGTAACAATCAGGGAAGCACGTCATGCCGGATAAACCGAAGACGCCCACATAATAGTCATTCTGTCGAACAACTCGCCCCTTAGCGCCGACGTGCGGTTATCGTAAATCTTAGTGCTTATATCGTCTCCAAAGGTAGGCCGACATAATTTTCGGCCAACGATCGCTGCGCTGTTATCGAGCCGCGGATGTAATCCAGCTCCGCCATCTGGATGCGACGATCGAACCCATCCATGTTGGGAAAGCGGTGCGTGATAGACGTAAACCACCACGAAAAGCGCTCCGCCTTCCAGACCCTCGACAGTGCGCGTTCAGAGTAGCTGTCGATGCCTGCGGAAGAATGGTCGCGATAAAATTCGCGCAGGGCTTGACTAAGCATGATCACATCCGACGCTGCCAGATTTAAGCCCTTGGCGCCGGTGGGAGGCACGATATGCGCTGCATCGCCCGCCAGAAACAAACGGCCCCAACGCATCGGCTCGGATACAAAGGAGCGCAGCGGCGCGATGCTTTTTTCGAATGATGGACCTCGCGTCACTTTGGTGGCAACATCTCGTCCGAGCCGTAGGCACGCTTCATCCCAGAACCGCTCATCGGGCCAATCCTCTACCCGGTCGTTCAGCGAACATTGGATATAATAACGGCTACGTGTGGCCGAGCGCATGGAGGCGAGTGCAAAACCACGCTCATGGTTGGCATAAATCAGCTCATGTCCGGCAGGCGGTACGTCCGCCAGAATTCCCAGCCACCCAAAGGGATAAACGCGCTCAAAGGTCTTAAGCACGTTGTTGGGAATTGCCATCCGACTAGGGCCGTGAAAACCATCGCACCCCGCCACAAAATCGCAATCGAGCCTATGCTCAGTTCCATTCTTTTTCCAAGTCAGGAAGGGCCGTTCGCTATCGACATCATGCAACATGGTCTCATCCGCATCCCAGATCACATGCACTCCGCGTGGCTCGGCCGCGTCGAACAGATCCCGCATTACCTCCTGTTGTCCGTAGACGGTTACGGTGGAGCCACCGGTCAAATTCGCCAAATCGATATGAATGATTTGACCGTCCAATGACAGATTGGTCCCGCTATGAACTAAGCCGTCCTGGTCCAGTCGAGACGACAATTTGAGGCGACGCATCAAGTCCACGGTCACCTGCTCCAGCACGCCGGCGCGAACGCGCCCTTCCACATAATGGCGATCACGCCGCTCGAGGACTATCGCTTCAATGTTTTCAGCGGCAAGCAGATGTGCAAGGAGCATGCCGGCCGGACCGGCGCCAATGATTGCGACTTGGGTTCGCATCTAATCCTCTTATTGGTACGGCGGGCTCGCATGGCCACCCCACGCCCCAAATTAGCTGGCAATACGCTACGCACCATGTCACGGCCGATAAAAAGATTGGACGATTCAACGGCAAAAATTATAGTCGGACCATGACCGCACGGCAGCAGATCCCAACCTTTTACCTCTATGGGGAGCCACATAGACTCGTCGAAGATTGCTTTACACATGTCGAGTCGTTAGACGATCGATCCCGGCCAAGTGAGTGGACGATCAAGCCACATGCTCACGCCGAGCTTTGCCATATTTTCCTGATCTGGGCCGGTGGAGGGAGTATGCGTGCCGATGGCCAGGTGCTGCGTTTTATAGCGCCATCCCTTCTGGTCGTACCGGCGACGGTGGTGCATGGCTTTTCCTGGGATGAGGATTCATCGGGAACGGTCGTCACGATGGCGACGCGATACATTAGCGACCTCGCGCGCCATGATCACGCGCTTGCACGGATATTTGACGCCGCAAGAGCGCTAACGTTGTCGCATTTCGAAAAGGAGACAGCTGAGCGTCTTGTGCAGGAACTTATGCGCGAACTGGCATGGTCGGCACCGGGCCACCGGGCAGCCGTCGATGCAACTCTTCTCTCGCTTCTCGTCGTTGTTCTGCGCAACGCTACGCTAGACGACAGGCCGATTAGAAGACCAGGCTATTATGCCGGAATCGTCGCGCGTCTTAGGGAGAGGATCGAGCACAGGTTCCGGGAACGAGAGCCCGTCTCTGTCTACGCCGAAACGCTGGGGGTGAGCGAAACGACCCTACGCCTGGCCTGCTCGAAAGTTGCCGGCATGTCCCCGACCCAAGTGCTTAATCAGCGCGCTCTGCTCGAAGCACGGCGCTCGCTACTTTATACAAATCTAACGGTCGCTGAAGTCGGCTACTCGCTCGGGTTTCCGGACCCGGCCTATTTTTCCCGGTTCTTTAGCCGCCATGTGGGGCTGTCTCCAACGGACTTCCGTAGCTCTCGTTCGTCATAGCGCGTCATCACGGCTTCGTCAGTTTTATTCCCCTCAAAAATGCATATGACTTGTATGTCATTAAATTCCTATGACTTATCCAGAGTTGGATGACAGATGATCAAGTCGAAAATTGCACGCCTAATTATCCAAATCACGAATAGCGGAACTCACCATATATAATCTACATAACTTTCTAGGCGTACTTCGTAATCGGGGTCTAATCGGCGCCGATAACCATAGTTCCATGCCGCACTCGTGGCATAACATTTGGCAAAGAAAGGCATTTTTCAATCACAAATGATCTGCATAGAGTATCGTACTTTTTATCGTGCAAAATGTGTTGAAGGCGGCGGGTGGTCGAAAGCATCGCAAATCCGTGCAGGAGAGACCAGCAAGAAATTGCAAGAGCCTCTAAATAATGCTCATCATGTTTCGGCACCAAAAGAGATATATAATTAGAAAATATATTAAACTTATTCTGTACGTCTCGCATATAATCGTCGCTCGCCGGGAGATCTATAAATATATCTGCTGCAAAACATAGTTGATATAATTGCGGATGCTCCTCGGAAAACCGAAGGTATCTATCAAATACGGAACGTACCTTTTCGATAGGCGCTTCATAAGGCTCGGCTGCTTGGGCCAAGCCGTCATTAATCATCCTTAATCCATGAGAGATCAGGGCTTCCAGGAAACGGCGTCTGTTAGCAAAATGTCGATAAGGCGCTCCCCGAGACACCCCGGTTGCGGCGGCCATTTCCCGAAGGGAAAGGTTACCGTAGCCAACCCGTTCGATTTCAACAACGGCAAGGTCAAGGAGCGCACTCTGAAGCTCTCCATGGTGGTAGGGACGATCTTTGCTCATGCGAGGAGTTTGGCAGAAACCTCGGGTATTCTCAATGATTACGGACAAGCGGTCGATAAATCCGCAGCAGCCAAATACCCGATCGAATGTGTATGGGTCAGATTGGAGGTGCGCAGGCATATTCATAAATTTCAAAGGTCGTATCTCCGCCTGGGCTGCGGATTTCACAGCGCAGATGTGGGTACAGACGAGCTTGATGGCGACGAGATTGTTCTTGGGGTACCTGTCGTAGTAGGTGGCTATGCTGCGGAACCGTTCGATCCGAAATTATGCCGGATTGGACCTGTCGATGGAAACGTCGCACGTCTGCGTCGTCGATGCCGATGGGCGCAAGGTTGGAATGCAATGCGTAGACAGCACGTCAGAGGCGATCGCCGCGGTGCTGGAGCGCTATGGTCCCATTGAGCGCGCTGTGATCGAAACGGGCCGGATGAGTCCGTCGGTTGCGCTCGGGCTGCGCGAACTTGGTGTCGCGATCATCTGCATCGACGCGCGTCAGGCCCACCAGAGCCTGAAGGCGATGAAGGCGAACAAGACCGATCCGCATGATGCGGCCAGCCTTGCCCAACTGGCGTACACCGGCTTCTCGACAACACGATCCGCGGCCTGTGCGCCACATTCGGCTATCGTCCCTATCCGTTAAAAAGACTCGGCCTTGAAGTAGCGCCGGTGTCCTGATTCAGTCTGCGCGAGTGGCGGAGACGGGTCGATGATGGGCGAGCTGACAGTGGCGCAGGAGGCGCTGTTCTACACCTTCAGCCTGGAGCGGCATGTGCCGGCGGATCATCTGCTGCGCTCGATTGACCGGTTTTGTCGATCTGTCGGACATTCGCGAGCATCTGCGCCCCTGCCTCCCGATTGCGGTGAGAAAGCTTGTCGACTTCGGTGTCCCGCGAGGGAACGCAGGGTCGGATGATCTGCGAAGGTCGAGGGATGGGCCGCCGAGCTCGCTTCAAGTCAATGCAACGTCCGGCCTTGTGAGACCCGATACAGCACCACCGGCCTCAGGGTCGGCGAGTGCGGGCAGATCCTTGAGACCCTCAAGGGACAACCGCCAAGCGATCGCAAATTACAGATCACGACTTAGTTGGCCGCTGAACTGCGCGAAACTTTATTTCAGGCCCTTCCCCAATCTGGAAGCCGAAGGTGGCGCGTTCGATTGAGGTCTCACGAACTACGGCTACCCGCCTCGCTTCTCCACTTGACATCGTAAATCTCGCCTGCAATGTATGCGCCGACAACATCGCTCATAGCTTGCATGATCCCGATGAAGGGACGCAGCGGTTTGGGAAGTTAGGAGAGGATGTATGGTGATAGGAGCGCCGCGATGCGAACGCGGCAACGCTACGCGTACGCGTCGTGAAATGGCGGACTCGTGCCGATCTCGTCTGAAGGTGCCTCATAGTGGGAGCGACGGGCGGCCATCGAATATAGGCGAGTCCTCAATCCCAACCGATACACGATTATTCGCGCCGCTAGTCAAACTTCATAATGTTTTATTCGCTGAATATGTTCCTGCAGCAAAGCGCAGGCGCGTAACACTTAAAAAGGCATGCGTTCATGACTAAGCTATTTCCTGACGGTCTCTCTTTCAGTGGATACAACACTCCAAGTAGAATTGAATGCGATATATATGATCTTGAGGTGGAGGGTGATGTTCCCCCGGATCTTAATGGTAGATGGTATCGCTCCGGCCCGGATCCCCAATATCCGCCATATCTGGGAGACGACATTTACGTGAATGGGGACGGGATGATCTCGATGTTTAACTTCGAGAACGGCCATGTCGATTTCAAGATGCGCTATATTCAGACCGAAAGATGGAAAGCTGAGCGGGCTGCCCGACGTTCTCTCTATGGGAAATATCGCAATCCGTGGACTGATAAACCTGAAGTCGCCGGGAAAAGCCGAGGGACCGCAAATACCGCGCCAATTTGGCACGCTGGCCGTCTCCTGGTGCTCAAGGAGGACCATGTGCCGATGGCTGTCGATCCGGACACTCTAGCCACCTTGGGCGATTTCACTTGGAATGGGCAGCTTAAAAGTAAAACAGTTACAGCCCACCCGAAGATAGACCCCGTTACGGGTGAGCTTCTTCTGTTTAGCTATGAATGTGAAGGTGATGGTTCGTCGCCAATGTGCTTCCTGATCGAGGACAAAAGTGGGAATCTTGTTAAAGAAGAGTGGTTCGATCCCCCATATGTCGGGATGGTCCATGACTTCGCGATCACGACTGATTACGTGATCTTTCCAATCTTTCCGACGACAATGGATCCCGAGCGCTTGAAGGCAGGTGGGGATCATTGGAAGTGGGACGGGAGTTTGCCTAGTTGGGTTGGCATTATGCCGCGAGCCGGCAGTACGACCGATATCCGATGGTTCAAAGTGCCTACGTCGTGTGGCTTTCACGTCATCAACGGCTTTAACGAAGGCACAATAGTCCATCTCGATATGATGATCTCCAAGCGGAATGGCTTCCCCTACATCGGCGACATCGCAGGATCGGCCGCGGATCCTCAGGATGGCGTCCCCTATCCCACGCGTTGGTCTTTCGACATGACGTCGAACGCCGTCGATGGAGGATTCTCATCGAAGAGTTTGGCCCCATATGGCGGTGAGCTGCCGCTCATCGATCCGCGATGCGTCGGTCGGGATTATCGCTACGCCTATATCTCAATGGTGGATCCGGAGAGGCGGATATTGATGGCCGGCCCTACCTACATGGGCGCTAACATGATCGGCAAAATCGATCTGACGACCGGCGAAGTCCAAACCTATCACGGGACTGACGAGACTAGCTTCCAGGAGGGCGCGTTCATCCCGCGCGGGCCTGGCGAAGATGAAGGTTGGTATATCAATATCGCCGATCGACATGACCAAAACCGTTCCGATCTGCTGATCTTCGACGCGCGCGCCATCTCCGAGGGGCCGCTTGCAACGGCCCGATTGCCGATTCGTCTCAGGAGCGCCTTTCACACGACTTGGGTTCCGGGAGTATGACCATGATATTGCCTAACGGCGTGACTGAGGCGTCAATGCGCGCAGCACTCACGGAATTTTCCGCGATCGTCGGGAACGAATGGTTCTTTGGTCCCGAAAACGAACGACTGACAGCCTATAACGACGCCTACCCGCTGGACGATCTCGCTCAGCAAGGATATATGATGTCGAATGCGAGTTTGACATGGCGCGGCCCTGAAAACCGCTACTCTGTTGCTGTGTATATCGATAATATCGAGAACGAGACGTTAAAGGCGACCTCGTTTGTACAACCAATCGTCGGTCTTCCTGTAGTTACACTTGAAGCTCCTCGGACTTACGGAATTCGAGCTAGATTTAATTTCTGATTCGTAGGGACGGCCTGCTTTCTCCATTGATCTTCTATTTACCACTAAAGAGGTGGAAACATGCGGTTTGAACGAATCAATCCACTCACTGGCGAAGTAGCATCCTCGGCTGAGGCTATGCAGGCCGCTGACATTCCGAACTTAGGCAATAGGGCTGCCGAAGGTCAAAAGGTCTGGGCAGCGCTGGGTCCCAACACTCGTCGCATGGTTCTGCTGCGGGCGGCATCGGCCTTGGAGGCCCGCAAGGACCAGTTTGTTGCTTCGATGATGCAAGAGACTGGGTCCACACGTGGTTGGGCATTGTTCAATCTGGAACTTGCTGCCGGTATAGTCCGAGAAGCGGCAGCGCTGACTACTCAAATATGCGGTGAAGTAATTCCTTCGGACAAGCCCGGCTGTCTGGCCCTTGTGATGAAGGAACCTGTCGGGGTCGTGCTTGGGATAGCACCTTGGAACGCACCGATTATTCTCGGCGTTCGTGCTATCGCGGTGCCGCTTGCCTGTGGGAACTCGGTGATCCTCAAAGCTAGTGAATTATGTCCAAATACCCACGCGCTTATCGTCGAGGCCTTCGCTGACGCGGGGTTTCCCGAGTCGGTAGTAAATATCGTGACTAATGCGCCAGAAGATGCTGCAGAAGTAGTCGGCGCGCTGATCGACGCGCCAGAGATCAAGCGTATCAACTTTACTGGCAGCACCCATGTCGGTCGGATTATCGCTCGTCGGGCGGCGGAAAATCTTAAACCTTGCCTGCTCGAGCTTGGCGGTAAGGCGCCGCTCCTGATTCTGGAAGATGCCGATCTCGACGAAGCCGTCAAGGCGGCAGCTTTTGGTGCGTTTATGAACCAAGGCCAAATTTGCATGAGCACCGAGCGAATTATCGTGGTTGACGCAGTCGCAGAGGCTTTTGCGGAAAAGTTTGCATCAAAGACGGCGACCCTTGTCGCGAGCGACCCGCGTGAAGGGAAGGCGCCGCTGGGTTCGGTGGTCGACATGAGCACTGTGAACCGCGTCAACGAGTTGGTTGACGATGCGATCGAGAAAGGTGCCAAGATCTTGACGGGCGGAAAAGGGGACAATGTGGTGATGTCTGCCATCGTGCTTGATGGCGTAACTCCCGCAATGGATCTCTATCGCGACGAGAGCTTCGGCCCGGTCGTGGCCTTAATCCGTGCTCGCGATGCCGACCAAGCGGTGGAGATTGCCAATGACAGCCAATACGGGCTTTCTGCGGCTATCTTCACACGCGATATCGCAAAGGGGTTGATGCTCGCGAAGAGGATCAAATCAGGCATCTGTCATATCAATGGGCCCACGGTTCATGACGAGCCGCAGATGCCTTTCGGGGGTACCGGAGCGTCTGGCTATGGCCGGTTCGGAGGCAAACAGGGGATCGATAGTTTTACTGAAACTCGCTGGATTACAGTTGAAACCCTGCCAGGACAGTTTCCGATTTAAACCAAGTCTAATCAAACTTACCAGTTGGGAATTAAAACAATGGATTTCACCACATATATAGATGCATTCAATTCCGGGGATTACGTTAATCTCGTGGATCAATGGTTTACGGAGGATGTGGTCTGGGAGGATGGCGGTCAAACGGTGACGGGCCGCGATGAATGGTTGAATTTGTTCCATTTCATTCGAAATGGTATCCGTGAGATATTTCGGCCTATCACAGGCTTTGATGGCCCGTCGGGTCATTTTCGTGAGATCGACATGGATTTTCATGCACTAAAGTCGCGGCCAGACTTTCCGTTTGGACCGTTGGCGCCAGGCGACATGATGACGGTGAAGTTCTTTATCATATATGAGTGTGAAGGTAATCGGATTCGTCGCCTGAAAGCAGCGACTTGGCCTGTCAACTATGGAACGAGTAAATTACCGCGCTTGGGCGCTCACGTTACTCAGCGAGCCGCGTTTCAGGCTTTCCAAGCAGCGCTGGCCCATGAGCATGGCGCAAATGCAAGGCAGTATCTTGCCGCTCAATTGCAAATGGGCAGCACCGGTGGGACGCGTTCCAGTTCGCATGAAGACGCGATTGGCTCGCTTAGAGAGGCTGGCGTGGCCACGGCGACGTTGAAGGACGCGAGGGACGATGAACTGTTGCTAGATGCAGGCGGGCGTCTGATGAGACTAGGCCTGCAAAACGGTCTAATATCTCAATTCGAACTGGTTTAATTCGGCGCCGACACGTCCGGCGTCCGGCATAGCGTGAGACATGCCCTCATGTTTGTAAATAAAATCTCCGTTGAGATAAGTTGGGGTGATTGCGATCCCGCCGGGATAGTTTATTATCCCCAGTATTTCCGAATGTTTGACAGCTGCACCGCCGCGATTTTTCGCATGGTGACCGGTATTGACAAGCGCGCTATGATTGAGAGGTACGGGATTGTTGGTTTTCCGATGGTGGATACCGGAGCCCGTTTTTATATTCCCAGTCGGTTTGGTGAAGAAATTCAGGTGCATACCTCCGTTCCCAAGATTGGCCGTAGTAGTTTTGAGGTGTCACATCGCGTCTTCAGAGGTGAGGATCTGGCGATCGAGGCATTCGAAAAGCGCGTTTGGTCTGCCATCGACCAGGAGAGCGGAAGATTGCGAGGCATTCCATTGCCCCCTGAAATCGTGTCCGCGCTTTCCACTCCCTCCATCCATGAAGGTGTTTCGTCGTGAGCAAGCTGATTATCACCGTTGCTCCTACGGGCGGCATGGCATCCAAGAAGCAGAGTTCGCTTCTTCCCACGCAACCCGATGAAATTGCAGCTTCCGTATACGCATCTTACAAGGAAGGGGCAGCAGTTGCTGCGCTTCACGCTCGTAGGCCGGATGATGGCGCAACTTGTAACGCGGATATTTACCGTGATATTAACGGACGTATTCGCGATTGCTGCGACATCATTATAAACAATTCCACCGGGGGCGGATCAAGCGGTGACATGCTTGTCGAGAGGCCGGACGGATTGTTCGAATCAAGCTTCGAGGAACGACTAAAGGGCTGCGAAGCCGGTGCGGAGATGGCGACCTTCGATGGCATGACCTTCGTCGACGTCCATGGCGGACGGGAAATATGCGTAATCACGCCGCCCAGCCGCTGCGAAACGCTGGTGCAGCGTATGACGGACAGGGGCATCAAGCCTGAATGGGAGGTATTTTCACCAACCCATATATTGCAGGATGTAACACGACTCATTCAGAAAGGCTATGACAAGCCTCCCTACTACATCAATATGGTCCTGGGCGCAGACAAGGGCTTTCAAGGCGCCATGCCCTATAGTCACGATATCCTAGCGGCAATGATCGCGGCTTTGCCGCCGCAGTCGATTTTCTGTGTGTCGGCGATTGGGGCGGCGCAGCTGCCCGCGACCACACAGGCTATGCTGTTGGGCGGACACGTGCGCGTCGGCCTAGAGGACAATCTTTACTATAGCCGCGGGCAGTTAGCGACCAATGAACAGCTCGTGGCTCGAACCCGCCGCATCGCGACGGAACTGGGGATTGACATCGCATCTTCCGCAGAGGCGCGTGAGATCCTCGGCCTGAGTACCCCGAATTCTTGAATGATGGAGCCGGTCTATCAGCGTGCGCAAATCAGCGGGCTATAATGGAGAAGAGGATGGTTGGAAAGAAGCCACTTGTTCTGATGATCGTCACCCACGACACGAAAGAATTCGAGGGACGTTTTCTCAGAACCTGCCTTGAAGAAGCTGGATGCGAAATAGTCCATCTCGATCCAAGCGTGCGGCGTACGGTCGGAAGCCCCGAGATTCCACCCGAAGAGGTTGCTGAAGCGGCGGGGTGGAGCATTGAGAGAGTGCGTGCGCTTGGTCATGAGGGCAAATGCCAGGCTGTGATGATCGAGGGTGCTATCCGAGTTGCCCTTCATCATCATGAGGCGCAACCCTTCTCCGGCATTATCTCTATCGGCGGGTCGATGGGAACAACGCTTGGCACAGCGGTCATGAAGGCCTTTCCCTATGGTCTTCCCAAGTTGATGGTCTCCACCATGGCGTCGGGGTTCACTGCACCATTCGTAGGGGCGAAGGACATCATAATGTCCAATGCCGTCACGGATGTCTCAGGCATCAATTCGATCAGCCGCGATGTCTATCGCAACGCCGCGCTCGCTATTGCTGGCATGGCGAAGGGTTATGACCCTGCCGCACAGAGGGAAGATCGACCTCTCGTTCTTATGACCACATTGGGTACTACCGAAGCATCAGTTCGACGTGTAAGGGAAGCGCTTCAGGACGACGGCAACGAAGTCATGGTGTTCCATTGTGCTGGCGGCGGCGGCGGAACCCTCGATGCGATCGTTGAAGGACGTGATGTCGCTCTAGTGCTCGATTTGTCGGCAACAGAAATCGTCGACCATCTTCACGGCGGCCTTACAGATGGTGGTCCTGAGCGTGCGATGGCGGCGCTGCGAAAGGGCATTCCGACGATCTTGGCTCCCGGCAATGCCGATTTCATCATCGGCGGGCCGTTAGCGGAGGCTAAGAAGCGGTTCCCAGGCACGCGCTATCACATGCATAATGCTGCGCTGACTGCTGTTCGCACACAGATGCAGGAGCTACGAAATCTGGCCGATCACTATGCCAAAATGGTCATTGAAGCGAAAGGACCTGTACGCTTTTTCGTACCGTTGGGCGGCTTTTCCAGCCATGACAGCCCGGAAGGGCATCTCCACGATATCAATGTGCCCGGCCCCTTCGCCGAATATCTTCGCAAAGTCATTCCCAGCGCTATTCCGGTCGAAGCGGTGGATGCTCACTTTAATGATGAAGTGTTTGCTGACCGCATCATTCTCGCGGCCCGCGATTATCTCAAGATCGGAGTGCATGCGTGAAAGGTGATCTGCCTCTAAGTCCTGAGGATGTGAACGAAATCGTCACAATCCTGAAAGGCAGTCAATATGATCGGTTGGACATCCGAACCGATCGCTATCGGCTTCGCGTCAGCAGGGCCGATGCAGGAGAAGGTCAAGGGGAAGGCTGGAGCCAGGCGTGGTCGCTCGAAGACGAAGCGTCGCCTGCCGGGGCGACTGCCCAGTCGGGTCAGGAAGAAATCCCGGTTCCCGAAGGCATGCATGCCATTCGCGCACCTTTGCCTGGCGTCTTTTACCGCTCCCCAGCTCCTGGAACTGCATACTTCGTTGAGGTCGGCAGCAGCGTCGAGGCAGAATCCAATGTCGGTATCATCGAGACCATGAAGCTCTTCAATCCCGTCCCCGCAGCTTGTGCAGGCGAGATCGCGGAAATCTTAGTCGAGAATGGCGCGATGGTAGATGCCGGCGCCATTTTGATGCTCGTCAAATGATCAGGCGTCTCCTCATTGCCAATCGCGGCGAAATCGCTTTTAGAGTTATTCGCACAGCAAAGCGTCTGGGCATCGAGACTGTCCTTGGGGCGTCCGAAGCGGATCTGAATAGCGCGGCCGCATGGCTGGCGGATCATATCGTAAAGGTCGGTCCGGCTCCCTCGGCGCAAAGCTATCTCGACGTTGCCAAGGTGATCGCCGCGACCAAACTAAGTGGGGCGGATGCGCTGCACCCCGGCTATGGCTTTCTCTCCGAAAATGTGGGCCTTGCCCGTGCTTGCGCGGAAGCGGGGATCGCTTTCGTCGGCCCTTCCTCATCCAGCCTCGAGGCAATGGGTGACAAGCTGATGGCGCGTAAGGTCGGCATCGAAGCGGGCCTCCCGGTGGTCCCGGGCGGTGAGGCAGGCGATAAGGAGGAAGCGCGAAGGCGCGCGCAGGAAACGGGCTATCCGCTATTGCTCAAAGCTGTGTCCGGGGGCGGCGGTAAGGGAATGAAAAGAGTCGATAATGAATCGCAGCTAGATGGTCAGATCGATCTTGCCATGGCTGAAGCGCAGGCTTCCTTCGGGGATCCACGCATCTACGTCGAGCGCTTTATCACGAGCGGCCGGCATATCGAAGTGCAGGTGCTTGGCGATGGTGTGAATGCGATTCATCTGGGCACGCGCGACTGTTCGATACAGCGCCGCTTCCAGAAGCTGGTCGAGGAAGCTCCAGCAGCCCTTCTTCCCGATGACAAGCGCACGGCTATCGAGCAGGCGGCGGTCGATTTGGCCAAGTTTCTGGCATATCGAGGAGCAGGTACGGTCGAATTTCTGGTAGATGCCGTTACTTTCGATTTTTATTTCCTAGAGATGAATGCGCGTATCCAGGTAGAGCATCCCGTAACGGAAGCGATCACCGGCGTCGATCTGATTGAGCAACAGCTGTTAGTAGCAGCCGGTAGCAAATTGGCGCTGACACAGGAGATGATACGGCCTCGCGGTCATGCCATTGAGGTGCGCATCAACGCCGAAAACTGGCGCGAAGATTTCCAGCCCTCGCCCGGGCGCGCCGCATCGGCCAAGTGGCCGGCGGGCGAAGGCATACGCGTCGATACCCATATATTCAATGGCGGCCTCGTCCCGCCCTTTTACGACTCCCTCGCCGGGAAGCTCATTGTCCATGGCAACGACCGAGCCGAGGCTATTGAGCGCCTGACTGCTGCCTTATCGGTATTCGAGCTAGAAGGCATGGATTCAACAGCTGGGCTTCACGCCATTATCGCGGCTGATCCGCGATTCCGTGCCGGCGACGTCGACACCCGCTTCTTCGGAAATTTGAACAATGGCTGAAATAAATCTCGTCGACGTTTCGGTGCGCGATGGCAACCAGTCGCTGTGGGGCGCGACAGGCCTCGATACAGCAAAGATCCTCCAGGTCGCCGGCCAGATGGATCGCGTAGGCTTTAGAGCAATCGATTTCACATCATCGACCCACATGGCCGTAGCAGTGCGTTATTTCCGTAACAATCCCTGGGAGCGTATCAGGCGTGTCCGGGCTGCCATGCCCAACACACCGCTTCAATTTATCACCACCGGCCTACGATTCATTGCTTGGCAGCAGGCTGGTCCCGAATTTATGCGAATCGTCTATCGCCGGCTCCAACATAATGGCATCGGCCGCTTCATTGTTCTTGATCCCATGCATGACATAGATGCGGTTCTTGAAGCAGCTCAGCTCATCAAAGAAGAGGGTGATGCGCAAGTTATGGCGGCGCTGACATTCACCCTCTCTGCCGTGCACGATGATGCATTCTATGCAGATTTCGCAGCGAAACTCGCCAGATCGCCCCATATCGACCTGTTCTACATCAAAGATCCGGGCGGCCTGCTATCTCCAGATCGCGTGAAGACACTCGCACCGGCGATCAAGGCGGTGATCGGCGGGAAATCGCTGGAAGTCCACCCGCACTGCACGATCGGTTATGGTCCACTTACCGCTTTGGCGGCCGCCGATTGCGGAGCTGTCGATGGCATTCATGTCGGTATCGGCCCCCTCGGGGATGGCAGTTCGTTGCCCGAGGCCGGTAGGCTTGTCGCGAATTTGCGGGAAGCAGGCCATAGTGTGCCGATCGATGACAGGGCTCTAGCAAACGTTACCGATTATTGGTGGCGTCTGGCTAAGGCGGAAGGCCTCCAACCGGGCACGCCTCAAGCCTTCGATGCCAGTTTTCTGCGTCACCAGATCGCGGGAGGGGTGATGACCACCACTCGTCGACAACTGAGTGAACTGAAGCTCGAGCACCTTTTTGGCGCGGTAGTCGAAGAGACGGAGCGTGTTCGTGCTGAACTTGGATATCCTATCATGGTAACGCCCTTTCCCCAGATGGTGATGACGCAGGCGACAACAAATATCGTCAGCGGCCAGCGGTACGTTCAGGTATCGGATCAGATTTTGCGCTATGCAATGGGCAAGCTTGGGCGTCCGACGAGCCCAATCGATCCGGTGATCCTGGATGTCATCATGGATCGACCGCGGGCAAAGGAGATAGCTGGTGAACCGGATTTCCCTGACTATTCGGATCTCCGTCGCAAGTTTGGCGCGCATCTGGACGATGAGGAATTTCTGTTGCGCGCCGTGATGCCGGCGGATCAGGTCGACGCAATGCTTGCGATGGGACCCAGCCGCGCAACCTATACTCCGGAGGCTGCGCCGTTGATGAAATTGCTACGAGAACTTATTGCTAACCCGACCCTGAAAGATGTCGTAATCGACAGAAAAGGTTTACGATTGGCACTTCATTCTGGCGCTTCCGCGGGCAAAATGTAATGGTCAGTGAATCGCTTGACGGCTTGGCTGCCCGGCTTGCTGGTGCATCGGGTTTCATTTTCGACATGGACGGCACGCTTGTACTTGGCGACAGCGCCAGTTCTGGATATCGCCCGCTTCCGGGCGCAGAAGTGCTGCTGGAAGAACTTACAGCGCGCGGCATGCCCTTTAGGATTTTCACCAATGGGTCTGCCATAGCCCCGGCTCAATATGCGTATAACCTGCGCGTTGCCGGGTTGAAGGTGCCTGACAGTGCTGTGATGACGCCGACGACGGCCGCTGCATATTGGTTTTCTGAACGGGGGATCCGCAAAGTCAGGGCGCTGGGGCGTAGCGAATCATTCGTGCCGCTGCGTGCCGCTGGTATCGAAGTCGTCGAAAATGCCGCTCCTTCTTGCGCGGTTGAGGCTGTCTATGTCGCCTATCACCGCGCATTCACGTTCGACGATCTGGAGGCGGTGCTCGCGGACCTCGAAGACGGCGCGCAGCTCACAACGGCGTCCAATGTTCCCTTTTTCGCTTCGGAGGGCGGGCGCAAGATCGGAACTAGCTTCGCGATTAATGCGGCCATCACCGCGATGACGGGGATCGAGCCTGTCATACTCGGCAAGCCATCGCTCGCAGCACTGCATTGCGCCCGATCTTTGATGGGTCTGCCGACTGATGCGACGCATAAATTGATCGTCGTGGGTGACGACCCAGGGCTAGAAATGAGAATGGCGCGGGCCGCGTCCGCCGCGAGCATTGGTGTGACGACTGGTCTCTCAGATGCAACCGACTTTGGCGCACATGCCGATGAGCAGGCAGATTTCGTCGTCAGATCGCTCGACGAATTGTGCGTGCGGTTAGGCGAAAGAATTGACGCAGTATGAGGCTTTCGGAAGCTGCGCAATCAGGACTAGAGTAATCCTACGTTGACGGTGCTTCGCTGCGCTTCTTGGTGTGCACAATCACAATGAGACGACATTGATGATGATGGTTCCGCAAATCGGGCCGGGTTAGCAGCGAAAGATTGGGAAGGTTACGCTGGTGCGCGCTGGCGACTTTGCCCCATTGGCATCAATCCCGGGCCGCTCGGCAACCGTTTGGATCGCATAGTCCAGATCGGTCGTGGTCGGCTTGCGGAAGCTTTCATGCGACTTCTCGTGCTAGGTTCATAAATTGGCAGTGCCCGGCTAGCCGCAGGGCGTTCATCCAGAACTCTCGCCGTTGGCCGGTGGCGGCCAGGGCATGGCCGCGATCTTCTGCAATTCGGCCCCTGTGCATTATGCGGACACAGATTCACGGTAGCGGTTTGATGAGCAGCGGCATGAGGCCATTGGCGTCGAGATCGAGGTGATCGGACCAGACATAATCGCCGGTGAGATTGATGCGATCCCAACCCAATGGTGAGAGCCGAGACAGCATAGCCGGATCGATCTGGCTTCCGCGGCGGCGCATTTCTTCGACGGCGTGCCCAAGATAGCGACAGTTGAACAGGATGATCGCTGCGGTGACGAGGTTGAGGGCAGCCGCGCGGGTTTGCTGGTTCTCCAAGCCACGGTCGCGAAAGCGACCGAGCCGATGGAAGGCGACCGCTCGCGCCAGGCTGTTGCGCGCCTCGCCCTTGTTCAACTCGGCGGTGACCGTGCGGCGTAGCGCCGGATCGTCGAACCAGCGCAACGTGAACAGCGTGCGCTCGATCCGTCCTACCTCGCGGAGCGCCGCGGCGAGGCTGTTCTGCTGGCGGTAGGCGGATAGCTTTTTGAGGATCAGCGAGGGCGTAACGGTGCGATCACGCATCGCGCCGATGACGCGTTCGATATCCGGCCAGTGGCTGACGATCAGATCCCGGTTGAGCCTGTGACCGAACAGTGGCGCAAGCCTGCCATAGCGCTTCGAAGGTTCGAATGCGTAGAGGCGCCGGTCGGACAGGCGAGGAATGCGCGGCTCGAAATCGAGCCCGAGGAGATGCATCGTTGCGAACACGATGTCGGAAACGCCGCCTCCATCGACGTGCAGCGCGGTCAGATCGGCGTTGCTGTCATGGCCGAGGAGCCCATCGAGCGCATGGATGGCTTCTCCTGCCGTGCCGGCGATCACCGTCTGGTGCAGCGGCGCGTAGCGGTCGGTGATGGTGGTGTAGATCTTGACCACTGGGTCGCGACCATAATGGGCGTTGACCGCTCCGCCGGCTTCGCCCGGCCCGCCCAGGTAGAAGGCCCAGTCGGCCCGAAGCTGCGATTTTGGCGGCTCTGTTGCAAAAATCGTGAAGCTTGAGCATGCTTGGCGGAGATTGGACGGACGGAACGATGACGGATTTCAAGTGGCGCCATTTCCAGGGTGATGTGATCCTGTGGGCGGTGCGCTGGTATTGT
>Ga0207882_1000226_pt1 | contig 17998 bp, 16 predicted proteins | sample MalvirmetaMSP103_FD_184228 | JGI IMG/M metagenome (GOLD analysis project Ga0207882, IMG submission 184228) | Marine viral communities from the Deep Pacific Ocean - MSP-103 (SPAdes) | ecosystem: Environmental > Aquatic > Marine > Oceanic | place: Pacific Ocean | collected 2011-05-15 | reverse complement strand
ATTCCTGCACCTCAAGCAATGGCGCGGCATCGCAACCCGATACGCCAAGAACCTCTCTTCCTTCCTCGCCGCCGCTCAGATTCGTTGCTGGGTTTTGTGGCTTAAAATCTCCTGACGACAGCGCCTAAGCCCGTTTCAGGCTGATTTCGCATGCGGTGCGGAACGTCAGCCCACTCGCATTCACTCGGCCGGCTCGAACTCGACCAGTTCGGCGCCATCGGCAACCTGTTCGCCGACGGCGCAGAGAAAGCCCGTGACCGTACCGCGTGCCGGCGCCGAAAGCGTGTGTTCCATCTTCATCGCCTCCATCACCACCAACGGCGCTCCCTTGTCGACCAGTACACCGACTTCGGCCGCCAGCTCCAGTATTTTTCCCGGCATCGGCGCCAGCAAACCGCTCTGCGCATCCTGCTCCTCACCGGCATGGGCCAGCGGATCGACACGCGTCAACCGGTACGAGGTCCCGCCAATGAAGACCTGCAGAATCTCGCCGAGCGCAATGACACGCGCATTGAAATGCCGACCGCCGACGGTGGCCTGCAAACGGCCGCTCGCATCGAGCCGCGCCCGCGCGGCCTCGCCGTCGATCCGGTAACCCTCCGGCGCGTACTCCACTTCGAGCACGCGGTGCGCATCGGCGTGAAGCCATTCGATCTTGCGCCTCAATAGCCCGCTGAGGCGCCAACCGTCGGCCTGTGCCCACGGTGACCAGGGGTCGAGCGAACCGGCTGCATCCTCGGCACCTGCGCGTGCTTCGTCCAGCAGCTGGTGCAGCTCGGCCGCCTCGAAGACCTCGCGCGGCGGTGCGGCGGCCGGCGCAAGCAGAATAGCGCGCTCGCGTTCGATCAGGCCGGTATCGACACGCCCGGCACGGAAGTCGACATGGTCGACCAAGCGCGCCAGGAAGCGGGCGTTGTTGCCCACGCCCGCCACCTCGAACGCGGCGAGCGCACCCAGCATGCGGTCGATGGCGCGATCACGGGTTTCGTCCCAGACGATCAGCTTGGCCAGCATCGGATCGTAGTGCGGGCTGACTTCGTCGCCCTGATCAACGCCGCTGTCGATACGCACATGCGCCGATTCGGCCGGCGTGCTGAACAGTGCCAGGCGACCGATCGACGGCAGAAAGCCCTTTTCGGGCTCCTCGGCGTAGAGCCGCACTTCGATCGAATGCCCGTGCAGTGGCACCTGCTCCTGGCTCAGCGGCAGCGCTTCGCCGGCGGCGATTCGCAGCTGCCATTCGACCAGATCGAGCCCGGTGATCATTTCGGTCACCGGATGCTCCACCTGCAGACGCGTGTTCATTTCCATGAAATAGAACCGGCCACTCGAATCCGCGATGAACTCGACGGTGCCGGCGCCGACATAGTCCACGGCGCGCGCAGCGTCACAGGCGGCCTTGGCCATGGCGGCACGTTGTTCGGCATCGATACCCGGCGCCGGCGCTTCCTCGACAACCTTCTGGTGACGCCGCTGCGCCGAGCAATCGCGTTCGTGCAGGCTGATGACGGAGCCCTGGCTGTCGCCAAACACCTGAATTTCGATGTGGCGTGGCTGCTGCAGATACTTCTCGATCAATACCTTCTCATTCCCGAAACTGGCCCGCGCCTCGCGCTGGCAGGACGCCAGCGCCGCCGCGAACTCGCCGCTGCCTTCGACCACGCGCATGCCCTTGCCGCCGCCACCGGCCGAGGCCTTGATCAGCACCGGATAGCCGATCTCGTCGGCCTTGGCCTGCAGCAGCGCCGGGTTCTGGTCGTCGCCGTGATAGCCGGGCACCAGCGGCACACCGGCGGTGTGCATCAGCGCCTTGGCCGCGGACTTGGAGCCCATGGCCTGAATCGCCTCGATCGGCGGGCCGATGAAGACGATTCCGGCCTCGGCACAGGCGCGCGCGAAACCCTCGTTCTCGGACAGAAAACCGTAGCCGGGATGAATCGCCTCGGCGCCGCTGCGACGTGCGGCGTCGAGAATGTTCGACACCTGCAGGTAGCTGTCCCTGGAGGCCGCCGGTCCCACGCAATAGGCTTCGTCGGCCAGCCGCACATGGCGCGCGTCGGCATCGGCCTGCGAATACACGGCCACGCTGCGAATGCCGAGACGGCGACAGCTCTTGATGATGCGGCAGGCGATTTCGCCACGATTGGCGATCAGTATTTTTCCGAACATCAGAGCGCGCCCCCCAACGACCACGTGTGCGTGTCGACGATAGCGTCGGCCCCGCTACTGGAAACCTTCATCGCAGGGCGCTCCATCACATCCGGAACACGCCGAAGCGCGTTTGCGGAATCGGCGCATTGAGCGCGGCGGACAGACCCAGCGCCAGCGTGCGGCGCGTCTGCGCAGGGTCGATGATGCCGTCGTCCCAAAGCCGCGCCGTGGCGTAGTACGGATCGCTCTGCAGATCGAACTGATTGCGGATCGGCTCGCGGAACGCGGCTTCGTCCTCGGTGCTCCAGGCGTTCCCCTTGGCTTCCAGCGAATCGCGTCGCACAGTGGCGAGCACACTCGCGGCCTGCTCGCCCCCCATCACCGAGATTCGCGAATTCGGCCAGCTCCAGAGGAAGCGCGGCGAGTAGGCACGGCCGCACATGCCGTAGTTGCCGGCGCCAAAGGAGCCGCCGATCAGCACCGTGAACTTCGGCACCTGCGCGGTGGCCACGGCCGTGACCATCTTGGCGCCGTCCTTGGCGATGCCGCCGTTCTCGTACTTGCGGCCGACCATGAAACCGGAGATGTTCTGCAGGAACAGCAGCGGAATGCCGCGCTGCGCGCACAGTTCGATGAAGTGCGCGCCCTTCTGCGCGGACTCGGCAAACAGGATGCCGTTGTTGGCGACGATGCCCACCGGATAGCCATGAATGTGTGCGAAGCCGGTGACCAGGGTGGCGCCGTAACGCGCCTTGAATTCATCCAGGCGTGAGCCGTCGACCAGGCGCGCGATGATTTCGCGCACGTCGTAAGGTTTGCGCGCGTCGGCCGGAATCACGCCGTAGATTTCTTCCGGATCGTAGCGCGGCGCCTCCGGCGCCTGCAGGTCCACACCCGGCTGCTTGCAGCGATTGAGATTGGACACGAGGCGACGCACCAGTGACAGCGCATGGTGATCGTTCTCGGCCAGATGATCGGCCACGCCGGACAGGCGCGTGTGCACATCGGCACCGCCGAGATCCTCGGCGCTCACCACCTCGCCGGTGGCCGCCTTCACCAGGGGCGGACCGCCGAGAAAGATCGTGCCCTGATTGCGGACGATCACGGTTTCATCGGACATCGCCGGCACATAGGCGCCGCCGGCGGTGCACGAGCCCATCACGCAGGCGATCTGCGGAATGCCCTGTGCCGAAAGATTCGCCTGGTTGAAGAAGATGCGGCCGAAGTGCTCCTTGTCCGGAAACACCTCGTCCTGCATCGGCAGGAAGGCGCCGCCGGAATCGACCAGATAGACGCAGGGCAGATTGTTCTCGCACGCGATTTCCTGGGCGCGAAGATGCTTCTTGACGGTCATCGGGTAGTAGGTGCCGCCCTTGACGGTCGCGTCGTTGGCCACGATCACGCATTCCCGACCACTGATGCGGCCGATGCCGGCCACCGCGCCGGCACTGGAAATCTCGCCGCCGTACATGCCCCAGGCCGCCAGCGGCGACAGTTCCAGAAACGGCGAGCCGGCGTCCAACAGGCCGTCGATGCGATCACGTACCAAGAGCTTGCCGCGTGCCACATGCTTGGCCCGCGCCGCTTCGGACTCGCCCTGCGCCACGCGCTGCATGGCCTCGCGCAGTCCGTCCACCTGCGTCTTCATGCCGGCGGCGTTGGCGCGGAACTCCTCGCCGGAGGTCCTCAATTTCGATTGGATGATGCTCACCCGAGCGTCTCGCCGAAGAGTTCGCGGCCGATCAGCATGCGGCGGATTTCCGAGGTCCCGGCACCGATTTCATAGAGCTTGGCGTCGCGCCACAGGCGGCCGACCGGAAGCTCGTTGATGTAGCCGTTGCCACCCAGCGCCTGAATTGCCTGCCCGGCCATCCAGGTGGCCTTTTCGGCCGAATACAGAATCGCGCCGGCCGCATCCTTGCGCGTGGTCTCGCCACGATCGCAGGCCTTGGCCACGGCGTAGACGTAGGCCCGGCAGGCGTTGAAACCCACATACATGTCCGCCAGCTTGCCCTGCATCAACTGGAATTCGCCGATGGCCTGGCCGAACTGCTTGCGTTCGTGCACATATGGAAGCACTTCGTCGAGGCAGGCCGCCATGATGCCGAGCGGGCCGCCGGACAGGACCACGCGTTCGTAGTCCAGGCCGGACATCAACACATTGACGCCGCGCCCCACCTCGCCCAGCACATTGTCTTCCGGCACCTCGCAATCCTCGAACACCAGCTCGCAGGTGTTGGAGCCGCGCATGCCGAGCTTGTCCAGCTTCTGCGCCGTGGAAAAGCCGGCAAAGTCCTTCTCGATCAGGAAGGCGGTGATGCCGCGCGCACCGCCAGCGGGATCGGTCTTGGCGTAGACGATCAGCGTGTCCGCGTCCGGGCCATTGGTGATCCACATCTTGCTGCCGTTGAGCACATAGCGATCACCCTTGCGGTCGGCACGCAGGCGCATCGACACCACGTCCGAACCCGCGCCGGGCTCGGACATCGCCAGGGCACCGACATGCTCGCCACTGATCAGCTTCGGCAGGTAGCGCCGCTTCTGCGCCTCGCTGCCGTTCTTGCGCAACTGATTCACGCATAGATTCGAATGCGCGCCGTAGGAGAGCCCGATCGAGGCACTGGCGCGGGAGATTTCCTCCATCGCCACCACGTGCGCGAGATAGCCCATCTCGGTACCGCCGTATTCTGGCTCCACCGTCAGGCCGAGCACGCCCAGCTCGCCGAGCTTGCGCCACAGCGGCATCGGAAAGGCATTGTCCTGATCGGTCTTCGCTGCCAGCGGCGCGATCTCGCGCTGCGCGAACTTCTGCGTGATTTCTCGCAGCTGGTCGACCTCATCGCCAAGATCGAAATTCAGGCTTGCGCTCATCCGGGACTCGCTCCGTGCTGGCCACCCTTGCGTGTGTCCCACGATCTATAGCTGCGCAGCGACACCTGCCGGGTTTGGCGGCTCAGTGGAATGTGCCCGGCGCGACGGATTCTAGGCGCCACGCATTAAAAAGTGAAGTATGATTCATAAAAATAATTGAGATTCACATCATGCCTTACCAACGCTCACCGCTGATGCAGGAACGACTGGCCGACAATCGCCAGCGCATCCTGCGTGCCGCGCGTCGATTGGTGGCGAGCGGCGGCTTCCGCGCCGCGTCGATCAGCGCGGTGGCGGCGGAGGTCGGCTTGTCCACCGGCGCCATGTATCGCTACTTCCCGTCCAAGAAAGACCTGTTCGTGGAAGTGCTGGACGAGGCCGTCACGCATGAAGTGGCGATCCTGCGCGAGATCGTGGACCGACCGGCGCCGGCCATCGAACGCCTGCGCGCCGCGGTGGAATCCTTCGCAGCGCGCGCCCTGCAGGGTCCGTACCTCGCCTACGCCTTCATCGCCGAACCGACCGACCCCGAAGTCGAAGCCGCCCGTATCGTCTGCCGGCAGCGGTTCGGCGAAGTGTTCAAGGACGTACTGCGCGCCGGCGTCGCCAACGGCGAGTTTCCCGAGCAGTCCGTCGAGGTCAGCGCAGCCTGTATCGTCGGCGCGTTCACCGAAGCCCTGGTGCGTCCGGTGGCGCCATCGTCCAAGGCCAGCGACGCTCGCGCACTGATCGATGCGATTGCGGACTTCTGCGTGCGCGCGGCCATGGGAAATGGGCCCATCCGATCCGCCTGATTCAACGCAGGTATCGAGATCGGCCACATCGATACCTTGTTGCGCGCGAGTGTCCGCGAAGCTCCCCGCTCAAACCGCATCAGATCGGGTCCCCGCGACTACAATACCCGCCGCCTACAGGCACCAGCCGCTTGGCTCAGCCACGGTATTTCCAGGGATCGAGATTGTCACGCCGGCCGGTTCGAAGTGGCGAACATTGCGAGTGGCCACCGCCAAACCGCGCGAGCACGCGACGGCCGCAGTCAAGGCATCGGCCAACGGCAAAGTCAGTCCGCTGAGCCTGTTTTCGCGGGCGATATCGGAATAACTCTCGGCAGCGGCGGAATCGAAGTCATAGACACGTGTACCGATCTGCTCGACCAAGGCACGCCGCACATCGGCTGCGAGCTGATCTTTGCGCCGACCGTCCGGCTTGATCGCGATACCGGCCAGCAACTCGGCGAGCATCACGCTGCTGGTACACAACACGCTGGGATCCTGTGCATCGAGCCAGGCAATGACGGCCTCGCTACGTTGCAATTTAAACGGTTCGGACAGGACATTGGCGTCCAGCAGGATCAAGGCAGTTCGGCAGTTCGGCAGTCCGCGTCGTTTCGTCACGGCTCGCCCGTTCCAGTTCGATTCCGCCGTACTTATCACCGATGGCCGCCAAGGCCGATTCCAAGCGTATCGTGCCGGCCGGCCACGCAGCATCCTGAGAGAAACGCTCAATTTCCGGCTCGAATCGTATCCCCTGAATGCACGAGGGGTAGTCCGCAATTCGCCTGATCAGGAAGCAGGGTCGGATAAGTGCTTGATTTGGCGCGCCTGGCAGGATTCGAACCTGCGACCCCTGCCTTCGGAGGGCAGTACTCTATCCAGCTGAGCTACAGGCGCGTCGGGCTTCATTGTAACGGCAGCATACGGCCTCACCTACGGCGGGTTCCTGGCCTTGCTAACGCGGCGCCATGAATCCGACGTCATGGCGGGCGCGAAGCATAACTCAGGTCCCAGAAGCACAGGTACTACGGCGGCACTATCGGGCATTGAAGGATTGCCGATCCGGCATTAACGTGAATCACGCGCAGCGCGATGCCGACCTACGCTCGCCGGCTTGCGAGAGAGAGAAGGGACCGCTCGCGACTGCGAGCGGTGGGTGCGGGGAACGACCATGCCGCAGCAATTCATTCTGCAAGATACCGCTCGCGGCATGACCGTTAAAGCGGCGTATAGAGCGGCGTATCACGGCCTGTGGCAAGGTGACCGCCGCTGATCCGAAGGCGGTTCAGGCAATTCCCTCAGGACGACCCGAAGCGCTCATGCCTGATCTCAAGATGTTCGAATCCGCACTGACGCGGCTGCAAGTCAGCCGTTACGGTGAGCTGGTGCAGCTGGTGATGCCGGGCGAGGGCGCGCTGATCGTGCCGACGGCAGAGTTCACATTCGTGCAGAAATGGGCGCAACGCCGCAACAGCACCGGATCACCGATACGCGACCGGGCCTTGGTGCTGGAAAAACTCGACACCGTGATCGCACGATCCGGTTCGCTGGTTTCGACGCGGGGCAGTCGCAAGCCGCTCGAAACCCTGGTTCGCGCGATGCGCGGTGCGGGCTTTGCGCCGGAGGAGTGGAATCTGCCGACCGATCTCAAAACCGTACCGAAACCGGACTCCGGCATACCCGCCAAGCCGAAAGCCGGGAATGCTGCGGAAACCGGCGATCCGCAAGACGACGAGCAACCGGACAGCCCGGACGTGGACGATCCGGACTGAGTCCTGCGCATCATCTGACGGTGCGCAGACCGAAACGCCACCAAGCGAAACGCCTCTTGCTGAGCGGCTACAAACCGTCGAGCAGTCCGATCAAACGACGCAGCGCGCCACGGTTGGCGGCAATGGCGGCGCGCCCGTCGGCACCCATGCGACGCCGACGCTCGGCGTTCCCGAACAGCGCGATCAGTTCCGGGCCGAGCTTGGCCGCGTACGGCACTTCCACGGCGGCGCCGAGCGATAGCAGCAGCGTCCGCGACGGCAGAAAGTTGTGCATTTGCGGGCCGAACAAGACGGGCTTGCCGATCGCGGCCGGCTCCAGAATGTTGTGGCCGCCGACAGCCGCGAAACTGCCGCCGACGAAGACGACATCGCTGGCGGCAAGATAGGTGAACATTTCGCCCATGCTGTCGCCGAGCAAAACCTCGGTGTGCGCATCGGCGTTGTTCCACTGCCGGCGCGCGCCACGCAGACGCGAACGGTCGATCAGGCCCCACACCGTGTCGAATCGTTGCGGGTGTCGCGGCACCAGAATCAGCACGGCATCGGGGAAGTGCTTGCGCAACTCGCGATGGGCGTCGAGTGCAGCGACTTCCTCGCCCTCATGCGTGCTCGCGGCGATCCATACCGGCCGAGCCGCGCCGAAACGCTCGCGCAGTTCGGCACCGGCTTCGACCTGATCGGCCGGCACCGTGAGATCGAACTTGATGTTGCCCATGACCTCCACACGCGGTGCCCCCAGGCTCTTGAAGCGCATCGCATCATGTTCGGACTGTGCCGCGATCAGGGCGCAGTTCTGCAGCGTCTCGGCGGCGAAGCCGCGCACCCGCGAGTAGCCGCGGAACGATCGCGGTGACAGGCGCGCGTTCGCCACCAGCAAGGGTACGTCGCGGTTTCGCGCCGCACGGAACAGGTTGGGCCACAACTCGGTTTCCATGATCACGATGCGACGTGGTGCGATTCGCCGCATGGCGCGCCGCACCGAACCCGGCAGGTCGTAGGGAAAGTAGCTGTGCCGCACCACGTCGCCCAGGGATTCGCGCACGCGCGCGCTGCCGGTGGGCGTGGTGGTCGTGACCCAGACACGGCCCGGCCCGTACTGATCCACCAGTTCGCGAATCATCGGCATCGCCGCCAGCGACTCACCGACGGACACGGCATGCACCCAGACTTCCGTAGGCTCGGCGGCCGGCACCACCAGGCCGAATCGCTCGCCCCATCGCCGCCAATAGTCGCGCAGCTGCAAGCCACGCACGGCCAGACGCAGCAGCGCCAGCGGCGTCAGCAGATACAGCAGCACGGTATACAGGAGGCGCATCGCGGCGCAGCATGGCGGCCGCACGGCGCTGGTGCAAGCAGCGATAAACTACGCGCCCGATAACGTCACCACCGCGACCCTCCCCTATGCGCGACGGCAAAATCCTGGTCACCGGCGCCGCCGGATTCATCGGCTATCACTACTGCCGGTCGCTGCTCGCGGACGGCTACGAGGTCGTCGGCATCGACAATTTCAACGACTACTACGACCCCGCGCTGAAACGGGCCCGGCTCGCCGAACTGGAGGGCCGACCGGGCTTTGCGTTCCACACGGTGGATCTCGCCGACCGCGAGGCGATGGAGGCCCTGTTCGCCGCGCATCGTTTCAGCATCGTCGTCCATCTGGCGGCGCAGGCCGGCGTGCGCTATTCGATCAGCAACCCGCACGCCTATGTGCAGAGCAATCTCAACGGTTTCCTGCACATCCTCGAAGGCTGTCGCGCGCAGCAGGTACAGCATCTGGTGTACGCATCGTCATCCTCGGTCTATGGTGCCAACGAACGCCTGCCGTTCTCGGTGCACGACAACGTGGACCATCCGATCTCGCTGTACGCCGCGACCAAAAAATCCAATGAACTGATGGCGCATACCTATGCGCACCTCTATGGCATTCCCACGACCGGCCTGCGCTTCTTCACGGTGTACGGCCCTTGGGGCCGACCGGACATGGCCTACTTCAAGTTCACCAAGGCGGTGCTCGAAGGACAGCCGATCGAGGTCTACAACCACGGCGACATGCGCCGCGACTTCACCTATATCGACGACATCGTGGACGGCATGCGCGGCATCACGGAACGCGTCGCACACGCGAACGACGCCTGGAATCCGGCCGCACCGGACGCCGGCTCCAGCCGTGCGCCCTACCGGCTCTACAACATCGGCAACCACCGTCCCGAGGCGCTGATGGATTTCATAGCGGTGATCGAGCGCGCCACCGGCCGCAGCGCCGACATGAAACTGCTGCCGATGCAGCCCGGCGATGTGCGCCAGACCTATGCCGACATCGACGAACTGCGGCGCGACACCGGCTTCGACCCCAAGACTTCGATCGACGAGGGCATTCCACGTTTCGTGGCGTGGTATCGCGACTACTACGGCGTCTAAGGGGTGTTCCGACCCGACTTCAAGCTCGCGCTGCTGCACCTGCGCTTCTGGCCGACCTGGCTGGGACTGGGCGTGGCGCGCGCGCTGTGCCTGCTGCCGATCGACTGGCAGTTGGGGCTGGGCAGCTTCATCGGCCGCAGCCTGGGCCGCGTGATGAAATCGCGCCGCCATATCGTCCGCACCAATCTGCACCTGTGCTTCCCGACTCGCTCGGCCGAAGAGATCGAACAACTCTGCGACGAACACTTCGCCGCCATTGGCGCCGGCGGATTCGAAGCCTGCATGGCCTGGTGGGTGTCCGACCGGCGGCTGGCGCCGCGCGGTGAGGTGCGCGGCATCGAACATCTGCGCGCGGCGCAGGCACGCGGGCAGGGCGCGCTGCTGCTCACGGGCCACTTCACCACGCTGGAAATCGCGGCACGATACCTGTGCATCGCAGGCGTGCCGTTTCATGCCATGTATCGTCCGTACAACAACGCGGTTCTGGACTTCTACATGCATCGCTGGCGCGAGCAGCGCTCCGGGCTGCCGGCCCTGCCGCGCGACGAACTGCGCACCCTGGTCAAGGCGCTGCGCCGCGGCCAGTCGATCTGGTACGCACCGGACCAGACTCTGGACCGGCGCATCTCCGTCTTCGCTCCGTTCTTCGGCATACCGGCGTCCACGATCACCGCCACCGCGCGGCTCGCGCAGATGGGTCGCGCCGCCGTCGTGCCGTTTTTCTGCGCGCGCGAAAACGGGCGCTACATCGTCACCATCCGCCCGGCCCTCGAAAACTTCCCGAGCGACGATGAGCTGGCGGACGCGACCACCATCAATCGGGTCATCGAAGATGGCATTCGCGATGCGCTGCCGCAGTACTTCTGGATTCATCGGCGCTTCAAGCATCGGCCTGACGGCGAAGCCAGCCTTTACTGAAAGGCTTTCGAGGTTCGCGCAAAGACGCAAAGGCGCCAAGAGAAATCAAAAGCAAAACCGTTTTGATTTGAACGCCGTTCTTCGCGCCTTCGCATCTTTGCGCGAACCCGAGGCTTTATCGTCCGGCCGCCGCAAGCACCGCCCGATACGCCGCCAGCGTGCCCTCGGCCATCGTCGCGATCGAAAACTCGGTATCGGCCAGACGCCGCCCGGCCTCCGCGTAGCGCTGGCGCAGCGCCGCGTCGTCAAGCAAGCGGGCCAGGGCTTCACGCAGCGGATCGACCTCGCCCGGCGGCACCAGAATCCCGTTGACACCGTCGTGCACGGCCTCGGGCATGCCGCCGGCGCGACAGGCGATGACCGGCACGCCGGCCGCCGCCGCCTGCAGCAGGGTCACGCCCAGACCTTCCATCAACGCCGGATGCGCCAGCAGGTCGAAGTGGCCCATCCAGCGCGACAGGTCCTTGTGGAATCCGACGAAACGGACCAGCTCGGCCAGCCCCAGCTCATGCGCCTCCGCCTCCAGCGCTTCGCGGCGCGGCCCCTGTCCGAAACACAGCACACGCAGATTTGGATGCCGCGCGACCAGTGGCGGGAGCGCCTGCAACAGAACGTGATGGCCCTTGCGCGTGATCAGTTGCGCGACCACGCCGACGGTGATCACCGTCTCGTCCAGATTGAAGCTGCGCAGGAATTCCTCACGGGGTGCCGGCTCGCGCCACGGCGCCGGATCGACGCTGGAACGCACCACCTCGATCGCCTGGCTCACGCCGCTGGCGCGCAGCGCATCGCGCACACCGTTGGAGATCGCCAGCACGGCATCGAACAAGGGGTATTTGAATCGCACTGACAGCCAGGGTTCGGGGTTATCCACACGCCGCGACAGAATCGCCGGCACCTTGGCACGGCGTGCGGCGAGCCCGCCGAGCACATCGGCGCCGCGCCGGCTGTGGATGTGCACAAGATCGGGCTGTAGCTGTCGTAACAGGCGACGGAAGCGACCGACGAACGCGAGGTCCAGATCGCCAGCCATCGGTAGTTCGTGCACCGGCAAGCCGAGGCTCGCCACCGCCGCGCCGATCTGCGCGTCCGGCACACAAACCAGATGACTGTCGACTAGCTCGCGCGGCAGCGCCGACAACAGATAGGCCACCTGCTGCGCACCGCCGTACAGATGACGCCCGGTTTCCAGATGCACGACCTTCATGCGACTCGCCCCGCGATCAGTTCACGCGCGGCCTCGAAGGCCCGCATCGGCGTGAGATCGCGCATGCAGGTGTAGGCGCCGCCACAGCTTGGCCGGCGCTTGCACGGCGAGCAGTGGCGTTCGTCGTAGAGCACGCGCATCGGCCCGGAACCGCCTTCGCGATACGGCACGGTCGAACCGAACAGCGGCACCGTAGGAATACCGAGCGCCACGCCCATGTGCGTCAGGCCGGTATCCACGCCGATCAGCACACGGGCGCGTTCGATGGTCTGCGCGGCCTCGATCAGCGAGGTCTCGCCAGCCAGGCTGCGCGTGCCGGGCGGGCACTGTGCCAACAGCCGCTGTGCATGCTCACGGTCACCGGGGCCACCGAGAATCACGCTGTCCAGGCCCAGATTGTTCTTGAGCAGGGCGGCGAGCTGTGGCCAGTAGTCGTCGAACCAATGCTTCTGCGGCCGCGTGGTGAACGGACACAATACCGCCACGCCCTGCGGCACCTCGCGCTGTGGTGGTGGCAGCCTCAGACTTGGCGGTGGCGCGAAGCGGCCGGTGAGACGCTCCGCCAGATCGCGATACTCGGAGCTGATCAGACGTACTTGGCCAGCTTTGGGAATCCGCGTGTGCAGCAAAAAGCCGCCGGGCTCCCGGGAATCGAAACCGAAGCGCCGGCGCGCCGCGGACAGCCGGCACAGCACGCGGCTCTTGAGCAACCCCTGCGCCTCGATCGCAATGTCGTAGTCCGCGCCACGAAGCTCGCGGCGCAACGCGCGCAGACGCATCCACCAAATCCAGGGATTGCGCGACTTTGGCGGATCCCAGGCATGCACCTGATCGATGTCCGGATCTGCCTGCAACCAGCCCACCAGTTCGCGTCGCGCCAGCCAGCCGATCTGCGCTTTCGGGTAGGCCGCGCGCAGAGCGCGCAGCAGCGACGTGGTGAATACCAAGTCGCCGATGCTGCTGAGCCGCACGATCAGGATGCGCGGCGCAAAGCCGTCTGAGGCAGCGGGCAAAAGGGGCGCCGCGGGGGCTGCTGAACTCATGCGTGGGCGCTTGAAGGGTCGGGACGGCGGACGGTCATGGACAGACGACGCGCGGAGCGCCACGGGGGGCTACGTCGGTGCCTGCGATGCTTTATATTACCGTCGATTTCAAAATCTCCTTACCAATCTGAGGGATTCCTGCGTGAAACGGATTTTCCGGGTCGCCGCTGCGGTGACGATCTTCGCAATTGCGGGCAGCGCGCTCGGCGCCGCCGCGCTCGATCAAGCCCAGTCCCTGATCAACAGCGGACAGTACCAACAGGCACTGACCGTCCTCGACTCGCACCTCAAGCAGGCGCCCCAGGACGCCGAGGCGCGGTTCACGCGTGCGTTGGTGCTGGTCAAGCTCGGCCGCGAAGACGATGCGCTCAAGGCGTTCTCCGATCTGACCCGCGACTATCCGCAGCTGCCCGAGCCGTACAACAATCTTGCCGTGCTGTACGCCCAACGCGGCGACTACGAGAAGTCGCGGGATGCGTTGGAAGCAGCACTGGCCACGCACCCCAGCTACGCCACCGCGCACGAGAATCTCGGCGACATCTACGCCGCACTGGCTTCGGCGGCCTACAACCGCGCGCTGATGCTGGACCAGGACAATGGCGTGGTCCGTCAGAAGCTGCGGCTGCTCGAACAGATGAACACCTTGCCCGGCGAAGTCGCGCCAGCGGTGTCGGTCGCACCCACTGCTCCGACAACGGCACCGGCGCCGGCGATCCAGACGCCACCGGCGACCACCCCGAGCGCACCGCCGGCCTCGGCAACGACCCTGACGCCGGAAATCGCCGAAGCGATCTCGCAGGCGATCTATGACTGGTCTTCCGCCTGGTCGGACCAGAACGTGGCGGCCTATCTCGCCAGCTACGATCCTGGCTTCGATCCGGGTGACGGTCAGACCCGGGCGCAATGGGAATCCCAGCGCCGGGCGCGCGTCGGGGCTCCGGGCAAGGTCGAAGTCCGCGTCATCAATCCCCAGATCGATCTGCTGAGTACCGATCGCGCACAGGTCCGCTTCATCCAGACCTACGAGTCGGATACCTACTCGGATCAGGTCACCAAGCTGCTTGAGCTTCGGCAGAGCGGCGGCCAATGGCGCATCACGCGCGAAATGGTGCTTTGAGGCGGGCTTGCCGCAATCTCTTGCATCGCCCAGGAAAAGAACGCGGTCCGGCGCTCCGGATGCGCACTGACAAGCGTGTCGGCCGGCGGCTGATTGCGGGCCTGATCGCCTCGGCCATCTGCGCCGGCACCGCCACGGCTTCCGCCCTGCTCGACCATCCCGAGCAGCGTCTGCGCGAGGCCGTGGACGCGATGCACGCCGGCCGTATCGACCAGGCTCTGCGCGATCTCGACCAGCTGGTCCACGACGAACCCAATTTCCGTCTCGCGCAGCTACTCTACAGCCAGATGCTGGCGACCAGAGCCGGTGCGGTGAACAGCTCCTTCAGCAGCGGTGACGCCCCGGTCGACGCGCTGATCGAAGAAGCGCGCTTGAGGCTCAACACCAGCGAGCCACCGCCGGGCAGTGTGCCGGCCTCGATCCTGAGTCTGTCAGCACGTCACCAGCATGCTTTGCTGGCGGACCTGCCGCGCGCGCGGCTGTATCTGCTCGAGAACCGCAACGGCAGTCCGCAGGTGCTGGCTGATTTCTATGTCGCGATGGGCAAGGATGGCTACGGCAAACAGGTGATGGGCGACAACCGTACGCCGGTTGGGGTTTACCGCATCATCAACTGGCTGGCCGGCTCCGGTCTGCCGGAGCTGTACGGCGCCGGCGCCTTTCCGACGAACTATCCGAATGTCTGGGACCGTTCACTCGGCAAGACCGGCTACGGCATCTGGCTGCACGGCGTGCCGGACGACACCTATACGCGCGCGCCACGCTCCAGTGAGGGCTGCGTCACCGTCGCCAATGCGGACCTGTTGGCCTTGCGCAGCTACATTCAGCCAGGCGAGACACCGATCATCCTCAGCGACGGCACGAGCTGGCTGCCGGCTGCCGAGGCCGCTGCGCGGCGCGCCACCTTCCTCGCGCGAATCGAAAGTTGGCGCGCCGCCTGGTCCGCCAAGGACACCGAGGCCTATCTCGGCTTTTATTCCAAGGCCTTCACCGTGGACAACATGGACCTGAAGGCGTTCTCGCAATACAAGCGGCGGGTCAACGGCGCCAAGCGCTACATCGACGTGACGCTCCAGAATCTGGATGTGTACCTGTATCCGGGCGAAGACAATCTGGTACTCGCCGAGTTCGACCAGGACTACAAGAGCGACAGCTTCGCCACCCAGTCGCACAAGCAGCAGTACTGGCGACTGGAAAGCGACGGACAGTGGCGCATCGTCCGTGAGGAAAGCGACTAGTACTCCACCCACTTGATAATTTCGGGTATTGCAAAGAAGATTTTCTCCCTCTCCCTGCGGGAGAGGGCTGGGGTGAGGGCGTCCGCCGCAGGCAGTCTCGGCGTACAAATGGGCGCCGAGCGCCCTCATCCCCAACCCTTCTCCCGAAGGGAGTAGGGAGCGCCCCTCGATTCGGCTCACACCTCACATCCGTAGTCTTCTCATGTGAGGACTACTAGCGCGAACGCCGGCTCAGCGTAGGCACCCATTCCCACTCATCGAGTCCCAGCAGCACCGGCGGCGCCTCGCGCGCTTCGACGTTGCCGTCCAGCCATTCGTTGAGGTCCGCCCACATGCGTTGCACTTGCTGCCCGCTGGGCATGATGCCGGCGTGCGGCAGTTCCGGGGTCAGCACCGGGATGCCCAGCGTCACGCCTGCAAAATTGCCGAGCGAACCGGGATAGACCCCGAGATGCTTGAGGCGAAGATAACCAAGGCGATCCGGCGGTGGCGGCGGGCCATCGAAGTCGAGCACGCCGAGCGGCGCATGAACGGACACGATCACGTCGGGCATGAATGCACGGATTTCGGCCGCCAGCCAGGCGCTTTCGGGCTCCGACAAGGCGGCCTTGCCGGGATAGCGCCGGGGGTCGCGGAAGGTCTTCTCGCGCCAGTACGGCAGCGCGCGTTCCTCCCAATGCTCGCTCGGGAAATTACGGTTCAGGTCGACACCGTTGGCGTTCATTCGGGTGGCCGGGCGGTTGAGCAGGCCATCCGGATTCAACGAAGGAATCACGCGCCAATCGTAGCGCTGGAAGCGATCGTGCTTGAGCAGTTCGATCCAGCGGAACATGATGCTGACGGCCGAGTATTCGTCGCCGTGAATGCCGCCGAACAGCAGGATGCGCGGCGCGCGGGCGTCTTCGGGTAGCGCCGCCGTCGGCGGAAAATCGCGAACCAGAATCGGACGGCCCTCGGCGCTGCCGCTGTCGGCCATGCGAAAGTCGGCACCCAGGCAGTCGCTCAAGGCAACACTGCCGAGGCGCTGTGACAGGGCCTCGCAAGCCTGCTCGACGGTCGCCAGCGGCAATGGCAAAAGTGCCGCCGGTGCCGCCGCGGCGAGCCGCGGCACCAGGCAGGCGCCCGCCACGGCGGCGAGCAGAAGTCCCTTCACAGACTATTTGCGCTCGGCGCGCACCTTGTCGACCAGGAAGCGAACCACGTCGATCGCTTCGTCCGAGCCGTGCGCCATCGATGGCGCCGTCATGTACTTGCCGCCGACGATCACGGTCGGAGTGCCGGTCACGCCCCAGTCGCGGGACTGCTGCTCGGCGCGGCGCACCTGGCTGTCGACCGCGAAGCCCTCGAAGGTGCTGCTGAACTTGGCTTCGTCGATGCCGAGCTGGGTGGCAAGGCTGCCGATGGCGGACTCGGTGGACATCGGCAGACGCTGGTCGTGCATCGCCGCAAACATCTTCGGCGTGAACTGCTTTTCGATGCCCAGCTGCTCGGCGGTGTAGTAGGCGCGGCTATGCAAAAGACCGACCGGCCGTCCCAGCGAATTCGGCATGCGCTCGAACACCACGTCACCGGGCTTGGTTTCGGCCCACTTGCGCATGTACGGCTCGAACGCGTAGCAGTGCCCGCAGCCGTACCAGAACACCTCGGTCACGGTAATCTTGGACGCGTCCTCGGGTTCGGAGACCTTGTTGACCTTGCGGTATTGCTCGCCTTCCAGGTAGCGCATCGGTCCGTCCTGCGCGGAGCAGGCGATCGGGCTGAGCGCGAGAAACAACAGACATACCTGGGCAAACAAACGCATGGTCGAAAACCTCATTGCAATCCGGCGATGTAGGAAGCGAGCGCGTCAATCTCGGCGTCGGTCAGTTTTTCGGCCACGCTCTGCATGATCTGACCCTGCGTACCCGCTCCGCGTTCCCCTGAACGGTAGGCGCGCAAGCTGGCGGCGGTGTACTCGCCCTGCTGGCCGCCGATGTGCGGGAAGCCGGCGCCGGGATTGCCGGCGCCCGTGGGGCTGTGGCATGCGGCGCAGGCCGGCAGGCCGCGCTCGCTGTCGCCGCCGCGGTACAGCGGCTGCGCCACTTCGATCGAGTCTTCACTGGCAACGCCGGGGGACAGCTCCTGCGCCGCGAAATATGCGCCTAGGTTGGCCATGTCCTGCTCGCTCAGCGACATCGCCTGCGGCGTCATCAGCGGATTGCTGCGCTCGCCCGACTTGAACGCGGCCAGCTGACCGGCGATGTACTTGGCGCTCTGTCCCGCCAGCTTCGGCCACTGCGGATTGGTGCTCTTGCCGGCGACGCCGTGACAAGCCACGCAGACGCCCGCCTTGGCTTCTCCGGCCGTCGCGTCGCCGTCCACAAACGGATCGGCCGCATGGGCGACACCAAGGCTGCCCAGCAGGGCCAAGAAGACAAAGCGCTTCATTCAAAAGACTCCATTATCAGCGGAACCCGCAGACCGACAGTGGCGGTGCAGGCGGAGGTCGGG
>Ga0207882_1000221_pt1 | contig 18073 bp, 15 predicted proteins | sample MalvirmetaMSP103_FD_184228 | JGI IMG/M metagenome (GOLD analysis project Ga0207882, IMG submission 184228) | Marine viral communities from the Deep Pacific Ocean - MSP-103 (SPAdes) | ecosystem: Environmental > Aquatic > Marine > Oceanic | place: Pacific Ocean | collected 2011-05-15 | reverse complement strand
CTGCCCCCACATGCGGGGCATGACAGCAGGAGATCCCCCATGTCCGACAAATCCATCTATGACGGCCTGACCATGCTCGGCGGCGCGACGGTTCAGCCGCAATCGCCCGAGGAAGCGGTGCTCGAACGCGTGCCCAACCCGCAATCGGACGTCGATTACGCGGTGCGCTTCACCGCGCCCGAATTCACGTCTCTCTGCCCGCTCACCGGGCAGCCCGACTTCGCGCATCTGGTGCTCGACTACGTGCCCGGCGACTGGCTGGTCGAGAGCAAATCGCTCAAGCTGTTCCTGACGAGCTTTCGCAACCATGGTGCGTTCCACGAGGATTGCACCGTCTCGATCGCCCGGCGGCTGGTCGACTCGCTGTCGCCGCGTTGGCTGCGGCTGGGTGGCTACTGGTATCCGCGCGGCGGGATTCCGATCGACGTGTTCTACCAGACCGGCGAGCCGCCCAAGGGCGTCTGGATCCCCGATGCGGGCGTGCCGGGCTATCGCGGCCGAGGGTGACATTCTAGGTACGCTATCGCACAAAGCTGACGTTGCGTAAGGAGCCGCTGGCATTCCCGCGCCTGTCGGGCGACGCTTATTCTGCGGATGCGAGAGAGGCCGGATCATCCCGGCCACTCCGATCCGCCCGGACCGCCTTCGGGCCGGGACGGTCGAGATGTTCCAGCCCCAAGCGCGCACGATGCGCGGACATGGCGGCACGATAGAATTAGAGCCTGCGAAGGAGACAGAGACCATGGCTGACGATCGCGAGGAGCGGATCCGCAAGCGCGCCCATGAGATGTGGGAGCGCGACGGTTTTCCCGAAGGTCAGGATCAGGCGCATTGGCACGACGCCGCGCGCGAGATCGACGCCGAGATCGCCTCGGGGTCGGGTGAGACCCCCGAATATGCGGAGACGCCCGAGACCCTGGCCGCCAAGCCAGAAGCCGACATTCACGGCGGTGACGAGGGCGGCGCCGGTCTGGGCGGAACCGACGTGACGGGGGCCGAAGGCGGGGTCAAGGCCAAGCCGGCCCGCGCCAAGTCACCGCGCAAGAGCGCGAGCGCGAAGGCCGACGCCAAGCCCGCCGCGAAGGCCACCAAGACCACGGCGCGCAAGCCGCGCGCCAAGAAGGGCGACGCGGGCGGCGCGTCCTAGACCTTCGCGCTGACGCCAGCGCCGAGGACGGCAGGCCGGTTCCCCGCGGGGAACCGGCCTTTTTCATTTCGCATCGAGCGCGTCAAAGAATGCCTCGAAGGCCTGCTGCAGCCGCGCCCTGTCCAGCGCCGAGAAATCCCGCGCCAGCCGCAATTCGACCCGGCCATCCGAGGCAGCGATCCGCGCCTCGCCTTCGGGCCGGGGCAGCCGGAGCATCGTCTTCGACACCGATTTGGGCCGCGGCTTCACGATCTTGGGCGCGCGATGCACGAAGTCCTTGAGCACCGCCACCTCCGCCTCGGCGTCGCGATCGGGCGCGCGCCCCAGCATGCCGATCAGCTCATCTCCCAAGAGCGGGTCGGCGTCGATGATCTTGAACAGCTCCAGTCCAAGGGCCCGCGGGATCGCCTCAGGATGGCGGATCTTGCCCTTGGCGCGCTCCAGCACGCGGGTAAAGCTGCGGATATAGCTGCGTTTTTGTTTGAGCGCCGAGGCGTAGAGTTCGGACACGGCGTCATGCGGTTTGATCCCGGTATGCTGCGCATAGTTCAGGGCCAGCTGCGCCATTTCACCGAACGAGACGTCCTTTCGCACGAGGTTCTCGTCGACCATCTTGCGATAGAGATCACGCACCGGTTCCCCGCGGGGAACCATCGCGGCGGGGATCCGGGCATAGCGTTGGTCGCCGGTCTGCTCGAGCAATTCGCGGAACGCCGACAGGCGACGAAACCCCTGGATCAGCTCATAGCCGCCCTGCCCGTCCTGCTCGACGCGGATCGGGTTCGACAGACCGATATCCTGGATCGAGACCTTCAACTCCTCAAGCTCGGGGTCCCGGCCCTTGGCCCGGTCGCGCACCAGTTTCGAGGTGCGCACCGCGTCGATCTCGATCAGGTCGGTGATCAGACCGAGCTTCTTGAGCCGCACATGCTCATGCGCCAATTCGTCGTTTTCGGCGCGGATCGCCGCCTCGGCCTCGGCCCGACCGCGCGCGGCATCCGCGGTTTCGGTGATCGCCGAGGCCATCGGTCCGCGCCGCGTCGGCGGCGTCGGGGCGGCCGGCGGGGCCGGTTCCGGCTCGGGGTTCCCCGCGGGGAACCGCTCGGGCGCCTCGGGCACGTCGGGGGTGAAGTCGATGTCGAAAACGCTGCGCTTCTTGGCCATCTCAGTCCTCCAGCCTGTCCCACGCCGCCACGAGGGTGGCACGGAATTCGTCATAGGCGCGATCGAAAGAGGCGCGGGCACGCCGCCATGTCTCGCGGGTCATGTTGCGATAGTCGATCTCGTAGACCGAACTCAGGAACCGGCCCGACTGCTCCACCGCGCGGGTCATCTCGATCGGATGCTCCGCCACATGTGGGCCAAAGACCTTGTGAAAGGCCTGCTGCATCGCGCGGTGCAGATCGTTGTTCGGCTCGAACCGGGTGAGCAGGAAGCGGATGTCGGAGAAGTGCTTCTCGGGCTCGGTCCCTGCCGGCACCGCACCCCGGAACCGCCCGAGATCTTCGAGCGCCTCGGCCAGCTGACCGATGAATGAGGTGGTGCTGTCATACTCCCAGTAGCCAGGGCCGGACGGGATATAGAGCACGTCGGCGGCGAAGACCGCGTTCATCGACTGGTAGCCGATCGCGGGCGGGCAGTCGAAGATCACAATGTCATAGGCGTCGGCGGGCAGGTGATCGAGGTAGCGGTCGACGGCGGCGAAGAACGACCATTCGGGATTGAGGTGCCGGTACTGCGCGCTCGCGAACTCGACGAAGGCGGCGTTGGCGCAGGACGGCACGAGGTCGATGGTCGGCCACGAGGTCGGCTTGATGAAGTCGGTGACGCGCAGATCGTCAAGGCCCATGCCGGTGACCGAAGGCGGCAGCTTGCGCTCGGGCAGGGCGGCGCCGGATTCGGCGCCGCGACCGGCGGCGTTCATCCGCTCGGTCTCGCGGATCAGATCGCGCGCCATGATGCCCCAGACCGTGTACTCCTCGGCCACGTCCGACAGGCCCATCGAATGCGACAGCGTCGCCTGCGGATCGAAGTCGACGCAGAGCACCCGGTAGCCGTCGAGCGCCGCGGCATGGGCGAAGTGCAGCGCCACGGTCGACTTGCCGGCGCCGCCCTTGAAGTTGGCGACGGCGGCGCGGATCGCGCGCTTGCCCGACGGGCGGGGCGGCAGCATCGGCTTGTTTTTGTGGCGCAGCCTGCGGCGCAGCTCGTTGATCTCCTCGAGGCTGTACCAGCGCTGGCGGCCATCCTCCTCGACGAGGCCCTGGGGCAGCGACGGGTCGGCGGCGAGGCGGCCACGAAAGGTCGAGGGGTTCAGCCCGAGGATCAGCTCCGCCACCTCCCAGCTCGAGAAGCGGCGCAGGCTCTTCTCGCTCTCGGGCGAGAAGGTCTGCTGCCGGATGAAGCCCTGCATCTTGAGCGACTGCGACTGCAGCCGGGCCAGGTCGGTGTGTGTGAACATGCGGTGTCTGCCCTCCGGTTCCCCGCGGGGAACCGAAACCGGAGACCGAGGGAACGCTAATTCTTGCGATGTCCTGATCTACGACGCATTTGTGGAACATGAAAAGCCATTTATGCTGAGGAAGGGGATTTTGCAGAAACCGTGCGATCCCCAATGCCACAAGGGGCTTTGCGATTCGCGCCATAGTCCCCGCTGGGCCCGGTCCCCGCCGCAGCCGCATCCGAAAGTAGGGGGACAGGCTGGATCGGTAGAACGGCCTTTGGGGGGACATTTCCCGCCCATGGGGGGACAGCCTACATGTCCCCCAATACCAATACATACCGATTTCCGAACGGAAATAGGGCAGGTCGCAATCCCGATCCGGGACTCGGCTTGACAGAATCGAGTTTCCGGACGCAAATCAGGTCAAGTTGGGGAAAGGCGTTGCAAAGACAGGCCGACCCAGGGGATATCGGATCACACCGATGTTCGATCGAGGCAGTGAAGCGACGACCCCTCGCGGGTGACAGACAGGGCGTGCCATGTTGTTGACGAAGCCCGTAGGCCGGGGTGCGGCGGCTCGCAAATACGATATCCTCACCGCTCTTGGCGCGCATGCGCTGGGGCAGGGGAGGGGCGAGCAGGTGCTGGCGCTGCGCCTCGTGACGCTGATCACCGCGCGCTACAACTGGGGCCGCGACGAGCTCGCCGTCGGGCAGCGCGAGATCGCCCGGCTGTGGTCGGTCGACGAGCGGACCGTCAAGCGCGAGATGGCCAAGCTGCGGGGCAGGGGCTGGCTCGAGCTGAGCCGGGCGGCGGCGCGCGGCCGGGTTGCGGAATACCGCCTCGGGATCGAGCGGGTGTTGGCGGACACGCGCCCGGGCTGGGAAAAGGTCGGGCCGGATTTCGCGCATCGCATCGAGGGCGATGACAGCGACGGCAAGGTCGTGCCGCTGCCGCTGCGCGGCGAGGTGGCGCCGCCCGACCTGTCGGCGGGCACGGAATGGGCGCTGGCGCAGGCCGTGCTGCATGCCGAGGCACCGGGGCTCTACGCGTCATGGATGCGCGCGTTGACCCGTGCCGGGCGCGCGGGCGGCCGGCTGACCCTTGCCGCGCCGTCGCGCTTTCACGCGGCCTATGTGCAGACGCATCTCACCGCGCGGCTGCTCGACGCCTGCCGCGCCGTGGATGATGCGGTGGACGAGGTGGTGGTGATCACCGCGCCCTGAGGTCTAGACCAGAAGCGCGATCACCGTCAGCACCACCGCCGTCCCGACCGTCACCGCGATCAGGATGGTGCGATTGCTCGCCTCGCGCGAGGTGTGGCTTGCCGACATGCTGTCGGGTCGGGTCGCCTCGGCCCCCTTCGGCGCGTCCTTGCGGGCGGGGTTTGCGGTCTCGGCGGCTTGGGCGCGTTCGACCTGCGCCTCGGTGTTGGGGAAGCCCGAGGCTTCGTCGTCGGTCCCCAGCGGCGAGGCCGCCGCGTCGGGGTAGCCCTTCTTGTCGCCGGCCTCGCCCTCGTCGATGTCGTGACGGAGGCGATCGGCGGTATGCGGTGTCTCGGCCATGTCGTGGCTCCTTTGAGATGTCGAAACTCAAACCGAAGCCGGGGCGGGGCGGTTCCTCAGAGGCGCAGCCGCATCCCCGAGGCGGGCCATGGCGGGATCGTGCGGCGCGGGATCGACAGGTCCTGCGGCGGGGTTTCGAATTGGGCCTCATGAAGCAGCGCCGTCGCCTCGGACAAAAGGGCTTGGGTCAGCATTTCGCCCGGACAGCGATGCCCCTCGCGCATGGGCCCGCCGCCCTGCGGCACGAAGCCGCCCTCGACCGGGGCCGCGGCAAGATGGCGAGACGGGTCGAAGCGCTCGGGTTTGGGCCAGGCCGCGGGATGGCGATTGGTGCCGTGGAGGTCGAGCAACACCCAGTCATCCCTGTCGAAGCGATGACCCGCATGCGAGAAGGGCTTCTGCACCCGGCCGCCGATCAGCGGGAAGAACGGGTAGAGGCGGCGGACTTCGTCGCCCCAGGCCCGCAGCGCGGCTTCGTCGGCAGTGAGGCTTGTGCGCGCCTCGGGTTCGGTCGCCATGGCATGGGCGGAAAAGGCGATGAAGCGGCCCACGGCCACGATCGGGCGCAGCAGGTTCAGCAACTCGACCGCCGCCACGTCGCGGGGCAGGGCGAGGCCATCTGGATCGCGGTGATATGCGAGCGCCGCCAGAGGCGTGCCGGGGGGCGGCGCACCGGCACGCGCGGCGCGGATCTGTTCGCGTGCCCAGGCTTCGGAGCGGCGGCGCAAGGCGCGGGCGCGCCAATGGCCGGGGCCGATCTTTGCCGCGCCCCGGACCATCGCGCTCAGCTCCTCTTCGCGTTGACCGGGCGCGTTGTCGACGGGATCGATGCCGCACCAGCGCAGCGCGGTCCGGGTCAGGATCGGCCCGATCTCGCGCGACAGTGTCACCTCACGCCCGCTCCACGTCCGCGCGGTGGCCCGCCATTCCTCGCGCAGGAGGCGACGGGCGAGGTCGAGACGCTCTTGGGACATAAGGTCGAGAAACAGCGCGCGGCGGTTGAGATGCTCGACCCCGTCAAGGGCCTGCACCGACCCCTTGTCCTGCAGCAGCGCGAGGACCTGCGCCGGCATCGCGCCGCGCCGGGTCAGCCGTCCGGGGACGTAGAAGGCGCGCGCGGCCTCCGGGCCGCGCAGGCAGGTGACGGGGCGCAGCATCAGCCGCGTGCGAAACCCGTCCGTGCCAAGCCTGTCGCAACGGCGCGAGACGAAGTCGGGGGAGGCTCTCGATATCCATGACGGTCGAAACGGGCCGGGCGATACCGGGGTTCCGTACTGAGAGAGCGATGCGCGGAACCGCGCCCCTCGGGTCACAGTTGATCGCCGGGACACGTGCGAACCCCGGTGGCACCGGGGCAGGGGCGCGAGAGACGCGAAAGGACCGATCATGACCGACCGCAAGGAAACCCATCAGCGCGAGGACCTGCCGCATTACGACCATCCCTCGGGCGGCTGGGGCTCGCTCAAGAGCGTGGCCAAGCACATGGGTCAGGAACGTCCTTCGGCAGGGGTGATGGAAACCCTGATGCGCCAGAACAAGCCCGGCGGCCACATGTGCACCTCCTGCGCCTGGACCAAGCCGCCGAACCCGCATATCGCCGAATTCTGCGAGAACGGGGCCAAGGCGACGCTGTGGGATCTGACCCGCGACCGCTGCGGCCCCGATTTCTTCGCGCGCCATACGGTGAGGGAGTTGCGCACATGGCCTGATTACGATCTCGAGATCGAGGGGCGGCTGACGCATCCGATGCGCTACGATCCGGCCTCGGACAAATATGTCGAAGCAACGTGGGATGAGGCGTTCTCGGCGATCGGCGCTAAGCTGCGCGAGATCCGTGCCAAGGACCCCAAATCGGTCGTGTTCTACGCCTCCGGGCGCGCTAGCTTGGAGACCTCGTATCTCTACGCGCTGCTGGCCCGGCTTTATGGTAACAACAACCTGCCCGACAGCTCCAACATGTGCCACGAGACCACCAGCGTCGGGCTCAAGAACGTGACCGGCAGCTCGGTCGGGACCTGCGTGCTGTCGGATTTCGATCATTGCGACATGATCCTGTTCTTCGGCCAGAACACCGGCACCAACAGCCCGCGCTTTCTGCATCCTCTGCGGGCCGCCAAGAAGCGTGGATGTCAAATCGTCACGTTCAACCCGGTGCGCGAGGCCGGTCTCGTCACCTTCCGCGACCCACAGAACCCGGTCGAGATGCTGGGCGGCAAGGAGACGGTGATCTCCGATCGCTACCTGCAGCTCAAGCCCGGCGGCGACGTCGCGGTGCTGGCTGGCCTGTGCAAGCGCGTCTTCGAGATCGACGACGAGCAGGGCGGCGGCGTGATCGACCGCCAGTTCGTGGCGCAGCACACCTCGGGCTGGCCCGAGTTCGAGGCGAAGATCCGCGAGATCGACTGGGCCGATATCGAACGGGTCTCGGGGCTCAGGCACGAGGACATCGCCGAGGTCGGCGAGATGTACTGCAACTCCGAAAAGGTGATCGGCATCTATGGCATGGGGCTGACGCAACACGTACATGGCAGCCTCAACATCGCGATGTATGTCAACCTGCTGCTGATGCGCGGCAACATTGGCCGCGAGGGCGCGGGCATCTCGCCGGTGCGCGGCCACTCCAACGTGCAGGGCCAGCGCACCGTCGGCATCTCGGAAAAGCCCGAGCTGGTGCCGCTCGACAAGATCGACGAGCTGTTCGGCTTCAAGAGCCCGCGCGATGAGGGCACCACCACGGTCGATGCCGTGAAGGGCATCCTCGACGGCTCGATCAAGGGCTTCGTGAGCTTGGGCGGCAACTTTGCCCGCGCGATCCCCGATCAGGGCCGGGCCGATCCGGCATGGCAGGATCTGGAGATCAACGTGCAGATCGCGACCAAGCTCAACCGCAGCCACACGCTGGTGGGCAAGGAGGCGTGGCTGCTGCCTTGCCTCGTGCGCTCGGAGCTCGACATGCAGGCGACGGGGCCACAGGCGGTGTCGATGGAGGACAGCCTGTCGATGATCCATGGCAGCGAAGGCAAGCGCGAGCCCGCCTCGAAGATGCTCCGCTCCGAGCCCTTCATCGTGGCGGGGATCGCCAAGGCGACGCTCGATCCGAACCCCAAGGTGAAATGGGACGATTGGGTCGGGGATTATGCCCTCGTGCGCGACCTGATCGAGGAGACCTATCCCGACAAGTTCACCGACTTCAACGCGCGGCTGTTCACGGCGGGCGGCTTCTACAAGGGCAACCCCGCGCGCGAGCGGACTTGGAAGACCGAGACCGGCAAGGCGATCTTCACCGCGCCCAAGACGCTTTCGGCGCTGGGGCAGGTGCCGGACAAGGACAGCTACACCCTCGTCACCGTGCGCTCGAACGACCAGTTCAATACCACGATCTACGGCTTCAACGACCGGCTGCGCGGGCTCAAGACCGATCGGCACGTGGTGATGATGAACCCCGAGATGATCGCCAGGGCCAGTCTCACCGAGGGGCAGGAAGTGACGCTCTCCTGCGCCATCGATGATGGCGAGACGCGCGAGGTTGGCGGGCTCAGGGTCGTGCCTTATGATCTGCCCGACGACACGGTTCTCGCCTATTATCCCGAGACCAACCCGCTGGTGCCGCTTGACTACCATGACGAGCTGTCGAAGACCCCGGCCTACAAGGGGGTGCCGGTGCGCATCCGCGCCTGACCGACGCGCCGGGGCGGGTCAGGGTTCGGTCACGAACTCCACCGTCCCGACGCCGATGCGCGCGGCGCTGAGACGACCGGTGAGCCATGCGCCGGTGTCGATCGCGATGCGGCCCTGATGACAGTTGGGTTCGTCTTGCACGACATGGCCATGCACCACCCACAGCCCGTCCCGGCGGGGGTGCCGGGCAAAGGCGGAATGCCCCCAGAGCAGATCGGCGCGTTCCTGAAACTCGGGCTTTCTGTTCGGGTCGAGACCGGCATGCGCGGCCACGACATTGCCGCTGCGCCACATCGCGGGAAGGCCGCGCAGCCAAGGCAGCATCGGGCCGAGCGCGCGGTGCAGATCTTGGGCCGAGCGCTCGAACGCATGAGGGTCCGGGGGGTCGATGCCAAAGCTTTGCAACGTCTCGGCGCCGCCATTGCGCAACCAGCGTTTCGCCCGCAAGGCGGGCGCGTCGAGGAAATCGAGCATCATCTCCTCATGATTGCCCGAAAGGCAGATCACCCTGAGATCCGACAACCCGTACATCAAGCGGAGCACCCGGGCGCTGTCGGGGCCTCGATCGATCATGTCACCCAAGAGCACGACCGGACCCCTGACGGGGCGTCGCAGCAACCTGTCGAGCAGCGCCTCCAACAGATCGGCGCGGCCATGGACGTCTCCGATGGCGAGGAAGGGATCGTCAGGGGCCGGAGGCGCGCCGCGAAAGCGGGGCCCGGTCAGAGCGAGAAGCGGCTTCATGCTCTCTGAAATATCGTGCGCGGGTGCGGGAGGCCAGTCTCGGGCATCCCGCACCCCGGAGGATATGATCAGCTGTTGCGGGAAACCAGCTTGTTGAACCGGCTTGCGGCACCGTCCTTGGCGCTGTCCTGATGCAGGAAGGCCAGCTCGCTCTCCTCGAAGGTGGCGAACCAGTCGTCCCAGTCGATCCGCTCCAGCCCGTCGGCCTGCGGCTCGAAGTCGATCCTGAGGATGCCGTCGCCGTCGCTGTCGCCGGTGTCGCGCACCCGCGCCGGGTGGCCACCGCGCGCCTCGACCCATTCGCGGATCTGGTCGTGATCGGTCGTCGTCCTGCTGTCGCTCATCTCGTGCTCCTATCGGAAACCTCTGCGCCTCAACGCGCCGGCGCGACGCGGGTTTCCGCGCGGGGATGTCGCCAAACCGCGTCGGAGCGGCGCGGGCGTGCTGGCATCCCGGGGCAGGGCGGGCGAGAACCGGGCAAGCCAAGACGGGACCCACCATGACCACCCATATCCTCACGCTCACCTGCCGCAACCGCCCCGGCATCGTCGCCGCCGTCGCCACGGCGCTGGCCGAGACCGGCGGCGACATCACCGAGGCGCGGCAGTTCGACGACACGCTCACCGGCACCTTCTTCATGCGCGTGGCGTTCCGGCTGCCGCAGGAGATCGGCGGCGATGGCGGGTTCCGCGCCAAGATGGACGGCATCGGCACCGCCTTCGGGATGCAGTGGACGCTGAGCCCGCAGGACTACCGCCAGAAGGTGCTGATCCTCGTGTCGAAGTTCGACCACTGCCTGTCGGACCTGCTCTACCGGCAGCGCATCGGCGAAATGCCGATGGATCTCGTGGCGGTGGCGGGCAACCATCCCGAAAGCGCGCTGTCGGTGCGCCTGCCCGAGGATGTGCCCTATCACCACCTGCCGATCACCCGCGAGACCAAGCCGCAGCAGGAAGCCGAGATCCGCGCGCTGGTCGAGGAGACCGGGGCCGAGCTGGTGGTGCTGGCGCGCTACATGCAGATTCTGTCGGACGAGATGTCGGCGTGGCTCTCGGGGCGCTGCATCAATATCCACCACTCCTTCCTGCCCGGCTTCAAGGGGGCCAAGCCCTATCATCAGGCCCATGCGCGCGGCGTGAAGATGATCGGCGCCACGGCGCATTACGTGACCGAGGATCTCGACGAGGGGCCGATCATTTCGCAGGACGTGGAGCATGTGACCCATGCCGACACGCCCGACGATCTCGTGGCCAAGGGCCGCGACATCGAGAGGCGGGTGCTGGCGCGGGCCGTGGCGCTGCATCTCGACCGGCGGGTGCTCGTCAATGGCAGCCGCACGGTGGTGTTCGGCAAGTAGGACCGATCCGTTTCAGTCCGGCGCGCGGGCCTCGCCCGGCGCGCCGAGCTGCGCGTCGATGCCGTCGTAATCGGTCTCGTCCGACAGGGCGAGGGCGACCCAGCGCAGCGCCGGCACATGGGCGCAAGCCACCATCACCACCATGGTGATCGGCACCGCGAGGATCGCCCCCGCGACCCCCCAGACCCAGCCCCAGAACAGCAGCGACGACAGGATCACCAGCGCCGAGATCGACAGGTGACGGCCCTGCACGCGCGGATCGATGTAGTTGCCCATCACCTGTTCGATCATCAGGATGCCCGCGCCGATCAGCACGGCGGTCCAAGGATCGCGCGTGGCAAAGGCATAAAGCACCGGCAGCACGCCCGAGATCAGCGAGCCGATCGAGGGCACGAAGTTGAACACGAAGGTCAGCAGCGCCCAGACCAGAAGAAGGTCGATCCCGAAGATCCAGAGCCAGCCCACGTAAAGGAGGGCAGTGAGCACCCCGAGCACGAAGCGCACCGCGAGGTAGCGCCGCGTCTTGGAGGCGATCAGCGCGACGGCGCTCTCCACCTCTTCGCGACGGTCGGGCCGCAGCATCGCGCAGAGCTTGTCATGCCAGCGCGGCGCCTCCGACAGCATCAGGAGCGTCAGGAAGAAGATCAGCACCAGCGCCAGCGCGATGCCCGAGATCGTCGAGACCACGGCGGTGGCGATGCCCGAGGCCCGCTCCATCAGCGTGCCGCCGAGACCGCCGCCGCCCGCGAGGCCACGGATCTGCTCGATCAGCCCTGTCGCCGATCCGCCGCCGCCTTGAGCGGGATCGGGGGCGTCGGCGGGGTTGAGGCCCGCGCCGGGCGTCGCCTGGATCGCGCTTTCGACCGCGGCACCCGTGGCCCCCGCCGCCGCGTCCCCGGCGGCCTCGTTCGTGTCGCCCTCGGTGCCGGACGCATCGCCGGTCCCTGTCGCGTCCGAAATCTGCTCGACCGCAGCGCTGGCCTGTTCGGCGGGAAAGCGGGTCAGGAATTGCTGCGCCGAGACCCACAGCATGCCGATGAAGACCGCCAGCGTCAGCGCCAGAAGCGTCATCGCCGCGATATGGCCAACCCATCGCCGCCCGCCCGCTGCCCGCGCGGCCCAGCCATCGACAGGCGCAAGCAGCAGCGCCACGAAGACCGCGAAGACGATCGGCAGGAACACCGGCTGCATCGCGTGCAGCGCCCATCCCACCAGCACCAGCGTCACCACGCCCAGCATGCCCAAGGCGGGATGCGCCATGCGCTGGGGCGCGGTCAGGTCGCGCCTGGTCTCGGACGCGCGATCAGGCACCCTGGCCTACGTTCAGCGAAAGGCCGCCGTCGATGGTGAAGGTCTGCCCGGTCACGTAATCGGCCTCTGGCGAGGCGAGATAGACCGCGAGATGCGCCACCTCCTCGGGTTGGCCAGCACGCCGCCACGGGATGTTGCGCACCTGCTTTTCGCGGGCCTCCGCGTCGTCCATCGCCTCTTGGTTCATCGCGGTGAGGATCATCCCCGGCGCGATGTTGTTGACCGCGATGCGGTCCGGTGCCAGTTCGAGGCAGAGCGTGCGGGTGAGGTTGCGCAGTCCGCCCTTGGCGGCGTCATAGGCGGCCGAACCGATGCGCGGGATTTCCTCATGCACCGAGGAGATGTTGACGATCCGCCCGCCGCCGCCTTCGGCGCGCCGCGCGCGGATGAGGGCGCGGCAGCACAGGAACGGACCGAAGAGATCGACCTTCAGCATCTTTTCCCACGTTTCCTCGTCCATCTCGGCCACCTCGTCGCCCGGCGCGTCGAGACCGGCGGAGTTGACGAGAATGTCGGGCGGACCGAAGGCGTCGCCCGCCGAGGAGAAGAGCCGCTCCACGTCGTCGGGACGGGTGTGGTCGCATTGCACCGTGATCGCGGCGCGGCCCGCCTCGCGCACCGCGCGGGCGGTCTCGTCCGCGGCTTTGGCATCGCGCAGATAGGCCAGCACCAGGTCAGCGCCCTCGCGCGCGAAGGCGATGGCGATGGCGCGGCCGATGCCGGATTCCGCACCGGTGACGATCGCGATGCTGCCTTGAAGTCTGTCGGTCATCTGCCCCTCGCTTTGGCCGGGGGGCGCGGCCTCGCGCGGCCTCCCGCGACAGCGCCCCTCGGGGGGCAACTGCCGCGGGGGCGCGGGGTTCCGGATCAGCTGCGGGCGTAGACGTCCTCGTAGCGCACGATGTCGTCTTCGCCGACATAGGCGCCGGTCTGCACCTCGATCAGCACCATCGGCACCTTGCCGGGGTTCTCCATGCGGTGCACGGCGCCCAGCGGGATATAGACCGACTGGTTCTCGGTCACGAGCTTGACCTCTTCATCCACGGTCACGCGCGCGGTGCCCTCGACCACGATCCAGTGCTCGGAGCGGTGGTGATGGCTTTGCAGCGACAGCGAGGCGCCGGGATGCACCATGATCCGCTTCACCTGGAAGCGGCCGCCGACCACGAGGCTTTCGAACCAGCCCCATGGGCGGTGATCCTTGGGGAAGGCGGTGGCCTGCGGGGCCTTCTTGGCCTTGAGCGCCTCGACCGCCTTCTTGACGTCCTGCGCGCGGCTCATGTCCGCGACCAGCACCGCGTCGTTCATCGCGATGGCCATGATGTTCTCGAGCCCGATGCCCACGACCTCCATGCGCTCGCTCTCCGAGCGCAGCAGCGTGTTGGCGCAATCGATCGCGGTGGCGCCCTGCGAGGTCACGACGCCCTGCGCGTCGGGGTTGCTCTCGCGCCAGACGGCGTCCCAGCCGCCCAGATCCGACCATTCGGAAACGAAGGGGACCACCGACAGGTTGTCGGCCTTCTCCATCACCGCGTAGTCGATCGAAATGTCGGGCGCGGTGGACCACGCCTCGGGGTCGAGGCGCAGGAAACCCAGATCGGTCTTGCCTTGGGCGAGCGACGCCTCGACCGGGGCGAAGGTCTCGGGGGCGTGGGCCCTGAAGGCGGCGACCATGTCGGAGGCGCGCGCCATGAAGATGCCCGCGTTCCATAGGAACTTGCCGGATTCGAACATCTGCGTCGCGCGATCGGCATCGGGCTTTTCGACGAAACGGCTCAGCTTCTGCGGCGCGCCGTCGGCGATCGGGCTTGCGATCTCGAGATAGCCGTAGCCGGTCTCGCCATGGGTCGGCTTGATGCCGAAGGTGACGAGCTGGCCGCGCGAGACCGGCTCGAGCCCGCGCTCGATCGCGGCGTGGAAGGCGGCGGTGTCGGGGACGACCTGATCGGACGGGGCGACAAGCATAATGGCCCCGGGCGAGGTCGCCTCGAGATGCAGCGCCGCGGCGAGGATCGCGGGGGCGGTGTTGCGGCCCTCGGGTTCGATCAGCACGGCGCCGGGATCGATCGCCGCGAGGCTGAGCTGTTCGGTCACGATGAAGCGGAAATCGGAGTTGGTCAGCACGAGGGGGCGGTCGAAGTTCAGATCGCCGCTGCCCTGCCGCGTGCCCTGCAGCCGCCGTGCCGAAGCCTGAAACAGTGTCTCTTCACCCATCAGCGGCACGAACTGCTTGGGATAGCTCTTGCGCGATAGCGGCCACAGACGGGTGCCGGAACCACCGCAGAGGAGGACGGGGGTGATGGTGGTCATGAGATACTCCATTCAAAGTCAGGGAACATGGAACCGGCAACGGGGCCATCTAAGATCATTGCGCTTCACATCGCCCAGAAAGGGGGTCAAATGGAAGGCCCTGAAGACGGCATAGTTCGTTTCCCCGCCATCAATGGCCTGCGGCGACCCGATGGGGCGCGTCGCGGATCGCGACGCCGCCGAAAGGCGCAATGCGCGAAGGGGCGCGGCGGACACCGCTGGACAAGGCGGGGCCGACCCCGCATCAAGCACGGGTCCGTAGGGGGGAGACATCGACATGGGTGAAACGATGCGGCGGTATTTCACCTGGTCGCTTCTGGTGACGGCGGTCGGTCTGGCGCTCGCGGTCTGGCTCGGCTGGAGCCGGGGCGGCGTGGCCGGGGCGCTGTCCTTCGGCCTGATCGCGGCGGTGCTCGCGGTGCTCGAGATCTCGTTGTCCTTCGACAACGCCATCGTCAACGCCAACAAGCTCGACGGCATGGCGCCGGTCTGGCGGCAGCGGTTCCTGACATGGGGCATCCTGATCGCGGTGTTCGGCATGCGCATCGTGTTTCCGCTCGCGGTGGTGGTGATCGCCGCCGGGATCGGGCCGTGGGACGCGATCCGCCTCGCCGCCGCCGAACCGGATGAATACGCGCGCATCATGGAGGAGGCGCATCTGTCGATCACCGCCTTCGGCGGCACCTTTCTGATGATGGTGGCGCTGGGGTTCTTCATCGACGAGGAAAAGGAGATCGACTGGATCGGCGGGCTGGAGCGACGTCTGCGCCGGGCCGCGGGCGTGCAGGGGCTTCAGGTCGGTCTGGTCCTCGTGGTGCTGGTGAGCTTCGCCTCGGTGCTCGACCCGATCGAGACTGGTATCTTCCTGTTCTCGGCGCTGTTGGGGCTTCTGAGCTATCTCGCGCTCGACATGCTAGGCAACTGGCTCGACGCGGAGCAGGAGGTGGCGGGGGCCGCGCGGGCCGGGGGCCTGGGCGCGTTCCTCTATCTTGAGGTGCTCGATGCGAGCTTTTCCTTCGACGGGGTGATCGGCGCCTTCGCGGTGACCAAGAACCTGTTCCTGATCGCCATCGGCCTCGGCATCGGCGCGATGTATGTGCGCTCCATGACGATCATGCTGGTCGAGAAGCGCACGCTGGCCGAGTTTCGCTATCTCGAACACGGGGCCTTCTACTCGATCCTCGTCTTGTCGGTGCTGATGTATGCGCAGGCGGTGGTGCATGTGCCCGAGGCGATCACCGGCCTTCTGGGCGCGGCGCTGATCGGCGTGGCGCTTTGGTCCTCGGTCCGGCATAACCGGGCGCTGCGCGAGGGTTGATCGGGAGGCGGGGCGGTTCGTGAGCGATCCTAGCTCCCCGCCTCGACCGCACATCTTGGTGATCGCCGGCCCGTCGCATACGTCTCTGGTGGCCATTCAACCGGGTCAAACCCCATGGGGAATGCCGCGGTCCGCCTGTGTCGCAGCATGGGTCCAAACCGGGAAGGCGACCGTCCCGCCGCCTCTATTCGAAGGTTACAAGCTGCGCCTTCGGTGCCAAGATCGACGCCATCCGGAGATCTGAGCGGACAAGGGAGGCAAGACCGTGAAATTTACCATTTTCGATCCACTCAATCGTTCTCAGCGCTTCGACGCCGCAGATGACGATGGCGTCAATTCATCCAAGGCACCGACGATCGGCGACGTGATCGCCGCCCGCATGGGGCGCCGGGACCTCATGAAGGGGGCCTTGGGGTTCACCGCCATCGCCGCGACGGTCAGCCCGATGGCATTGGCCGCGAGCCGCGCTTACGCGCAGACCGAGGGCAGCAGCTTCGACTTCACCGAAATCGAGGCCGGCGTCAGCGAAGACATGGTCGTGGCGGAGGGCTACGACGCCGAGGTGCTGATCCGCTGGGGCGATCCGGTCCTGCCCGGTGCGCCGGAGTTCGACGTCGACAATCAGACCGCCGAGGCGCAGAACCAGCAATTCGGCTACAACTCGGACTTCATCGGCACCGTGCCGCACCCCGAGGCCCCCGACGATCCCGACCGGCTCCTCCTCGTGAACCATCACGAATACACCAACGAGGAGCTGATGTTCCCCGGCCTCGGCATCCAGGACGACGCCGAGTTCGCGAAGATGACCCAGGAGCTGGTAGATATCGAGAAGGCCGCGCATGGCGGCAGCGTCATCGAGATCCGCCGGGGCGAGGACGGCAAATGGTCGGTGGTGCGCGAGTCGACCTATAACCGCCGGATCACCGCCGAAACGCCGATGAAGATCTCTGGCCCGGCGGCGGGTCATGCGCGGATGCAGACCAATGCGGACCCGAGCGGCACCGAGGCGCGCGGCACCTTCAACAACTGCGCCGGCGGCATCACGCCCTGGGGCACCTGGCTCATGGCCGAGGAGAACTTCAACGGCTATTTCTGGAGCGACCAGCAGGAGCCGCCCGCGACCGAGACCTCGGACGACCCGGCGACGATCCTCAATGCCCGCTACGGCGTGCCGGGCAAGTGGTATGCCTGGGGCAAGTTCGACGACCGCTTCAATATCGACAAGGAGCCGAACGAGCCCAACCGCCACGGCTGGATCGTCGAGGTGAACCCGGCCGACCCGAACTCCACCCCGGTCAAGCGCACGGCGTTGGGACGGGTGAAGCACGAGGGCGCCATGCCCGCGGTCAACGGCGATGGACGGGTCGCGCTCTTCATGGGCGACGACGAGCGGTTCGACTACGTTTACCGCTTCGTCACCGAGGCCGCCTATGACGAGGCGAACCCGGACCCCGACATTCTCGACCGCGGCACGCTCTCGGTGGCGAGGTTCGACGAGGATGGCTCCGTGACATGGCTGCCTTTGATCCATGGCGAAGGCCCGCTGACCGCCGAGAACGGCTTTGCCGATCAGGGCGACGTTCTGGTCCAGACCCGGCGCGCCGCCGATTTCCTGGAGGCGACACCGATGGACCGCCCCGAGGATGTGGAGCCGAACGAGCAGACCGGCAGGATCTACGTGATGCTGACCAACAACACGCGCCGCAAGCCAGGCGACGAGAACGCGGCCAACCCGCGCGCCGAGAACGCGTTCGGCCACATCATCGAGATCACCGCACCGGAGGGCGATTTCGCGGCCGACACCATGTCGTGGGAGATCCTCGTCAAATGCGGCGACCCTTCGGTCGAGGCGGTCGGTGCGACCTTCTCTCCCGCCACGAGCGAGAACGGCTGGTTCGGCATGCCGGACAACTGCGCGATCGACGCGGCGGGTCGGCTCTGGATCTCGACCGATGGCAACTCGGCGGAGGACACCGGGCGGGCCGACGGTCTTTGGGCCATGGAGACCGACGGAGAGATGCGCGGCACGTCGAAGCACTTCTTCCGCGTGCCGGTCGGGGCGGAGATGTGCGGCCCGTGGTTCGTCAACGATGACCAGACGCTGTTCCTCGCGGTTCAGCATCCGGGCGATGGCTCGACCTTCGAGGACCCCTCGACCCGCTGGCCCGACTTCGCGGACGGCATGCCGCCGCGACCCGCC
>Ga0207882_1000213_pt1 | contig 18836 bp, 20 predicted proteins | sample MalvirmetaMSP103_FD_184228 | JGI IMG/M metagenome (GOLD analysis project Ga0207882, IMG submission 184228) | Marine viral communities from the Deep Pacific Ocean - MSP-103 (SPAdes) | ecosystem: Environmental > Aquatic > Marine > Oceanic | place: Pacific Ocean | collected 2011-05-15 | reverse complement strand
GTGTTCTGCTCGGAATAATAGCCCGGCTCGATGCCGCCCGCGGCAAGCCAGTAGCGCAGCTCGTAGTTATGGGTCGAGACCGGGAAAACCATGCCCATATTGAAGGGTTTGCCCTCGGCGCGGTAGCTTTCGATCACCGGTTTGAGGGCCTCCGCGGAAATCGGATGCTGGGGTCGGCCTTCGGCGTCGGTCGGAATGTTGGGCTTCATCTCGTCCCAGACGGCGTTCGACACGGTGATGCCGTTGCCGTTGAGATCCATGGAAAACGGTGTGACGATATGCGCCTCGGTGCCATAGCCGATGGTCGCGGCGAGAGGCTGGCCCGCCAGCATATGCGCCCCATCGAGCTGGCCGTCGATGACGCCGTCGAGCAGCACCTTCCAGTTGGCCTGCGCCTCCAGCGTGACGAACAGCCCCTCATCCATGAAGTAGCCCTGCTCATAAGCAATCGCGAGCGGCGCCATGTCGGTGAGCTTGATGAAGCCGAAGGTCAGCTCGTCCTTCTCAAGCGGCAGCATCTCGGCCAAGGCGGGGCTCGCCAGAAGGGTCGTGGTGGCGAGGATGGCGGAAAGCCTGTTCATGCGCGTCGTTCCCGTCTCAGGGCCCGGGGGGAAGCACCGGGCAAACATCAAAAAAGCCGCCGACTCCGTTCGCAGGACCGTCCCCGAGGGAGGTCGCGAAGAGTCGAGCGGCTTTGCTCGGATCACCCAGCTTGGTGGGAGATGACTGTCGACCGTGCCCCGTTGCCCGGCCTGTGTTTAGATTTGGCCGCCTTTGCCGCGGTGCTGCAAGGGCGATGCCGCACGGCAGCGAAGTCTCGGGTCGCGCCTTTGCGATCTGCCGCTTTTTCGATCAGCCGGGGGCCGAAAGATCGAAAACCCGGCCATCGAAGAACCGATCGCGCCGCAGCACCAGCCGCCCCGATTCCGATGCGGCCGGGGTGTCGGCCTCGATCGTGCCTTCGAGCTTTTCCGACGCGCCGGGCATCTCGGCCCCCGTTCCTGCGAGAAGGCGGCGGTAGAGATCGGTGCGGAACACGCCGCGCGCCCGTGCCGTCGCGGCCTGCGGGTCCTGCCCGGCCCGCTTCGCGAGCCGCCGCGCGATCCATGCGGCCTGACTGCGCCATGGAAAGCTCGCGGCGCCTGCGTGAAACTCAACGAATCCCTCGACCCGCCGCGCATCGCCGCGAGACGAGATGGTGAGCCGCCCCGAAAGTGCGCGGTCGATCACCTCGGCGGGCAGGTTAAGATGCTCGCGCCGCGCCAGAATCTCGGCCGCCGTGGTGCGGCTGCCGGGCCGGTCGAGCCAGCGGCCCGCGCGCCAGACCGCGCGCATCAGCCGCCCCAGCGTCTCTTCCTCGCGCGCGGCCCAGTCGCTGCGCACCGCGAGCACCTTGCCCGGCGCAAACGCCCAGATCGCGGCACCGGGCAAGAGCAACTCGCCCACCCCGGTCTCCACCGCAATCGAACCCCACGGTTCGCCCACGCAAAAGGCGTCGATCTCTCCGGCGGCGATGGCCTCGGCCATCAAGGGTGGCGGCACGGTGCGGATGTCGATCGCGGGCGCGCCCGGCTCGGAGAGCCAGTAGTGCAGAAGCTCGGCATGCATGGAGAAGGGAAACGGCACGCCGATGCGCAGCCCCGCCCCCGCCGCCGCGCGCAGCGCCGCCCGCGCGGCCACCGCATCCGAAAAATCGAAGCCGAACCCTTGGGCGCGCATCCTCTCGGCCAATGCCCGGCTGACCCCGATCACGTCGCCATTGACCGCCAGCACCGACACCGCCGAAAGCGGGACCGACACGCCGCCCAAGCCCAGCGCCATGGCGACCGGCACCGGTGACAGCATATGTGCCGCCTCGACGCCGCCAAAGGCCAGCATGTCGCGCAGCGTCGACCACGAAGGCGCGCGCTCGAGCCGCAGGTCCAGCCCCTCCTCGCGCGCGAAGCCCATCTCGGACGCGGCGATCAGCGGCGCGGCGTCGACAAGCGGCATGAAACCGATCGAGAGGGCGATGCTCATGACAAGAGCCCCGCTGCCGTGACCAGCGCCTCGGCCACGTCGGCCACGCGGCGCCCCTGATCCATCGCGGTACGGCGCAAAAGCGCATAGGCCTCGCCCTCGTCGATGCCGCGCGCCTTCATCAACAGGCCCTTGGCGCGGTCGATCACCTTGCGCTCTTCGAGCGCGCGGCGCGTCGCGGCCAGTTCGGTGCGCATCTGACGGAACACGTGAAACCGGGTCACGGCGGCGTCGATCACCGGCTTGAGCCGTTCGGCCCGCAACCCGTCGACCACATAGGCCGACACGCCCGCCTCGATCGCGGCCTTGGTGAGCCCGGCTTCGCTGCGATCGACGAACATCGCCACGGGCCGGTCGAGCGGGCTCGAGGCCAGCGTCAGCTCTTCGAGCGTGTCGCGCGAGGGGTTGGCGATGTCGATCAACACGATGTCGGGGTCACGCTCGGAGATGCGCCGGGCGAGACCGGTCTGCTCGCCGATGACATGGATGTCGTAATCGCCCGCCTCGCGCAGGCTGTCGACGATCAGCAGCGCCCGATCGCGGTCCTGTTCGACCACGACGATGGAAAGCCTGTCCTTGACCTGTCGTGCCAGAGCCCCGCCTCCCCGATGAGATCGGCTCTCATCTGCCCGATCCTCGGGCAAAGACCCATGCGCGCGCCCGGGTGGGAGGCGGTCAGGCGCGGCGTCGCTCGATTAATGGGCAGGCAGGCGGGCGCTTGCCCATTTCGCGGGACGCTTCGGGACCGCTGCGGGGTCAGCGCAGCGCGTAACCATGCCTGAGCCGCAGCCGCAGAATCCGCGTCGCGAGATCCTGCGCCTCGCGCATCGTGCCCGAGCCCGCGATGCGGATCCGCCCCCGCCCGCCGATCCGGCCCCAGCGCACCACAAGCGCGGTCTGCGCGAAGAGATCGGGCTCGAGGCTGATCTCGTAGAAGCGGTAGCAATTGCGCGCCGCGTCGATCTTTTCGAGATGGATCTCCATAAAGGCGCCCTGCCCTGCGAGGTTCTTTCCATAAGAAGCGCTCGCCCCCTGTCTGGCAAGGGGCGGGCCGGTCACGTTCATGCAACGTGCCGAGCGGTCGCCCTGCCGGCGGGCGGCACCGCCAATCATGGCAAAATTGCGCAATGGCGCGGCTGGGTCGTAGTCCCATGCGACGCGCCGGACCGGCCCTAGTTCAGCCCAAACAGCACGCCGCCGAGGCTCAGCGATTGATCGAAGCGCCCTTCGCGCAGGAAGGTCAGCGCCTGCGCCATCACCAGCGGGTTGTTCATCATAAAAGTGTGGCTGACCGGCAGGACGATATGATCCCGCGCGCCCTGAAGCCGGGTCGAGGCGACCGAGACCTTGCCGTCATCCGGCCCTTCGATCAGCCCCGAGAACACAGGGTTGAGCGAGGCGTCCCCGGCGATGATGCCGACCTCGTAGGAGGGCAGCGGCTCGAGCCGGTTGGGCAGGCTCCCCGGCTCGGTGCCAAGTTGCAGCCCGGCGGGACCGTTGAGCCACTCGAACGGCTCGAACTCGCCGAAGACATCGACCAGCTCGGAGCCCTTGTTCGGCGGGGCCAGCATCACCACACGGCCCATCTTGGCGGGGCGATGATCGGTAAGCCAGAGCCGCGCGAGGATGCCGCCCATCGAATGGGTCACGAAATGCACGGTGCGGTCGCCGCAGGCCCGCACGTCGTCGGGCAGCGCATCGACCAGATCCTCGATCCGCGCCTCGGTCGAGGGGTAGCCGCGATTGACCACCTTGTAGCCATTGGCTTCGACCACCTCGGCCATCGGCGCAAAGCTGAGGTCGGTGCGCGCGAGGCCGTGCAGGAACACGACGCAGTCCGACGCCGCCTCGGGCGCGGCGCGCACGCACCCCGCGAGCAGCGCGAGACAGGTGGTCAAAAGGATCAGCGGACGTGTCATGATGCATATCTAGGCGTTCGGCACGCGCCGGACAGGCCACACTTGCGTGTGATCGCGGCCTTGGGCCATGGTCGCGTCATGAGCACCCCCGTCCGCCTCGCCGTGCGCGCGATCCTGATGCACGAGAATCATTTGCTTTTGGTTAATGCCTACAAGGGCCGCGACGATTTATGGTGCGCGCCGGGCGGTGGGGTCGAACCGCATGCCTCGCTGCCCGACAACCTCGCGCGCGAGCTGCACGAGGAATGCGGGCTGAAGGTCGAAGTGGGTGCGCCCTGCCTCGTCAACGAGTTCCACCACCAGCGGCGCGGCTTTCACCAGGTCGATCTTTATTTCCGCTGCGAGATACGTTCGGGCGACCCCTTCGGCGATTGGATCGATCCAGAGGGTATCGTCAGTCACCGGCGATGGGTCACGCGGGACGAGATGGCGAAACTGCGGGTCAAACCCGACAGTCTCGCCGCCGTGGCGTGGCAGGATGCGGATGCACCGGGCTATGACCCGTTGGAGCCGATCGTGCTCTAGAGCGCGAAGAACAGCACCGTCATCACCAGCCCAACGCCGGTGATGCCGAGGCGCAGGAGCGGCATCGGCACGCGCCGCGCCCCGCGCGCCCCGAGATAGCCGCCGATGGTCGTCGCCACCGCCATGATCAGCGCCGCGTCCCACTCGATCAGCCCGGCGGCGGCATAAGCGGCCGCCGAAACCAGCGACAGCACCGCCGAGAGCAGCACCTTGAGCCCGTTCATGCCGTGCAGGTTCACGAAGCCGATGAGACCCAACATGGCCAGAAGCAGGATGCCCAGCCCACCGTTGAAATAGCCGCCATAGATCGACACCGCGAGCACCGCAGCCCCCGACAGCACCGGCCCCGCCGGGCCGAAACCGCGCGCCCGCACGAAGGCGAGCACGCGCGGGCCCGCGGCGAAAAGCAGCGTGGCGACCAGCAGCAGCCACGGCACCAGCCCCTCGAACACCGCGCCAGGCGTCACCAGCAGCAGCCCCGCGCCGAGCAGACCGCCCAAGGCTCCAAGCCCGATGATCGCGCGCAGCCCCAGCGTGCCCTCGGCCGCCACGTCCGATCGGTAGCCCCAGGCCGAACTGGCATAGCCCGGCAGCGCGCCGATGGTGGCGGTGGCATTGGCCGCGATCGGCGGCACGCCGAGCCAGACCAGCGCCGGAAAGGTCAGGAAGGTGCCGCCGCCCGCGACGGCGTTGAGCGCACCCGCGAGAACGCCCGCGACGGTGAGCGTGACGAAGAACAGCATGGAGACTCCCCTTGGAACCGGCGCGAACCGGCACAGACCGAAACGGACCGCCCGATCCATGCCGTGCGCATGCACCGGGAGCAAGGGGGGTTGCGCAAACGGAAAAAGGGGGCCTTTCGGCCCCCTTCCCCTTTGGATCGGTGAGATCGCGGCAGATTACATCATGCCGCCCATGCCACCCATGCCACCCATGCCGCCCATGTCCGGGGCACCGCCCTCGTCCTTCTTGGGCTTGTCGGCGATCATGGCTTCGGTGGTGATCAGCAGACCGGCAACCGAGGCTGCGTCCTCGAGCGCGGTGCGGGTCACCTTGGCGGGGTCGATCACGCCGAACTTGAACATGTCGCCATATTCTTCGGTCTGCGCGTTGAAGCCGAAGGTCAGGTCGGTCGACTCGCGGACCTTGCCTGCCACCACGGCACCGTCGACGCCGGCGTTCTCGGCGATCTGGCGCAGCGGCGCTTCGAGAGCGCGGCGCACGATGGTGATGCCGGCGTTCTGGTCGGAGTTGTCACCGGTCAGACCTTCGAGCGACTTGCCGGCCTGCACGAGGGCGACACCGCCGCCGACGATCACGCCTTCCTGAACCGCGGCGCGGGTCGCGTTGAGCGCGTCATCGACGCGGTCCTTGCGTTCCTTGACCTCGATCTCGGTCATGCCGCCAACGCGGATGACGGCGACGCCACCGGCGAGCTTGGCCACACGCTCCTGCAGCTTTTCTTTGTCGTAATCCGAGGTGGTCTCTTCGATCTGGGTGCGGATCTGGGAAACGCGAGCCTCGATCTCGGCCTTTTCGCCATGGCCGTCGACGATGGTGGTCTCGTCCTTGGTGATCGTCACCTTCTTGGCGGTGCCGAGCATGTCCATGGTGACGTTCTCGAGCTTCATGCCGAGATCTTCCGAGATCACCTGGCCACCGGTCAGGATCGCGAGGTCCTGCAGCATGGCCTTGCGACGATCACCGAAGCCCGGCGCCTTGACGGCGGCGATCTTCAGGCCGCCACGCAGCTTGTTGACGACGAGCGTGGCCAGAGCCTCGCCCTCGACATCCTCGGCGATGATCAGCAGCGGCTTTTGCGACTGGATCACCTGCTCGAGCAGCGGCACCATCGGCTGCAGCGACGAGAGCTTCTTCTCGTGCAGCAGGATCATGCAGTCTTCGAGATCGGCGATCATCTTGTCGGGGTTGGTTACGAAGTAGGGCGACAGGTAGCCGCGATCGAACTGCATGCCCTCGACGACTTCGGTCTCGGTCTCGAGGCCCTTGTTCTCCTCGACGGTGATGACACCCTCGTTGCCGACCTTCTGCATCGCATCGGCGATCTGGCGGCCGATCGAGGCTTCGCCGTTGGCCGAGATGGTGCCGACCTGGGCGACTTCGTCGCTGTCGTTCACCGGACGAGCGGCGGCGCGGATCGCCTCGACGACCTTGGCGGTGGCGAGATCGATGCCGCGCTTGAGGTCCATCGGGTTCATGCCGGCGGCGACCGACTTCAGGCCTTCCTTGATGATGGCCTGGGCCAGCACGGTGGCGGTGGTGGTGCCGTCACCCGCTTCGTCGTTGGTGCGGGAAGCGACTTCCTTCACCATCTGCGCGCCCATGTTCTCGAACTTGTCCTCGAGTTCGATCTCCTTGGCGACGGTGACGCCGTCCTTGGTGATGCGGGGCGCACCGAAGGATTTCTCGATGACCACGTTGCGGCCCTTGGGGCCGAGGGTCACCTTCACCGCGTTCGCGAGCGTGTTGACGCCCTTGAGCATGCGGTTGCGGGCATCGGTGTCGAACTTGACGTCCTTGGAAGCCATGTGAGTGCTCCTTGATCTGAATTCAGGTGGAAAAGGTCAGCGAGGGTCTCAGGCGATGACGCCGAGGATGTCGCTTTCCTTCATGATCAGCAGCTCTTCGCCGTTGACGGTGACCTCGGTGCCGGACCACTTGCCGAACAGGACGCGATCGCCTTCCTTGACGGCCATCGCGATCAGTTCGCCATTGTCCTTGCGGGCGCCGTCGCCACAGGCGATCACTTCGCCCTCGGCCGGCTTTTCCTTGGCGTTGTCGGGGATGATCAGACCGCCCTTGGTCTTTTCTTCGCCCTCGACGCGACGCACCAGGACCCGGTCGTGAAGCGGTTTGAATGCCATCTCTGCAGCTCCTCAGCAGTATATGTGTTCTCATGCCTCCAGGCTTGGAGGCATTAGCACTCCCATCTGGTGAGTGCCAACACCGGGAGAGGTAAGCAGGGCTCACAGAGCTGTCAAGCGGCATGGCACGCGCAAATGTCACGCCTCGCGCACGCGTATGAGAATTTTGAAAAAAGGGGTTCTCACGGGGACGTGTCCGTGCATTATGCACCTAGGACAACCCCGGATCGGGAGGGCGGCTTATGACTCGAGGATATTCTCTCATCGGCTAGAGGCCGTGCCACCGTCTGTCGCGGAGGGCCGGTTCGCCCCCGCTTCCGCATTTCGATCCCCCCCCTTCAGGTCCTGCTTCATGACACCCCGTATTGACGTGGCCGATCCTTCGGTCGCCGCCTGCCGTCGTCCCGTGCGACGCGCTTCGCCCGCCGCGTGCCGCACCGCCCTTCGGGCCTCGTGGCGCGCATGGTGGGGCCGAACCGGCAGCGCGTTGATCTGCCATTACCCGCGCGCCTCTCCGCTCTAGGGCCGAGACCGCCAGCGACCATTTTCCGCCCCCGGTGACGCCGACCGCGCCACCGGACGGATGAGACGTGGCCGCCGTTCCGACCGGGCATGGGTTCTCCATGCCCAAGAACTCAACCCATGGATGAAAAGGAATTATCCAATGCATCCCCCATTCTACATCGTCGATCACCGTGCCGAGCCCGATGCCCCCGCCCCTTGGGAGGAGCGGCCCCGCATGCGGCGCGGCGGGCCCCGACGGCTCGATCTGAGCGCACCGCATACGGGCACCGGCCTCGCCGTGCAGCGCACCGCAAGCGACGATCCCCCCACACCCCGCACCGGAGCCGGGGGCGTCTGGCCGCGCCTGCGGGCGCTGCTGGATCGCAGGCCCAAGACGGAGCCTGCGCGGTGACACGGGGGGCGGCGTGGAGATCCGCACCGCCCCTCCCCACCCTTTCTCGCGAGATCCGTCGGGCGGGTGACAAGCCCCGCGCCCCTGCCTATAAGGCGCGCGACCCGTTCACCCGTATTTCTGCGAAGGATCTCCCCATGACCACGCTCGTCTTCGGCCACAAGGCGCCCGACACCGATTCGACCGGCTCGCCGCTCATCTGGGCCTGGTATCTCGGTCAGCGCGGCGAAACCGCCGAAGCCCGCCTTCTCGGCACGCCCAACACCGAAGCCAGCTTCGTGGCCGAGCGCTGGGGCTTCGAGCTGCCGCAGATCATCGACGACGTGGAAGAGGGTCAGAAGGTCGTCCTCGTCGACACCAACAACCCCGCCGAGCTGCCCGCCTCGATCAACAAGGCCGACATCCTCGCGATCATCGACCACCACAAGCTGTTCGGCGGCCTCGAGACCAAGGGCCCGATCGACATCACCATCAAGCCCGTGGCCTGCACCGCCACCATCATGCACGAGCTGATGGGCCACGTCGCCACCGAGATGCCCGAAGGCATCAAGGGGCTGATGCTGTCGTGCATCCTCAGCGACACACTGGAATTCCGCTCGCCCACCACCACCCCGGCCGACAAGGCGCTGGCCGAGCGTCTGGCCGCCGATCTCGGCGTCGACATCTCCGACTATGCGAGCGAGATGTTCGCCGCCAAGTCCGACGTCTCCGCCTTCTCCGAAGCCGAGCTGCTGCGCATGGACAGCAAGGAGACCACCGTCGAGGGCAAGAAGCTGCGCGTGAGCGTGCTCGAGACCACCTCGCCCGAACAGGTGCTGTCGCGCAAGGCGGCGCTGCTCGAGGCGATGCCCAAGGTCGCGGCCGAGGACGGCGCCGACGAGGTGCTGCTGTTCGTCGTCGACATCCTCAAGGAAGAGGCGACGATGCTCATCCCCAACGACGCGGTGAAGGCGATCGCCGAGAAAAGCTTCGGCGCGACCGTTTCGGGCGACAGCGTCGTGCTGCCCGGCGTGATGAGCCGCAAGAAGCAGATCATCCCCGTGCTGAAGGTCTGAGGCGCATGACCAGGATCATCGAGAGCTTCACCGACATTTCGGGCGGCTATGGCGCGGCCTTCGTCGATCTGTGGGGCTGCATGCATGACGGCGTGCGCGCGCATGACGCCGCCGTCGCCGCGATGCGCGGCTTTCGCGCGGGCGGGGGCAAGGTGATCCTGGTCACCAACTCGCCGCGTCCGCGCGCCTCGGTCGAAGATCAGATCGAAGGGCTCGGCGTGCCGCGCGACTGCTGGGATTCGATCGCGAGTTCCGGCGATTCGGCCCGCGCCGCGATGTATGAGGGCGTGGTCGGCGAACAGGTCTGGTTCATCGGCGACGACCGGGACGAGGCCTTCTTCGAACCCCTGAAGATCGTCAAGGACCCGGTCGCGGTCACCCGCACCGATCTCATCGAGGCCGAAGGCATCGTCTGCTGCGGCCCGGAGGATGAACACGCCGATCCCGACATCTACCGCCCGCAATTCGAGAAGGCGGTCGCGCGTGGGCTCAAGCTGCTTTGCGCCAACCCCGACATCATCGTCGATCGCGGCGATGAGCGGGTCTGGTGCGCCGGCGCTCTGGCGCGGCTCTACACCGAGATGGGCGGCACGAGCCTCTATTTCGGCAAGCCGCACGCACCGATCTACGATCTGGCGCGGCGTCGCCTCGCCGAGATCGATCCGAGCGTCACCGACGACCGCATCATCTGCATCGGCGACGGGCCGCAGACCGACGTGGCGGGCGCGGCGAATGCCGGTCTGGACGGGCTGTTCATCACCGGCGGGCTGTCGGCCGAGGAAACCGGCACCGCGCCGGGCGGTCAGCCCGACGCAGGCAAGCTCGAGGCGCATCTGAAAGACGAGCGGCAGGCCCCGGCCTATGCCATGGGCTTTTTGCGCTGAGACGATGGGGGCGCGCGCCCGCTTGCGCGCGCCCCGCCTCGCGGCTACCCAAGGCGCCATGCGCATCCTGAGCGACTTTTCCGGCCTCACCCCCACCGACCGCGGCGCCGCCGCGGCCATCGGCAATTTCGACGGCGTCCATCTCGGTCACCGCGCCGTCATCGACCTCGCCCGCGACGAGGCCGCGCGCCTGAACGCTCCCTTGGGCGTGATGACCTTCGAGCCGCATCCGCGCGAGTATTTCGCGCCCGACGCCCAGCCCTTCCGGCTGATGAACCGCACCGCCCGCGCCCACCGGCTCGAGAAGATCGGCGTCGAACGGCTGTTCGAGCTGCCCTTCGATGCTGAGCTTGCGGCGCTGACGCCGGACGCTTTCGCGCGCGAGGTGATCGCCCGCGGCCTCGGGCTGCGCCATGTGGTGATCGGCGCCGATTTCCGCTTTGGCAAGGGCCGCGCAGGCGACGCCGCGATGCTGCAGGCGCTCGGGGCCGAGCACGGCTTCGGCGTCACCGTCTCGCCGCTCATCGCGCTCGAGGCGGGCGAGGTCAGCTCCACCGCGATCCGTCACGCCCTGAGCGAGGGGCGTCCCCGCGACGCCGCCGCGATGTTGGGCCATTGGCACCGGCTGGAGGGCGAGGTGATCCACGGGGAAAAGCGGGGCCGCGAGCTGGGTTATCCGACCGCCAATATGGGGGTAGCCGGCCTGCACATGCCGCGCTTTGGTGTCTATGCCGTCAAGATCGACGTCCTGAACGGCCCGCATGCGGGCAGCTATGACGGCGCCGCCTCGATCGGCGTGCGGCCGATGTTCGGGGAAAACCAGCCCAACTGCGAGACATTCCTCTTCGACTTTTCCGGCGATCTCTACGGCGCCGAAATCTCGGTGGCGCTGGTCGATTACCTGCGCGGCGAAGAAAGGTTCGACGGGCTGGACGCCCTGATCGCCCAGATGGACGCCGACTGCGTCCGCGCGCGCGAGGTGCTGGCCGATGCGTGAGAAGTTCTGGGAGCTGCCGATCGAGTCGCTCGACAACCAGGAATGGGAGGCCCTCTGCGACGGCTGCGGCAAGTGCTGCCTCAACAAGATCGAGGACGAGGACACCGGCGAGGTCGCGCTGACGCGGGTGTCGTGCCGCCTGCTCGATGGATCCACCTGTCTGTGCTCGAAATACGAGACACGGCACAAATACGTGCCCGAATGCATCGTGCTGACGCCTGAAAAGATCGCCGAGACGATGTATTGGCTGCCGCAGACCTGCGCCTACCGGCTGCGCGCCGAGGGCCGCCCGCTTCATGGCTGGCATCACCTGGTCTCGGGCGACCGGCAGGCGGTGCACCGCGCGGGCGTGTCGATGATCCACCGCACCGTGCCCGAGACCCAGGTCGATGACGACGACTGGGAGGACCACATCATCGAGGAGCCCGTCTGATGCAATTCGCCTCCGACAATGCCGGTCCCGCCCATCCCGCAATTCTCGATGCCCTGGCGTGGGCCAATGACGGCCACCAGCGCGCCTATGGCTCGGAGAGCGCGATGGAGCGGGTGCGGGACCGCATCCGCGAAATCTTCGAGGCTCCGTCCGCCGAGGTGCATCTCGTCGCGACCGGCACGGCGGCCAATTCGCTGATACTGGGCTGCATGGCACGGCCCTGGGATGCGATCTTCTGTTCGGAGCACGCGCATATCGAGCATGACGAGGGCAACGCCCCCGAATTCTATACCGGCGGCGCCAAGCTCAGCCTCGTCCCCGCCCCCGACGGGCGCATGTCGGCGACGGATCTGGAGCGGGTGATCGGCGCGCCGGGTGCGCGCTCGTTCCACAACGCCCAGCCCGGCCCGGTCTCGGTCACCCAAGTGACCGAGACCGGCAGCGTCTATGCGCTCGACCAGATCCGCGCCATCGGCGACCTCGCTCGCGCGCGGGGTCAGAAGGTCCACATGGATGGCGCGCGATTCGCCAACGCCATGGCGGCGCTGAGCTGCACGCCTGCCGAGATGACGTGGAAGGCGGGTGTGGACGCGCTGAGCTTCGGCGGCACCAAGAACGGCTGCCTCGGGGTCGAAGCGGCGGTGTTCTTCGACCCTGCGCTGGCGCAGGACTTTGCACTGCGACGCAAGCGCGGCGGGCACCTGTTCTCCAAGCACCGGTTTCTCTCGGCGCAGATGGAGGCCTATCTAGCGGACGATCTCTGGCGCGATCTCGCCGCCCGCGCCAACGCCGCCTGCGCACAGTTGGTCGCGGGGCTGGAGCGACACGCCGAGGTCGAAATCGTCTGGCCCACCGAGGCCAACCTCGTCTTCGTCACCTTGCCTCGCGCCACCTGTCGGCGGTTGATCGAGGGGGGGGCCGATTTCTACGTAATGGACGGCGATCCGATGCAGGGCGACCCGAAGGCACGCCTCACCGCGCGCCTCGTCTGCGACTGGTCGCTGGGCGAGGCACGGGTGGCGCAGTTCCTGTCGCTGCTGGGATAGGGCCTGCTCTCAGAGCTGCCCCGACAGGTGCAGGTCCAGATCCCCGAGCCGGTCCTGCCCCCAGAACCGCTCATCGGTGTCGGTAATGTAGAAAGGCGAGCCGAACACGCCGCGCCGCACCGCCTCCTCGAGGTTCTGGCCGTATTCGTCGGCCGCCATCATCAGGTTGCTCTCGGCGAGGCCGGGATCGAAGCCCGCCTCCTCGAGCGCCGCGCAGATCACGTGTTCGAGCGCGATGTCCTTTTCCTCGGCCCAGCAGGCGCGGGTGATCGCGTGCACCAGCACCCCCATGTCGCCGCCGCCCGCCTTCTGGGCGTTGATGATCGCATAGGAGGACGGCGCGCCGTTGGTGGGCCAGTTGGCCGGACGCATCACCAGCGGCAGCCCCGCCTTCTTGGCCTGACGCCGCATCTCCTGCGCGCGGTATTCGAGCCGGCTCGGGTGCCGGTCCTTGGGCAGTTGCCCGCCCGATCGCGGGAACAGCGCCATCACGTCCATCGGGCGATAGGTGATCTCGGCGCCATGCTTGGCGGCGATCTCCTCGAGCCTGCGCCCGGCGATGTAGACATAAGGCGACAAGGTCGCAAAAAAGTAATCGATCTTCGGCACGTGCGCCCTCCGCGGCCTCCACCCCCATCGGGCAGGTTTGCGCCATGCTAGGGCTGTGCTAGGCGGTGTCAATCTCCCGCCGCCCCGCCCCGGGGCCGCCCAAGCCTGCCAAGGATGCCGCTTGATGCCCACCCTGAACGAGCCGAAGCTGATCGCCGGTAACGCCAACCAGCCCCTCGCCCAAGCCGTCGCGCGCCGCATGTCGATGCATCGCGGCATGAATGTCGGCCTCGTCGATGCCCGGATCGAGCGGTTCAATGATCAGGAGATTTTCGTCGAGGTCTATGAGAACGTCCGCGGCGAGGACATGTTCATCATCCAGCCGACCTCGAACCCGGCCAACGACAACCTGATGGAGCTTTTGATCATGGCCGACGCGCTGCGGCGCTCCTCGGCGGCGCGGATCACCGCCGTGATCCCCTATTTCGGCTACGCCCGTCAGGATCGTCGCGCCAAGGCGCGCACACCGATCTCGGCCAAGCTCGTGGCCAACCTGATCGCCGAGGCGGGGATCGAACGGGTACTGACCATGGATCTACACGCGGCCCAGATCCAGGGCTTCTTCGACATTCCCGTCGACAACCTCTACGCCGCGCCGATCTTTGCCCTCGACGTGGCGCATCACTTCAAGGGCCGCCGCGACGAGGTCATGGTGGTCTCGCCCGATGTCGGCGGCGTCGCCCGCGCGCGCGAGCTGGCCAAGCGCATCGGCGCGCCGCTCGCCATCGTCGACAAGCGTCGCGAAAAGGCCGGCGAAGTGGCCGAGATGACGGTGATCGGCGATGTGTCGGGCAAGGCCTGCATCATCGTCGACGACATCTGCGACACCGCCGGCACGCTGTGCAAGGCGGCCGAGACGCTGATGGAGGCCGGTGCCACCGAGGTGCACAGCTACATCACCCACGGGGTGCTGTCGGGCCCCGCGGTGAGCCGGATCGAGAAATCGGTGATGAAATCGCTGGTGATCACTGATTCGATCGAGCCGACCGAGGCCGTGAAGAACGCCCCCAACATCCGCATCGTGCCGACCGCGCCGATGTTCGCGCAGGCGATCCTCAACATCTGGCACGGCACCTCGGTCAGCTCGCTCTTCGAGCACGAGACGCTGACGCCGATCTATGAAGGCATGTACGCGGCCAACTGAGACGGACCTTCGGGCGGGGGTCTTAGCCGAAAACCCCCGCTAGCGCCTGCGACAACGCTATGCTCGCGGCCTCGGGCTGCAACAGCCAAGCCAGCGCGCGGCCCATCGCGCCCATGCCTTCCAACCGCGCAAGCATCTCGGCCAGCGCTGTCGGATCGAGCCGCGCCAGCAGCAGGCTCTTGGCGCCGAGCGCTGCGAAGATCGGAAACATCGCCAGCGTCAGCAGCACGAGGCCGACACCGCGTTCGCGCGGCAGCGGGGCGAGGACCACGAGATCGCCGTCATGGACACGGCTCATCGCGGTGCCGTCGGGATGACGGAGTCTCGCTCTGGGGTGCGGAAAACGGGTTTCGACGCTGTACGACACGCTGGACATGGCAATCGGCCTTGGCAAGGTGCCCCCACCTCACGGTGTCATGACTATTGCCGGATCATGGCGCAAATGTGGCAAAGGGGTCCGTTTCCGGCGGAAAAGTGTTCCCCGCCTTGCCCCCGCCTTACCACCGACACGCTTGTCAGCCGCGCTTCATGTCGAGCGTGGTCCATTCGCCGTGACTTTCACGGCCTGCGCGGGCAAAACCGTTGGCGACATAGACGGTCTCCACGGCATCGGCCTGTTCGTTGAGGATGCCCGACAGGATCACCCGCCCGCCCGGCGCCACCTTGGCCGCCATCTCGGGCGCGAGGGCCACCAGCGGGCCCTTCAGGATGTTGGCGAAGACCAGGTCGAAGGGCGCCGCCGCCTCGAGGGCCTCGTGCTCGAAGCCCGCCGCCTCGAGGCACTCCACCTGTCCGGCCATGCCATTGGCCGCGAGGTTGGCCTCGGCCACCTCGACCGCCACCGCATCGATGTCGGAGGCCATCACCCGCGCCTCGGGCCAGACCTTCGCCGCCGCCATGGCCAGAACGGCGGTGCCGCAGCCGATATCGGCGATGCGCGCGGGCATCGCGCCTCCCGCCGCCTGCGCGTCGAGCGCCTTGAGACAGCCCAGCGTCGTGCCGTGATGCCCGGTGCCGAAGGCCATCGCCGCCTCGATCAGCAGCGGAATGCGGCCCTCGGGAACCTTGTCGGCGTCGTGGCTGCCATAGACGAAGAAGCGTCCCGCCTCGACCGGGGCCAGCTCACGGCGCACCTTGGCGACCCAATCCTCGTCGGGCACCTCGGAGACGACGAACCGCCCGGCCCCGTGGCTCGCCGCCAACAGGTCTAGCGCCACGGCGTCGGGCGTCTCCTCGAAATAGGCGGTGACCTCGTAGAGCCCCGAGCCGTCCTCGATCTCGAACACGCCGGTGCCGTAGGGCGCGGGATCGAGATCTTCGAGCGCCTCGGACAGCACCGCGCCGCGGCGCTGGTCATCAAGCTTGGTGATCGCGGTATAGACGGGCATCGAAGGTCTCCGGGCAAAGGGGCTGGGATGCGGCATAGGCGCAAGCGAAGGGGGCGGTCAATCGCCGCCCCCCTCGTAACCGTGTCGTGGGTCGATCGCTCAGACGCCGACGCCGATCGGGCAGGTCACGCCGGTGCCGCCGATGCCGCAATAGCCGTTCGGGTTCTTGTCGAGATACTGCTGGTGGTAATCCTCGGCCATGTAGAAAGCGGGCGCGTCGACGATCTCGGTGGTGATGGCGCCGTAGCCCGCGCCGGTCAGGCGCGGCGAGAACGCCTCGCGCGAGGCTTCGGCGGCGCGTTTCTGACCTTCGTCGAAGACGTAGATGCCCGAGCGGTACTGCGTGCCGCGGTCGTTGCCCTGCCGCATGCCCTGCGTCGGGTCGTGGTTCTCCCAGAACACGCGCAGCAGTTCCTCGTAGGAGGTCTTGGACGGATCATAGACCACGCGGACCACCTCGTTGTGGCCGGTGCGCCCGGAGCAAACCTCTTCATAGGTCGGGTTCGGCGTGTAGCCGCCCGCATAGCCCACCATGGTCGAATGCACGCCCGGCAGCTTCCAGAAGATCCGCTCCACGCCCCAGAAACAGCCCATGCCGAACATCGCGACCTCGAAGCCCTCGGGCGCCTCGGGGTCGAGCTTGGTGCCCAGCACGCTATGGGTGGTGGCGGTCGGGATCGGCTGCGGGCGGCCCGGCAGCGCGTTCTCGGGGGTGACCATCTCGGTCTTGGTCGAACTTAGGCCGAACATCGGGCTCTCCTCGTCTTGTGGCTTGCCCGTCATATAGGCATCGCTGCCCCCGAGTTCTACACGGCCGCGGGGGGAAGCCCCTGCCCCGCGAACACGGTCTCGTGGCCCGGTGCCGGATGGCGCGGAATCATCAGCGCCAGCGCCAGCGACACGCCCGCCATCGCGGCGGCGAGGAGGAACACCGCGTCGGGGGCGGCCAGCCAGAGGTAGCCGAGGCTCGCGGGCAGAACTACGGCGGCAACGTGGTTGATGGTGAAGGCGACGGCGGCGGTAGGGACGATGTCGCCGGGATCGGCGATCTTCTGGAAGTAGGTCTTGAGCGCCAGCGCCAGCGCGAAGAACACGTTGTCGATCACGTAGAGGATCGCCGCCACCATCACGCCCCAGCCGAACCAGTAAAGCCCGCAATAGGCGAGGAACACCGCCATCAGGAACAGGAGTGTAGTCGGCCTGCGCCAGAGCGGCAGGGTCCGGGCCCCGGCCAAGGGCATCGGAATACGTGTCATGCGCAAGCATTAGGACCTCCCGCACCGCTTGGCGAGACGTAGCGTCACCCGGCATGCGAAATTCTTGGCTGCTTGGACAAGGCTCCTCCCCGGCTCCTTCGCGCCTAGAGGAAGCTCTGCGGATCGATGTCGATGGCCAGCCGCAAATTCGCGGGCAGCCGCAGTTGGGCCGCCCATTCCGCCAGCGCCGATTGCAACGGCGCGGTCTTCTCCGCCTTGACCAGAAGCCGCACCCGGTGCCGCCCGCGCACCCGCGCGATGGGCGCGGGTGCCGGGCCGAAGAGCTGCGCACCGATCCGGCGCAACGGCGCGTCGAGCCGCGCCAGCCGATTGCCCAGATCGAAGGCGGCCTGCATGTCGGGCGAGGAGATCACGATCCCCGCCATACGGCCATAGGGCGGCACACCGGCGGCGCGGCGCGCGGCGGCTTCGGCGGCCCAGAACCCCTCCTCGTCGCCCGACAGGATCGCGCCGATCACCGGATGTTCGGGCTGGAACGTCTGCAACAGCGCGGTGCCGCGCGCCTCCGCGCGCCCGGCCCGGCCCGCGACCTGCCGCATCAACTGGAACGTCCGCTCGGCGGCGCGCAGGTCCGAGCCCTGCAGCCCGAGATCGCTGTCGATCACGCCGACCAGCGTCAGCTTGGGAAAATTGTGACCCTTGGCGACGAGCTGCGTGCCCACGACGATATCCGCCGCGCCCTCGGCGATCTCGAGAATGCGCGCCTTCAGCGCGCGGGCCGAGCCGAACAGGTCCGACGACAGCACCGTCACGCGGGCGTCGGGAAACAGCGCCTGCGCCTCTTCGGTGATCCGCTCCACTCCTGGGCCCACGGCGGCGAGCTTGCCCGCCACCTCACAATTCGGACAGGTCTCGGGCATCGGCGCCGTCTCGCCGCATTGGTGGCACATCAGCCGCTTGAGGAACCGGTGCTCGACCATCCGCGCGTCGCAATGCTTGCAGCCGATCTGGTGGCCGCAGGCGCGGCACAGCGTCAGCGGCGCATAGCCCCGGCGATTCAGGAACAGGAGCGACTGCTCGCCGCGCTCAAGCCGCTGCATCACCGCGCCCTTCAAGCTGGGCGAGATCCAGCTACCCGAAGGCACTTCTTCGATGCGCATGTCGATGGCGCGCATTTCGGGCATTACGGCGGGGCCATAGCGGCTTTCGAGGTCGAGACGGGCGTATTTGCCCTGCTGCACGTTGACCCAGCTTTCCAAGGACGGCGTGGCCGAGGCCAGCACCACCTGCGCCCTTTCCAATGACGCCCGCAGCACCGCCATGTCGCGCGCGTTGTAGAGGACGCCATCCTCCTGCTTGTAGGAGGTGTCGTGCTCCTCATCGACGACGATCAAACCAAGATCGTGGAACGGCAGGAACAGCGCCGAGCGCGCACCGACCACCAGCTGCGCGCCGTTCTCGGCGACCATCTTCCAGCAGCGCCGGCGCTCGGTGGTGGTGACGCCGGAATGCCATTCGGCGGGCTTCGCACCAAAGCGCGCCTCGACGCGGGTCAGGAACTCCGCTGTCAGCGCGATCTCCGGCAGCAGCACCAACGCCTGACGACCACGGGCGAGGCACGCCGCGACGGCTTCGAGATAGACCTCGGTCTTGCCCGAACCGGTGACGCCTTTGAGCAGCGTGGTGCCGTAGCGTCCGGCCTTGATCCCCTCGCGCAGCCTTGCTGCCGCCGTGGCCTGATCGCCGGTCAGCGCCTTGCCGGGCATGTGCGGGTCGAGGCTGGGATACGGCACGTCGCG
>Ga0207882_1000211_pt1 | contig 19319 bp, 19 predicted proteins | sample MalvirmetaMSP103_FD_184228 | JGI IMG/M metagenome (GOLD analysis project Ga0207882, IMG submission 184228) | Marine viral communities from the Deep Pacific Ocean - MSP-103 (SPAdes) | ecosystem: Environmental > Aquatic > Marine > Oceanic | place: Pacific Ocean | collected 2011-05-15 | reverse complement strand
TCCTGCTGATCCATCTGCTCGCCGTCTTTTTGGCCTGGATCGCCGGGATCACCGCACGACGTCGCGGCCTTCAGGATCAGTGTCGATCCAATAGCGACCGTAAGCGACACACCCTGTCCGACATCACACTCGGCTGGATGGTCTTGGCAGCCAAGCTCCTGACACTGACCCAAGCCTGTTTTGAACAAGCGCTGCGATCCCTCTGGCACCCGCCATCATGCTTCAATAGCCCAACGACCGCTCGCGCATAAATATGAGGGGAAACCTCAGGGACAGATTTATTATTCGTCCCCTTTTTCTCCCTTTTCTCCTGAGTGTATGGGTGTCGAAACGGGTCTTCTCGCATGAATCGATCTCATTTCTCCTGCAGCTGTACACGCCCGGGCCTGGGTGTGGGGGAGAGGTTTTCCGTTTCGGCGTCCTATCCTTCCAATGGCCCGCTTCCTCACGCCGCTTCCTGCCGCGAAGCGGCTTCGTTCAACCAACGGTTCAAGCCGCGTGTGCGCCTTGTGCCGCACGCAGCTTGGCCCACGCGTTTAGTCGCTTCCCTGCAACGCTACAACCTTTGCGAAGAGGAATGTCGATGCGATACCTCCAATTAGTTTTTGCAGCGGCCCTGCTCGGCATATTCTCTCCGCTGAGCCATGCGCAAAACTCTCCCGGTCAATTCGCCCGCTTGGTGATTTTGGAACCAAGGCCCGGACTCCGATCCGAATTCACCGCCGGTTACCAGCGTCATCTTGTTTGGCACAAAAACAACAAAGATCCATGGACGTGGTATGGCTGGACCTGTGTGCTCGGCGAACGCCTAGGGCAGTTCATGGACGGAACCTTTGGCCACGCAATCACTAACTTTGACCACGCGATCGACCCAACCGGGGACTCAGCAGACAACGATCGAAATGTCTCCCCTTATGCAGACTTTGTCAGCCATGGCATCTACGAGCGCCTAGAGACAGCGAGCACTGGAGCCCTACTTCCTGACGCTTCCCCATTCATGGCGCTCAACACCTATACCGTAGTTCCCGGACAGGAGTCGTCGTTTGAGTTTGCCATTACCAACTCGGCAAAGCTTTCTGAGAATCAGCGCCTGTCGTGGTACAAGTTGCGCATAGGGGGGCAACTTTCCCACTACCTGCTGGTGCGTCCCGTTCAAACGTTCTCTGGTAGCGGCGCACTTCCCGAGATCGAACTACCGGCAGGTCTAGTTCAGCATGTGCAGAGCGAGCTTTTGAGATTTCAGCCGACACTTAGCTATGAGCCATAGGCATTCCGCGGCTGAGGCGGGGCTTTGAGGCTGTAGGAAAAGTCCAATCTGGCCCATTTCTAACGTGAGTCGAGGCGTCATCGGTGGAAATCCGAGGAGATCCGAATGGCCCGCTACAAGCCCCGCGATCCGCACGCTGCCTTGCTCTTCCGGTGAGCCTCGCCACACAAATCCAGCCCGATACATTTGAGTACGCCGTGAATTGGATCGTCGATCACGACATCGATTTGTCGGCGTTCGATGCGCGCTGATTGTTGCCGCAGTGAGAGATGAGTTTCGGTCACCGGGAAGCTGGAGGCGTTCGCGAGTTCGCGTAGTTGGCTTATCTGGCGCGCATCTGAGGCCGGCGGCCGGATCAGCGCACGGCCTCCAGGAAGTTCAGGTGCCGGTGGTAGTGATCGAGCACGTCGTTGATCACGCTCTCCTTGCTCCAGCCCATCACGTCGTAATCCTGTCCGCCTTCCGGCAGATAGACATCCGCACGCCAGTACTTGAGCGCATCGGCTCGTCGGCCGCGCGTGTCGCTCATCGCGAACGCCGGGGCCTCGAAGGCGCGCGGTTGTACCGAATAGTAGAAATCGACTGCCTCGCCGTGGCTGACCTCGACCCAACGCCGTCCGTCCTCGCCACTGCCGGTCCGCGCATCGCGCCCCTCGCGCTTGAGCGCCTCGCAGACTTCGTCGAGCGCCGGTGCCACCGATTCCTCAAGGTAATTCATGACTTCCTTCTGCCGCGGGTAGCGCACCATGGCTTGCAGGCGTTGCTGCCAGGTGAGTGGACCGTGCCGTCCACGTGGCTGGACCAGCGCCTGTTTCAGGCTTGAGCGTTTGGCGGCTTCGATGTGCAGCGCACGCAGCAGGCCCCAGCACATGATGATCATGATCACGGCGAACGGCAGTGCACTGGCGATCGCGGCGGTCTGCAGCGCGCCGAGGCCGCCGGCGAGGAGCAGCGCGGCGGCCACGACGCCTTCGAGCACCGCCCAGAAGATGCGCTGCCAAACCGGTGATTCGTCACTGCCACCCGAGGTCAGCATGTCCACGACCAGCGAACCGGAGTCCGATGAGGTGACGAAGAAGGTGATCACCAACAAGGTCGCGAGGGTCGAGGCAATCGAGGACAGCGGCAGGTATTCGAAGAACTGGAACAGGGCCACGGCCGTGTCGGCGGCCACCGCATCGGACAGTTCGGTCACGCCGTCCATAAGCACCAGGTGGATCGCTGTGTCGCCGAAGAACGTCATCCACATGAAGGTGAATCCCACCGGTACCAGCATCACGCTGAGCACAAACTCGCGGATCGTGCGGCCGCGCGAGATGCGCGCGATGAACATGCCCACGAATGGTGACCAGGCGATCCACCAGCCCCAGTAGAACAGGGTCCAGCCGCCGATCCAGCCGCTGGGTTCGTAGGCGTAGAGGTTGAAAGTCATCGAGAACAGGCTCGACAGATAGTTGCCGGTGTTCTGCACCAGGGTCTGCAGCAGGAACACGGTGGGTCCGGCCACCAGCACGAACACCAGCAGGCTCACCGCCAGGATCATGTTGAGTTCGGAAATGCGGCGGATGCCGGCATCCAGCCCGGTGACCACGGACAGGGTCGCGATCGCGGTGATGCCCGCAATCAGCAGGATCTGCACGAACACGCTCGTGGGCACGCCGAACAGGTAGCCGAGGCCGGCGTTGACCTGGATGACGCCGAAGCCCAGCGAGGTTGCCACGCCGAAGATCGTACCGAGCACCGCAAAGGTGTCGACGGCATGGCCGATAGGGCCGTAGATGCGCTCACCGATCAGCGGGTGCAAGGCCGAGCGGATCGTTAGCGGCAGGCCCTGCCGGAACGAGAAGTAGGCCAGGGCCAGCGCGACCACGGCATAGATCGCCCAGGCATGCATGCCCCAGTGGAAAAAGGTGATGCGCATGGCTTGGCGCGCCGCCGCGACCGTGGCCGGGTCGCCCGCTGGCGGGTCGCTGAAGTGCATGATCGGCTCGGCCACGCCGAAGAACATCAGGCCGATGCCCATGCCGGCAGAGAACAGCATCGCCAGCCAGGAGCCGTAGCTGTAGTCCGGGGAGCTGTCATCCGGGCCGAGCTTGATGTGGCCGAAGCTCGACAGTGCCAGCAGCACGACGAACACCAGAAAGCCAGCTACGGTCAGCACGTAGAACCAGCCGGCCGTATGCACGACCCAGTTCTGTACGTGGTTGAACAGGCTCTCGGCGCTTTCCGGCGCGATCACGGCAAAGCCGACGAACAGCAGCAGCAACAGGCCGGAGGCGAAGAAGACGGGTGGGTTGATCTGGACGCGCGGGCGCGCCTTCGGTGCGGGGGCGTTCATCGGAATGGGCCTTTAGAGAAAAATGCCGACATTGACGTTGAGGCGGGAGCGCCACTGCTGGCCGCCGGGCTCTGCCAGGCCAACGCCGGGACCGCCTACGAACCACATGCTGCGACCGGCAATCCAGTCGACATAGCCGAACAGCACACCCTTGCCGAAACTGCAGCCGCTGACGTTCTGCACCGAATCGTCGAGGCCGCTGCCGCTGGCCTGCGTGGTGCTGAGGTCGTTGTAACAGGTGATGCTGTCGAACCATGCGGTGCGTGGCAGCTCGTAGGCGAGGTTGAATGTATAGATGTCGGCCTTGGCCGCGATCTCGAACGGAAAGCGGAAGGCCGACAAGGCGATGCGGTGGCCCGGCACGTCATAGTCGTAGTGCGCCCACTGCAGCTGCGCGGACAGCGGCCCGCGTGCCATTTCGAGATGAGCCGCCAGGCCCCATTGGGTACGTTCATCCGCGCTCGGGCGGTGTTCGAAGCGGCCGCCGAAGCCGGACAGACCGGCTTCGCCCGTCCAGGCGCCGACACTCAGCGCGTGCGCATAGCGCAGGTGCAGCCGTTCGCGTTCGCGGTACGGCAGTGCATCGGTGCTCGCCAGGTCGAAGGAATAGCGGTCGTAGTCCGTGCCGGTGCCGTATTCGTCACCGAAGAACAGGCCAAGGTGCCAGCTGTCGTCGCCGGATTTCCGCTGGTAGACCGCGCCCAGGTCGTAGTCATCCTCGAGACCGAGGTAGTAGCCCGAGCCGAACCAGAAACTGTGGGAGGCATACGGCAACAGGCCGAACGGCACCTTGGTGACGCCCGCGCGCAGATCGCGCTGCGCATCGAAGCGCACGCCCAGCCATGCGTGATGCACGGCCTCGAAGTCTTCGTACCAGCGGTATTGGGCGGAATAAAAAAGCGGTCCGTGGCCGCCGTCGGCTTCCAGCCGCAACAACTCCAGATCGGCCTCGCCGTTGCCCTCGGACGGTCCGTAGTCACGCCACGTGTAGTTGAATCGCGCCGCGCCGCCTAGGTCCAGAACCTCGTCCTGCGCCTGCGCCGGCAGTTGTACCCCTGCTACGCAGACGAGCAGCACCCAGGCGCTCGTCGTGTTTCGCATGTCCTCTCCCGGCTCCGCCGCGAATGCGGCCGGAGCTTCGATTTGGACGGCCGACTATACCGATTGAGGCCGCGAGTCTCGAACCGCGGGGGCCTGCAAAATCTCCGGCACGCTTTAGGGCAGCCGGCCGATCGCGGCCCGCGCTTGTTCTGGCGGCGCTCTAACGGCCATGCCGCAAGCGGCATCCCGCAGAATGAATCGCCTGCGGCATGGTCGTTTCCCTCACCCACCGCTCGCATTCGCGAGCGGGCGAGGATCGGTCGGCATTACGCCGCGCGTGATTCACGCTAAATGTCGACGTCGGGACGGGGTTGGTGACACGACGCTCATCCGCGTTGTCGCGCCCCTATTGCCGACCGCATCCGGCGATCAGCTTGCCTCAGTCGAACAATCGCCCATCGTCCGGAATAGCGCCTTCGTGCCGCAACAGCCAGCGTTTGCGGGAAAGGCCGCCGCCGTAGCCGGTAAGTGAACCATCGGCACCGATGACGCGGTGGCAGGGCACGATCAGGCCCACCGGATTCGCGCCATTGGCAAGCCCGACCGCGCGGACCGCCTTGGGACGCCCCAGCCGAATCGCGAGGCTGCCGTAGCTGAGCGTTTCTCCCGCTGTGATGCCATATAGGCCGGCCCAGACCTGGCGCTGAAATTCGGTGCCGGCCGTGCGCCAGGCGATTGTGCGCAGGGCGTCGAGTTCACCGTCGAAATAGTTCTGGATGGCCGTTCGGGCCGACATTGGTGCGCGGCGGTTGTCGACTGACAGGGTGCCGTAGTGGCGGCGCAGCAGGCCTCGCATTCGGCCCTCATGATCGAACCAGTCGAAGGCGCGCAGTTGCTCGCGTTCATCGAAGACCAGCAGCGCCTCGCCGATCGGTGTTGCCAACCGATCGAGAAACAGGCGCTCAGGCGGCGCGTCGGGCGTCTGTGGCTTTTTCATGGGTGTCCGAAAACCAGAGGTGCAGGGCGGCATAGGCGCGCCAGGGTCGCCAGCGTTCGGCGCGGATGAGCAGTTCGGCAGGGCCAGGACGGCGACCGTCGGCATCTGCCATGGCCCGCATCAGGCCGATATCGGCCGCTGGAAAGGCATCGGGCTCGCGCAGCGCACGCATCGCGATGTACTGCGCGGTCCATTCGCCGATGCCGCGCAAGGCGCGCAGCCGGGCGACGGAGGATTCGAGACTGTCGCCGAGCCGGAACAGTTCGGGATCGGTGCTGGATGCCACGGCCAGCGCGCGTAGCGCCTCGGCCCGGGCGCCGGGCATGCCGAGCGCCGCGATGTCCGCGGCGACCAAAGTCTGCGCCGCCGGGAAATAATGGCTGAGTTCCGCTGGCCGGTCGCTCCCCGTCTCCATCGGTTCTCCGTAGCGGGCGACCAGTTTGCCGGTCAGCGCGGTGGCGGCGGAGACGCTGATCTGCTGGCCGAGGATGGCACGCACCGCGAGTTCGTAGCCGTCCCAGCTGCCGGGCACGCGCAGCCCTGGTCTGGCGGCGACCCGGCGAGCCAGGTGAGGGTCTTCGGAGAGGTGCGTGCCGATCATCAGCGGGTCCTCCCCCAGGTCGAAGATCCTGCGAATCCGGGTGATCACTTCCGGCAAGCTCGGTAAATGCGCCAGGCGCAGCTGGACCGCGAGCCGATGGTTGGCCGCGTGCGTCACGCGCAGCACGCCGCGGTGCGGGCCGATGTTGATCGTTCGCCAGTACGCATTGTCCACCACCGCCTCCACACCGGGGATCGCGCGCGCGGCGAGAAAGTCGATTTGTGCCTGCCAGTCGTAGGGCGGTCGGTACGGCAGGCGGATGTCGATGGTGCCGGTCGCTTCACGCGGCGTGGCGCGGCTGCGTCGCAGGCTTGCGGGCGGGCGTCCGTACAGCGACTGAAAGGTTTCGTTGAAACGGCGCACGCTGCCGAAGCCGGCAGCCATCGCGACTTCGATCATCGGCAAACGACTTTCGTGCAGAAGCTGTTTGGCCAGCAGTACCCGTCGCGTTTGCGCCACGGCGATCGGCGAAACCCCCAGATGCTGTTGGAACAGGCGCCGCAATTGCCGTTCACCGAGCGAAAGCTGCTGCGCAAGACCGGCGACATTGCCTTGGTCCAAAGCGCCGGATTCGATCAGCTGCAGGGCGCGCGAGAGTGTTTCCGGCGCGTGCTGCCAAGCGGAGAGGTCCGGCGAAATTTCCGGCCTGCAGCGCAGGCAGGGGCGGAAGCCGGCGTCCTGGGCCGTTGCGGCGTTGCGGTAGAAACGTACGTTCTCGCGCCTGGGTGTGCGCGCGCCACAGACCGGGCGGCAATAGATGCGGGTTGAGGTCACGCCCACGAACAGGCGGCCATCGAAGCGTGCATCGCGCGTCTGTATCGCGCGGTAGCAGGTTTCGTGGTCCAGTTCCTGAATCATGGCGGCATTTTCGGCGGCGCGAAGTCTCCTGTCTCGCGGTTTTCGGACAGCGACATTTTCCGAATCGGCGGTGATCGCGGCCCGCGCCTGCTCAGGCGGCGCCCTGGAACGCGTAGTCCACGTCCGGGCGTCGCCCGTCGATGATGTCGGCGATGGCCTGAGCGGAGCCGCAGGCATGCGTCCAGCCCAGGGTTCCATGACCGGTGTTCAGATACAGGCCGCGCAGAGCGCTGCGGCCGATGTAGGGTAGATTGCCCGGCGTGGTCGGTCGCAGCCCCGCCCAGTAGCTCGCAAGTTCCGGCCGGCTGATGCCCGGAAATATCTGCATCGCGCGGTTCACGATCGCATCGCAGCGCACGCGATTCAGAGCGTTCGAATAGCCGTTGAATTCGGCGGTTCCGGCCACGCGCAGGCGATTCCCGAAGCGGGAGTACACCAGCTTGTATTCGTCATCGCCGAGGCTGACCGTGGGCGCGTGCGATGCCTGCAGTATCGGCAGCGTGATCGAATAGCCCTTGACCGGATAGAGGTCCAACGACAGGTCTGCGCTGCGGGCGATGGCGCGGCTGTAGCTGCCCAGCGCCAGCACGTAGGCGTCGGCCTTCGCGATTTGGTAGGCGCCCTGCTCGTCGGCGAATTCGACGCCCTGCATGTCGCCGCCACTCTTGAGCAGGCGGGTGATTCGTGTGCCGTAGCGAAAGCGCGCGCCGGCCTCGGCGCAGGCTTGCGCCAGCCGCGTGGTGAACAGCCGGGCGTCGCCCGATTCGTCGGCCTTGGTAAATGTGGCGCCGACCAGTTGCGCGCGCACCGACGCCAAGGCCGGTTCCAGCCGCACGGCCTCGTCGACGTCGATGTTGCGCCGCTCGCATCCCAGATCACGCATCAGGCTCGCCGTGGATTGCGCGGCATCGAACTCGGAGGCACGGGTGTAGAAGTGCAGGATGCCGCGTTCCAGATGATCGTAGTCGATACCGGTTTCGGCACGCAGCGCCTGCAGGCATTGGCGGCTGTAGCTGCCCAGGCGAACCAGCTGCACGGTATTCGCGCGCGTTCGTGCGCTGCTGCACTGACGCAGGAACTTCAGCGCCCAGAGCCACTGCGCCGGGTCGGCGCGCAGGCGGAACAGCAGCGGTGCGTCTTCACGCCTCAGCCAGCGCAGAATCTTCAGCGGAGCCGCCGGATTGGCCCAAGGCTCGGCGTGGCTGACGGAGATCTGGCCGCCGTTGCCGAAGCTGGTTTCCTGGGCGGGGCCGGCATTGCGTTCCAGGACGGTGACCTCATGTCCGGCGCGGGCCAGATACCAGGCGGATGTGACGCCGATGACGCCGGCGCCCATGACGACGATCTTCATGGTTCGATTGCGATGATCAACACCGTTCCACCTTGCGCGACGTGTTCATGGCTTGAGATCGGCTTTCGCCCGGTCCAGGTGCCGCTGCAGGGCGCAGGCGTGATCGGTGAATAGCCAGTTCACGTCACGCGCGGCCTCGTGCAGCAGCGACTTTCGGCGACGCGGGAAGCCCACGCCGACTTGTTGCCCGGCGGCGCGATGTCGGCGCACCTGCGCGCTGCGCAGCAGTGGCGCGGGTGCGCTGAGACCGCCGAAGCCGGCACGCAGCGTTTCGCGACTGAGCCCGGCGACGTCGAGTCGGGCGATCGGCGCCAGTGCCTGGCTGGGCCAGTCGCGCACGATGTCGAAGCAGGCGCAGTCGAGAGCAATGAAATGGTAGTCACGACCGGCTTGCAGGCCGTGCAGCGCGTCACGCAGATGGCCGGCTTGCGCGGCCGGGTCAAGGCCGGGCTCGGCCTTGAGTTCCAGCATCAGATGCAGTCGGCCACCGTAGCGCGCGACCAACTGGGCCAAATCCGGCAATGCCGGTTCCCGCGCCTGCAGCGTGGCGAGCGTGTGCTGCGCGATCGTGAGTTCGTGTCCGAACACGCGAGCCAGGTTCGCATCGTGCGAAATCACCGCCTGCAGGTCGCGGCTCCAGCGCAGGTCGGTTTCCAGGCCCCAGACGCCCGCGTCGAGCAGTCGGTCGAAGGCGGGCAGGGTGTTCTCGAGCACGCCGCGCGCATCGCGATCACCGCGATGTCCGACGATGCGGCAGGCATCGAGTTGCTCGCGGACGGGACGGCGTGCCGGCAGGCAGGCGATGAGCGCTTCGGACGCGTTCAGCATCATGCGATCGAACCAGGCGGACATGAGGGCGGTTCAGATGTCCAGCTGCGAACCGGCCGCCTGTTCCCGCAACCAGGCGCGAATGCGGTGCAGCGTGTCCGGTTGTGGATGATCGGCACGCCACACGAACAGATAGCTGTACGGGTCCGGAACGGAGATGTCGAACAGGCGCAGCAGGCGGCCGCTGCGCAAATCGCCTTCGACCAGTACGCGCCGTGCCATCGCCACGCCAAGGCCGGCGGCGGCGGCATCCAGCAAGACCGAGGAATCCGTGAACATCAGGCTTTGCGGTGGCTCCGGAAAGTCCAGCCCGGCCGCGTGCAGCCACGGTTCCCAGGGTAGCCAGGGATTGCCCAACAGGGCGCAGTGGCGCAGCTCGGCCGGCGTGCGCGGCAGCAGGCCTTCCCGAAAGCCTGGGGCGCAGACCGGAAACAGCTCCTCGCGCATGAGCCGTTCCTGCTGCACGTCGGGCCAGCCACCGGGGCCGAAGCGCACGGCGCAATCGGCCTCGGTACCGAGTTCAGCGGGCGCCATGCGCACGTCCAGGGTGAGGTCGATGTCCGGCAGTTGCGTGCGAAAGTCAGCCAGACGCGGCACCATCCAGCGGCTGGCGAAGGGAGGCATGAGCGACAGCACGATGCGCTTGCGCGCGTCGCCGGTCGGTTGCGCGAAGCCGCGTTCAAGCAGGCCCAAAGCCTGGCGGACCTTGACCACCAGCAACTGGCCCTGTTCGGTGGGCCGCATGCGATTCTTCTCGCGTACGAACAGCCGTACGCCGAGCCGGGCTTCCAGCGCGGCCACGTGATGACTGATTGCGCCGTGCGTGAGATGCAGCTCCTCGGCGGCCCGGGTGTAGCTACGATGACGGACTGCGGCTTCGAAGGCCTGCAAGGTTGCCAGGGGCGGGAGCCGGACGGTCTTGGAAAGCATGTCCCAGTGTACTGTGAATTCCGCTCACATCGCTGAGGAAAAGCTTTCGATTCCGGCCAGCGCGGGCTTGGTGCACACTGCGCGCCCTTTTCGCCTGAGCGGGCTTGGCGGTCCGACTGGAATCCGAGATGAGCGAACCCACGGCCATTCCGGCCGCCGATCCTGCAAGCACGCTGAATCCGGCGCGGCGTGGTCTGATCGCCGGTGTGGCCGCATTCGCGATCTGGGGAGCGCTGCCGCTGTATCTGCACGAATTGCAGGGTGTCTCGGCGGTCCTGATCATGGCGCACCGGGTGGTGTGGTGCGCGCTGATGGTGTTGCTGTGGCTTGGCGTGCGTGGCGAGCTGTCCGGCGTCATGCAGGCTCTGCGGCAGCCGGCCACGCGCCTGCGGCTGGCCGCCAGCGCGACGCTGATCAGCGTCAACTGGCTGACCTATGTGTGGGCGGTGGGCAATGGTCATGTCGTCGACAGCAGTCTTGGCTATTTCATCAATCCTCTGGTCAATGTGTTGCTCGGCGTGACGCTGTTGTCCGAGCGGCTCAATGCGCGCCAGTGGACCGCCGTATCGATTGCTGCCGGCGGTGTGCTGTGGTTGACGGTGCAGGCCGGACAGCTGCCCTGGATCGCGCTGGTACTGGCCGTCAGCTTTGGCAGCTATGGGCTGATCCGCAAGACCACGCGAGTGGATGCGGTGACCGGACTGGCCACCGAAACGGTGCTGATCACGCCGTTCGCACTGGCCTACCTGCTATGGGCGCAGTTTCATGGCACCGGCGCGATGGGCGGCGCGAATGCTTTGCAGATCGGTTTGCTGTTGGCCGGGGGCATCGTCACCGCGGTGCCGCTGGCGCTGTTCGCGTACGGTGCGCAGCGCATTCCGTATTCGACCATCGGCCTGCTCCAGTACCTCGCTCCAAGCCTGCAACTGATTCTGGGGCTGAGCCTGTTCGGCGAGCCGTTTCCGCTGGTGCGTGCGATCGGCTTCATTCTGATCTGGCTGGCCCTGGCGATCTTCGCCGCCGATGGGCTACGGCGATCCTGGCAGCAGCGGCGTCCGCCGGTGGTGGCCGGCATCGAGACCGAGGCGCCGGTATGCCGGACCTGACGAAAAGCGGGGAGGCGAAGCGATGATTACCGTGTACGGCATCAGCAACTGCGACACCGTCAAGCGGGCGAGGGCACGCCTGGAAGCCGAAGGCATCGACTTTCGCTTTCACGACTTCAAGCGCGACGGGCTTGCGCCGGAACTCGCGCAATCCTGGATCGACCGGCTGGGGATCGAGCCTGTGCTGAATCGTCGCGGCACGACCTGGCGCAAGCTCGACGAGGCGACCCAGGCCGCACTGCACGGGCCGGCGGCAGCCGATGCACTGGCGCAGCACAGCAGTGTGATCAAACGTCCGGTGTTCGATCGCGACGGCGAGTTGCGCATCGGCTTTGCCCGCAGCGATGAGTCCGAACTGCTTGGCTGGCTGCGCGGCTGAGGCCTATTGCATGCGAAAGCGCACAGGCTGGTCGATCAGAAACGCCAGCTGACCGGGATAGATCGCACTTGGAATCGGCGGGAACCGCCCGATGCGCATCATCACTTCGCGGGCTTCCGCGTCCAGATAGTCATATCCACTGCTGCGCACCACCAGAGCCTCGATGACCCGGCCGTTGCGCGCCAGCCGCAGCCGCACGATGGCGACGCCCTGTTCCGCATTGCGCATCGACCATGACGGGTAGTTGACGTTGCGATTGACGATGCGGCTGAGCTGCGTGAGATAGCTCAGCGGGAATTCCTGCACCGTCAGCGCCGACGGGGGCTGCGAGCCGCTGGAGACGCCCGCGCGCGAATCGGTGGCCGAGGGCGGTGTCGACGCCGGTGCGGAGGATTCGGTGGCCGCGCTGCTGCGGGGCGGGGGTGAATCGGTTTCGCTCGATTCTGCCGGTTCGGGCGGCGCTGCCTGTTTGATGGCGCTGCGTTCCGGGCGCTGACGTGATTCGGCCGGCTGCGGACGCGACCGGGCCTGCTCGCGCGACTCGGATTCGCTTCTCAGAGCAGCCGCCGGCTCGGCTTGCGGCGCTTCCGCCGGTGTCGCGGGTTTCGATGAGGGACGAGCGGGCGCAGACAGCATGATCGCGGTGATCGTTCTTCCCGCGGCGGGCACTGGAGAGGCCGCCTGCATCGGCGGCGGCAGGCGCAGCCACAGCAGCAGCAGGAGCAGGTGCAGCAGGATCGCGGCAGCCAGATTGCGCCAGTGGCGGGCGGGTGCCGCCGGCCGCGTGGGCATGTGTGTCAGTTCGATCTGCACGTGCCGTCCATGGAGTGCCGTGACTCATCCTTGCGAATCGCGGTTTTTGATTCGCAAGAACGGGTCCAGACAAGCTGGATGACGCGGCTGGAAAAACAGACGCGCAAACAAAAACCGCGGCCGAAGCCGCGGTTTCTGGTACTGCGTGAAGCTCGACTTACAGCGGGCGGATCTGCGTGGCCTGCATGCCCTTCTGGCCGCGAGCGGCGACGTACTCGACGCGCTGGCCTTCCTTGAGGGTCTTGAAGCCGCTGCCCTGGATTTCCTTGAAGTGCGCGAAAAGATCTTCGCCGCCTTCGCTCGGGGTGATGAAGCCGAAGCCCTTCGCGTCGTTAAACCACTTCACGGTGCCGGTCGATGAGTTGCTCATGAATACATTCCTGAATAAAAAAATAATATTACGGACGCGGAACGCCCGCAGGGTGCAAGCGATCAAGGAACGCATTGAGGAGAAACCGGCCGCGCATATTGAGACGGCTTTTACTCACGCTGAATACATGCTTGAAACACTGCGGCGCGGACGTTACCGCAGTTTTCTCGATTTGTCCAAAAGCAGCCGACGGACGTACGCCGGCAGCCTTCGGCTTCGGGATTGGAAACCGGCCGGCGGCGATGCCAGCGGGGTGAGACAATCGCCAAATGACGTCGATCCATCCTGAACAAGTGCCGAACCTGAACTGCGTGGTGCTGCGTTGCTCCAGGCAATCCGAGATGTACCTGTATCTGCGTGAGGGCCTGGACCTGGACAGCTTGCCGCCGGCACTGCTCCAGCGACTCGGCAAGCTCGACGAGGTGATGCGCCTGAGCCTGGGGCCGACACGCCGGCTGGCGCGGGTCGATGTGCGGCGTGTGGTCGAAGCGCTCAAGAACACCGGCTACTTTCTGCAGATGCCGCCGGGCGGCTTGCTTGAGGCTCCGCTGAATCAGGGCGGTTGAAGGACTCAGTTCGGGCGCCGAATTCCTGCTTCGAGGTTGGCCTTCACCTCGGCCGCGCCGAGCGCATCGCTGCGGTCTTCCGGCTTTTCGCCCTTGTACATCAGTACATCGGCCTGTGCGCGGAAGTCTTCGCCACCGCCGCCGCCAATTCCGGTGCCGATGCCCAGGCCGAAACCCGTGGAACCGCCGAACGAGCCGAGGCCGAAGCTGACGCCGGTGCGCGAGCCGCTGCGTGTGCCGGGTTCCGCCGCGGCATCCTGCCCGGCGAGCACGAAGTAGTCGTAGCCATTGGCCAGCGTCAATTCGGCGGCCCGGTAGATCAGGTAGTTCTGAACGGTCTCACGCGAGGTCTTGGAACTGCCGACAAAGCTCACGCGGTAGCGATTCGATTCGAGCTTCTGCTCGCTGTAGCCATACCCCTTGTCGGCCGGCTGGTACGGCGTGGCAGTCGCGCAGGCGCTGAGCAGCGCGAGCAGGCCGCACAGGAACAGCTTGTGTGTCTTCATGTCCAATCTTCCTAGCTCAAAGCAGGGTTGCAGGTGAACCATACGAAAATTCGCTGAATCAGGATGCGCCGCCGTATCAGCGGCAGCCTGAATACCGATGGCTTGCGGTTGCGGCAGCGGTTTGTGTAATAAGGCCCAAGGCCTTATTTTCAAAAAACTTTCGCGCTCCTGGCATTCGTTCTGATACCTTGCCGGGTCACGGTCAAAATACAAGCAAGGCAGATCGCCCACGCAAGCTGGGCGACGGAGTCCATGGATCGGATACGAGCGCGCAAAGGCACAGGATTGGGCACGCAGTGCGGCCCCGCCACGGGAACGGGTATTCGATGGCGGCCGGTTTGAGTCGTCCGCAGCGTCGTGCGCGACGATCTCGATCAAGCGGAGACTTGGATCGGCGGTACCGCGCCAGTCTGGTGGAACAAAACGTATTGCGTATTCGCGCCGCAAGCCTGATGGGCTTCGTGGCAGTGGGCACGCACGTGCTGTTGCAGAAGTTCCTCGGGCTGGGCCTGATCGGCTCTCCGGCGAATCTGAGCGTCGTTCTGATGAGTCTGCCGGCGATGGTGGTCGCCTACGCGTTCGCCGGCCGGGCGCGCACGCCGGCTAAGCAGCAGTTGCTGCAATTGGCCTGTGCCGGTATCGGCTCGGCGGGAATTCTCATTGCGGTTCTGGTCGGGCTCGATCAGCGGTACCCGTTTCCGGGCGGCGCCTTGCTGCTGCTGACGATCTACCTGTACTCGGCCTCGGGTCTGCAGTCCCGTTATGCCTTGACGCTGGCCCTGACGATCGCGCTCGTCTATACCCTCGGCGCCGTCATGCTCGGCGGGCCCACGCGCGATACTCTGTTCGAGACCTACTACCTCCTGCTGGCCAATGCGATCGGGGCGGTCGGCAGCTTTCTGAATGAGCGTAACGGGCGCAGGGTCTTCCTGCACGAGGAGCAGCTCAGCGAGCGTGCCAGCCGGGATTCGCTGAGCGGACTGCTCAATCGCGCGGCGTTCCACGACTTTATCGAGCGCGCCTGGGGGATGGCGCAGCGCGAAGGCAAATGCCTGGGTCTGATGCTGCTCGATCTTGATCACTTCAAACAGGTGAACGACACCGCGGGCCACAAATTCGGGGACGATGTTGTGCAGACCTTTTCCCAGGCCCTGCGTGAGCTGACGCGGCGTGCGTTCGATTGCGCGGGGCGCTACGGTGGCGACGAGTTCGTCGCGGCCTGGTACGACATCGACGAGGCCCGTTTCCATGAAATCGGCGCCAGGCTGCGTGAAGCCCTGTGCAGTCTCGACGACGAGGCCTGGCGCGCCGGTCTTCCGCCACTGACCGTCAGCGGCGGTGCGGTGTACGCCTGGCCGGGGCAGGGCATCGATCTGAGCGATCTGTTCGCGGCCGTGGATGCACAGCTCTACGAGGCCAAGCGGGCGGGACGCAACCGCATCGCCTACCAGACTATCGGTTCCGCGGAGCAAGCGGGAGGCGAGATTCCGCGCGTTGCCGCCGACTTCTGAGATGGCTAGCTTGCCTCGTCGAGCAGTTGCCTGAGGTCGTCCTGCATGGCGGCGAGCGGGTCGTCCGAGCGGAACAGCAGACGTGCGGCACCGCTGCCGTCGAATACGTAGATGCCGCTGCTGTGAGACACCTCGTAGAAGCCGGTCTCGTCCGGATCGCCATAGCCGAAGGTGGTCCGGTAGCGCTGCGCCAGTTTGCGCAAGGCTGGCTCCGGGCCGCGCAGGCCGATGACCTGATCGCCGAAATAATCGACGTAGGCATGCAGCTTGGCGACGCTGTCACGCTGCGGGTCGACCGACACGAACAGCACGCGCAGCTGCTCGCGCCGTTCCTCCGGCAAGCCCTGGATCACCGCGCCGAGCCGGCCCAGCGTCACCGGACAGATGTCGGGGCAGGAGGTGTAGCCGAAGAACAGCAGCCGGATCTTGCCGGCCGTGTCCTGCGCACTGGCTGCATTGCCCTCGTCGTTGGTCAGGGAGAATTCCAATGGCGGCATCAGGCCGGCGATCGACTTGGCGTGAAAGCCCTCGTCGCGCGAGCAGGCCGATGCCAGACCGAGCAGCAGCATTGCGATGAACGCCAAGGACGCTTTCAGCTGTCTCATTGCACAATTTCCGTGTAGCGGGGGCGGGTAGCGGCATTGCGGCTGTGGCGCAGCAGGCCGGCGAGGACCACGAGCATGCCGAGCACGCTCATCATCGCCGCCGGTATCCAGGTGACCAGGCCACCGATCTGCTGGTCGACGATCGGGCTGAGCGGCCAGGCGCGGCCGCACACGGCGTAGACATCGAACAGTTCCTGGTCGGACAGGGCGATGCGTGAGCCGATCACGATCTGTGGTGGCGCGATCAGCACCAGCACCAGCAGTCGAACCCCGTAGCCGAAACGTGGCGCGGCGCCGTTGCGCCCACGCTCGAAAGCCCAGAACCAGAACAGCAGGCCGTCCAGCGCCATGCTCCAGTTCATCAGCCAGTACAGGTTCAGATTGAGCATCGCGTCGAAATGCAGCGATGGCGTCAGCCAGAAGGCGATCAGGCCCACGAACAGCAATGGCGCGACCAACGGATTCTGCAGTGCGAGATAAAGCCAGCGTCCAGCGCGTTTCAGTGGTGCCGGTAGTGGTTGCGCGCGCCAGGTTGGCGGCAGGCCGGCGGCCAGCACCGCCTGGGGCTGCGCCAGCGCCAGCAGGAACGGGCCGAGATGGTGCAGGCCCAGATGCTGCAGGCGATGCATGAAGAACATGTATTGCGAGTAGTAGTCAAAGCGGGTCTGTGCCACGGCGTACATCAGCACGGCGCCGAGCACGAAGCACAGCGCGCGGCCGAAGCCGGGCCGTGCGCCGGCGCGCAGGCCGCGCCAGTACAGCAGCATGGTTCCCCAGAACAGAATCTGGGCGGTCGGTGAGAAATGGGGTGGCAGCAGCCAGCTGATCGGCATCGAAATCGTGAGGGTCGGTATGCGGCCTTGGTTCAGACCGCGCGGTGGTGGAGCGGTTCGGTCGGGCTCAGGCGGAACGGTTGTGGCGCAGTCGGCTGTTCTCGCGGCTTTCCACCGAATCGCGAATCTGCGTGAGATTCTCGCGCAGCAGATCGGACACCAGTTCGTCGGTGCGCGGATCGTTGAGCGTTTCCATCACCACGCGATAGGCCGCCCGGACCACCGAACGCACGATCTCATCATAGAACGGAACCCTGCGCAGGCGTCCGGTCTGCGGATCCTCGCGCAGTTTTTCGAGGATCATCTCCTCGACTTCGCTTTCGTTCTCGTTGAGGGCGCGCGCGATGTTGCGGGTGTAGTGGCCGCGCTGCAGCACTGTGGCCACCTCTTCGAGCACACCGATCGTGATCGGACCCTTGATCGCATCGACGAAGCCCTTGCGGAAGCGCGTGATGATCCGGTACGTGAATTCGTCGCCAAAGGCACGATCGGCAGCCTTGCCGAAACGCGACAGCAGCACGATGATGCGAACCACCCGGAACAGCCGGAAACCGCGGAAGGCCGGACTCGATACGGGGATCATGCCGAGAATTTCGTACCAGTTGCGCAGCACGTAGCTGCGGTCCCAGCCCTGGGCGCGCCAGCGCCACACGAATTCCAGCGCGAACACCGCGCAGATCAGGTAGTCGGACAAAATGATCAGCCGCGTCGTCCGTTCCGAAACGTCCCAGAACGTCTCCCAGCTGAGCAGGCCGATCGATGCGATCGCCAACGCCAGCATCAGCCAGTCGATCAGGCCGATGCGCGGGCGAACCACCTCGGGTGGTGTTACCAGACTCGATGCTTCGGTGCTGTTCTGCAAGAGTTCCCCCGGTCTGCGTCGCGACCGGCTACGGTAGCCGCCCGCACGCCGACTGTCGACGCGGGCGCTTCACGAGCGATGACGGTTCCGGACTTCAGTAAAGCAGGAACACCGACAGAAATACGCCGATCATCACCAGCGAGATCGCCAGTTTGGCGAGCGTCCCGAGCAGCAGGCCGATCCAGGTGGCGACGCCGACGTTCATCGCCTGCGACAGCCCGCCGCGGGCGACCAGCTCGCCAGCGACCGCGCCCACGAACGGGCCGATCAGCAGGCCCAGCAAGCCGAAGAACATGCCGGCGATCGAGCCGATCAGTGCGCCGGTGACGGCCTGCTTGCTGGCGCCGACGCGCCGCGCGCCAAGCGCGCTGGCGATGAAGTCCAGGATCACGCTGAACGCGGTCAGCACGCCCAGAAAGACCAGGGTCTTGGTGCCGACGCGGGCATAGCCGTCGACCCATGCACCGATCCACATGCCGATGAAGATCATCGGCACACCCGGCAGCAATGGGTAGATCGTGCCGACCAGACCGCCGACGATCAGCAGGATCGCCAGGCCCCACCAGAGTATTGGTACGAGTTCCACAATCTTTGCGCCTTGCTCGCGGGCACGTAGTCTAGGCGATTGACTATTTCAGCATTGGAGACGCCATGCAGGCCGCCTATCTGACGCATCGCGCCTGTCTCGACCATGACACCGGGACGGTTCATCCGGAGCGCCCACAGCGCCTGCATGCGATCAACGACCGTCTCATGGCGAGCGGGCTCGAGGCGCTGATGTGGCAGGTGGAGGCACCGGCGGCGAGCCGCGAAGCCCTGCTGCGCGTGCACGATGCCGCACTCATCGACCGTGTCCTGGCGCCTGTCGCGCAGGGCCGGGACTGGCTGGATGCAGATACCGTGGTCAGTACCGGCAGTGCCGCCGCCGCCTTGCACGCGGCGGGCGCCTGTGTCCATGCGGTGGACCTGCTGTTGCAGAAGCGCGCCGAATTCGCGTTCTGCGCGGTACGTCCGCCGGGCCATCATGCGGAGCGCGCGCGCTCCATGGGATTCTGCCTGTTCAACAACATTGCGGTGGCGGCGGCGCACGCGCTGGCCAGCGGTCTGGAGCGCGTTGCAATCATCGATTTCGACGTGCACTACGGCAATGGGACCGCCGACATCTTTCGTGCCGACTCGCGCGTGATGATGTGCTCGACCTATCAGGAAGCCCTGTACCCGAACTGGACCGGCGACCCCGAGGCGCGCGGTCTGATCGACGCACCCTTGCGGTCCGGCGCCGGCAGCGAGGACTACCGGACGGCCGTGGAGACCGTGTGGGGGCCGGCACTGGAACGCTTCCAGCCGCAGATGCTGCTGGTCTCCGCCGGCTTCGACGCGCATGCCGGCGACCCACTCGCCGATGTCCGGCTCCGCGAAGACGACTATCGCTGGACTGCGGCCTGGTTGCGCGAACGCGCCGCCGAACATGCGCAGCGGCGGGTGCTCGCGTCGCTGGAGGGTGGCTATGACCTGCAATCACTGGCGCGCAGCACCGAGGCCTTCCTGCGGCCGTTT
>Ga0207882_1000209_pt1 | contig 19349 bp, 18 predicted proteins | sample MalvirmetaMSP103_FD_184228 | JGI IMG/M metagenome (GOLD analysis project Ga0207882, IMG submission 184228) | Marine viral communities from the Deep Pacific Ocean - MSP-103 (SPAdes) | ecosystem: Environmental > Aquatic > Marine > Oceanic | place: Pacific Ocean | collected 2011-05-15 | reverse complement strand
GCTGATAAAGTGGCGGCATCTTCGGAAAATCAAGCGCTTCCGGACAATTGACCCTCTTGTGGGGGCACGTTTCGAATCGCGACGTCGTGCAATCAATGACTTACGCGACTAACTGTCGAACTCGGGGGGTCTGGAGCTATGCTAAGTGGACAGGCGATGCACGCTGCCCTCTGCAAGCGGGTGAAAACTGGCCGGGCGCATCCACGCTCAGTTGGCAGACATTACCCGGCAACTTGCATTAGTCCGATGGGTCTTGGACGCCCAAGTGTCGCCTATATTTCTGGCTTATGAATAAGTATGAAGCTGAACATTATAAATATAAAACTGCTTTCCGGAGTTATTCTTCTTGTGTTGCCCGCTATGGCATCCACTCTCCAAGCAGCAGGCGGCGCAATAACTACACCTCCAGAGACCGTAGGTACACTTAACGAATTTAATGAAGTTTTGAAAAGAAACTTCGCCAAAGCCGATCAGATTTCCACGCCCCAATCAGTACCAAGCAAACAGACAAAAGCAGCCTACCTCTCTCTAAAGCTTTCGCTATCAGAAGAAAACCTCAAGAAAACAAGTTCAAGCGACCTTGAAGATCTTTACAAAGCAGCTTATGCCGCAGGATTTTACACAACAGAAGATATGTACTTACAGGAAATGCGGGAAATACTTGAAGAGATAGGCGACCGAGGCATCAGCAAGCCAATACATTTAATTGACTTTTATAAAAACCTTGTCCTCATTAGAAATTTCGAGGAGTCGGTTGAGTTGGTCCGCAAGTACCCAAAAATAAAATTCCCCCAGATTCCGGAAATTGAGGAAGAGCCCAGTCCCCCATATTTTCTGCCTATTCTAAAAATAGCGCCAAATTCCGATCGCCTTGTTTATTCAGGCATCGAATTTAAAGACCCCCAAATTCTAGTCGTCGCCAGTTCGGAGTGCGAGTACAGTATAAATTTCGCACGGAGTGTAGAATCCAATTCGCAATTAAAGGACGCCTTGAGCGATGCAATCTGGATTGCCCCGATTTATGAAGTTATCCGATATTCGAGTTGGCGCCAGTGGAATGCCAATTTCCCTCAGGAGAAGCTTGTTACGGCATATAATAACGAAGACTGGAACTTCCTTTCCGGCTGGGCCACCCCTGCGGTTTACATTTTGAAAGATGGCCTTGTCAAGGCACACTATACAGGGTGGCCCAAAGATCATGAAACTGAAGCCGCATTCGCAAGTCGGTTAAAGAAAAAACTTGAAGCCTTGGCGGAATGAAACGCATGTATAAAAAGAAGAAAAGGGATGATTTATTATTCGGAATGGAAAATAAATCTGCCCCATTTTTCTTGCATTGCAGCTTCAGCGCTCTAGAATGCTGAGTGTATAGGGCGTCGAAACGGGTTTTCTCGCATGAATCCATCTCATTTCTCCTGTGGCTGTACACACGCGGGCTTGGGTGTGGGGGAGAGTTTTCCGTTTCGGCGTCCTATCCTTCCAATGGCCCGCTTTCCCACGCCGCTTCCTGCCGCGAAGCGGCTTCGTTCAACCAACGGTTCAAGCCGCGTGTGCGCCTTGTGCCGCACGTAGCTTGGCCCATGCGAGAAGATAAGGGGTCGGAGTAAATAAAACACTGTCCGAGCAAGCGTCCTACATCACCGGATGTGACGCTGCCGGTGGACGGTGGGCTCAGGCTGAGCTAATCGGATCGAGCTTTCGAGTAGGGCAGGCTACTGTCACTGTTTCCCTCCGGCTGGCCATTCGGGCCGAAGCGGCGTTCGATGAATCGCACCTCCGCCTCGCCGACCACGACCACCGTGCTGGCGCGCGTGCCGTATTCGGCACCGTGTATGAACGGCGCCGACAACCAGCGCTCCTGAGCAGGGTCCAGGCCGGTGTGCGGCAGGGCATCATCCGGCGCCACCCGGGTATCCGCCAGCGCCGCGAACAGTGCGTCGATATCCGGCGCGTCGTGGGCGCCGGCCCCTTGCATGGCGGTGCGCAGACGCTCGGATTTCGGCCACGGCGTGTCCAGATCGGCGTTGGACAGCACATGAATGCCCGGCTCGACCTCCCGGGTTTCGCCGGCTTTGCCCTGGTTGGTGGCGAAGCGCAGGCGTGCACCGTCCCACAGCAACAGATTGAAGCCGCCGTATTCGTGTGCGTGCGGCATCAAGGCCTCGCTGAATTCGACTGCGCTGTCGTCACCGCGCGCAAAGTCCGCGACCAGGCGTCCCCGCGACAGGGCCTGCGGATTCGGCGGCAGCATGCGCCGCACATTAGTGACCGCGGCCATGCGCCCGCGCTGCGACACGGCGAGCCAGCCGCCGCCCTGCAGGCGATCACGACCGCCGTACACCTGTGGCATGTCCTGCCAGGACGCTGCCGGATCGGCCGGTCTCGCGTGGAACTCGTCACGGTTCGCCGCGATCAGCAGGGGATAACGCGGGTGCGTCTGCCAGGACAGGGCAATCAGGCACATCGGCAACGGGACTCCGTGCAGGGAACGAATGCCGAGGCTAACCCGATCGACCAGGGCCGCGCGCGGCATTCATCATTGTCGGCAACGACCGGGTCTACAATCCGCTGATGACCGGCTTTCAGCTCACACCCTACGAAACGCGACAGCTCGCCGCGATCCACGAGTGGCAGGCGCAGTCCCCGGGCTGGGGCGCACGCCTGATGGCCAAGCCCGGCAGCCGCATCGCTCAGGCGGTGCAGTCGATGGTGCCGGTGGACGCGCTGCGTGCGGCGCTCACGGGCGTGAATCGCGTGGCCGAACGTCTGTCCGACGAGCAGTCCATCCTCAAACGCGCGAAGGCCCGTTCGCTCGAAGAACTGCGCGCGATGCCGCTGAATACGCATGACCGCTCGATGCGCATCGAGCAGCGCTGGGCCATGGGCATGGCCGGTGCCGGCGGCGCGGTGTTCGGCGTGGCGGGCGCGGCCGGCATGGTGGCGGACATTCCAGCGCTGATCACGCTGGCTCTGCGGACGATCCACCGCGTTGGCCTGTGCTACGGCGACGATCCGCTGGACGGCAATCGCAGCCGCCTGGCCATCGCAATCTTCGCGCTGGCGTCCGCCAACAGCATGGACGAGAAGCTCACCGCGATTCGTGCCATCCGCGACCTGCAGAGCGGCCTGATCGATGCGGCGCTGCGCGACGGCGTGGAGCGCGTCGCCGAACGCGAACTGGCCAAGGAGGCGGCGGTGTTCTCGCTGCAGAACCTGGCGAAAAAACTCGGCGTGAACCTCGGTACGCGCAAGTCGGTGGGCATGGTCCCGGTGCTCGGCGCGATCGTCGGCAGTTCGGTCAATGCCTGGTACGTCTACGATGTGGCGCAGGTATCACGCTATGTGTTTCAGGAACGCTGGCTGCGCCGGCGCTATCCGGAGCTGGATCCGGACGATCCCGAATCCAGTGCGCTGAGCGCGCCGCCGCGCAGCAATGCCGAATAGGGACTTAGCGACTCAAACCGAAGGCGCAATGCGACAGCGCGCACCGGTCACGATACGCTGCTGGCCGCTGTCCTGATTGAGCAACACGCAGTCTGCGCCATCCTTGAGCAAGCGCAGCGTCTGCGGCCTTCCGTAGACCTGGCCGGCCAGCGCACTGCCATCGGTTTCGCGGGGCTCGTCAGGCTCCACTTCGGCGAAGTCGACTTCGGCGAAGGCGTCGTCGTCCAGCGTGACCGGTTGGCCGACCAGTTCCGTGGCAGCCGCCTCCAGCCCAAGCCAGACTTCGGCGTCCGAGGGCAACAGCAAGGCAGGAACCGGCCCGGGCTTCGGCGCCGGGCGATGCACCTGACAGGCCAGCAGCACGAGCGGCAGCGCGCTGACCGCAAGCAAGCAACGTCGTTTCATCAAGCTCCCCCGCTCCGAACGATGGGCGGCATTGGCGCCAAGCGGCGCACTCAATCCAGGTCGAGTTCCTTGATCTTGCGTGTCAGCGTGTTGCGGCCCCAGCCGAGACGTTTGGCCGCCTCGATACGCTGGCCACGGCACTCGGCCAGCGCCGTCTGGATCAACATGCGCTCGAAGTCCGGCAGCGCCTCGCCCAGCAGATTGCTGCGGCCCGCCCGCAACTGCGTTTCGGCCCAGGATCGGAGACTGTCCTGCCAGCTGCCGTTGTTGACCACCTCGTTGGCCACGCCGCCGCCGGCGGTGCTGGTATTTGCTGTGGTCGTCACCGTCGGTGCGGTGGAGATTCGCAGTTCCGGCGGCAGATCGAGCAGATGAACGTCCTGCCCCGGCGCCATCACGGTCAGCCAGCGACAGACGTTTTCGAGCTGACGGACGTTGCCCGGCCACTCGAAGCGCTGCAGGCTGGCGATCACTTCCGGACGCATGCGCTTGGGCTCGGCCTTGAGCTCCCGCGCCGCCGAGGCCAGGAAGTGACGGGCCAGTTGTGGCACGTCCTCGCGCCGTTCGCGCAGCGAGGGGATGCGGATGCGAATGACATTGAGCCGATGGAACAAGTCTTCGCGAAAACGACCCTGCCCGACCGCGATTTCCAGTTCCTGATTGGTGGCGGCGATCACGCGCACGTCGACTTTGATCGGCGAGTGTCCGCCGACGCGATAGAACTCACCGTCCGAGAGCACCCGTAGCAAACGCGTCTGCAGATCCAGCGGCATGTCGCCGATTTCATCGAGGAACAGGGTGCCGCCGTCGGCCTGTTCGAAGCGGCCGCGCCGCTGTGCCTGGGCGCCGGTAAAGGCGCCGCGCTCGTGGCCGAAAAACTCCGATTCCATCAGATCCTTGGGAATCGCCGCGGTATTGACGGCGATGAACGGCTGTTTGGAGCGCGGGCTGTGGGCGTGCAGGGCGCGCGCCACCAGTTCCTTGCCGGCACCGGTCTCGCCGGTGATCAATACGGTGATCTGTGACTGCGAGAGGCGGCCGATCGCGCGGAACACGTCCTGCATCGCCGGCGCTTCACCGATCAGCAGGGTATCCGTGCCGTTGAGGGCGTCCGGATCACCGGCTTCGCCGCGGACCCGCGAAGCGCGTCGCACCAGGGTGGCGACACCATCAACGTCGAACGGTTTGGGCAGGTATTCGAACGCACCGCCGCGATAAGCGGCAACCGCGGCATCGAGGTCGGAATGCGCCGTCATGATGATGACCGGCAGCTCCGGGGCACGGGCCTGCAGGCGTTCCAGCAGTTCCAGCCCGTTGACGCCGGGCATGCGGATGTCGGACACGAGGACGTCCGGCAGTTCATCCTGCAAGGCATCCAGCAGTTCGGCAGAGCCGGGGAAGCACTTGACGTTCATGCCGTCGCGCATCAGTGAGCGCTCCAGCACCCAACGTATGGATTCGTCGTCGTCGACGACCCAGACGGTTATCGGCTGGCTCATAGCGGTCGTTCTAGTGGGAGATAAATCGAGAAAACGGTGCACCCGGGCTGGCTCTGGCACTCGATGAGTCCTCCGTGCGTATGGATGAGATGCTGAGAAATCGGCAGCCCCAGCCCGCTGCCTTCAGCACGTGTCGTCACCATCGGGTAGAAGATCTTCTCAAGGAGCGACGGTGGAATTCCGGGCCCGTCATCCTCGATGTCGATCTGCACCACGAGTTTGTGCATGCGTCCGCCAATCGTGAAACGACGTCGTGCCCGCGTGCGCACCATGACCTGGCCGTGACCGTCCAGAGCCTGCAGCGCGTTGCGTGCGACATTCAGCACCGCCTGGATCAGCTGCTCACGATCGGCGATGACATCCGGAATGCTCGGGTCATAGTCGCGCTGCACACTGACCCCATCCGGGGCCTCCGCCTCGATCAGCTTGCGTACGTGCTCGATCACCTCGTGCACGTTGAGGAAATTGTGGGCCGGCAAACGATTCGGTCCCAGCAGGCGGTTGACCAGATTCTGCAGACGGTCGACCTCGCGAATGATCACGCGCGTGTATTCGCGATGCTGGGAATCCGGGAATTCGCGTTCGAGCAGCTGCGCTGCGCCACGAATTCCACCCAGCGGGTTCTTGATTTCGTGCGCGAGTCCGCGCACCAGTTCCCGGGTCGCCTCGTGTTGTGCCGCCTGCCACTCGTCCCGCGAAATCCGCAGATGCCGGTCCAGCGGGGCCAGTTCCAGCAACAGCCCCGGCTGCCGCGCGATCATCATCGGCGTGACCATGCAGTCCACAGTGATCGACGCTTCGCCGGTCCTGCGCAACTGTACTTCGCGTTCGATGAATCCGGAGCCTGTGGACAGCGCCTGCCTCAGCCTTGGCAACAGACCATCCAGATGCGGAACCGCGATTTTCAATTCCTCGCCCAACGCAAACTTCTGACTCATGCCAAACAGGCTTTCGCAGGCTGAATTGAGCGCTGCGATGCGCAGATCGGCGTCAACGCTGATTACACCCGTCGTCATGCCATCGAGGATGACCTCAGGTTTCATACGTGTACGGGGAACCAGCTTCATGTGAGGGCGGGTAGCAAATAGTGGGCCACGACGGTGCGTGCCGCACCGCCCTGACTTCGCGGTTGATGCACAATTCTGGTGCGTTGCGCCTCAGCGCGCAATCGGCGGTTTGACGAACACCTGGACCGGTTGGGCCCTGATCAGGGCCTTGCCCTGTTCGTCGACGATCGCGGCAGAAACGGTGTGGGTGCCGCGCTCGACGCCTGAAAACACGGTGGATGTCGACAGCGCCGGTGGCGCCTGTGCCTCGCCGTCGAGAAAGAACTGGACCCGGTGGCCGGCCACCAGACTCGGGTCCGAGGTGACGGCCACCGGAACGATGCGCTCGGCACCGCGTATGGTCTCCTCGGGAGAGGGCGTGACAATTCTCAGCTCTCGATATTTCTCGACCTTTTCGGAACTGTTCGATCCGTCATTTTCATCGAGCTGGCGTTCTACCGCTTCCAGTTCGGCCGGGGTATAGGTTCGCAGCGGTGGCAAGTCGGCGGGTTGCGCGTTCTGGCTGGGCGGCTTGTCGGTGTAGTGCACGACGCCGTCCTCGTCCACATAGCGGTAGATCGGCTCGCCTTGAGCGACCGCCTGAGCCGTCAGCAACAGGCCGAGCAGTGCAGGCAGGAAAAAGCGCGTCATCGAAAATCCGGATGATTGCGGAGCGCCCAATCTACTGTTTCGCGGCTCCGTCCGGAAGCCTCGCGCCGTCCGATGATGCTCCGAGCCGATCCTCCGTAAAAAGAAACGCCCCGCAAGCGGGGCGTTTCTCCAATGCCGGACGGTGCCGGATATTCGAGGAAAGCCTGAGCCTTACAACGAATAGTACATATCGAACTCGATCGGATGCGTGGTCATGCGGAAGCGCGTGACCTCGTCCATCTTCAGTTCGATGTAGGCGTCGATCAGGTCGTCGGTGAACACGCCGCCAGCCTTGAGGTAGTCGCGGTCCTTGTCCAGGGCTTCCAGCGCCATGTCGAGGCTGTGCGCGACCTTCGGGATCAGCTTGTCCTCTTCCGGCGGCAGGTGGTAGAGGTCCTTGGAGGCCGCCTCGCCCGGATGAATCTTGTTCTGGATGCCGTCCAGGCCCGCCATCAGCATCGCCGCGAAGGCGAAGTACGGATTGGCGGTGGAGTCCGGGAAGCGCACCTCGATGCGGCGACCCTTGGGGCTGGAGACCCACGGAATGCGGATCGAGGCGGAGCGGTTGCGCGCCGAGTAGGCCAGCATGACGGGGGCTTCGAAGCCCGGCACCAAGCGCTTGTAGCTGTTGGTGGAGGCGTTGGCGAAGGCGTTGATCGACTGCGCGTGCTTGAGGATGCCACCGATGTAGTAGAGCGCGGTTTCGGACAGGCCGCCGTACTCGTCGCCCGCGAAGATGTTGGTGCCGTCCTTGGACAGGGACTGATGCACGTGCATGCCGGAACCGTTGTCACCGACGATCGGCTTGGGCATGAAGGTCGCGGTCTTGCCGAACTGCGCGGCCACGTTCTGCACCACGTACTTGAGCTTGAGGACCTCGTCGGCCTTCTTGGTCATGGTGTTGAACAGCACACCGAGTTCGCACTGGCCGGCGGTGGCGACTTCGTGATGGTGTACCTCGGTCTCGATGCCGATGGACTCCAGGGTTTCGCACATCGCGGAGCGCATGTCCTGCAGCGAATCGACCGGCGGCACCGGGAAGTAGCCGCCCTTGACGCCCGGGCGATGACCCATGTTGCCTTCCTCGTAGGCCTTGCCGGTGTTCCAGGCGGCCTCTTCGGAATCGATGTGCACGTAGGAGCCCCACATGCCGTCGTCCCAACGCACCGTGTCGAAGACGAAGAACTCGTTTTCGGGGCCGAAAAAGGCGGTGTCGGCAATGCCGGTGGATTTGAGGTAGGCCTCTGCGCGCTTGGCCAGCGAACGCGGGTCGCGCTCGTAGCCCTGCATCGACGACGGCTCGATGATGTCGCAGCTCATGACCAGGGTCGGTTCTTCGAAGAACGGGTCCATGAAGGCCGATTCCGGGTCCGGCATCAGGATCATGTCCGACTCGTTGATGCCCTTCCAGCCGGCGATCGACGAACCGTCGAACATCTTGCCGTCGGTAAACAGGTCCGCGTTCACCGTGTGAGACGGAACGCTTACGTGCTGCTCCTTACCCCGGGTATCCGTGAAGCGGAAGTCAACGAACTTCACGCCCTTGTCTTTGATCAGTTTCAACACGTCATTAGCTGCCGACATTAGGCTCTCCGTCATGCGCTTTGTTTAAGAGGGGAACGTTGTTATACCGCCGGCTTTGCCCCACGCCCCGGCGGTGGGCAGGAAAAAGCAGCTTTTGTGCCAGCGGTATGCGCGCTCAGGATGCGTCAGGAGCCGTTGCGGCGCCAGCGCGCGCGCCAAACTTGGGCGCGCGCCTCATTTTGGTGCGGCGGCGCTGCGAAGGCTGACATCCCGCAGGCTCCTTTATACTCGCGGCGTTTTGCAATACCGCCTGAAAACGTCGACTCGAAATGAGCTTTCAAGAACTGATACTCCGGCTGCAGCACTTCTGGGCCCAACAGGGCTGCGTGATCGTGCAGCCCATGGACATGGAGGTTGGCGCTGGCACGTTTCACTGGTCGACCTTTCTGCGTTCGATCGGCCCGGAACCGTGGAACACCGCCTATGTGCAACCGAGCCGCCGCCCCACCGACGGCCGCTACGGCGACAATCCGAACCGGCTACAGCATTACTATCAGTTTCAGGTGCTGATGAAGCCGAGCCCGCCGAACATTCAGGATCTCTATCTGGATTCGCTGCGCGAACTCGGCTTCGATGCGCTGACGCATGACATCCGATTCGTCGAGGACAATTGGGAATCGCCGACGCTCGGTGCCTGGGGCCTGGGCTGGGAAGTCTGGCTCAACGGCATGGAAGTGACGCAATTCACCTACTTTCAGCAGGTGGGCGGCATCGAGTGCAAGCCGGTCTCGGGCGAGATCACCTATGGCCTGGAACGCCTGGCGATGTACATCCAGGGTGTGGAAAGCGTCTACGACCTGGTGTGGTCCGACGCCGGCGGCCATATCGTCACCTACGGCGACGTGTATCACCAGAACGAAGTCGAACAATCGGCCTACAACTTCGAACACGCCGACACCAGGGTGCTGCTCGAACGCTTCAATGGAGCCGAAGCCGAATGTCTGCGGCTGCTCGCACTGGAGACCGCGTTGCCGTTGCCCGCCTACGAACGCGCCATCCAGGCCAGCCATTCGTTCAACCTGCTCGACGCGCGCGGCGCGATTTCGGTGACCGAACGGCAGGCGTACATCCTGCGCGTGCGCACGCTGACGCGCGCCTGCGCCGAGGCCTACTACGCCGCTCGCGAAAAGCTGGGCTTTCCGATGGTCGATCAGGTTCGCGCCGTCGCCTGAGCCAAGCACCTGCGTCCGGTACCGCGTCCGATGCCCGTAGCGGCGTTTCGCCGCGCGCTCATCGGTGTTAAAAGACAGTCCCTTCAGAGCAGGGCATCGACACACAGGCGGCCGATGTCCGAGCGAGCGCAACCAATGTCGAACCGACAGCCCCCCAAGACCCCACGATCCAAACAGCCGGCGAGCTTCTACGCCGAAATGGAACAGTTGCTGCGCCGCCAGATCGAAGCCCAGCCGGACAATCAGGATCTGCGCGTACGTTTGCTCGAGCTGTACTGGGAAGCCGAACGGGAAACGGATTTCCTGCGCGAAGCGCAGGTGTTTCGCAACGCCCTGCGCGGCAACCTCGACTCGCCGGACTGGCGCCTGATCGCCAGCATCGGTCGGGCCCTGGCCCCGGATTCGCCGCTGTTCAATGACGCCGCCGCGGACACGACGTCCAGTCCGCCTCGCGAGTATCGCCGCCTCGGCGAACGCGAAGAGGATCGCCGGCACTTCGACGCCCTGGCGCGCGACTACCAGAGTCTGCGCGGCGATCCCGCGTTTCTCGCTGCGCTCGACCGGGAACTGATCGAACTCGCCGGGCGGCCGACCTCCCTGTTCCTGGCCGAGCGGCTCAGCGCCCACGTCGGGGGTGCGCGCATCTATTGCAAGCGCGAGGATTTCGCGGTGGCCGGCAGCCATCTGCTGATGGCCATCGTCGGCCAGGCGCTGGCCGCCAAGCGCATGGGGCGCAAGACTCTGGTCACCGGTACGGTCTACGGGCAGAAGGGCGTGATGACCGCGGCGATTGCGGCGCGCCTGGGCATGAAAGCCGTGATCTACATGGACGGCACCGATATCCATGCCCAGGCCGGCAACGTGTTCCGGATGTGGCTCAGCGGCGCCATGGTCGAATCGATCGACGCCAAACGCTTGTATTCCGGAGATGTGCGCGAAGCAGCGGTGCGCCACTGGTCGCGCGAACCCGACGAGAGTTTCCTCGTGCTGGGTCTGGACGCCGCGCCCGAACCCTACCCCAGTATTTGCCAGGATGCGGTTGCCAGCATCGGCCGCGAGTGCCGCCGACAGGTGTCCACGCTGAGCAAACGGGCGCCCGACGTGCTGGTCGCACGCGGCCGCAATTCGTCCGATGCAATCGGTCTGTTCCCGCCATTTCTCGATAGCCAGGCGCGGCTGGTGTGCGTCGATTCGAACTCGAGCCTGGTCGCCTCATCGGCCGCAAACCCCGAAGCCGACGTGTGGAACGAGCCGTCGGCGCCGCTGACCGAGCAGCAGCAGCGCATCGCCGAGGCGATCCTCGAAGGCCTCGAATATCCGAGCGTGGCGCGCGAGCACCGCTGGCTGCGGCAAACAAAGCGCGTCGAATATGTGGGGATCGGAATGGACCAAGCCAAGCAGGCGATTCTCGATTTCAGCCGGCTCGAAGGCATCGTTCCGGCGATCCAGGGCGCGCATTCGATCGCCTGGGCTTGCCAGGCCGCGCGCACGCTCAAGCCCGAACAGGTTGTCGTGGTGTTCCTGAGTGAGCGCTCCGACAAGGATATCTGGGACATCGGCAAGGCTTTGGGCATCCCGCTATAAGCGGCCGGAAAATCAGAAAGGCCGCCGGTTTCCCGGCGGCCCCATCGGCCTGAATCCTATTCCGGCTACTTCGCCGTCACCTGCTCGCGAACCTCGTTGGATTCCGGTGCGCCCGCGGACTTCGGTGCACCGCCTTGCCCGGCCTGCGCCAGCTTGTCTTCGACGCGCTGGCGGTAGTCCGGATCGGCCTTTCCGAAGTGCACCAGCTGACGCTGGATGATCTCATCGGACACACCGCCCATGGCGCCAGCGATGTTGGACGCGAGCTGATCCTTCTGCGACTCGTCCATCAGCTGGAACAGGTTGCCGGGCTGGGTGTAGTAGTCGTCTCCGTCCACGGCCCAGTGATCGTAGCGGCCCGCATCGCCGGAGATCTTCATCGGCGGCTCGCGGTAGGCCGGCTCCTGCTTGGGTGCCGTCTGCGAACTGTTGGGCTCGTAGTTGGGCATGCCGCCGGCGTTGCCGTCGAAGCGCATGGAGCCGTCGCGCTGGTAGTTGGCGTACGGGCACTGCGGCTTGTTCACCGGCAGGCTCTGATAGTTGGTGCCCACGCGATACAGATGCGCGTCGTGGTAGGCGAAGATGCGGCCCTGCAGCATCTTGTCCGGCGAAAAACCGATGCCCGGCACCACGTTGGCCGGCGAGAACGCCGCCTGTTCGACCTCGGCGAAGTAGTTGTCCGGGTTGCGGTTGAGCTCCAGGGTGCCGATCTCGATCAGCGGGTAGTCGCCGTGCGGCCACACCTTGGTCAGGTCGAACGGATTCCAGCCGGTGTTCTGCGCGAAGGTTTCGGCCTCGGCTTCCGGCATCACCTGCATACAGAAGCGCCATTTCGGAAAGTCGCCGCCCTCGATGGCCTCGTACAGATCGCGCTGCGAGTATTCGGGGTCTTCACCGGCGATTCGTGTGGCCTCGTCCGAACCCAGGGTCTTGTTGCCCTGCAGGGTCTTGGCGTGGAACTTGACCCAGAAGCGTTCGCCCTGCGCGTTGATCAGGCTGAAGGTGTGGCTGCCGTAGCCGTTCATGTGGCGGTGACCGTCGGGAATGCCGCGGTCGGACATCAGGATCGTCACCTGGTGCAGCGATTCCGGCGACAGGCTCCAGAAATCCCACTTCATGGTGTTGGAGCGCATGTTGGTGCGCGGGTCGCGCTTCTGCGTGTGGATGAAGTCCGGAAACTTGCTCGGGTCCTTGATGAAGAACACCGGCGTGTTGTTGCCGACCAGGTCCCAGTTGCCTTCCTCGGTGTAGAACTTCATCGCGAAGCCGCGCGGGTCGCGGTCGGTATCGGCATAGCCACGCTCTCCGCCGACGGTGGAGAAGCGGAAGAAGATCGGCGTCTGCTTGCCGACTTCGCCGAACAGCTTGGCGCGGGTGTAGCGGCTGATGTCCTGCGTCACCGTGAAGGTGCCGTGCGCGCCGGAACCCTTGGCGTGCACCACGCGTTCGGGCACACGTTCGCGGTTGAAGTGCTGAAGCTTTTCGATCAGGTGGTAGTCCTGCAACAGGACCGGGCCACGCGGGCCGGCGGTGGTGGAATTCTGGTTGTCCGGTACGGGAACGCCTGACGCGGTGGTCAATGTCGTCTTGGCCATTGGAGAATCTCCTCAGTGTCGTGCCGTTGGTGGGGAAGCACAGCGCCAGTCTGGACCCGCAAAGATTATTCATCAAATTGATTGTTCTCAGGTGAATGATAGAAATTCTCAATAAGTCGGGATTGCGGGGGCGCCTGCTCAAGGCTCGCCGGCTTGGCGCGGCACCGCGCTTCCGGGACAATCGCGAGCCTCGTTTTCCATGCTGCCCCTGATCCCATGACGCAAGCGCCTGCGCTGCTGCTCGAAATCGGTTGCGAAGACCTCCCGGCCCGCTATGTGGCGCCGCTCGCCGCGGCACTGGCCAAAGGCCTGGGCGACGGTCTGGACCGCCGCTCGGTCGCACATGGCCCAGCGCAGACCTATGCCACACCGCGCCGGATTGCCGTGATCGTCGAGGCGGTGGCGCAACAGCAGCCGGACCAGACGATCGAGCGCAAGGGCCCGGCGCTGGCCGCCGCGTTCAAGGACGGAGCACCGACCAGGGCCGCCGAGGGCTTTGCTCGCTCCTGCGCCGCCGACGTGGCTGCACTGGCGCAGGAAGACGGCTATCTGGTGTTCCGCAAGGCCGAGCCCGGCAAAGCGACGGCGGAGCTGCTGCCGGCGATCTTCGAGGAATGCCTCAAGCTGATGGACGCGCTGGTGCCCAAGCGCATGCGCTGGGGCGGTGGCGACGAAACCTTCGTGCGGCCGGTGAAATGGCTGCTGTGCCTGCATGGCGGGGCCGTGCTTCCGCTGAGCCGATTCGGCCTGCAATCGGGGCGGACCACTTACGGACACCGCTTTCATGCGCCCGAGCCGATCGAACTGGGCACGCCGGCCGACTATGTGGCCGTTCTGGAAGCGGCCTACGTCCAACCGGACCTGTCGCGCCGGATTCAGGATATTCGCAGCCAGGTCGAAGTCCTGGCCAGCGCAGCCGGTGGCCATGCCCGCATCACCGAGGATCTGCTGGCGGAGGTCGCCGCGCTGGTGGAATATCCCGTGGCGATCGCCGGATGCATCGAGGACCGTTTCCTAAGGCTGCCGCCCGAAGTGATCGTCTCCACGGTCGAGACCAATCAACGCTATTTCACGGTCTTTTCCGATCAGGCCTCGGTCGAGGGCCAGATGGCGTCTGCGGCCGGCTACCTCAAGCCGGTGTTCATCACCGTGGCAAATCTGATGTCCCGAGACGTCGACCAGGTCATCGCCGGCAACGAACGCGTGGTACGACCGCGCCTGTCCGATGCGATGTTCTTCTGGGAACAGGATCGCCAGCAGCCGTTGGACCGCTACGCGGCACGGCTGGGCAGCGTGACGTTCCAGAAGGACCTTGGTTCGGTGGGCGACAAGACGTCGCGCGTTCGATCGCTTTGCGCGCTGATCGCCACAGAATGCGACGCGGATGTCACCATCAGCGAGCGCGCCGCGACCCTCGCGAAGTGCGATCTGGTGACGCGCATGGTCTTCGAATTCCCCGAATTGCAGGGGCTGATGGGTGCCTACTACGCGAGCGCCGGCGGCGAGTCAGCGGCGGTGGCGGCGGCGATTCGTGATCAATATCTGCCGGCTCAGCAGGGCACCTCGATTCCCGCCACGCGCGAAGGCTGCGTGCTGGCGCTGGCAGACCGGCTCGACACCCTGGCCGGGATCTTCGCCATCGGCCAGAAACCCACGGCGAGCAAGGATCCCTACGCGCTGCGTCGTGCGGCGCTGGGCGCGCTGCGCATCTGCGTGGAGGGCGGACTTGAAGTGGATCTGCGCGGCCTGCTTGATCGGGCGCTGCAACTGCAGCCGGCTGGCCAGCGCGATGACGAGACACTGGACGCGCTGTGGACCTTCGTGGTCGAGCGACTTCGCGGCTATTGCACGGATCGCGGCGCCACAATCGAGCAGTTCGATGCAGTTCGCGTCACCGGCGCCTCGGTGCCACTGGACTTCGAGCGCCGCTTGAGCAGCCTGCGTGCCTTTGCCGGCAGCGAGGCCGCACAAAGTCTGGCGGCCGCCGACAAACGGGCGCGCAATATCCTGCGGCAAGCCGGACACGGTGAATCCGCCTCCATTGAGGCCAGCCTGTTCGAAAGCGACACCGAACACGCCTTGCTGGCGGAACTCGAACGTGTCGAGGCGGTGCTGGTCCCCCTGCGAGCCGCCAACGACTACCCGGCCATGCTGAATGCGCTGTCGGCCCTGCGCGCTCCGGTCGACCGCTTCTTCGAAGCCGTGATGGTGATGGCCGATGACGAGGCCGTGAAACGCAACCGGCTGGCGCTGCTGGCGACGCTCGACGCGCTGTGCCGTGAAGTCGCGGATCTGAGTCTGCTGCCGGGCTGATGCGCCACATCGTGGCCCTCGCGAGCCTGCTTGTGCTGCTGAGCGGTCCGCTGGCGGCGCAATCACCAATCCCGCCTCTCGGCGACGGCTGGACGCAAACCGCGAAAGACCCGATGCAACTGCAATGGCAGGGCGACTCAGCGGCCGACCGGATGTCGGTCACGCTGTATCCGCCGACACCGAGCGACGCGGTGGCACTGGAATGGCTGGACGCCCGAATCGCGCAGATGGCGATCGAGCAAGCACTCGACTATCAGGACTGCCACGGCGGTGACAACGAGGTCGCGGAAGTGGCCCTGCGCTTCTGCACAATCGCGCGACAAGGCGGCGGCGAGCTGCTCGCCGGCTTTGTCGCGACCACCACTGACTCCGGCGACATCGCCTTGATCACGATTGTGGCCGCGCAGACTCAGGCCACACGCGAACGTCTGCTGGCCGACCTCAGGGCCCTCAGCACACTCGCCCGGAACTCCGATACACCGGCATCCACGGCTGGCGGTGCTGCGGCAGAATAGGGCGCTCTACCGCCACGGAGGCTGCGTGTGAAGCTGGTCATTCTCGACCGCGATGGGGTCATCAACGAAGACTCGCCGAACTACATCAAGTCGGTGGCCGAATGGCAGCCGATTCCCGGCAGCCTTGAAGCCATCGCGCGCCTGACGCAGGCCGGCATTCGCGTGTTCATCGCCACCAATCAGTCGGCGGTGGGTCGCGGTCTGATCGACTTCGACGGTCTGTTCGCGATCAATGACCGCATGCGGCGCGCCGTGGCCGAAGTCGGCGGCCGCATCGACGGCATCGCCTATGCGCCCGATCTGCCGGGCGAAGGCAGCCCGATGCGCAAGCCCGAACCCGGCATGCTGCTGGACATCCTGCGCCGCGCCCAGGCCGCGCCAGAAGACGTACCGATGGTCGGCGATTCCCTGCGCGATCTTGAGGCCGCCAGAAACGCCGGTGTGCAAGCGAACCTGGTGCGCACCGGCAACGGCCGTGACACTGAAGCCGGGCTCGATACCGCGTTCGGTCCGGTCGCCATACACGATGATCTCGCGGCATTCGTCGATGCCTGGCTCGCCCGGCAAGTCTGACTCCCCGCATCGGCTGTTCGTCTACGGCAGCCTCTGCGGCAGCGGACCGCATGCGCGACCGCATCGCCTGCTGCGTCCGGCGCGATGGCTCGGACCCGCCACCGCCAGTGGCGAGCGTGTTCCCGCCGGGCGCTATCCGGGCGCCCGCCCGCACCCCTGTAAGCGTCTCCACGGACAGCTGTATCAGCTGCTCGCCCCGCGCCGCAGCCTGTACCGGCTCGATCGGTACGAGGACTGCCGCCCCGGCAATCCTCGCTACGGCCGCTACTCCAGGCAGCGCGTGCCGGTGGAAGTCGGCCAGCAAACGGTCTGGGCCTGGGTCTACTGGTTTCGGGGCCCGCGCTCACGCTGAACGCCCGCCGCCTGTGGCAGGCATCTCAGCGCTCTTGCACAATCGCCGCCTCGCGCGCGGCCGCCCTCATTCAAGGCGAGCGCCAGGCATCCGGGGATAGCGCATGACCGAACGACCAGACACCGCCGGCGCGGTCAATTCGCCGGGGCGGGTGCTCTTCGCCAGCCTGATCGGCACCACCATCGAGTTCTTCGATTTCTACATCTACGCAACGGCGGCGGTGCTGGTGTTTCCGGCGCTGTTCTTTCCGGCCAGCGATCCCGCCTCGTCGATGCTTTCGTCGTTGGCCACCTTCGCCATCGCCTTCTTCGCGCGCCCCGTCGGTTCCGCGCTGTTCGGTCATTTCGGCGACCGGATCGGCCGCAAGGCCACGCTGGTCGCCGCCTTGATGACCATGGGTCTGTCCACCATCGCGATCGGGCTGCTGCCGACCTACGCCACGATCGGCACCGCCGCACCGATCCTGCTGGCGCTGTGTCGCTTCGGTCAGGGCCTGGGTCTCGGCGGCGAATGGGGCGGTGCGGTGCTGCTGGCCACCGAGAACGCCCCGCCCGGCAAGCGGGCCTGGTACGGCATGTTTCCGCAGCTCGGCGCGCCCTTGGGTTTCATCTGCTCGGGCGGCTCGTTTCTGCTGCTGTCCGAATGTCTCAGCGATGCGCAGTTCTTCGCCTGGGGCTGGCGCGTTCCGTTCCTCGCCAGTTCCGTGCTGGTGTTCATGGGGCTTTACGTTCGCCTCAAAATCACCGAAACGCCGGTGTTCCAGAAGGTTCTGGACGCCCACGAACGCCGTAGCGTGCCGATCCTGAGTGTGTTGCGCGACCACCCGAAGGCACTGCTGCTCGGCACCCTCATCGCGGTGGCCACCTTCGTGCTGTTCTATCTGATGACGGTGTTCGCGCTGTCCTGGGGTACCGGCGCGCTCGGCGTGCCGCGCCAGCGGTTCCTGATGATCCAGCTGTTCGCGATCCTGTTCTTTGCCGCGACGATCCCGTGGTCGGCCAGGCTGGCGGACCGTTACGGCCGCCGCCGTACCTTGCTGGCCGTGTCGGCCGCCATCGCCGCCTTCGGGCTGGTGATGGCGCCGATGTTCAACAGCGGCCAGATCGGCATGACGATCACCCTGGTCATCGGTCTGGCCCTGATGGGCATGACCTACGGACCGCTTGGGACGATCCTGTCGGAGCTGTACCCCACCGCCGTGCGCTACACCGGTTCATCGCTGAGCTTCAATCTGGCCGGTATCGTCGGCGCCTCGCTGGCACCGTATATCGCCACCTGGCTGGCCACGAACTACGGTCTGCAGTTCGTCGGTTACTACCTGGCCGGCGCCGCCCTGCTGAGTTTCATCGCTATGGGGGTCAGCCGCGAAACGGCGGATGATGCGTTTTGATCGTTGTTCTGGCGAGCGCATGCACCGTCGGTGATCCTTCGATCGAAAGCGGGACATATGCTGAAATGCATGAACTTCACCTGGGACGAGAAGAAGGCCAAGAGCAATCTTAGAAACCATGGCGTTCGCTTTCTGGAGGCCGGCACCGTCTTTCTCGATCCATTGTCAATGACGGGCGCCGATCCGGGCCACTCGCAAGGCGAAGAGCGCTGGCTTAGGTTTGGAATATCGACACAACGCAGTTTTCTCGTCGTGTCGCATGGACGCAGGCGACGATATCCGCATTATCAGTGCCCGCCCTGGTACCAGACGGGAAAGGAAGCTCCATGAAGAAAGCGAGTTCCCCGAAAGACACGCTCCGAAGTGAGTACAAGCGTTCAGATTTTCCCGGTGGCTTTCAACGCGGGAAATATGCCGCTCGCGCTGCGACTGCGTCCAATATCGTCGTTCTGGAGTCCGAGATCGCCTCCGCGTTTCCAACCAGCGCTGCGGTCAATCAAGCGCTCCGCACCATTTTGGAGGCAGCGAAGCAGGTTACGGTTCACCCCGAATCAGATGCTCCAACGGAGCATCCACCTGCCGCTTCTCGGCGCACCGGCAACCGTTGAACTTGGGACGACCGAACTCCGTGTCGTAACGCATAACGCCCAAGTTCACCCGCGGCCCAGTTGCCGCGAAGCGGCGGCTGGGACGTCGGCGTGCAACTTATTGTTAGAAGGTTACTCATCTAGAAAAGAGCCAGGAAGCAGATGCCCCGAGTAGGAAGAAAATGAAATTAACCCCTACTCCTTTCCAAAAGGACTTCTTGGATTCCTTCCTCAATTCGCCGCCGAGCACCTGAGCGATGGCCTGTACCTGCTCCCCATTCATGGATATCAGCTTGCGATGCTTTTCGGCGTCTTCCTGCAGCTCTTCGACAAGTTGTTTGCGAGTTTCAATCTCTGACTCTATTTCAGCCACAAGCCTACTGGAGTCTTTGAGCGCCCCAGTCAGTTTCGAAATGCGCTCCTCAATCGTTTCTTTGCGACCCTTGTTCTTCTTCGCATCTAAATATCCCTGCGCAAAGCCAACAAGAGCTGAGGCGGTGGCTCCGCCCACGATCATTGCTACAAGTTCAAAAGAAGGCTCTTGTGCAGAAGCATGAGGTAACTATCGGGCCCTGGGGAAGAGCGCGAGCGGAGGTTCGGAGGTAGCGGACTGCCGGATCTTGAGCTTGAAGTAGTCCT
>Ga0207882_1000205_pt1 | contig 19539 bp, 20 predicted proteins | sample MalvirmetaMSP103_FD_184228 | JGI IMG/M metagenome (GOLD analysis project Ga0207882, IMG submission 184228) | Marine viral communities from the Deep Pacific Ocean - MSP-103 (SPAdes) | ecosystem: Environmental > Aquatic > Marine > Oceanic | place: Pacific Ocean | collected 2011-05-15 | reverse complement strand
ACAATACCAGCGCACCGCCCACAGGATCACATCACCCTGGAAATGGCGCCACTTGAAATCCGTCATCGTTCCGTCCGTCCAATCTCCGCCAAGCATGCTCAAGCTTCACGATTTTTGCAACAGAGCCATCCGGCGTTCATCCAGCGCGGTTTTGACCGGTTCGGATAGTTCCGCGAGGGCAAGCCGGCGATCGAACATGGTGCGTGACCATCCCAGACGCTTTGCGGCTTCCGCGCGGTCACCATGACATGCGGCAAGGACGCGCACGGCGGCATCGGCCTGTTCGGTCTCCGATGCGTTGTCGCGATCGTGGTTCTCTGCGATTGCCGCTTCGAGGGCTTCCTGATCGGTCATGTCGCGAATGACGACCGGGATTTCGCCTTCCGGGCCGTAAACCTCGAGTGAGGCCCGATAACGCCGCTCGCCGGCAACGATAGCGAAGAACCCTTCCTTTGGTCGGAGCAGGATGGGCTGCAAGACGCCGCGCCGACGGATCGACGCCACGAGTTCCTCATGCTTGGCTCGGTCGAAATAGCGGCGCGGATTATCTCCTTTGACGATTTTGGAAAGCGGCAGGGTGATTTCGGGACTGGGTTCTAGTGCGTCCAAGACACGTCTCCTTGCGGAATGTCGCGGACCCGTCCTTCACGGCCGTGCGCCTTCATTCCGGCGAGTCCATTCCGCTCCCCTCCCCCTTGCCTTTCGTGGCCCATCGGGCCTCAGGCCAGGTTGGTCGTTTTCGTGTGTTTGGAAAAAATGATGGCGAGCCAGGCCGCGGCTTCAGCCGCTGGTGATCAAATCCAGCAGACGTGCGTGCAGTAAGCCGTTGCGAAGTTCAGCGTCATTGATATCGATGACTGGGCCGATCTTTTCCATGCGCGGATGCGTGATCGCCTTGGCGTCGCGGTAGGCGTCTGTGTCGAAGCCCATCGCCTCGACTATGGCGATACGGTTCTCGCCGGTTTCACGAGAGTATGTTTCGATGATGAAGTCGGGCCGGCAGTTCCCAACGGGTGTCTGGATATCGAACAAGGGCTTGGTGATCGCGCTGTCGTAATAATGTTCGTCGAGCCGGTGCTGGATCCGCAGGAGATCGCGCAAGACGGTGCGTTCGAAATCGGAATCGACCGGTATGAAGCGCTGGCCGGAATAGATGGGCTGGGCGTAAGCGCGCAGCGGCGCGTAGCCTTTCACCTGCGGCAGCTCGCCGATGACGATCAGTGCCAGATAGGGGCCGGCGACGGGTGTGCCATGGATCGATGGGTGCTGGATGCGGGTCGCGATCTCGATCGGATCGCAGCCGGCGGCATGGATGATATTGCCCTCGATGCTGTTGGCAAACAGCAGGAGGAAACCTTGCGGCGCGTGTCCGCGTGGCCAACGGGGAGCAAGCGCGCGAATACCGGCATAGACGCGCCGGTGCCGGAAGGCCGAACCGTGCGTCCATAGCACCCTCGCCAACTCGACGCCTGGGGCAACTTCGATATGAGCGGCGACCTGCTGGATTGCGGCAAATTCGCTGGCGATGCCCCGTTCGTCACTGGGCGACAGCATGGCCTGGTTGCGACCTGCAAGATCGAGTAGTCGCCACATCAACCGGGCAAGCCGCGGGATATGTGGTTGGCGAATACGTCCGCTCGCGCTGTCGTCGGGTGCGCGCGCGAGACGAACCGGAGCCCTCTTCAGCACCGAGAAATAGCCATCGAGACGGTCGACTGGCCGAACCGGATCGGCAGCCGCCATGTGTCCGGGAGCGGCCTGGGCATGGAAGAATGGACAATCGAGGCGATGTTCGGGTCTTCCCGGACCCGTCAGACGTCTGAGGTAGAAAGTTTCCGCTTCGCTGAGATAGGCCGGGGTCATCAGCGGCGGAGCGACTTGCGCGCCCAGGCAGTCGCAAGCGATCCACATGTCGCCGAGCCTAGCCTGTTCGACGAGCACCACGCCGGCTTCTTCGTCGTCGTGATTGCCCTTTCCGACGTACCATCGCACGAGCGCGTTGCGCACGATCGGATCGATCGGGATACGTTGGTGCCCCCTGCCCCCGCGATCAACCAGCCACATGGAACGATCCAGGGCGACATCGGGGGCATGCCGCTGATCCTGTCAGCATGCACATTCTCCTGTCCACTGGCGTTCGGTGAGGAGCATAGCACATGGCGTATCGCCTGATAACGGTCTGGAGGAAGTTGCTCTGGTCGATTGGCCCTGTTCGTGATATGTTCCTATTTTTGCTTGTCTAGGAGATGTCACATGAGCAGCCCGAAGAAACTGCCTGGCCGGATCGATATCGACATCACGCTTGTCGATGCGTCGCTGGATCATGTGCAGCGTCCGGAGCGCCGGGCGATTGCGGCGCTGTCGATCGGTGTCGAAGCGAACGACGCGTATTACTCTGTGGTGGAGCTGCTCGAGGCTGTGCATCTTGTCGGTACCCGCCATCCAGATGGTCGGCGAAAGCTGGGCCGGATTCTGGGAGAGCGAGGCGATGATTACCAGCGTTCGATCTATTATGCGCTCGCCGGACGCGGTGCGTCCCATATGCTCGACGATCTCGACTGGCTTGCCGGGATACTCAAGACACGGGGCAGTGTAGCCCGTCACCATCCCGTGAGCGATCCGATCTCACCCTATGTATCGCCGGAACCGGATGGCCCGGTCGGCCTGTTCACACCGTCTTTTCCACTTGGTCGATCGTGGCGGACATTTCGGGCGCCAGCTGGTTGAGAGAATAGAGGGTTTCCGGGCGGGGTATTTTGTCACGGCATGACCTGTGCAGCAATCTCGGCGTTTTTGTCTGGGGTTGCGGTGACCAGGAATGGCTGTTCGACAAGACCGGTTCGTACGATGGTCTGGGGATAGCCGGCCCGCTCGCTCCGACGGCAGGCATATTCCCAGGCGCGCTGGAAGCTGTTGAGTTTGCGCTCGGCGGAGGTTTCCGACGTGGTCGGCATAGCAGGGGCCTTTCATCAGAGTAAGGGGTGAGGGATTGTCGCAAACCCTGCGTTGGGCAGTGAATCGCCCTCCCCCCTCCCCTACTTGGACCTTGACGTCGCTCGAAGCGCGTTATGAGAGGAATACCGTGGCGGACAGCGCCAGCTGATAGCCCTGATAGCCGCGTTACGTCGCAAACGGAGGTGGAGGCAATGTACGCTGCGATGGTCGACAGTTTGCTGCCTCTAGCATAATCAAAGTGCCAGGGCCGTTGTTTGATGCGCTGTGGGTTACGGTGTCCGATTGGGCAGGCCGGTGGTGTCTGGAACGAACCTCGCGGTTGCATCCCTCTTAAAGAATCATCTTATAAAAACGCCCAAGCGGAGCGCGGGAGCTTCTATAGATTCAGGATTCTAAGATTCAGGGCCATTTAGTCGTTGAAACTCAATGCGTTGATATGCCTCTATATGAGCCGGTGGGGGCTTTAGCGTGAGCGCGAGGGGGCTTTAATGCGAGCGGAAGGGGGCAACTAAATGAGCGTCCGGGGGTTAATGTGAGCGATTGGGGGTGGCCGGGATTCGATATGAAGTGGCCTTTGGAAGGGCTTGATTCAGCCCAATGAATCGTTTTGTTGGCCGACTGTGCTGGATTTGGGGTCGATTTTGAGGGCGATGGTGGCGGTCGGGATTGGCTGACGCCGGTCGTGCGGTTCTTTATATGAGTGATCGGGGGCGTCTGGGCTTGCAGTGGTAAGCGGTCAGTCCTTTGGATCGGCGTTTATATGAGTGGACGGGGGAGCCCCGGAAAACCGATTCGGATCAGCAGCTTGGCGCCGCGTTATTGTGAGTCGCTGGGGGCGCACATTGTTTGGTCTTTCGGCAGCTGAATGATCTAGGCCAACCGATCGTGTTTATGTGAGGAATCGGGGGCGCTCCTAAACCCGTGTATTTCTGCGGGTTTCGCGGCGCGTTCATGTGAGGACTAGGGGGCTGGTGACAGAGCGCCCTGCCCTCTTTCATGAGGCGGCGGGGGTTCGTCTATGTGAGTAAACGGGGGCGGGTTCTCTTTATGACACGTTGATGGTATGCAACTCATATGAAGCTCGATTCGGACATATCGGAAATCGAGGTAACATCAGGGCTGGAGAGTCTGAGCCGGACGCTGCGCGTTGCGGATGTGATTCGCCGCCGTGATCTCGATTTTGTAAGCAAACCCGGCGAATTGGTCGAGTCCGAGTTCGAGACCGGCTCGCTTGGCGCTGCTGCGCGCAAAGCTTTTGCGTTGATGCTGCGCAAGGCTGGTCCGGAAGCCTATGAAGACAAGACGTTCGTTATTACGAAGAAGGAGCTTCGAGGCTCCCACAAGGGTAATGAGCGTATTCAGACCGTGATGGATGAATTGCTTCGGGTCATTGTTCGTATTCGGACGACGACGTCGAAGGGTAAACCTGCGGTGATGTCCCAGGCGTTGCTGGCGAGCTGTGTCGAGGAAATTTCCGAAGACGGGATGAGCGTCGTCGAATTTCAGTTCTCGGATAATTTCAAGCGGGTGTTGCAGCGTTCGGACTATTATGCGCGCGTCAATCTCGGTGTGATGCTTGCGCTGCAGTCTCGCTATGCTCTCTCCCTTTACGATCTGGGGTGTCTGATCATCAATCGGCAGAACCGGGTGTACAAAATGAAGGTCGATGAACTGCGGCGGAAGCTTGGAGTTCCTGACGGCAGCTTTAAGAACTTTGCCGAGTTCCGGCGCGATGTGCTGGCGAAGTCGAAGGCGGAGATCGATCAACTGGCGGATTTCACGGTTGAATGGGAGGAAATCCGGGGATCGGGCCGCGGTCGGCCGGTCGAGGCCGTGAAACTGATGTTTCACCCCAAGGATCTTGAGGATCAGAAGGAAACCGCGCGCGAATTGGATCGTCCTAGGGTTGGTCGGCGCGCGCGGCGTGAGGGCACGGTGGAGACGATCGCGATCGCGGATCGGCCGAAGATTATCGAGCGTAAGCCGTTTCCCCGCGATTCCCTGCACTTCTGCCCCGACACGCGTTTGTTGACGATCGTTGCGGATTATGGCGGTGGTTGGGACAAGGATCTCATTGCGAGCGGGTATCGCAAGACGATGGGGTCTCGATTGGATAACCTGGTTGGGGATGCACTTTACAAGTCGTGGGAGGGGTTTTGTAAATCCTTCGTGCAGCAACGTGGGCGTGCATAGGCCCCTGCCCCCAATTACTCACATAAACGCATCCTGGGCGTCAGACCGGCCCCTCCCCTTCGGCGAGATCGAGCAAGGCGATGATGCCGTCGGGTAGGCTGAGGTTTCTGGCCTCGCACCAGAGGACTAGTCGGTCACGCTCGGGCTGCGACAGGCGCATAGTGATATGTTTGGTCCGCGCTGGCCCGCGCATTGGTTTGCGCTTGGGAATTGCGGCGGTTTCGGCTTGGACCTGCGGAAAATAATTCGCCGGGGGCGTTGGCCGGAGCGGTTCCCGGGTTGGGGATGGGTCGACCGCGGCACCCGCCGGCGGTGTAGACGCGATCAGGCTTTTGAGGCGAGCGGTTGGATCGTCATTCGTTTCGAGGCGCTGCCGGGTTTTGCCGATGATGTCACCCATGGCCGGAGTTGCGGGTTTGGGTTCAGCCATTGGATGCTTCCTTGTTCTGAATTTCGCCGAGGACGTCGGCGAGGATGCTCTGGGCTATGCGCCGGGCTTTCTCCGTTTTGGCGAGACCAGCTTGCTCCACTTCCGCGAGGGTCATGCGGAAATTCGACATGGCGCGGAATGCATCGAGTGTGTGCATTTGCTCCTTGAATATCGGCAATGCACTGCTGATTTGGGCATCGATTTCCCACTCGGCGCGCGAGCGCGCGACCTGTCCGGTTTGGGTAATGAGGACTCGGTATGGCACCCCGCCACCCATCTTCTGCAGCATTTCGCTGGTTTCCACGGTTCTTTCGAGGTCGAGGCGCGAGGAGCGGGTTGGTATCACGACAAAGTCAGAGTCCATCGCGGCATATGCGGTCTTGAAGTTGGACGTCCCTTCAGAATCCACGATCACCAGTTGTGCACTTTCCCTCGCCCTTTTGATAGCTGCGCCGATCTCGGCGTCGCGGATCTGGGAGGCATCCTCCACAGTGATGAGGGAGTCACCTCCCCTTCCCTCTTCGCGGCGATCGCGGTGCCAGTTTAGCAGGCTGTTCTGGCGGTCAGCATCGAGCATGAATACGGAGCCGCCTAGTGCCTCGAATTCAGACGCGAGCGCGAGAGCGAGTGTGGTTTTACCCGCGCCTCCTTTGCTCTGCGCGATGGTGATGACCGGCATTCGTTAGCTCCTCTAATATAAGGCCGCGCGTTCACCTGCGCGGCACAGGCCGACCGTGCGTAAGGATGCGCAGCACCAACCGTATGCGGATGTGATAACGCGGGTATAGGCGCTGTGCAAGTATGCCGCGCGTCCGCACTCGAACGTGCTGGGCCACGCGATGCTGCATGCACATCACCATCACACTGTAGCGGCGCGTTAGAGCGCGCGCGTAGCCGCGCAGTCGCACGCACATGCGAATACGCCCGCGCAGCACACAGCGCGTTATACATTGCGCTACAAGACGCCGCACGATATGCGGCACATAACGCTGCACAAATATAAGTGGCTGATAAAACGCATATTTCCTGGAAGGGAGAAGCGCGCTTTGGAATTAATTGAGCTCGCATTTCCTAGCGAGGAGATTGTCTAATGCAGCCATTTCGGTGTCGAACGCATCGAATACCGCAGCCAGATCGCGATCGACGGGAAGGGGAGGGGGCTCTTTAGCAGGCCGTCCCCGCTTTGGCCGCACATAGCCAAAATCTGCGGCCAGGTCCGGCGTCAGAAATTGGCGCCAGCTTCGCCGCTGCGTAATTTCCACGAGCAGACCGGCCGTCGCGGCGCGCTCGAACAGCTTGCTCGCTCCGGCGATACTCATGCAAAGTAACTCTGCAGCCGATTGCGGGGAGAGCAAAGGGCGATATTGGATCAGCGCCAGCAGCGCAGGGAGGGCGCCAGGGCGGTATTCGGCGGCGATCGCGCGCTGAGCGTCGCGATAGTGCCGCTCGAGGCTGTGCAGCCGCTGCAGCGCGATCGTCGCCGCGCTTTCGAGGGCGCGCAGCACGGCCAGCCAATCATCGTCATTGGGCCGGGGCTTCAGCCGGAACGCCTTGGCGCCGCCGGCAAGGCAGGGGAGGGGGCTAGCCACAAGGCCGCGGTCGCGCAACGCGAATGGCAAGGACAGCCAGGCCATGATGCTGTGGTCGATCCGCGCGAGCTGGCGGACGGTATCGAGCGCGCGGACAAGGGGGGCGTGCTCGGTCGCCGTTGCTGGATCTCCGATCGCGGTCGGCAGGCGGTCGCGCCAGCGAAGCCGATCGTCATCCTGCAACGCTGCTCGCCATTCCGCGAAGCGGTCTGTGAAGCAGTGAAGTAAATGTCCGCTGATGTTTTTGCAGCAAGGTCAATGGTATAGGCACGATTTGCAGGACATTTATTGCAACTCCCTGCTAGCTTAAGGTTGTTTGTTCGTCGAAATTTAAGTCCGCTTGTTGATCTTTCCGAAAATGGGGATCCAGCGCAAACCAGTCGAGCAGCCGGGCAAAACCACCAACGCTCTTGAAATCGGTAAAACTCGCTTCGACGCTTACCGCAAATACATCCCCTTGGCGGGGAAAATTACTGCCGATGCGATCACTAAAGTTTGCGAGGAAACCGGCCTCGGCCGCAAGCAAGCGCGTCGCCTCGCCCTAAAATTTCAAGAAAAGCCGCTCCCCGAAACCCTCGCCCCTGGTCGACGTGGGCCGAAGTTAGGGTCACATCGGATCGAGCCACATGTGAAGCGCGCGATCGACGAGCTGATCCTGCAGAGTTATCTCAAGAATAACCCACCGAGTAAGGCTCTCGCTGCACGAGAAATCCGCAGGCTTCTGGTCGCGGACAACGGTGATCACAAGTTCGAGGACGCAATCGTCCCGACCGTAGATGTCATCGTCACTCTGATCGAGGAGCTTACGGAATCCTCCAAGGCGCGAGCAAGCCGAGGTTCCAAAACTCGCACCGCTCGCGAAGCGCACCCAGACTTTTACGACAGCAATGGGTTCATGGACCTCGTCGCAATGGACCACGCGCGCGGCGATGCTGTTTTGGTCGAGCAGATAAGCAGGGAGCCACTCGACCGCCCGTGGATCACATTTCTGATGGAGATCTACACTCGTTGTATCGTTGGCTTTTACGTAAGCTTTGGTGACCCGTCGATCTTTCGGTGCGGGCGCGCAGTCGTGAACGCTCTATTACCAAAGCAACCTCTGCTGGAACAGATGGGGCTGCCGATCAGAGGGCCGGAAGCGGTAGAATACGAGATGTATGGCCACTTCAATAAACTGCATTGCGATCATGCGAAACCGCATAAAGCCGATGCCTTTCGCTCTGCGTGCTATCAGGTCAATATCGACCCGGACATCCGCCCACGTGGACCGGCCAATTATGGAACCCATATCGAGCGACTGATCGGCAATTTTGTCGGACGCCAACGGTTGCTGATTGGGAGCACCGGCGGCGATGTTTCAGAGCGTGATGGTTACAATCCGCATGAGGCAGCTGTCATGGATCTACCCTCATTCGAACGGTGGCTCGTCCTGCAGATCGCTATCTATCACAACGAGCCGCATGAGGGCCTCGGAGGTATATCGCCGGCACATGCATGGCAGAAGGCCCTCCAGAATCATCCCACGGCTCTCTTAGCGGGGCTTCCCGACGTGGATGATCTCACAAAGCGGTTTTTGCCTTCTAAGCAGCTGACAGTGCAATCCTATGGCGTACGCATTCTCTACCGGAAATACTGGCATCCGATGTTCACCGAGATGATTGGAATGTCCGTCACGGTGCGCGTGGACGAGCGCAACCTCAACGAGGTCTATCTCGAGTGGGAGGGCTCTTTTGTCACACTTCGATCAAGAAGGTCTTACCCACCTGTATCGCACCAGGAGTGGGAGGCTGCGCGAAAACGCCTTCGCGAGGAGGAAAAGCACTTCCAAGGAGACGGTGCACATGACGCGACAGCACGTCTGGCCGTTCAGGCGCGCCGGGAAATCACATCGTCGAGCGTCAAAACCCGCGCTGCGCGCACGGCAAGAAAACGGGCAGAGGGCGAAGGTGCCTCGCACCGCCCCGACGGATCGCCTGCAATCGAAGAAGAGATAGTCTGGTCTGAACCGGACGAGCTCGATGAGGGAGGCTGGGACGTGGTGGAAGAATGGTGAAGTCTTTAGCCACATCGCTGCCTAGCAGCCCCTTCTGGATTGGCTTCGACGAAGCGCGTCTTGCAGTTGAGACCATTGTCGATGTCGCAGGTGATGACCCTGAAGAACGCCCGACCTGCATTCTTCTCACAGGTGCTTCCGGGATGGGCAAGACGTCTGTTCTGCGCGAAGCGGGAAGACGGATCGCACAGCAGTTCAAAGACGACGAGAAACTTGTCGAAGACGATGCCGCCCACAATCCGATGATCCGGGTGGTCATACCTTCAAGCCCAACTTCGGTCCGCATCAATCTCGCTATCCTCTGGAAGCAGGGCCAGCCTCTTACCAACTCGATCATGAAAACGGCTGACCTAAAGGTGGTCGACCTCCTGCGAGCTCAACGCACACGGATGGTGGCTATCGACAATATTCATGCTGCCATGACCGCAACTGGCAGAGCGCGTATTGATACGCTGAACGCACTTCGGTTTCTAATGAGCGAGGGGACCACACCGATGGTCCTCGCTGGCCTCGAACGGGCGACCGACATTCTCGCGGAGGATGAGGAACTTTCTAACCGCTCAATTGAGCTGAAGCTCAATCGTTGGAAAGCTGGAGTGGACACGCAGCGTATTGTTTTCGCGCTCGCCAAGGGCATGAACCTCGAAGCCCCTGAGCGCTTTAAGGACAAGCGCTTTGCGGCTTTCCTTCATAAGCACAGCGGCGGGATCACCGGAGAGTTCAAACGACTGCTCCATTGGGGTGGGAAAATGGCAAAGCGCGACGATCGTAATCGGATCGAGATGCGCGATCTTGAGAAAGCTGCAGCATTGCTTCCGCGACGAGCAGCCGATTGATGCGCGCACGCAGCGCTGATCGACAGCGGCTCGCCTACCGGGTGAAGCCGCAGCGCGTAGAGTGCTTCAACAGCTGGATGTCTCGGCTCCTAGAGAAACACACGATAACGCTTGCTCAGCTCATCGGTCATCTGGAATGCGATCCTGAGCTAGCGAAATTTGATCTGGCTCTCGGTCTCCGCGCCGTGCCAGATGATCTTTACGCTGAATTCGACAAGTTTCTGAGCGAACTGGCTTGGTCGATTGGTAGCTCAAAACACACGACTACCAGGACCATGCATCGCGGAGCAACGCATGATGTTCTGCCTCGCGTCGCCCAGTTCTATGGCTGCCCTAGATGCTGGCGGAACGCGCTTTTTAAAGGTGATCAAGTGATCATCAAAAAGGAATGGATCTACCGAGCGAGCTTCTGGTGCCATGAGCACAACCTCCCACTACATGGCCGAGCGAGTATCGATGCATGTCCGTCGCGAGCCGCGAAGATTAAGCGTTGCGATATACTAGCTGAAAAGCTGACGAAATGGCGCAATGAACTGCCGATTGATGATGTGCTTCTCCGGCTCAATCGAGAGTATTTGGCTTTGGCTGCCAAGCCTTACGAAGCGCCACAAGGGCTTTCACGTGATGCATTGGGTTACTTTCAGGCTTTCGGTCGAAACGACTACCACTTTACGAAGGCGCGTATCCAGCTTCTGCTTTTGGCGCACGCGAACAAATGGTGGCAAGCTAACCGCTTCAATAGGTTTCTCAACCAGAGTAGGCGGCAGCTCTTATCAGGCAAACGGCGGCGGTTCACCGGAAGCCATGAACCTCAATTTGTTCGCAAGGGAGTTGACGTTACAGCCAAGAAGACAGTCTGGATTCCCATGGCAGATGCGGAACTGCCGGCGGTCTATGGCCGTGTTTACATGCGCCAGTTTATCCATAAGCACCCCGCAACAACAAGGTGGCATTCGCAACGCGCAAAAACGATATAAAAGAGCGTCATACTCCTATGTCATTTCAGTGATGCACTTCTTCTAAATGCTTCCATCACGCCGCGTAGCAGGATGATACTCATCTTTTCGACGAGCAACTGGTTATTCTCCGAGAGGCTGTAATGCGCGCTGCCTCGGATCGCATGACAGATTGCTAAGTCACCGGCCATACGTTCGGCCAGCTCGCCGTCTTGTTTCTCTTCGTGCCATGCCAGATCGATCATTCGCTCCGCACGCGCTCGACCGTCATATTCCTGCGACTTCAAAAGTTTTCCGACATCGGTATCGCGCGGCCACAGCTGTTTAAACTTATCATAGAGTTGGCGTTTTGGGTGTTTGACTATGCCTTCGAGCATAACGTCGACAAGATGTTCGACGCTCAAAGCCATTCCCTGCAGGTCGCTACGCAAGCCCGCCATATGGTTGAGATCGCCTGAAAAAGCCCGTTCATTGAGCGATTTCCAACGCCAGTAGAAATCGAGTAAATCGCGCTCTTCAACCAGATCGAGAAAGGCGTTGATCTCATCCTCCTCGAAATCGGCGGTCAAAATCGCCCCTGGCCGCGAGAAGCCCATCAGGATCCGCTCTGCATCCTCACGCCATTCAGTCGCCCAATCGCGATAGATCACGCGGAGAGTAGACTTAAAATGACCCGTCACACGCCCGACATCAGCGAAAAGCTGCTCTACGGGAACGTCGCGAAGATAGCGGGCAAGCCAGATCGCTTGTCCCATGAAGCCCTTGTATGCCTTTGCATGGTTTTTGCAGCCGATGCGGTTCCAGTGATCCCAGCGCCGACATAGAAATTTGATGAGCTCGATCATCTGCGGATAGCTAACCCTGAAGCGAGAGCGACAACGCGCGCGGACTTCAATTGTCCGGCGCTCCATTTCGTCGCTCTCATCCTCTTCGATTAGTCGTCGCTTACTACCGGCATTTCGAAGTACATAATTGTCGTTGATCGCCTTTTCTTCCGCGAACCAGACAACCGCATCGAGCTGCTGCTGAAACTTGGCAAACTCACGAAGAGCGCGGACCGCTTCTCCGTCCTCGTATCTATGCCAATGGTCTGGTATCGGATCTTGCCAGCTCCGGTCCTGTGTGTTGCCTACGTAGCGAACTCCCATCTGATGACATTCGAGGAAGAGGAGAACCTGCCAGGTAGAATAATAGGTCACGACGGTATCGGTTTTGTAGCGCGGCTCGCCATCCTGCTCCGCTGCAAGAACGCGAAACTCTTGCCATGGCACGAAACGTCGCCTTGAGGGATGTTGGATAAATGGACGCCATCGCGGTTCGGGCTGATCGAGTGGATGGGAGAGATCGAGCGGGTCATTCCATTGCCGCCGGTGCGGAACATTCTGACGCGCCTCTTCAAGCGCGCAGGCAGCATCCCAGCGAGGTCCGTCAGGCTCTCTCCGCCCTCGCGGCAACCAGCCATACCGCTCATGGTCAAGCCAGCGTCGCTCGATAGCATTCGGATATCGCAGCCGCAGGCGTGGCACGACAATGCGTTCGCGTTCGAGATACTCAAGCACATTTTCCGACGTGCGATGATGTAGGGAGCGCGTGTCGACTATCGCTTGGATAAACTGCTTTGTTTCGAGATACCTCCCAAACTTCATCCGCTGCTATCGCTCCCTTCGGTGGAAGGCACAGGCCGCTCTTTGTGTGTGGATGGGATCGAATGATCCGGAAACAGAAAGTGCTTGGCGTAAGCATCCTCCAACGACAAATCGTTCGTATTCAAACATGCCCCAAAAACATCTCGTGGGCCCTTCAGCTCTATGGTGTATCTGCTCCCCTTTATCTCGCTCTTTGCAGCTTCATAAAGGTCAAACATCTCATCGCTGATGGGCGCTGTAGACCAGAACTCGAAACGGACTGTCAGGTTGCGCCAGTCGGGATGCTCGCGAATATGTTTGTAAACGGTGGGCACATTGTGATGGAGCCATCGCTTGAAGAGCTTATCGGGGATCATCGAACGCGGACTGTAGCCTTTGCACTCGATACAAGTGATCTCGCGGTTGGCAGCGACGCTTAAAACATCAACCTCCGCCAACTCTCCAGCAGGCGCCTTCAACCGACGGTTCATGGAAATCTCTGCGGGGGCCGTTTTCCGTATGACGTCCGCCACCATGAATTCAAACAGGGTGCCGCGGAGCTGGTTTGCAGCGCCGTCGATCTTCGAAAGACTGGCAAACAGCTCCTCAAACTTGTCGAGATCGAGAGATGAGTACGCTGCCTCGGTCAGAATGGCGACGAGATCATGTAATGCTCCAGAGACCTCCTCTCCGAACAAAAGAGAGGGCGTGGTCGCGACGACACCCGCGGCTTTGAGCGCTTGGAATGCGTCTTTGTCGAAGCGATCGGCTACCAGATACTGGAGGCACGGGCCGATGTTGTGCAAGGCTCTGAGCGTAGTGCATTTGCGAATAAACGCCGAGGCGCCGGCTGACGTTATATCTGGTCCGAAAATTACATCGCACGCGATAAATCCCGGCTTGATCTCACCTTCTCGGGTCGAGCGGATCATGGGTGCGAGATAGCTGGGCCCTGCTAGATCCCACGCGAAAGTCCCAACGCGGGGAAGGTCGTCGTCGAGACGTGTGGTCGCCAGGTTGTAGCTCGTGAAACCGAGCTTGCGCAGCCAGTCTCGCATGGCGCTCAGCAATACGCCTTCGGCAATCAAGCGCGCCTGGAGTTCAGGCGCCCTGCGACCATAGAACTGTTCTTCTTGCTTCAGCGCGACACACAAGCCCACACCTGGGACGGCGATCTGTTCTACCAATCCGGCCTCTTCCAAGCGCTCAAGCACAACGCCTGCCGAAAGATGCTTTTGCTGCCGCACTGGAGAACCGCAAATAATGGGGAATTGTCGCGCTGGTATCACTCCGCCCTGTTGGCGCAGTGCAGCGATCGCAAAACCAAGCGCGGACTTGTTCTCGATAAGGGCGTGCGCGAGGCCATTCCAGAAGCGCGGAGAGCCGTAGTCGTTTTTCAGATAAAGGAACCGCGCATTTCGCGGCAACTTTACCCCGGAGAGCTTGCGCACCTCGCCGCCCGCGCGCGATACACGTTGCCTCGCTGCAGCGGGTTTGAGACCTTTGCGCCGGACAAGTTCGGAAACCACATCGCTTGATGGCGACGGACCGATCTGCTTTAAAATGGTTTCAACGAGATCAGCCATACGCAGCCCCTGTCACACTGCGCATTTAATATCATGATCACATGATGGATCGAGGCTCTTTTTTGGGCTTGGTGACGGCCTCTGAAAATAAACACAAAATTTCGCACATTTCTCTCTGTTTCACCGCTGACGTCACAGTCAGCCGTCACACGGGTGCGATATCCTTTTCATTATCAGCGACCATAATCCCTCATGTTTCATCGAGCACGCGTGTCGATCATAGCCGATTGATACAGTATTCCTAAGCGGGCTCGGCGATCTTCACGCTGATCTTGAGGCCCGCCGCTGTGCTCATGTTGACGAGCATGTCCAGGCTGAACTTATCGATCTTGCCGCGCAGGAGATCTGATACCCGCGGCTGAGTGACGCCGAGCTTCTCGGCCGTTTCAGTCTGCTTCCATCCTTGCACTTCAATGTGCTGACGTAGCTGCCTCATCAGGGTAGCACGCAGCTTCATGTTTTCCGCCTCTTGCGGTGTATCTTCAAGAGCGTCCCATACGCTGCCAAATCTCTCTCTCTTCATTTTCCGTACTCCCGCTTGAGGGCGGCATATCGCGCCTTTGCCAGATCAATATCCTTTTTCGCCGTCTTCTGCGTTTTCTTCTCAAAGCAGTGAAGGACGTGGACGCAGTCCTCGAATTTCACCACATACATCACCCGGTAAGCGTCACCTTTGTCCGCAATCCGTATTTCTCTCGCGCCCGGTCCGATCTGTGCGAACGGCTTCCAATCATCCGGCTCCTCGCCATGCTGAACCTTGTCCAGCTGGAAACCCGCATCTCGCCGCGCGCCAGCGGGGAAATCCCGCAAATCTTCCAATGACGAGCCCAGAAACTCGATCTCTTTGGGCTCGCCCTCAACTGTTGTCATGTGAGACATATATAAAAATTTGTATAAACCGCAAGAAAATTCACGCTTGGACCGCCTTGGCCACGATGTCCGCACCGGCGCGCGACAGGCCGAATGCCTGCTGAAGTTGCCTTACGTTCAATGTGCCGAACCCCGTGCTCAAGATATAGGCCTCGGGCGCTCGCGACGTGGAACGCACATGCGCAAAGCGCTTGTCCATCTGTTTTGCGACAATGCGGGCTCGCTGCAGCAAGCGCGAAAGCCGAGCAATCGCGGCAACCAGACTTTCAGCAATGAACTGATTTTGCCTGTTCGACGCGGACTTTGCCCGCAACGCTTCAGTCCGAACAAAACCGGGCAGTGGTATAGGCACGTTCGCGGCACCCGCATCTTTAAGTGCGCTGCCAACAGTCAGATCGCCTACCCATAGAAACCCCAGCTGCCGCGGTGCAGAGATATGGAATGTGCCGCGCGGGGCCTTGATCGCGATGGCTCCGCTATCTTCGGGCGGGAGCAAAGACGATGTAGTCATCTCCCTATGAAACTCATCAACAATGGACAGCGGCCAATCGGCGTCTCCTCCCGAACTGTTGCTCGACCGCGTCAAAATGGCTTGGCCCTCTGCGATCGCTTTTTCCACAGCGCGTGCCTCAGCACCTGCTGATGGATCGTGCACCATGCGATTGGTGGCACAGAGCTTATCTGCGACCGCTGCCATTGGCGCCCACGATGAAGCGCGCAGTGTTTGAAGCACCGAGGTAACAAGGCTGCGGGCAGGAGCCGCAACATGCGCCGTCTCGACATTGAGAGCTTGACCCGCAAACCACACTGGCAGTTTAAGCGGCGCATCTGGATAGCCCGCCTGTCGCAAAGTTTCGTCGCACATAGCACGCGCAACGCCGACCGCGAACAGCTCGGCAACCCGATTATCGAGGTAAGTGAGCTGCCCCTGAAAATGCCCCCAGGCTAGCGCTGCATGGGCGCGCGAGGCAGCGAGATCACGGAAATCGCAATCCTCTTCATCAGCAAAATAGTTTGGATTCAACGCCATAATGCGCAATTCTAGCTAATTGCAATTAGGTATGCAATTGCTAGTATAGTTCTAAAGCGAACTATCAATAATGGAATATTATCGATAGCATTCGCGGCATGATTTCGCTAAATGACGAGTATGAAGTTCGTCGAAGTCCCCGCGCCCAAGCCGTCTCGCACCGTGCCGCTCGACGGGCCACTGCCCAAAGGCGAGATCGTGACGATCGACACCTTCGGCGAAAACGCGCTCCCTCAGCGGCGTGCCGGCAGCGCGCGCGATCCGCGCCTTGGGTTCCTTTCAATCCTCAAAGACCTGCTGCCAAGCGACACGGTGCTCGACGAACGCGCGGTGACCAAGGCGATTGAGGCGAGGAGCGTAGCGAGCCTTAAAGCGCTGGGCGCCGATCTGCGTTGCTATGCGCGTTTTGTCGCGGAAGATGGAGGCATTGGCTTGCCGGCGACACCGCAGCGTCTTTCGGGCTGGGTCGATAGTCTGGAAGAAGCTGGGCAGAAGCCTGCGACCATCACACGCAAGATCGCATCACTCGCGGCGGTTCATAAGATCATCGGTGAGCCATCGGTGTCATCGGCGCCGCTTGTGAAGGATACTCTGAGCGGGATGCGGAGGCGCAAGGGCACCGCACAGCGGCAAGCGGGTGGTCTACGTCTGGGCGACCCCATCGGTAGCGCGGCTGTCAAAGGATTTAGCGTCAAGGCGCTGCTCGATGCCTGTGATGGTGATCCTGCCGGCCTGCGCGATGCGGCGCTGCTCTCACTCGGCTACGATGCCGGACTTCGGGTGTCGGAGCTGATGGCCGTGCGCGCCGAGCATCTCTCGCTCGAAGAAGATGGCTGTGGTCAGTTGCAGCTGCCGCGTTCGAAGACCGATCAGGAAGGGCAAGGCGCATATGCGTTCGTATCCCCTGATACGATGCGGCGCATCGACGCGTGGCGCGAGATTGCGAACATTAAATCCGGGCCGTTATTTAAGCGCGTTGTGGTGCGGCGCACTAAGGCCATTGCTCCCCGCAGACAGCTTCGACATTGCGATTTGGCGCCGAATCAGGCTGTCGACGGCGAAAAGATGAAGGCTCGGCCGGGCCGCCAAGCAACTACGACGTTTGCGATAGGCGAGCAGGCGCTGACACGCGCCGCTATTGCCTCGATCATCAAGAAACGTGCTCGTTTGGCCCTTGATTATGGGACGGTCGATTTGGCCAGTGCTTCCGAAGGTGAAGCCGTCGCAGCGCTATCAACTCATTCGCTGCGAGTGGGACTCACCCAAGATCTATTCGCGAATGGAGAGGATGCCGGTTCAATCGCTCAGGCCTTGCGGTGGAGCTCGCCGACGACCGCCATTAGGTACGGCCGTAAACTTGCTCCGCAATCAAATGCTGCGGCAAGACTCCTCGCAAAACGCCGACGCTAATGTCGACAACTGGGTGGTTTTGCGACTTTCGGCTTTCTGAGAGGAAAATCGGAATACAGACATTCGCTCGTGGCTCGACATATGATTGCTAGGTAAGATGGCGGAGAACAAAATCTGCTCTTTCCTTGACGCTGACTTTCGGAACGATGATCGTCTCATAGTCAAGTTTGTGGTAGGCGATAACGAGGCGGTCATATTCGGTGATAGCGTCGCTCAGACTATGCCGCCGCTCGGCGTCATTGACATAAATTTCAGGCCAGGGGGGCGTGAGAAAAACCTTGTCATGATAGCGTTCGAAGGACTTGAGCGTTTGGCGCGCCGATCGTCCTGTGGCGTACTCTAGCGCCACAGCGGCGTCCACAAGACCACGGTCGAAAAAGATCCAATTGGTGCCATTTGCTGCTGCACTTTTGTCGGCAGCCGCAAGTTGGACAGCCCGATCCGCGAATGCGATGAGATCGACCCAAGGCAATGCACCTCCATCGCCGCGCAATTCGTCTTCTACAATCCTTCGCCCGGGTTCGGAGACGCTCGCGAACCCTCTGCGACTGAGCTCTGTAAGTAGGGTCGACTTCCCGCCACCCGAACATCCAGAAAGTATGACGTGAAATGAGTACAGCGCGCCTCTCCTTCAGTATCAGCTTTTGAGCTGTAGCATCGCCACGCGCGATGTCCGCAATCGGGTCGTGAGCAGACATCAATTGGCAGTCAATCCGGCGTTTGCATTTTACTGACCGGGCGCAAACTTTGGTTGTTCACACGGTCGAACAGGTCGAGATGGCTGGGGAGGGGAGGACGACCAGGGATTTTGAGGTCGCAGCCCCACGAAAATACGTCAATTTCCTCAACCTCGGCCGACTGCAATTGCAAGGCCCGCGCATAGCCGCTCCACGCGGCGCGCGTGGACCATGCTTTGGCCACCGGACTGACGATAATCCGGGCATCGAGACGGGCAATCGCGGCTGTCGCGGCCGCTATCGCCGTGACCATTTTTGGGGTATAGTCGGGACCGTATCGGATGGGCGAGGGCCGGTTTTCCATAGCCAATAGTGAACTGAAACGACCTCTCGGTAAAGCATGCCCGGACGCATAGTGTTGATAATGGATCGTTATCAACACCCTATACATTGGAAAGTGGGCGCGCTATCCCTCGGCGCATGAGCGCGCTCCCGCCTGAAACTCTTCCTTCCGGGCCGCCAGCGGCCTTGCCGCCCCCCTCGGCCGATGTCGGGGAGGTTGTCGACGATGTGCGCGCGCTCGCCGGAACCGTGCGGGAGATCAAGGCTGAGCTGATCGAGGCGGCCGTGCGGGCCTGGTCGCACAACACGCGTCGCGCCTTCCGCTCGGATCTGAAAATTTGGGGAGCGTGGTGCCGTCGCCGGCGTCTCGATCCGCCGAAGGCGGAGGTCAGCGCCGTGGCGGCCTATATCCGCCAGATCGCCGGGATTGACGCCTCGGCCGAAAAGGTCCGCGCGATGGCGACGATCGAACGCTACATCGTCAACATTGGCTGGGCCTATCGTATGGCGGGCCTGCCCGATCCCACCGCCGGGGAGCTGGTCACGCTCGAAATGAAAGCGGCGCGCAAGACAGTGGGCGTGCGCCAGAAGCAGGCCCGCGCGATCCGCTTCAAGGGCGACATTGCCGATTTTGATTCACCGCCCTCCGGCGTGTGCCTCGCCCATCTTCTCAAGGCTGTCCGGCGCGATCTGCTGGGCTATCGCGACGCGGCGCTGCTGCGCGTGGCCTATGACAGCGCTGGGCGCCGCTCGGAGTTGGTGGCGATCGCCGTCGACCATATCCACGGGCCGGATGCGGACGGGGCAGGGGCCTTGTTCATTCCGACAAGCAAGACAGATCGCGAAGGGGAGGGGGCCTGGGCTCTGTTGCAAACTCTGACACGGTTTCCAAGATTGGGCTCATGTACTGTCAAGGTCAGTTGCGATGAACGATTTCAAAGGACGGCATTTTACCGGCGAGGTCATCCTATGGGCGGTGCGCTGGTA
>Ga0207882_1000203_pt1 | contig 19799 bp, 19 predicted proteins | sample MalvirmetaMSP103_FD_184228 | JGI IMG/M metagenome (GOLD analysis project Ga0207882, IMG submission 184228) | Marine viral communities from the Deep Pacific Ocean - MSP-103 (SPAdes) | ecosystem: Environmental > Aquatic > Marine > Oceanic | place: Pacific Ocean | collected 2011-05-15 | reverse complement strand
ATTGTCGCCGAGCATTACCTCACCAACCCCGTCGCCCGCGCCAGCGAGCTGATGGGCGAGCTTGCGGGCAAGGCCCGCGCGCGTCGGCAGCAGAAGATCGCGGCCGAGTGAGGATGCGCGCCGCCCTCCCGATATCCCTGGCGGCCCTCGTGGCCGGCTGCGCCGAGGTGGATGCCTCGGCGGGGCGGGGCGGGGCGGGCGCGCCCAAGCATGACGGCGTCGAGACGCGCCTGCTCGACGGTGACCTCGTGAACTTTCACGTCGCGATGAGCGGCGGTGCCAAGGCCGAGGACGTGATCGCCTACGCCGAATGCGCGGCGGCGCAATATGCGTTGATCCGCGGCTTCGGCTTCGCGCGCCATGTCCGTACGCAACTCGATGAATCGGCTGGAAACTGGCGCGCCGATGCTGTTTACACCATCTCGCCGGCCCTGCCTGAAGGGCTACGCACGATCGATGCCGAAGTCACCGTCCAGAACTGCGGTCTGAACGGCATCCCGACGGTCTGAGGGAAGCACCATGGTCGAATTCTTCACCGAAACCAGCATCGGCGCCGTGCTGCTGATCCTTGGGCAATCGCTCCTGTTGATCGTGCCGCTTCTGGTGGCGTTGGCGTTCCTGCTGCTCATGGACCGCAAGGTCTGGGCCGCGGTGCAGCAGCGGCGCGGGCCCAACGTGGTCGGCCCCTTCGGCCTGATGCAGAGCTTCGCCGACTTTCTGAAATACATCGTCAAGGAAGTGGTTGTGCCCGCCGGGGCGGACCGCCCCGTGTTCTTCCTCGCGCCGATGATCTCCTTCGTCATGGCCGTCATCGCATGGGCCGTGATCCCCTTCGCCGATGGATGGGTGCTGGCCGACCTCAACGTGGCGCTGCTTTATGTCTTCGCCGTCTCCTCGCTCGAGGTCTACGGCGTGATCATGGGTGGCTGGGCCTCGAACTCGAAATACCCCTTCCTCGGCTCGCTGCGCTCGGCCGCGCAGATGATCTCCTATGAGGTCTCGCTCGGCCTGATCATCATCGGCATCGTTATCTCGACCGGCAGCATGAACTTCGGCGCCATCGTGGCCGCGCAGGATGGCGATTTCGGTCTGCTGAACTGGTACTGGATCCCGCATTTCCCGATGCTGTTCCTGTTTCTGATCTCGGCCATGGCCGAGACCAACCGCCCGCCCTTCGACCTGCCCGAGGCCGAGTCCGAACTGGTGGCCGGTTATCAGGTGGAATATTCCTCGACGCCGTTCCTGCTGTTCATGATCGGCGAATACGTGGCCATCGTGCTGATGTGCGCTCTGGTGTCGCTGATGTTCTTCGGCGGCTGGCTGTCGCCCATCCCCGGCCTGCCCGACGGCATCCTGTGGATGGCTCTCAAGATGATCTTCGTCTTCTTCATCTTTGCGATGGTGAAGGCGATCACCCCGCGCTACCGCTACGACCAGCTGATGCGTCTGGGCTGGAAGGTGTTCCTGCCGATGTCGCTCGCCTGGGTCGTGATCGTGGCGTTCCTCGCGAAATTCGAGGTCCTCGGTGGGTTCTGGGCCCGCTGGACCCTGGGAGTCTGAGCATGACGCAGATCGACTATACCCGCGCCGCCAAGTATTTCCTGCTGCAGGATTTCGCCAAGGGCATGAAGTTGGGGCTGAAGTATTTCTTCGCGCCCAAGGCGACCGTGAACTATCCGCACGAAAAGGGCCCGCTCTCGGCGCGTTTCCGCGGCGAACATGCGCTGCGTCGCTACCCGTCGGGCGAAGAACGCTGCATCGCCTGCAAGCTGTGCGAGGCGGTCTGCCCTGCGCAGGCGATCACCATCGATGCCGAACCGCGCGAGGACGGCTCGCGCCGCACCACGCGCTACGACATCGACATGACCAAATGCATCTATTGCGGTTTTTGTCAGGAGGCTTGCCCGGTGGACGCGATCGTCGAGGGGCCGAACTTCGAGTATTCCACCGAGACCCGCGAGGAGCTCTACTACGACAAGGCCAAGCTGCTGGCGAATGGCGACCGTTGGGAAGCCGAGATCGCCCGCAACCTCGAGCTCGACGCGCCGTATCGCTGAACAGGATAGGGCCATGACCGATCAGAATCCCTTCGCGCAGATGATGAAGATGGGCCAGGACTGGGCCCGGAAGATGAATCCCGCGCTCGAGAGCTTCACGCCGAAGGGCTTTGAGCAGCTCTGGCCGACCATGCCCAAGGAGATGATGGAGGCGTTCATGGGACGCACCCTCAATCCCGAAGGGCTCGACGCCAAGACGCGGCTGTTGCTCACGCTGACCGGTCTGACCATCCTCGGCGCGCAGGCCGAGAGCCAGCTTCGCCTCACCGTGCGCCATGCGCGCGAGGCGGGCGCCACGAAACAGGAGATCGCCGAGACCATCGCCCAGGCGGGCATGTTCGGCGGCGTGCCCGCGATGACCAAGGCGATGGAACTTGCCACCGAAGCCATGGACGAGGACACCGGAAAGGACACTGCACGATGACCGCCGCCGCCATCATCTTCTACCTCTTCGCGATTTCGACCGTGGTGGGCGGTCTGTTCACCGTGATCGCGCGCAACCCGGTGCACTCGGTGCTCTGGCTGATCCTCGCTTTCCTGAGCTCGGCGGGCCTGTTCGTGCTGGTCGGCGCCGAGTTCGTGGCGCTGCTTCTGGTCATCGTCTATGTCGGCGCCGTCGCGGTGCTGTTCCTCTTCGTGGTGATGATGCTCGACGTCGATTTCGCCGAGCTCAAGGCCGAAATGGCCCGATACATGCCGCTGGCGCTGCTGATCGGCGTCGTCCTTCTGATGCAGCTGGCTCTGGCCTTCGGCGTCTGGGATTACTCCGAAGGCTATGACGAGCGCCTCGCCGCGCCCTTCGTCTTCGATATCGAGAACACGCAGCTTCTGGGCCTGCTGATCTATGATCGCTACATCCTGCTGTTCCAGCTCGCCGGCCTCGTGCTGCTGGTGGCGATGATCGGCGCGATCGTGCTGACGATGCGGCACCGCAAGGATGTGAAGCGTCAGGACATCCTGGCGCAGATGTACCGCGATCCGGCTAAGGCGCTGGAACTCAAGGACGTGAAGCCCGGCCAGGGCCTCTGATAGACCGCGAACGGGCAAAAGCCCGGAGGGACACTGATGGACGCTTATCTCGCTGAAGCCCCGATAGGGCTCGAACATTATCTCACCGTCGCGGCGGCGCTGTTCGTCATCGGCATCTTCGGGCTGTTCCTGAACCGCAAGAACGTCATCATCATCCTGATGTCGATCGAACTGATGCTGCTCGCGGTGAACATCAATTTCGTCGCCTTCTCGGCCTATCTGGGCGATCTGGTGGGGCAGGTCTTCACGCTCTTCGTGCTGACCGTCGCGGCCGCGGAGGCCGCGATCGGCCTCGCCATCCTCGTCTGCTTCTTCCGGATCCGCGGCACCATCGACGTCGAAGACGTCAACGTGATGAAAGGCTGAGGCGCTCATGGAAACGATCATCCTCTTCGCGCCGCTCGTCGGCGCATTGATCGCGGGCTTCGGCTGGCGGCTGATTTCGGAGGCGGGCGCGCAATGGGTCGCCACCTCGCTGGTCGGCCTCGCCTGTCTGCTGTCGTGGATCGTGTTCCTGGGCTTCGACGGCCAGATGGAGCAGATCCAGATCCTGCGCTGGATCGAAAGCGGCAGCCTTGCCACGGACTGGGCTATTCGGCTCGACCGTCTGACCGCGATCATGCTGATCGTGATCACCACGGTCTCCTTCCTCGTGCATCTCTACAGCTTCGGCTACATGGCGCATGACGAGAACTTCCGCCCCGGCGAAAGCTATCGCCCGCGCTTTTTCGCCTATCTGTCGTTCTTCACCTTCGCAATGCTGTCGCTGGTCACCGCCGACAACCTCGTGCAGATGTTCTTCGGCTGGGAAGGGGTGGGCGTCGCCTCCTACCTGCTTATCGGATTTTACTACCGCAAGCCTTCGGCCAACGCCGCCGCGATGAAGGCTTTCATCGTCAACCGCGTTGGCGATTTCGGCTTCGCGCTCGGCATCTTCGCGCTGTTCTTCCTCGCGGACTCGATCAACTTCTCTGACATCTTCGGGGCGGCGCCGCAGATCGCGCGCATGCAGCTCGAATTCCTCGGTCTGGAGTTCCGCGCCGTCGAGATCGTGTCGGTGCTGCTCTTCATCGGCGCGATGGGCAAGTCGGCGCAGCTCCTGCTGCACACCTGGCTGCCCGACGCGATGGAAGGCCCGACCCCGGTGTCGGCCCTGATCCACGCCGCGACCATGGTGACGGCGGGCGTCTTCCTCGTCTGCCGCATGTCGCCGATCCTCGAATTCGCGCCCGACGCCAAATCGATCATCGTTTTCCTCGGCGCCACCACCGCCTTCTATGCGGCGACCGTTGGTCTCGTGCAGAACGACATCAAGCGCGTGATCGCCTATTCGACCTGTTCGCAGCTGGGCTACATGTTCGTGGCCGCGGGTTCGGGCGTCTACTCGGTGGCGATGTTCCACCTGTTCACCCACGCCTTCTTCAAGGCGCTGCTGTTCCTCGGGGCCGGCTCGGTCATCCATGCGATGCACCACGAGCAGGACATGCGGAACTATGGCGGTCTGCGAAAGAAGATCCCCTATACCTACTGGGCGATGATGATCGGTACCCTCGCGATCACCGGCGTCGGCATTCCTCTTACCTCGATCGGCTTCGCGGGCTTCCTGTCCAAGGACGCCATCATCGAAAGCGCCTATGCGGGGGCCACGCCCTATGCCTTCTGGCTTCTGGTACTCGCCGCCGCGATGACGAGCTTCTACTCGTGGCGCCTGATGTTCATGACCTTCTTCGGCAAGCCGCGCGGCGATCACCACACCCACGACCACGCGCATGAAAGCCCCGGCGTCATGCTGGTGCCGCTGGGCGTGCTCAGCCTCGGCGCGATCTTCGCCGGCATGCTGTGGTACGCGCCCTTCTTCGGCGACGAGGCCCGGATGCAGCGCTTCTTCGGCATGCCCGTGACGGTGGCCGAACATGGCGCCGAGGCTGAGGCCGCAGGCCATGGGCCGGTCGATGCGGTCGCTTCGCTTGCCGAGGGCGATCTCGAACATGCCGCCGAGGCGGTGATCGAGGACACGCTGACCGAGGGCGAGCATGCCGATATGGGCGAGGAGGCGCATGTGCCGACCGCCGTCGATGTGGCCGTAGCGCCTCCGGGCATGGGAGCGATCTACATGGCGCCGGGCAACGACGTGATCGACGAGGCGCATCACGCCCCCGTCTGGGTCAAGGTCAGCCCCTTCGTCGCCATGCTGATTGGCCTGAGCCTTGCCTGGCTGATGTATATCCGTCGGCCGGAGCTGCCCGCCGCCCTCGTGCGCAACCAGCGTCCGCTCTACAACTTCCTGCTCAACAAGTGGTACTTCGACGAGCTCTACGACTTTCTCTTCGTGCGCCCGGCTCAGGCCATCGGGCGGTTCCTGTGGACCCGCGGCGACGGCAACGTCATCGACGGCGGCATCAACGGCGTGGCGATGGGCATCGTGCCCTTCTTCACTCGCCTCGCTGGCCGCGCGCAAAACGGATACGTCTTTACCTACGCCTTCGCGATGGTTCTGGGCCTTGCCCTGATCCTGACCTGGATGACCTTGGCCGGGGGGGCCGAATAACAGATGGGCAACCTTCTCTCTCTGACCACCTTCATCCCGCTTTTGGGCGCCGGCATCCTCGCGCTGTTCCTGCGCGGTGACGACGCGGCCGCGCAGCGCAACGCCAAATGGGTGGCGCTCGCCACCACGGTCTTCACCTTCGCAGTGTCGCTGTTCATTCTCGCAGGCTTCAAGACGGACGCGGCGGGCTTCCAGTTCGTCGAAGATCGCCAGTGGCTCCTCGGCATGCGCTACAAGATGGGCGTCGACGGCATCTCGCTGCTGTTCGTGATGCTTACCACCTTCCTGATGCCCCTCGTCATCGCGGCCTGCTGGGATGTGACGCACCGGGTCAAGGAATACATGATCGCCTTTCTGGTGCTCGAGACGCTGATGATCGGCGTGTTCGTAGCGCTGGACCTCGTGCTGTTCTATCTTTTCTTCGAGGCGGGCCTGATCCCGATGTTCCTGATCATCGGCATCTGGGGCGGCAAGAACCGCATCTATGCCTCGTTCAAGTTCTTCCTCTACACCTTCCTCGGCTCGGTGCTGATGCTGGTGGCGATGGTGGCGATGTTCGCTCAGGCGGGCACCACCGACATCCCGACGCTGATGGCCTACAACTTCTCGGCCGAGAGCTTCCCGATCCTCGGGGTGCAGATCTTGGGCGGCGTGCAGACGCTTCTCTGGTTCGCCTTCTTCGCCTCCTTTGCGGTGAAGATGCCGATGTGGCCGGTTCACACTTGGCTGCCTGACGCACACGTTCAGGCGCCGACTGCCGGTTCGGTCGTCCTCGCCGCGATCCTGCTGAAGATGGGTGGCTACGGTTTCCTGCGCTTCTCGCTGCCGATGTTCCCGGTCGCTTCCGAGATCTGGGCGCCGCTGGTGCTGTGGCTGTCGGCCATCGCGATCGTCTACACCTCGCTCGTGGCGCTGGTGCAAAAAGACATCAAGAAGCTGATCGCCTATTCCTCGGTCGCGCATATGGGGTTCGTCACCGCCGGCATCTTCGCGCTCAATCAGCAGGGCCTTGATGGCGCGGTGTTCCAGATGATCAGCCACGGCTTCATCTCTGGCGCGCTGTTCCTTGGCGTCGGTGTGATCTACGACCGGATGCACACCCGCGAGATCGACGCTTACGGCGGCCTCGTGAACCGGATGCCGGCCTATGCCGCAGTGTTCCTGCTGTTCACCATGGCCAATGTCGGCCTGCCGGGCACTTCGGGCTTCGTCGGTGAATTCCTGACGCTGATGGGCATGTTCCAGGCCAACACCTGGGTTGCCGCCGTCGCCACCACGGGCGTCATCTTCTCGGCCGCCTACGCGCTCTTTCTCTACCGCCGGGTCGTCATGGGCGACCTGATCAAGGAGAGCCTCAAGTCGATCACCGACATGACCGCCCGCGAGAAATGGATCTTCGCGCCGCTCGTCGTGATGACGATCCTGCTCGGCGTCTATCCGAGCCTCGTCACCGACATCACCGGCCCGAGCGTCGCCCGTCTCGTGGATCAGGTCGAGGTCGCGGTCGCGGCGCATGGCTCCGAGAATGCCATCGCCTCGGCGACCGCCGCGACCCCGGCACAGCACTAAGGACCAGGACACATGTTCTCACTCGATCTCCAGACCGTCCTGCCCGAGGTGATCCTTGCGGTCTACGCGATGGTCGCGCTCATGGCGGGCGTCTACACCACCAAGGACAAGTCCGCCGGCATCCTGATCTGGGCGACGGCGGCGATGTTCGGCCTCGTGGCCTTCCTGATCGCCACACGCGAGGGCACCGACCCGGCCTTCCTCAACAGCTTCATCGATGACGGCTTCGCCCGCTTCTCTAAGGTGACGATCCTGCTCTCGGCGGCGATCGTGCTGGTGATGAGCCAGGAATACCTCGCGCGCCGCAACCTGTTGCGCTTCGAGTACCCGGTTCTCGTCACTTTGGCCGTGGTTGGCATGATGGTGATGGTCTCGGCCAACGACCTCATGGTTCTCTATATGGGCATCGAGCTGCAGTCGCTCGCCATGTATGTCGTCGCCTCACTGCGCCGCGACAGCGAGAAGTCGACCGAAGCCGGTCTTAAGTACTTCGTGCTGGGCGCGCTTAGCTCGGGCCTGATGCTCTATGGCGCCTCGCTGGTCTATGGTTTTGCCGGCACCACGCAGTTCGAGGGCATCTTCCTCGCCACCGCGATCGACGTTCCGCTCGGGCTTATCTTCGGCCTCGTCTTCCTGATGGTCGGCTTCGCCTTCAAGGTTTCGGCGGCGCCGTTCCACATGTGGACGCCCGACGTCTATGAAGGCGCGCCGACACCGGTCACGGCCTTCATGGCGACCGCGCCGAAGATGGCCGCCATCGCGCTCTTTGCACGGGTCGTTTTCGACGGCTTTGGTGGCATCGTCGGCGACTGGCAACAGATCATCGCCTTCCTGTCGGTGGTCTCGGTGTTCTGGGGCGGCATCGCCGCGATCGGCCAGACCAACATCAAGCGCCTGATGGCCTACTCCTCGATCGCCCATATGGGCTTCGCGCTGATGGGCCTCGCCTCGGGCACCGCCTTCGGCGTGCAGGCGATGCTGATCTACATGGCGATCTACGTCACCATGAACATCGGCACCTTCGCCTTCATCCTGTCGATGGAGCGCGACGGGCGACCCGTCACTGACATCAATTCGCTGCACATGTATTCGCGCTATGCGCCGATGCGGGCGCTCGCCATGCTGGTGCTGCTGTTCAGCCTTGCCGGCGTGCCGCCGATGGTCGGCTTCTTCGGCAAGCTCTACGTGCTGCGAGCGGCCTATGAGGGCGGTCTGACCTGGCTCGCGATCCTCGGGGTCATCGCCTCGGTGATCGGCGCGTTCTACTACCTGCGCATCGTCTACTACATGTATTTCGGCGAAGAGCGCGAGGCGCTCGATACCGGCACTTCGCCGCTCCTGTGGGGTGTGCTGATGGCCTCGGCCGCCGTGATGGTGTTCGGCGTGATCAATCTCTTCGGCATCGAGCCTCTGGCCGCGGCCGCGGCGGCGACCCTTGTCAACTGACGCCGCCTCCCACGGGCTCTGGCCCGAGGGGTGGGAGCGGGTCGTTCTCGACACCGTCGACAGCACCATGGCCGAGGCCGCGCGACGCGCGGCCTCTGGCCTTGCCGGGCCTACATGGATCATGGCGCATGAGCAGACTGCGGGCCGGGGCCGGCGGGGCCGCGACTGGACCAGCGAGTCCGGCAACCTCGCGGTCACCCTGGTCTTCAAACCCGAGGCGACGCCGACCGAAGCCGCGCGGCGCAGCTTCCTCGCCGCCATCGCGTTGTTCGAGACATTGGCGATCCATGTCGACCGGACCCGGCTGTCCCTGAAATGGCCGAACGACGTGCTCCTCGATGGTGGCAAGGTCGCGGGCATCCTGCTGGAGAGCGCGGGGCAGGGACCCTATGTCGACTGGCTCTCGATCGGCATCGGCGTGAACCTCGCCATCCGGCCCGAGGGCGTGCGCGATGCGTCTTTCCCACCCGTGGCGGTCGCCGATGATGGCGGGCCGGTAGTTGACCCGGAGGACTTCCTGACCCATCTGGCCAACGCCTATGCCACTGAAGAGGGCAAACTGGACGCCTTCGGCTTCGCCCGCATCCGCGAGGACTGGCTGCGCCACGCCGCCCGGCTGGGCGAGGTGATCACCGCCCGCACCGGCACCGACGAGATCACGGGCGTGTTCGAGACCGTGGACGAGGCCGGCAACCTGATGCTGCGCACGCCCAAGGGCCTGCGCGCGATCAGCGCCGCCGACGTGTTCTTCTAGAAGGGGCGACGATGCTTCTGGCCATCGATTGCGGTAACACCAACACCGTGTTCTCGATCTGGGACGGGGAGCGATTCCTCGCGACCTGGCGCACCTCGACCGAATGGCAGCGCACGGCGGACCAGTATTTCGTCTGGCTCTCGACCCTGATGAAGATCGGCGGCATCGAGGCGCAGATCGACGAGATGATCATCTCGTCGACCGTGCCTCGTGTGGTGTTCAACCTACGCGTTCTGGCGGATCGCTACTTCGGCTGCCGCCCCCTCGTGGTGGGCAAGCCCGAATGCCGCCTGCCGGTCGCGCCGCGCGTCGACGCTGGTACGCAGGTGGGCCCCGACCGACTGGTCAACACGGCGGGTGCATGGGACCGGCATGGCGGCGATCTCGTGGTGGTCGATTTCGGCACGGCGACAACTTTCGACGTGGTCGGGCGCGACGGGGCCTATGTCGGCGGCGTCATCTCACCCGGCGTGAACCTGAGCCTTGAGGCATTGCACCAGGCGGCGGCGGCACTGCCGCATGTCGATGTGAGCAAGCCCGAGAAAGTAATCGGCACCAACACCGTCGCCTGCATGCAATCTGGCATCTTCTGGGGCTATGTGGGCTTGGTGCGAGGCATATGCGACCGGATCAGGGCGGAGCGCGAGCGCCCGATGCGGATCATCGGAACCGGGGGGCTTGCGCCCCTCTTCGCGCAAGGCGACATGCTCTTTGACGACATCGAAGACGACCTCACGATGCACGGGCTGACCGTCATCCACAGATACAACAAGGAGACCGCATGAGCGGCGAAAGACTGATCTACCTTCCTCTCGGCGGCGCCGGCGAGATCGGCATGAACGCTTATGTCTACGGCTATGGCAAACCGGGGCAGGAACGGCTGATCGTCGTCGATCTCGGCGTGACCTTCCCCGACATGGACACGACGCCGGGCGTCGATCTCATCATGCCCGACATCTCGTGGCTCGAGGCGCGCAAGGATCGCATCGAGGCGATCTTCATCACCCACGCCCATGAGGACCATGTCGGCGCGGTCGGCCATTTCTGGAAACGCCTCGGCGCGACCATCCACGCGCGCAAGTTCACCGCCGCGATCGCTCGCCACAAGCTCGACGAGCACGGCGCGCCCGACAGCATCCTCAACGTGGTCGAGCCTTGGCCCGCCACGGTCGACGCAGGCCCCTTCAAGGTCGGTTTCGTGCCGATCAGCCACTCGATCCCCGAAAGCTCGGGTCTCGTGATCGATAGCCCCGAGGGCCGCGTGCTGCATTCAGGCGACTTCAAGGTCGATCACACCCCGGTGGTGGGCGAGCCGTTCAACCCCGATCTCTGGGCCGAGGTGTCCAAGGGCGGCGTCAAGGCGCTGATCTGCGACTCGACCAACGTGTTCTCGCCGCAGCCGGGCCGCTCGGAAGCGACACTCGCGCCCGAGATCGAAAAGCTGATCGCGGCGCAGCCGGGCATGGTCGTTGCCACGACCTTCGCCTCGAACGTGGCGCGCCTCAAGACCATCGCCATCGCCGCCGACCGGGCCGGGCGCACCGTCTGCCTGCTGGGCCGCGCCATGCGCCGCATGGTCGAGACGGCGACCGAATGCGGCCTGCTGCACGGTTTTCCCAAGACCGTGGGCCCCGAAGAGGCCGCGTCGATCCCGCGCGAAAAGCTGCTGCTCCTCGTTACCGGCAGCCAGGGCGAGCGCCGCGCGGCCAGTGCGCAGCTGGCACAGGGCTCCTATCTCGGCCTGAAGTTGCAGGAGGGTGACAGCTTCCTGTTCTCCTCGCGCACCATCCCGGGCAATGAGCGCGGCGTCATCAAGATCATGAACCAGCTCTCCGAGAAGGGCGTGGACGTGATCGAGGACACGCATGGCCTGTTCCACGTCTCGGGCCACGCCAACCGGCCCGACTTGCAGCTTTTGCACGACATCGTGCGTCCGCAGTTCCTCGTGCCGATGCATGGCGAACACCGTCACCTGCGCGAGCATGTGAAACTCGGTCTCGAGCGGGGCCTGCCGGGCATCGTCGCGGTCAATGGCATGATGCTGGACCTGTCGGGCAACGCGCCCAAGGTGGCCGAATATGTCGACACCGGCCGCAGCTATCTCGACGGGTCGGTGATGATCGGCGCGATGGACGGTATCGTGCGCGACCGGATCCGCATGGCGCTCAATGGCCATGTCACGGTGACGATGATCGTGGACGAGAATGACGAGCCCTTGGGCGATCCGTGGTGCGAGATCATGGGCCTGCCCGAGACGGGACGTTCCAGGGCCAAGCTGGTCGAGACGCTGGAATCTGATCTGGCCGCCTTTGTGAACAAGGCCGGCCGCCGGATGATGCGCGACGAGGACAAGCTCGACCGCGAATTGAAGCGGATCGCGCGCTCGACCACGCAGGCCGAGACCGGCAAGAAGCCCGAGGTGAATGTGGTGGTGAGCCGCCTGAGCTGATCAGACCGGCGGCGAGTCGGGGCGGTATGCCCCGACCCGTCATTGTCGAACGATAAAGCATGAAAAAAAGGGGAGCCATCGGCTCCCCTTTTTGTGTTCAAGCTACTCTTGGTCTCGTTGATCAACCGCTGCAGACATAGACCGCGCTACCGATGACCACGACCGAGGCCGCGGCGGCCCCGATGGCCACGGGGCCGGTCAGCGCCGCCGTGACGCCGGGCGCCGTAGTGCCGATGCTGGTCGCCAGCCATTCCGCCGTGCCCTTAAGCACCAACGCGCCCGAGCTGTGCAGCAGGCGTTCCGGCTTGGCCACGGCCTCGGCGGGGGTGGGCGGCGGCGTCAGGACCAGCCCGGCCAGCGCCGCACCGGTGTCGATCGCGCCGTCGGCTGCTGCGTTCACACGGTCGCAGGTGGTGACGCTGCACTGCGCGGTGGCGCCACGTTCGCCGGGCACGAGGAGCCAACCCTCGTCGTCGGGATCGGGATCGAGGCAATAGCCCTCGGTCTCCTCGGGCGGCAGTTCGACCGAGAGATAGGTATAGAGCACCCGGCTGTCGCAGGCGGGCGGCGTGCCCCAGGTCTTGTTCCAGACCTTGCCCGGCCAGCGCGACAGCCTTTCGCGCGTGCCGAGCTTGGTGTCGAAGGCGATGGCATCGTCATATGTGACAACGGTCTCGCGGCCATTGACAGTCGCTGTGCAGCGTTGCTCCTCGGCCTGCGCGGGCAGGGCCGAAAGCAACAGCGCAAGCGTGAGGAACGCCGAGGTACGCATCAGCCCGCGCGCCGTTCCTCAAAGCTCTTGGCGATGAAGGCGGGGGTGTCCTCGCCCATGCCGACGACCTCCTCGTCGCGCTGATCGTGACGCCGCCGATCCCGGCCACCACGATTGCGGTCACGCTCATTGCCACGCGGCTCGGTGCGGCGAGGTTCGGCCGGAGCCTGTTCACGGGCGGCTTCGAGCACAGGGTCCGGGTCCGGGGCCGGCTTGGCCTCGACGCGGGGTTCGGGCTCAGACGCGGCTTTCGACGCAGGTTCGACGTCGGCCTTCTGCTTGGGCCGGGCCTCGACCTTGGGGGTCTCGGTCGCGACGGCATCGGCGAAAGCCTCGGGCTTGGCCTCGTCGCGACTGCGCGACCGGCTGCGCGTGCGGGAGCGGCGTGGACGCTCTTCCTCGGTGGCGGTCTCGGTCGCCGGGGCCGCCGCGGCGGGAGCCTTGGCTCCGCGCGGATCGTCGAGGCGCGGGATCGGGTTCTGCACGAGCCGCTCCACGTCCTCGAGGTTCTTCTCGTCGCGCGGATTGCAGATCATGATGGCGGAGCCCTTGCGCCCGGCCCGGCCGGTGCGACCGATCCGGTGCACGTAATCCTCGGCATGGCTGGGCACGTCGAAGTTGAAGACGTGGCTGACCGAGGGCACGTCGAGGCCGCGCGCGGCGACGTCTGAGGCCACGAGGATCTTCACGTTGCCTGCACGGAACCCGTCGAGGGTCCGCGTGCGCTGACTCTGGTCGAGATCGCCGTGGATCGGCTCCGCGTCATATCCGTGCTTCTTGAGGCTCTTGGCCACCACGTCCACGTCCATCTTGCGGTTGCAGAAGATGATCGCGTTGGTGCAGGCCTCGCCCTCGGCGTCGATCAGCGCGCGCAGAAGGTCCCGCTTCTCCGCGGCTTCCTTGTCCTTGCGCGAGGCGCGGAACATGACCACGCCCTGTTTGATGTTCTCGCCCGTCGTGGCGGCGCGGGCCACCTCGATCTTCTCGGGGTTCGACAGGAAGGTGTTGGTGATCCGCTCGATCTCTGGCGCCATGGTGGCCGAGAAGAACAGCGTCTGGCGGGTGAAGGGCGTCAGGCCGAAGATCCGCTCGATGTCGGGAATGAAGCCCATGTCGAGCATGCGATCGGCCTCGTCCACGACCATGATCTGCACGCCGGTGAGCAGAAGCTTACCGCGCTCGAAATGGTCGAGCAGTCGGCCCGGCGTGGCGATCAGCACGTCGACGCCCTTGTCGATCAGCGTGTCCTGCTCCTTGAACGAGACGCCGCCGATCAGCAGCGCCTTTGTGAGCTTGGTGTGCTTGGCATAGGTGTCGAAGTTCTCGGCCACCTGTGCCGCCAGTTCGCGGGTGGGGCAGAGCACAAGGCTGCGCGGCATCCGGGCGCGGGCGCGACCGCGGCCCAGAAGCGTGATCATCGGCAGCACGAAGCTCGCGGTCTTGCCGGTGCCGGTCTGGGCGATGCCGAGCACGTCACGGCCTTCGAGAGCGGGCGGAATGGCGCCCGCCTGGATCGGCGTCGGCGTCTCATAGCCGGCTTCGGCGATGGCCTTTAGCACCTTGGGATCGAGATTGAGGTCGGAGAATTGAGTCATGTGAGCCTTTCGAGACTGCGGCACCGATTGGCCGCAGGAGCAGGCGCGGCCCGCCCGGCCGGATTGCCGGGTCGTTCGACTTGGGCGTGCCTTATGCCGAAACCCTGTCGGGGTCAAGTTTGACGGGGGAACGGGGCGGGTCGGCGGGCGTTGCCCTCAGAGCCCCGTGACCGGGGCGCCACGAAATGGAGAGACCGATGATCAAGAAACATGGCAAGGCGCATTGGAGCGGTGGCATCAAAGAAGGCGGCGGCGAGATCTCGACGCAGACCGGTGTCCTGAAGGATCAGGCCTATGGCTTCAACGCCCGCTTCGAAGGCGGCCCCGGCACCAATCCCGAGGAGCTGATTGGCGCGGCGCATGCGGCCTGTTACGCGATGGCGCTGTCGCTCGAACTGGGCAAGGACGAGCTGACGGCCGACGACATCGATGTCCAATCCACCGTGTCGCTCGAGCAGGTGGGCGAGGGGTTCGAGATCACCAAGATCCACCTCGACGTGACCGCGAAGGTCTCGGGTGCCTCCGAGGAGCAGTTCCGCAAGGCTGCCGAGGCCACCAAGACCGGCTGCCCGGTGTCGAAGGTCCTCAAGGGCGCCGAGATCACCATGGACGCGAAACTCGTCTGAGCCAATGGCTCTGGTTCGACGCGAGAGGGGCGGCCTGTCGGGTCGCCTCTTTCACATCCTGCGCCTCAGACCATCATTTCCTTCGTCGCCACGAGCTTGATCTCCGGGTGATCGCGCTCGACCCGGTCGATGTCCCACTGCATCCGGGTGAGATAGACCAGATCGCCGTCATTGTCGGTCGCGACATGCTGCTTGTTCTTCGCCGCAAAGGCCTCGACCGCGGTCTTGTCGCCGGCCATCCAGCGCGCCGAGGTGAACTGCGACGGCTCGAACCGCACGGGAAGCCCGTATTCCAGCTCGATCCGGCTCGCCAGCACCTCGAACTGCAGCGCACCGACCACGCCCACGATGAAGCCAGAACCGAAGGTCGGCTTGAAGACCTTGGCGGCGCCTTCCTCAGCGAACTGGCTCAGTGCCTTGTCGAGATGCTTGGCCTTCATCGGATCGCCCGCGCGGCAGGTCTGCAAAAGTTCGGGCGCGAAAGAGGGGATGCCCGAGACGCGGATGCTTTCGCCCTCGGTCAACGTGTCGCCGATCCGAAGCTGGCCATGGTTGGGGATACCGATGATGTCGCCGGCCCAAGCCTCTTCGGCCAGTTCGCGGTCAGAGGCGAGGAACAGCACCGGGTTGGTGATCGCCATCTGCTTTTTCGACCGCACATGGGTGAGCTTCATGCCGCGCTCGAAATGTCCCGAGGCCAGCCGCACGAAGGCGACGCGGTCGCGGTGCTTGGGGTCCATGTTGGCCTGCACTTTGAAGACGAAGCCCGCGACCTTGCTCTCCTCAGGCGCGATCGCACGCGGCATCGCTTTTTGCACCTGGGGCTCGGGGCCATAAGTGCCGATGCCTTCCATCAGCTCACGGACGCCAAAGCTGTTGATTGCCGAGCCGAACCAGATCGGCGTCATGTGGCCTTCGAGCACGGCCTTGGGGTCGAGCGCAGGCAGAAGCTCGCGCGCCATCTCGACCTCCTCGCGCAGCTTTTCGAGAAGATGCGCGGGCACGTGCTCGGCGATCTTGGGATCATCTAGCCCGTCGATGGCGATGCTCTCGGCGACGCGGTTGCGGTCGGCCCGGTCGATCAGCTCCAGCCGGTCGCGCAAAAGGTCGTAGCAGCCCAGGAAATCGCGCCCGACGCCGATTGGCCAGGAGGCAGGCGTCACATCGATGGCGAGGTTTTCCTGGATCTCGTCGATGATCTCGAAGGTGTCGCGGCTTTCGCGATCCATCTTGTTGCAAAAGGTCAGGATCGGCAGGTCGCGCAGGCGGCAGACCTCGAACAGCTTACGGGTCTGGCTCTCCACCCCCTTGGCGCCGTCGATCACCATCACGGCCGCGTCCACGGCCGTCAGCGTGCGATAGGTGTCTTCGGAAAAGTCCGAGTGGCCGGGCGTGTCGACGAGGTTGAAGCGAAAGTTCTTGAAATCGAAGGACATCGCCGAGGCCGAAACCGAGATGCCGCGGTCTTTCTCCATCTGCATGAAGTCCGAGCGCGTGCGCCGCGCCTCGCCCTTGGCGCGGACCTGTCCGGCCATCTGGATCGCGCCCCCGAACAGCAGGAACTTTTCGGTCAGCGTCGTCTTGCCGGCGTCGGGATGCGAGATGATCGCAAAGGTCCGGCGGCGGGCGATTTCGGGCGGGAGGGCGGGGCGGTTGTTCATGCCCGCGCTATAAAGGCTGCGCGCGCAAGGAGCAATCGCCCCCAACGGCCTTGCCGACAGCGTTCAGAGCCCCGAGGCGCGACGCAACAAGGCGGCCGCATCGGATCCCGACAGCAGGCTCTCGGAGACCTCGTAGGACAGGTGCTGCGGTGTCGCATGGGTCGAGATGCTGCCGGGCAGCGCGCCCTTGGTGCGGTGGTCGACCAGAAGCGATTCCGCGGCGATGCCCTCGGCATAGACGATCTGATGCGCGTCGAAGACAAGCTGGAAATACTGGGCGAAGCCGCCTTCGCTCTGCACCACGGTGTCGCCGTTGATCAGGTGGCGCACCCGGACCATCAGCTCGGCCCGGCCCGCGCCGACGCAGTCCTCGCGCTGCCACACGAAGATGCGGTGATCTGGGCTGAGCCAAAGATCGCGCGCGTTGTGCAGCGCGCCTTCACGGATCAGCACGGGCGCGAAGCGCCCGGTCGCGCGCAGCGTGGTCTGGCCCACCCAGCGCAGCGGCTGCGGCCCCCCGTCGCGCGTCAGGATCCTGTCGCCGGGGCGCAGATTCTCCACCGGCACCTGCGCGCCGCTGGCCAGCGCGATATGCGTGCCGCGAGTGAAGGACACGCAGGCCAGCTGGGCCAGCCGCGGGGTCCCGGCGTGACGGTCGATCCCCACGAGGCGGTAATCCTCACCCTGCACGAGCCGGCCCAGAGGCAACAGGTAGATGGCCAGCGCCGCATCCGCCTCGACCTCGACCAGCACGATCGCCTCGCTCGCCGTCCCATCGCGCGCCATCAGCGTCAGACAGCTGTCGATGTGCAGCGTCCGGCCGCCCCGGCCGTCCGCCGCGCCATCGACCACCCGAAAGCTGGCATCCGCCCTAGCGCGTAGCGTCAGCCGGCGTGCCGCGGCCTTGGGCCCAACGCGGTAGATGTCGTCCGGCACCAACTCGTCGGCAAAGCTCATCGGATCGCCTCGCGCCACGCCGTGCGACACGCGCAGATCCGCCGCATCGAAGACCATGAGGTGCTGCAGCTCGGTCTCGTTGGTCATCTGTTCTCCTGACGGGTGCCGCATGACGGGCGATCATTGCCCGACGCGCGACCCGATGCTAGGCCATGTGCGTAAACAGGGAGGTATCTGATGGATCTGGGCATCAGGGGCAAACGGGCGCTGGTCTGCGCTTCGTCCAAGGGCTTGGGGCGTGGCTGCGCCGAAGCGCTGGCCGAGGCGGGCGTCGATCTGGTGATGAACGCGCGCGGCGCCGAGGCGCTGGAGCAAGCGGCGCAGGAGATCCGCGACCGGTTCGGGGTCGAGGTCGTCACCGTCGCCTGCGACGTGACCACGCCCGATGGGCAGGCGCAGCTGATCGACACGGCGCAGGGTGTCGACATCCTCGTCACCAATGCGGGCGGCCCGCCGCCGGGCCTGTGGACCGACTGGGACCGCGAGGATTTCATCCGTGCGCTCGATGCCAACATGCTGACGCCGATCGCGCTGATGAAGGCGCTGGTGCCGGGCATGATGGAGCGCGGCTGGGGCCGGGTGGTCAACATCACCTCGCAATCGGTGAAGTCGCCGATCCCGGCGCTCGGCCTGTCGAACTCGGCGCGCGCGGGTCTCACCGGCTATGTCGCGGGCACCTCGCGGCAGGTCGCCCCTTCGGGCGTGACCATCAACAACCTGCTGCCGGGCATCCATGACACCGACCGCGCCGCGTCGCTCGATGGCGGAGTATCCAAGAAGGAAGGCATCAGCGTCGAAGAAGCCCGCAAAAAGCGCGAGGCCGGCATCCCGACCCGGCGCTACGGCACGGCGGCCGAGTTCGGCGCAACCTGCGCCTTCATGTGCTCGCATCATGCGGGGTTCATGGTCGGTCAGAACGTGCTGCTCGATGGCGGGGTCGGCAATCAGACCATGTAAGCTTGCGGGCGCGGGGCGGTGTTGCTAGGGCAATCCGACGCATTTGATCGGATTTTGCCGTGTTCGAACAACTCGCCTCCGCCCGGGCCGCGCCCACCGGGACCGCCCCCATCCAGACCGCGCCCGCCGCACGGCTCGAGATCCGCGATCTCAGCCGGGTCTTCGCCGGGCGCGAGGTCGTGTCGGGCGTGTCGCTCAAGGTGATGCCGGGGCAGGTGACCTGCCTGCTCGGCCCCTCGGGCTGCGGCAAGTCCACGACACTTCGGATCATCGCGGGCGTCGATCGGCAGGATGCGGGCGGTGTCTATGTCGATGGCGTGGCGATTTCCGAGCGCACGTTGCACATGCCTCCAGAGGCGCGCGGCATCGGCCTGATGTTTCAGGACTTCGCCTTGTTCCCGCATCTCGACGTGGCGCGCAACGTAGGCTTCGGCCTCAAGGGGCCGAAGGCCGAGATCCGCGCCCGGGTCGAGACGCTGCTCGACAAGGTCGGCATGCGCCGCCACATCGACCGGTTCCCGCACGAGCTGTCGGGGGGCGAACAGCAGCGGGTGGCGCTGGCGCGTGCGCTGGCGCCTTCCCCTCGTATCCTCTTGATGGACGAGCCGTTCTCGGGGCTCGACGATCGGCTGCGCGACGACATCCGCGACGAGACGCTCGCCGTTCTCAAGGCCGAGGGCACCGCGGTGCTGCTCGTTACCCATGAGCCCGCCGAGGCGATGCGCATGGCCGACGAGATCGCGCTGATGCGTGACGGCCACGTGGTGCAGTACGGCGCGCCCTACAACATCTACAACGCGCCGAAGGACCGCGAGGCAGCAGCCTTCTTCTCGGATATCAACGTGATCGAGGGCACCGTTCAGGGCGCGCTGTGCGACACGCCCTTCGGAGATTTCCTGACGCCGGGCCTGCCGGACGGCACCGAGGTCGAGATCGTGATCCGGCCACAGCATTTGCGCATCGACTTCGACCGGCAGGGGCGCGGACCCAACCCCACCACGCGCGAAGGGACGCCAGCGGCGGGCACGGTGGAGCGGGCGCGGTTCTTGGGTGCGTCGAGCCTTGTGGAATTCCGCATGGACCACGACGGTGAGATCCTGCGAGCCTCGGTGCCGTCTGTGTTCCTGCCCAAACCCGGCACGCGGCTGTGGTTGATGATGCGGCGCGACCGGTGTTTCGTGTTTCCCAAGAGGCGCGAGGGCTGAGACGGCGCGGGGGCGGACCAACCCTGATTAGCCGCGCGACGCTTCCAGATCCGCGAGGGTCCGGCCAGCCTCGTCCACGAAAAGCTGCGGCAGGACCCGCAGGGCGGTGATCCGGTCCACCCGCAGCTCGGCAAAGCCCTTGGCCGTTTCGCTCCACCCCGCGAGGGTCCAGAC
>Ga0207882_1000200_pt1 | contig 20027 bp, 23 predicted proteins | sample MalvirmetaMSP103_FD_184228 | JGI IMG/M metagenome (GOLD analysis project Ga0207882, IMG submission 184228) | Marine viral communities from the Deep Pacific Ocean - MSP-103 (SPAdes) | ecosystem: Environmental > Aquatic > Marine > Oceanic | place: Pacific Ocean | collected 2011-05-15 | reverse complement strand
CCGGGCGGCCTCGCGCCGCCCGGCTGACGACCCCCGGGGCTGCATTCCCACACGAGGTCACCGCCCGTCATGGCTTCAGGTCATGGTGGGCGTTTTCATGTCCGACAGGATCTGCGCACCGATCTCGAAGCTGCGCTTGCGGGCCCCGGGCTCAAACATCATGCCGGTGAGCATCAGCTCGTCGGGCTGGTAGCGGTCGATCATCTCGCGCAACTGGCGGCGCACCGTGTCGGGGCTGCCGGTGGCCGAAACCGACAGCGCGGCTTCGGCGCCCGCGATGGCGGAGGCGGGCACGTGATCGGCGACATTCTCGACTGGGCGGGACAGGCGGCCCGGCGTGCCGGTGCGCAGACGTGCGAATGACAGGATCTGCGAAGAACGATGATACCGCGCCTCTTCGTCCGTGTCGGCGGCATGCAGCCCGGCCGCCATCATGAAATGGGGCTTGTCCAGCCGCTCCGAAGGGCGGAACCCCTCGCGATAGGCCTCGATGGCGGGCTCCAGCATCTGCGGCGCGAAATGCGAGGCGAAGGCATAGGGAAGGCCGAGATAGGCCGCAAGCTGCGCGCCGAAGGTCGAGGAGCCCAGAATCCAGACCGGCAGGTGCGATCCCATGCCGGGCACAGCTCGGACCGGGCCGCGCCCTTCGTCGTCATCGAGATAGCCCATCAGCTCCACCACATCCTGCGGGAAGGCGTCGGCCGACTGGTGGTAGCGCCTGAGCGCCTGCGCCGTCGCCCCGTCGGTGCCCGGCGCGCGCCCAAGCCCGAGATCGATCCGGCCGGGATGCAGCGCGTCGAGCGTGCCGAACTGTTCGGCCACGACCAGCGGCGCGTGATTGGGCAGCATGATGCCGCCCGCGCCTACGCGAATGGTCGAGGTGGCCTGTGCCACGTGTCCGATCACCACCGCGGTGGCGGCCGAAGCGATGCCGGGCATATTGTGATGCTCGGCCAGCCAGTAGCGGTGATAGCCCAAGGCTTCGGCATGGCGGGCAAGATCGGCAGCATGGGCAAGTGCCTGCGCCGGGGTCTCGTCCTCGGTCACCGGGGCGAGATCGAGTAGGGAAAAGTTCTGCATGTCGTGCTCCTGCGTCGGCAACCGATATGGGGCGCAGGGATGCGAGCGAAAAGCACCCCTGCTGCACAACTTGGGCGCGGTATGCGAACGCATGCCCTAAAGCCCTGTGACTGCGACCTTTTCAGCGGTTTACAGGGGGGGCGCCGCCGGTCATCCTCCCGCGACGTCAGCCACCGGAGCCGCCATGACCCTTGCCGATCACCCGCTGCGCCAGGAACTGGCTAACGAGCTGCATGCACGGCCTTTCCCGAGCCTCGTGGCGCCGGGGCAGGCGGCGTTTTTGGCCATAGGTCCGACCGAGGGCGCGCCGCGTGATCTCGAGGCCGAGCGCGCGCATCTACTGGCGCTGCTCGATTGGTTCGGCGCGGCGCATCCGCAACCCGGCGCGACGCATTGGTCGGGCCAGATCGGGCGGCACCGGCTGAAATGGGAGAGCCACACCGAGTTTTCCACCTACATGATCCTGAGCGACGGCCCCTCCGAGCCGCCCTTCCGCGAGGGGCTCGCCGGGTTTCCGGCCGACTGGCTCGCCGCCGCGCCGGGCCAGCGGCTGACCTCGGCGCTGATCCGGGTAGAGCTGGCAGCAGGCGAGGACGAGATCGCGCGGCGCGCGGAATCTTGGTTCGTGGCCGAAAGCATGGCCCTGAGCCGGGTGCTCGACGACCAGCTCATCGTCGCGGGCGATTTTCGCATCGATGCGGCGGGGCACATGCGCTTTGCCGTCTTTGCCCGTCCCGGCACCGGTGAGCGGCGGATCGGCCGGGTGGTGCAACGCCTGTGCGAGATTGAGACCTACAAGACCATGGCGATGCTGGGCCTCGCGCAGGCCCGCGCCATGGGGCTGCGCATCGGCGCGCTTGAATCCCGCCTGTCGGATCTCGTCACCGAAATGGCCGCCGGGCCGGGCAATCCGGCCGCGACCCTCGCCGTGCTTCTGGAGGTGTCGGCGGAACTGGAGAAGCTGCGCGCTCAATCCGGCTTTCGCTCCGGCGCGACGCGGGCCTACGAGACGCTGGTGAACCAGCGCATCGGCGTGTTGCGCGAGGCGCGGTTCGGCGGACGGCAGACCTTCAAGGAATTCATGATGCGACGCTTCGATCCGGCGATGCGGACGGTCGAATCGACCGACCGCCGGCTTGCCGCCATGTCCGAGCGCGCGGCGCGGGCGGGCGACCTGCTGCGCACCCGGGTCGATGTGGAGCGGTCGGCCCAGAATCAGGAACTGCTGTCGTCAATGGATCGCCGCGCCGACGCGCAGCTTCGGCTGCAGCACACGGTCGAGGGGCTCAGCGTCGTGGCGATCAGCTATTACGCGGTCAGCCTTGCCACGTATCTGCTCGCGCCACTGGCCTATCCGATGGGCATCGACAAGACGGCCCTGACAGCGGCGCTGGTGCTGCCGGTGGTGGCGCTGGTCTGGCTGATGCTGCAACGCATTCGAAAGCGGCTGCATTAGGCCGCCCCGCTGGCGGCTGGTCGCCCGCCGCGCCACGCGCTAGACAGGCCGCGGATGCGAAAGGAACGGGCGATGATCAAGCAGGTGATCTGCATCAACTGGGGCACGAAATACGGCGCGTCCTTCATCAACCGGCTCTACGGCATGGTGGCGCGCAACATCACGCCGCCCTTCAGCTTCACCTGTTTCACCGACAACTGCGACGGCATCCGCCCTGAGGTGGATTGTCAGGACCTGCCGCCGATCGACGTGGAGATGCCGAAGAACTCCAAGGGCATCTGGCCCAAGTCGCGGCTCTGGGGGCCGAGGTTGGGAGATCTGACCGGGCCGGTGCTGTTCATGGATCTCGATCTGGTCGTCACCGGATCGCTCGACGACTTCTTCAGCCATGGCGATGCGGATGACGTGATCCTGTCGCGCAACCCCAACACGCCGCTCGAAAAGCTGGGCCAGACCTCGGTGTTCCGTTTTCCGGTAGGCAAGCTGCTACCACTGCAGGAGCGGTTCCGCGCCGATCCGCAGGGCATCGCCGACGAGTTCCGCTTCGAGCAGCGTTTCGTGACCCGCAACGCGCCGGGCGGAGCGAAGCTCTTTCCCAAGGCATGGGTCCGGCATTTCCGCATGCATTGCCGCAGGCCGTTTCCGCTCAACTACCTTGCCGCGCCAAAGCTGCCCGATGACGCCCGCATCGTGATCTTTCCGGGTGGGCTGCATCCGACCCATGCGATCGAGGGTCATTATCCGCCCTATGCACCCGAAAGCGCGGGCGCGCATCTGCGCGGGCTGTTCACAAACAACCGGCACGACAAGCCGTTGCGCTATCTGCGCCATTACATCCGTCCCACGCCATGGGTGGAGGAGCACTGGCGTCCCTGACGGCGCGGCAGGCGGGCACCGTCTTGCGCCCGGCCACGCATGGGCGCAGTCTCGCATCGCTGCCGAGATTCCGCTCCGAAGGACGCCCCATGTCGATCAAGAACCGTTTCGCCGAACTCCTCCCCGAGATCACCGAGTGGCGGCGCGACCTGCACGAGAACCCCGAGATCCTCTACGAGACGCACCGCACCTCCGGTGTCGTGGCCGAAAAGCTGCGCGCCTTCGGTTGCGACGATGTGGTCGAGGGGCTGGGCCGCACCGGCGTGGTCGGGGTGATCCGTGGCAAACAGACCGCCTCGGGCAAGGTGATCGGCCTACGCGCGGATATGGATGCGCTGCCAATTCATGAACAGACCGGCAAGCCCTATGCCTCCAAGATCTCCGGCGCGATGCATGCCTGCGGCCATGACGGCCACACCGCGATGCTGCTGGGGGCGGCAAAATACCTTTCCGAGACGCGTAATTTCGACGGCACGGTCGTCGTGATCTTCCAGCCCGCCGAGGAGGGAGGCGGCGGTGGCCGCGAGATGTGCGAAGACGGGCTGATGGAGCGCTTCGGCATCCAGGAGGTCTATGGCATGCACAACTGGCCCGGCATTCCGTTGGGGCGGTTCGCGATCCGGCCCGGCGCGTTCTTCGCCTCGACCGACCAGTTCGAGATCACCGTCGAAGGCCGTGGCGGCCACGCGGCCAAACCGCATGAGACGGTGGATTCCACGCTGGTCGCGTCGCATGTCGTTCTCGCCCTGCAGTCGATCGCCAGTCGCAACGCCGACCCGACCGAGCAGATCGTGGTCTCCGTCACCTCCTTCGAGACCTCGTCCAAAGCCTTCAACGTGATCGCCCAGCGGGTGCAGATGAAGGGCACCGTGCGCACCATGTCGCCGGAACTGCGTAAGCTGGGGCAGGAGCGGCTGACCGCCATCGCCGAGACCACGGCGCGGGCCTACGGCGCCGAGGCCAAGGTCAACTACATCAAGGGCTACCCGGTGATGATCAACCATGAGGCTGAGACCGATTTCGCGATACAAGTGGCGCGCGAGGTTTCGGGCGATTGCGCCGAGGCGCCGCTTGTCATGGGGGGAGAGGATTTCGCCTACATGCTCGAAGAACGCCCCGGTGCCTATATCCTCGTCGGCAACGGCGACACGGCTTCGGTGCACCATCCCGAGTACGACTTCTCCGACGACGCGATCCCGGCGGGTTGTTCGTGGTGGGCGGGCATCGTCGAGCGCCGGATGCCGGCGGCCTGACCTCAGGTCAGTGAAAAGCGCGGGTCGGTGGCCATAAGTCCTGCGACCCGGTCGTGCTCTGCTGCAAAGTCATGCGGCACATCAGTGGCGGCGCGACCACCCGACAGCGATTTCGACGCAAAGAAATCGAACCCGTAGAGCCTCGCCGAAGCGAGATCCGAGCGCGTGAGCAGATCGATAGCGAGCATGCCTGTGGTGGGTCGTGCCCCCAGATCATGATGCAGGATCGCCGCATGGGCCGCAGGTAGCAGCGCGAAGCCCGGGATGCAGGCCACCCGCCATGGCAGGCGCTTTCGCTTGGGCGTCATCCACAGGAGCAGTTCGGGCGCCAGAGCCGAAATCACGGGGGCGGGCACCGCGATCGACATGGCAAGCCAATCGGTGCGGCGTCCGTGCGAGACCGGGCTCGGCATTGGTGCGGTGTTGAGCCTTATGACGATCTCGGCGGCGTCGATCTCTGTGCCCTGCGCCTTGTCTGTCAGCGAGCGCGCATTGCCGACCAGAGCCACGTGGCGACCCGCGAGCCGGGACAAGAGGTCCGGCTCGGGCAGACCAAGCTGCGACAATCGAGCTTCGTCGCCGCGCCGCTTGGCGATCTCGAAGGCGATCCTGTTCATGGCTCCCTCCGGGCAAGTGCCGCGATATCTGCGAACAGCGCCTCGGCTTGGCGCTGAGCCCGCTCTCGGAAGCTTCGGATCGCATCCAGTTCCCCGGTGCTGAACGGGGCCGCTTCGGGAGGGTGGGCCAGTGCCTCGGCCCCGAGCAGCCGCGCCTGTCCAAGCCCGGCATCCGCCAGCAGCCGTTCGATCTTCGACGCGTTGGAGCCCAGCGCCAGAAACGGCGTCTCGGTCAGCATCGACAGGCACACCGCATGGAACCGCCCCGTGATATGCAGGTCGGCGCGGGCGATCCGGTCGAGATAGGCGGCCTCGTCGCCGGGCATGTCCAGTGGCGGCAGTCCAAGCCCGCCGAACCAAGCCGCCGCCAGCGCGGCACGGGTCGGGGCGAACCGCCAGAGCCGGCCGCCCAGCGTCTTGGTCGGCACCAGCCTTGCGTCGCGATACCGTCGCGCGGCGCGGCCCAGCACCCGGCGCGGGCCGGGCTTCACGCTGTCGCCGATGATGACGCCCCGGCGCGGACCGGGCGTGATCTCGGCAGGGGCGGAGAGCGACAGGTCGGGTAGCCAGCGTACCTCAGCCCTCGTGGTATGAGCCATGTCCTCGGCGCTGACGTTGTCTCGTGCGGCGATCAGGTCGAACTTGGCCAGAGGCTTCGACCATTCCTCCGGGTTGTCCTGCCAGAGCGCGTTGACGAGCGCGAGCGGTGTGTCTGCGCGCGCCGCATGCTGCGCCACGGCAAGGAGCCGCGCCCCCGCCGGGCGGCCATGATGCAGCGTGCCTTCGCCATTGACGACAATGACGTCCGCGGCGCGCATAGCGCTCAGGAGCCCGTCATCCCCGGCCCAGTCGTGCCGCGCCGGGCTGCGGGCGGTGATGGTGAGCCCGTGACGTTCCAATCCCGCCACCAGCAGCCGCATCACCCGCGAACAGCCATGATGGTAACGCGAAGAGGTGTCGTTGAGGATCACGGCGCGCAGGGTCATGGCGCTGTCTCGGGTATCGCGCGTTCAGGCGCAAGCCTCGCTCCGATCAGCCCGCGCAACGCGGCCAGCGTGCGGGGTCGGGCCTGTCCGCGATCCGCCATGACCTGCGCCGCCGCCGCACCCATCAGCGCAAGTTCTTCCGAGTCGATCAGGTCGCCCACCGCCGCGCCGAGCGACGATGCCTCCGGCACCGCGCGCGCGGCCCCTGCCGCGTCGAGCGTGGCGTGGGCCTGCGCGGCGTTGGACACGCGCGGGCCGTGCAACAGTGCCACGCCCAGCACGGCTGCCTCCCAAGGGTTGTGACCGCCCTGCGGACCAAGGGAGCCCCCCAAGAACACCAGCGGCACCAGACGATAGACCAGCCCGGTTTCGCCAAGTCGGTCGACGAGCCAGACCTCGGCCCGACCGGGCGTGCCGCCTCGGGCAAATGTCAGCCCCGCCTCTGCCAAGGACTTCGCTACCGCCTCGGCCCGATCGGGGTGGCGCGGCGCGAGGATCAGCCGCAGCCCGGGATGCCGCACCCTCGCCGCCAGGTGCGCCGCGATTACCGCGGCCTCGTCCTCGGCATGGGTCGATACGGCGGCCCAGCGCGGCGCGCCCTCGAACTCGGAGCGCAGATCCGCAAGGCGCTGCGGGTCGGCGGGGAGGGGGGCTGCGGCGGATTTCAGATCGCCGGGGACGAGCACGCGGTCGGCGAGCACGCCGAGGCTCGTGATCTCGGACCGCACCGCGTCGGTCTGCGCCGTCACGAGGTCAAAGCACGACAACAGCGCCGCGCTGAGCCTGGGGGCACGGCTGCGCGAGCGCGAGGGGCGGGCGTTGAGCAATGCGAGCGGGACATGGCGCCTTGAGGCTTCGGCCAGAAGGCGGGGCCAGAGATCACCCTCGACGAAACAGGCCAGATCGGGACGCCAGTGATCGAGGAAGCGCCGCACCGCGCGGGCCGTATCGAGCGGCTGGTATTGATGGAGCGCCTCCTCGATCTGTCGCGCCCGCGATCCGCCCGTGGTCGTGGTGGTGGTGACAAGAACGCGATGCCCTTCGGTCATCAGGTCACGCGCCAGATCCGCGATCGAGGCTACTTCGCCGACCGACGCCGCGTTGATCCAGACAAGAATGCCTTCGGGCCGCTCGATCGTGGCGCGGCCCAGGCGTTCGCCAAGACGGGCGGGGGCAGAGTTCTGAGCGCGATGCACACGGCGTGCGAGGGTGATTTCGGCGATGCGGGGCAGCGCCCGAGATCCGCCGAGCCAGAGCCGGAGCGCCCAAGGGGCGTCGCTCATCCCCCGGTGTGGCTCATGTGACGGCTGACCCGGCCCGAGACCTCCTGCCGGTCATAATCGAAATCATGCCCCTTGGGCTTGAGCGCGATCGCGGCGCGGATTGCGCGCTCCAGCCCCGCGTCGCCTTCGCTGGCGCGCAGTGGCCCACGCAGGTCCGAATGACCCTCCTGCCCGAGACAGGTGTAGATCTCGCCGGTGCAGGTGACACGCACCCGGTTACAGCTTTCGCAGAAATTATGGCTCATCGGGGTGATGAAGCCCACGCGCTGGCGTGTCTCGCCAAGCATGACATAGCGCGCGGGGCCACCGGTGCGGTCTGGCAGATCGTGCAGTGAATAGCGCTCGCCCAGCACGTCGCGCAACTCGCGCAGGTTCCAGTACTGGCCGATTCGGTCCTCGTTGCCGATGTCGCCCATCGGCATGACCTCGATGAACGTCAGGTCCATGTCGCGCGCGGCGCAGAACTCGGTCAGGGTAAACAGCTCGTCCTCGTTGAAGCCCTTGAGCGCCACCGTGTTGATCTTGACATTGAGCCCGGCGGCCAGCGCCGCGTCGATGCCATCGAGCACCTGCGGCAGGCGGCCCCAGCGGGTGACGCGGGCGAACTTGTCCTCGTCAAGCGTGTCGAGCGAAACGTTGATCCGGCGCACTCCTGCCGCGAAAAGCTCCTCGGCATACTTGCCGAGTTGGCTGCCATTGGTGGTCAGCGTCAACTCCTTGAGCGCGCCGCTTTCGAGATGCCGCGTCATGGCCCTGAAAAATTCCATGATGTTGCGCCGCACCAAGGGCTCGCCCCCGGTGATGCGCAGTTTTTCGACGCCAAGTCGGATGAAGGCCGAGCAGAGCCGGTCCAACTCCTCGAGCGTCAGCAGCTCCTTCTTGGGAAGGAACTGCATCTTTTCCGACATGCAGTAGACGCAGCGAAAGTCGCAGCGATCCGTGACCGAGACCCGCAGGTAGCGGATCGCCCGTGCAAAGGGGTCGATCAGAGGGGCTGCGGGGGGCGGAACGGGTGCGATTGTCATGGCCGCAAGGTAGGTGCGAGGGGGGGCGTTGGCAAGCAAACTGCAGGTGATCGCGCTTGTGCGCGCCCTTGTCCGGACGGAAGGTGCCGCTATCCTTGCGAGCATGAAACGCCTCATGCTCCCCTCCGCCCTTACCGCGCTCGGCCTTCTGGCCGGCTGCGCCGAGCTGCAACCCGCCAGTGCTCCGGTCGAAGCACCGGCTGCCGCCGCACCGACGCCCGCCCCGCAGCCGGTGGCGCAGCCCGCACCGCCGCCGCCCTCGGGTGCGGCCAGCGCCGAGGCGCTCGACACCACCACGCCCGAACAGCGCGACGCCGCCACCGCGGCACCCGAACCCGTGGGCGAGCAAAGGCTCGGCACGACCGTCGCATCGCTGGGGTCTCCCGCCGATCCGGGGTTGTGGATCGAGACGCCGCTGGTGAGCAGCGTGGCCCAAGGCCGGGTCGAGGCCGCGAACGGCAAATCGGTGAAGCTGGAACTGCGGCCCTCGGGCGGGGCATCCGGGTCCGGCAGCGAGATCAGCCTGCCCGCGATGCGCCTTCTCGAAGTGCCGTTGACCGATCTGCCGGAGCTGACGGTCTATCGCGGCTGAGAGGGCGGCGTCGGAGTCTCGCAACTTGCAGAAAAAGGGGGCCTTGCGCCCCCTTTTTCATGTCACTCGACGGTGACGGATTTGGCGAGGTTACGGGGCTGGTCGACATCGGTGCCCTTGGCCACCGCCGTATGATAGGCGAGCAGTTGCGCGGGGACTGCGTAGAGGATCGGCGCCCAGAGCGGGTCGATCTCGGGCAGGGTGATCACTTCCCATGCCCCTTCTCCAGCGATCCGCGCGCCCTTGCTGTCGGTGATCAGCAGAACCTTTCCACCACGTGCCATCACTTCCTGCATGTTCGACACGGTCTTGTCGAACAGCTCGTCATGCGGCGCCATGACGATCACTGGCACATGCTCGTCCACCAGTGCGATGGGGCCATGCTTGAGCTCGCCTGAGGCATAAGCTTCGGCGTGGATGTAGCTGATTTCCTTGAGCTTCAGCGCGCCTTCAAGGGCAAGGGGATACATCCGCCCCCGGCCCAGAAACAGGATGTCGCGTGCCTCCGCGAGACCGCGCGCGACGCGCTGGCATTCGGCCTCGATGGTGAGGCCCTGATGGATCAGGCCGGGCAACTCGCGCAGGCCCTGCACATGGGCGGCCAAGGTCGCGTCATCGAGTGTGCCGCGCTGCCGTGCCGCCTCGAGCGCCAGCGCGCCGAGCACCAGCAGCTGGCAGGTAAAGGCCTTGGTCGAAGCCACGCCGATCTCGGCGCCGGCGAGGATCGGCAGCGCGAGATCGCTGTCACGCGCGATCGAGCTTTCGGTAACGTTCACCACCGACAGGATGCTGGAGGCCTTGCCCTTGGCATAGCGCAGCGCCGCCAACGTGTCGGCGGTTTCGCCCGACTGGCTGACGAAAAGCGCCGCCGTGCGCGCCGGGACCGGGGGCTCGCGGTAGCGATACTCCGAGGCAACGTCGATCTCGACGGGCAGGCGCGCGACCTGTTCGAACCAGTATTTCGCGACATTGCAGGCGTAGAAGGCCGTGCCGCAGGCCACTAGCGTCAGCCGGTCGATGGCAGTGAAATCGATGCCAGGCTCCGGCAGGGTGATCGCGTCCTCTGGCGTCAGGTAGTGCTTCAGCGCCTCGGCCAGCACGCGCGGCTGCTCGGCGATCTCCTTGGCCATGAAGTGCTTGTGTCCGGCCTTATCGACCTGCGCGGCCGCCTGCGCGATGCGCTTTTCGGCGCGCGACACCTCGCGGCCCTCGGCGTCGAAGATCATAACGCCGGCGCGGGTCACCTCGGCGCGGTCACCCTCGTCAAGATAGGTGATCCGGTCGGTCAGGTTGCCAAGCGCGATCGCGTCCGAGCCGACGAACATCTCGCCCTCGCCATGGCCGATGGCCAGCGGGCTGCCCTTGCGCGCGGCGATGAGCAGGTCGGGCTCTTCCTCGAACAGGAAGCACAGCGCATAGGCGCCTTCCAGCCGCGCGATCGTGGCGGCGGCCGCCTCGCGCGGCGGCATGCCGCGATCGAGATGCAGTTGGCAGATCAGCGCCACGGTCTCGGTGTCGGTGTCGGTGCGGGTGCCGATGCCTTCGGCGGCCAACTCCGTGCGCAGCTCGCGGAAGTTCTCGATGATGCCATTGTGAACCACGGCGACGCGCGCGCCGGCATGGGGATGGGCATTGGCCTCGGTCGGCGCACCATGGGTGGCCCAGCGGGTGTGGCCGATGCCCGAAAGACCGCGCAGCGGCTCATGCACCAGTCGGTCCGAGAGGTTCACTAGCTTGCCCACCGCGCGGCGGCGGTCGAGACGGCCCTCGCTTACCGTGGCGATGCCAGCGCTGTCATAGCCGCGATATTCGAGCCGTCCCAGCGCTTCGACGAGAAGCGGCGCAGCCTCGTGTGTTCCTAATACGCCTACGATTCCGCACATCTCAGTTGTCCTTAGTCTTGGCGGCCTTGGCGGCGCGCAGCTTGTCGAAGAAACGGGTCGCGAAGCCCGGCTTGTTGGTCTGTTTCCCACGCCCCACGGCCATGTCGCCCGACGGGACGTTATGCGTCACCACCGTGCCGGTTGCGGTCATGGCGTTGTCGCCAAGCGTTACCGGCGCCACCAGCATGGTGTTCGAGCCGATGAAAACATCACGCCCCACGGTGGTGCGATGTTTGAACACGCCGTCGTAATTGCAGGTGATGGTGCCCGCGCCGACATTGGTGCCCGCGCCGATATCGGCATCGCCCAGATATGTCAGGTGGTTGACCTTGGCCCCGGTGCCGATCTGCGCGTTCTTGATCTCGACGAAGTTACCGACATGCACGTCTTCGGCCAGCTCGGCACCGGGGCGAAGCCGGGCGAAGGGGCCGACGGTGGCCCCGCGCGAGACGTGACAGCCCTCCAGATGTGAAAAGGCGCGGATCCTTGCGCCGCTCTCCACCGTCACGTCGGGGCCGAACACCACGTTGGGTTCGATCACCGTGTCGCGGCCCACCACCGTATCGCGGGCGAAGGTCACGGTCTCGGGTGCGAGCAGGGTCACCCCGTCCTCCATCGCCTCGGCGCGAACGCGCCTTTGAAACGCGGCCTCGGCGGCGGCCAGCTCGGCGCGGGTGTTGATGCCGAGCGTTTCGGCCTCGTCGCAGCGCACGACCTCCGCGCTCAGCCCGGCGTCGCGGGCGAGGCCGACGATGTCCGTGAGGTAGTATTCCGCAGAGGCGTTGTCGTTGGTCACGCGGTCCAGAAGGGTGAACAGCGTCTCGCAATCGGCTGCGATCACGCCGGAATTGCATAGGGTGACGCTGCGTGTGGCTTCATCGGCATCCTTGAACTCAACGATCCGCTCAAGGCTGTCGCCCGTTGTCACCAATCGGCCATAGCGGCCCGGATCGGCAGCCTCGAAGCCCAGAACGACGACATCGGCGCGGGCGCGTGCGGCCAGCATCGCCTCGAGCGTGTCGGGCCGGATGAAGGGGGTGTCGCCATAGAGCACGATCGCGTCGCCCGAGAAGCCGTCGAGCGCCGGGCGGGCTTGTTGCACGGCGTGGCCGGTGCCCTCCTGCGTCGCCTGCCGGACCGTGACGATGCCCTCGTCATACGCCGTCGCCGCGCGTTCCACCGCTTCGGCGCCGTGCCCCGCAACGACGATCATACGCTCAGGTTCGAGCGCCATGCCCACCGCCATCGCATGATGCAAAAGCGGCGACTGGCCGATTTCGTGCAGGACCTTCGGCAGGTCCGAATTCATCCGCGTGCCCCGGCCTGCGGCCAGGACGATCAATGCCGTGCCCATTGCTGCCCCTCTTGTTGCTTGATCTGACTTCTACTAGCCGCATCTAGAGGCACAAGCCCGACCGCCCGCTGGCGGCATCACTTCCCGCTTCGCTTCGTTACAGGAGAACCGCCCATGCGCGCCGTGATCTTCGACCTCGACGGTACCTTGGCCGAGACCAGCGGCGATCTAATCGCCGCAGCCAACCGCTGTTTCAGGGATATCGGGCTTGGGGCGCTGCTCGACCCGCAAGAGGACGCGGCCACGGCCATGCATGGTGCGCGCGCCATGCTGCGCCTCGGGCTGAGCCGGGTGGGGGAGGTTGATGAGGCGGAGGTCGATCGGCAATACCCGCGCTTACTTGCCTATTATGAAGAAGAAATCGACCGGCATTCGACGCTGTTCCCCGGCGCGATGAAGGCGATCGCCGAGTTGAAGCGGCTTGGCCATCCGGTGGCCATTTGTACCAACAAGCCCGAGGCGTTGGCCGAAAAGCTGCTTTCGCGTCTCGGCGTGCGGGAGCATTTCGTGTGTCTGATCGGGGCGGACACACTTAGGATGCGCAAGCCCGATCCCGAATGCCTGCGCGAGACAGTGCGCCGGGCAGGGGGCGATCCGGCCTATTGCGTGTTGGTGGGCGACACCGAGACCGACAGGATCACCGCGCGGGCGGCGGGCGTGCCGTCGATCCTCGTGCGGTTCGGTCCCAACGGACATCGCACGGCCGATCTGCACCCCGAAGCGCTGATCGGCCATTATGACGAACTGGTGGCGGCGGTGCAGGCGTTGGGCTGACCGCCCCCCAGCCCGCCCATGTCGAGCACTCAAGCCAATGGGCAAGGTGTGCCACTCAGTCCTGACAACTGTGCGACTTTTCACTGCAAATACTCTGCGGCCCGCAGAGATCAACGTATCCTTATTGCGCTGCGCCGGTATCGTAGAGTGGAATCGTCGAGAGGGACATCTTGGCCGAGCCTTGCGTCAGTTCGCTGCCATGGGCGAGGTAGATCAGCACTTGGTTCTGCTCATCGTAGATCCGGGTGATCCGGAGCGATTTGAGGATGATCGAACGGCTTTCGCGGAACACGGATTCGCCATCGCGCGAGCGGTCGATGTTGCCCAGGGCGATCGGGCCGGTCTGACGACAATCGATCGAGGCGTTGGACGGGTCCTCGAACCAGTTGCCTTGGCTCAGACGGTCGATCACCGACCGCTCGAAATAGGCGATGTGGCAGGTCACCCCTTCGACTTTGGGGTCGGGAATCGCCTCGACGAGGACGTCGTTGCCGACCCAGTCGACCCCGACCTTGCCGACGACTTCGGCATGCAAGGTGGCAGGTAAGAGGGCGAGAGCGAGCGCGGCAAGGCGGAGGGGATGTGTCATGCGCCGCCAACGCGCTCGTGCCTCGAGGGTTCCCACCGGTTGACCTGTGGCCCGGACGGCCCAGATGAAGGCCCCGACGCAACAGGAGGCCATGATGGGATCGATCTGGGAATTCGGGGCGGAAGCCGGCGTTCTGCACGAGCATCTCGGCTGGCTGGTCGGGGGGCTCGAATGGGTCGCGGCGCTGATCGATCTTTTCGCCATCGCGTTGCTTCTGGTCGGGGCTCTGCGCTTCATCGCGGGTGTGGTGCATGCCGAGACGCGCCGCAATGCCAAGGCGCGCGTGCGCGGCACCAATACCGAGCGGATCGAACTGGGGCGCTACATCCTTGCCGGGCTCGAACTCTTCATCGTGTCGGACATCATCCATACGGCCCTCAGCCTCGCATTCGCCGATCTGGTGTTCCTTGGCCTTCTGGTTGTCATCCGCTCGCTGATCTCGTTCTTCCTCGACCGTGAGCTCGAACAGGTGAAGCATGAGTTGCGCGAGGATCCGGTCGGAGATTGACGCCGTTGCGCGCATCCGACGCATCCCGAGGGTCTCTGGCTCGGTTGACCCTTCCCTGACCGGGGTTTATGGATCGCGCAACGACCGACAGCTCCCGCGTGAAAGGACCCGACGTGGAACTGCTTCTTGCGGAATACCTTCCGATCCTGATCTTTCTCGGCCTTGCCATCGCGCTGGGCGCAATCCTGATCTTGGCGGCCGTCGTGCTTGCCGTGCGCAGGCCCGATCCCGAGAAGGTCTCGGCCTATGAATGCGGCTTCAACGCCTTCGACGATGCGCGGATGAAGTTCGACGTCCGGTTCTACCTCGTGTCGATCCTGTTCATCATCTTCGACCTCGAAGTGGCGTTCCTCTTTCCGTGGGCCGTGGCCTTCGGCGAGGTGTCGATGATGGCCTTCTGGTCGATGATGGTGTTCCTCGGCGTGCTGACCATCGGTTTCGCCTACGAATGGAAGAAGGGAGCTCTCGAATGGGAGTGATGACCGGCGCCAACACCGCGGGGGCCGACCGCGAGGTCGCCACGCAGAACCTTAACCGCGAACTGAGCGACAAGGGCTTTCTCGTCACCTCGACCGCGGATATGATCAACTGGGCGCGCACCGGCAGCCTGCACTGGATGACTTTCGGTCTGGCCTGCTGCGCCGTGGAGATGATGCACTCCTCGATGCCGCGCTACGACCTTGAGCGGTTCGGCACCGCGCCGCGCGCCTCTCCGCGCCAGTCCGACCTGATGATCGTCGCCGGCACGCTGACCAACAAGATGGCGCCGGCGCTGCGCAAGGTTTACGACCAGATGCCCGAGCCGCGCTATGTGATCTCGATGGGCTCCTGCGCCAATGGCGGCGGCTACTACCACTACAGCTACTCGGTGGTGCGCGGCTGCGACCGGATCGTGCCCGTGGACGTCTATGTCCCGGGCTGCCCGCCGACCGCCGAGGCGCTGCTCTACGGAATCCTGCAGCTCCAGCGCAAGATCCGCCGCACCGGCACGATCGTCCGCTGAGGCACCGGCGGGCCGGACCGGACCGCCAAGACATCTTTTTCGGGGGAATCGCCATGAGCGAGGCACTGAACGACCTGGGCGCGCATCTCGAAGCCAAGCGCCCCGACTGCGTGACCGGCTGGGAGATCGCCTTCGGCGAACTCACCGTCACCGTCACGCCCGAGGCGATCCCCGGCTTCGTCGAGCTTCTCAAGACCGATCCGACCTGCCGTTTCTCGACGCTGATCGACATCACCGCGGTCGACTACCCGGGCCGCGACAAGCGCTTCGACGTGATCTACCACTTCCTGTCGATGTACCAGAACCACCGCATCCGCATCCGTGCCGAGGTCCGCGAGGACGAGATGGTGCCCTCGATCATCGAGCTCCACCCCTCGTCCAACTGGTTCGAGCGCGAGGTGTTCGACATGTTCGGCATCATCTTCACCGGCCATCCGGACCTGCGCCGCATTCTCACCGATTACGGCTTCCGCGGCTTTCCGCTGCGCAAGGACTTCCCGACCACGGGCTATACCGAGGTGCGCTTCGACGAGGTGCAGAAGCGGGTGGTCTACGAGCCCGTGAAGCTCGTGCAGGAATACCGGCAGTTCGATTTCATGAGCCCCTGGGAAGGGGCGCAATACGTGCTTCCCGGCGACGACAAGGCCGGCGACGCGGGCGCGAAGGGGTAAGTCATGGACGGCTCGACCATCAACGCCAAGGGCTTCGAGGATACGAAGACCGGCGAGCAGAAGATCCGCAACTTCAACATCAACTTCGGACCGCAGCATCCGGCGGCGCACGGCGTGCTGCGTCTCGTGCTCGAGCTCGATGGCGAGATCGTCGAGCGCTGCGATCCGCATATCGGCTTGCTGCATCGTGGCACCGAAAAGCTGATGGAAAGCCGCACCTACCTGCAGAACCTGCCCTATTTCGATCGCCTCGATTACGTGGCGCCGATGAATCAGGAGCATGCCTGGTGCCTCGCTATCGAGCGTCTTACCGGCACCCCGGTGCCGCGCCGCGCTTCGCTGATCCGGGTGCTCTTCTCCGAAATCGGCCGCATCCTGTCGCACCTGCTGAACGTCACCACACAGGCGATGGACGTCGGCGCGCTTACCCCGCCGCTTTGGGGCTTCGAGCAGCGCGAAAAGCTCATGGTGTTCTACGAGCGGGCCTCCGGCGCGCGTCTGCACGCGGCTTATTTCCGGCCCGGCGGCGTGCATCAGGACCTGCCCCCCGAGCTGATCGAGGACATCGACGCCTGGGCCGAGAGCTTCCCGGCCTTTCTCGAGGATATCGACGGGCTGCTGACCGAGAATCGCATCTTCAAGCAGCGCAATGCCGATATCGGCGTGGTGAGCGAGCAGGAAATTCAGGACTGGGGTTTCTCCGGCGTCATGGTGCGCGGCTCGGGCCTTGCCTGGGATCTGCGTCGCGCACAGCCCTACGAATGCTATGACGAGTTCGACTTCCAGATCCCGGTCGGCAAGAACGGCGACTGCTACGACCGCTATCTCGTCCGCATGGCCGAGATGCGCGAGAGCACCAAGATCATCCGTCAGGCCTGCGAGAAGCTGCGCGTCGAAAAAGGCGACGTCCTCGCCCGCGGCAAGGTCACGCCGCCGACGCGATCCGACATGAAGACCTCGATGGAAGCGCTTATCCATCACTTCAAGCTCTACACCGAGGGCTTCCATGTGCCCGCGGGCGAGGTCTATGCCGCCGTCGAGGCGCCCAAGGGCGAGTTCGGCGTCTATCTCGTGGCCGACGGGTCGAACAAACCTTACCGCGCCAAGCTGCGCGCGCCGGGCTACCTGCACCTGCAGGCGATGGACCACGTGGCCTCGGGCCACCAGCTTGCGGACGTGGCGGCGATCATCGGCACGATGGACATCGTGTTCGGTGAGGTCGACCGCTGAGACGGGCAATACGGACAACAGGCCGGAGCCCTGCGCCCCGGTGACACACAAGGCGGGAACGATCCAGATGACGGCGATGCGGATGACGATGGCTCTTGTGGCGCTCGGCGCGCTCGGGGCCTGCACGGCGGGCGCACAGATCGGCGGCGTCGGCGCGCAGGGGCGGGTCGGCAGCGTCGGGGCGACCTCTGTCGCCGCCCGCGCGCCGCAGGCGGCCCCGGCCGACCGGCTGGTCGCTGCGATCGAGGCGCAGGGCTGCGCGATCACCGCGGACAATGTGGGCCAAGTCCTTCTCAGCGCGAACCTGACCCAGCAGCAGCTTCTGGAGCTGGGACCGCAGCTCACTGCTCAGGGCCGTGCCGAGGTCACCGATGACGGCACCATCCGGGTGCTGACCAACAACTGCATCTGAGGGCCCGCGCCCTTCCTGACATGACACGCGCCGCCCGCAGAATGGGGGGCGCCCAGAACACCGGATCGAGCGAATGCTGCGCAGACTTCACCCCGACCAGCCCGAGAGCTTCGCCTTCACCCCGGCCAACCAGGCTTGGGCCGAGGCGCAGATCACGAAGTACCCCGAGGGGCGTCAGGCCAGCGCGATCATCCCGCTGCTGTGGCGTGCCCAAGAGCAGGAAGGCTGGCTCTCGCGTCCCGCGATCGAGGAGGTCGCGAGAATGCTCGATCTTGCCTATATCCGGGCGCTCGAGGTCGCGACCTTCTACTTCATGTTCCAGTTGCAGCCCGTGGGCTCGGTGGCCCACATCCAGGTCTGCGGCACGCTGTCGTGCATGCTGTGCGGCTCCGAGGACCTGATGAAGGTCTGTCAGGAGAAGATTGCCAAGAAGCCGCACGAGATCTCGGCGGATGGCAAGTTCTCGTGGGAGGAGGTCGAGTGCCTCGGCGCCTGCGCCAACGCGCCGATGGCCCAGATCGGCAAGGACTACTACGAGGATCTGACCACCGAACGGCTGTCCGAGATCATCGACGAGATGGCGGCGGGCCGTGTGCCGACCCCGGGTCCGCAGAACGGCCGCTATGCCGCCGAGCCGATCGACAACCTGACCTCGCTCGCCGACGGCGCGCAGGACCGCGATCCACACAACGCTGCCGTGGCGCTGGCGGTGAAGATCGGTGACACTATCAAGCGGATCGACGGCACCGAGGTGCCGCTGACCACGCCGTGGCAGCGTCAGGACGATCACGTGGCCGAGGGCAAGGCCGATCCTGAGGAGCCCACCCCCGCCAAGGGTCGCAGCGCCGACGCGTCCGGCGTGACCGAGCAGGAGGCCCCGGCCTCGAGTGCGGCCAAGCCCGTCTCGGCCGACTTCCCGGCCGATGAGCCGCAGGACGCGACGGTCGGCAACGAGGCCCCCGAAGGTGGCAGGCCGATAGCGCCCGATACCGATGCGGATGACAGCACGGAAGACCGTGTCGGCACCGCCGATCCGGCCGCCCCGGGTGGCGTTTACAACGCTCCCAAGACCCAGAAACCGGGCGGCACCGCCGAAAGCGGCAAGACCCCGAAGAAGCCGACCGACACGTGATGGCGACTGCGGCCTCGACAGGCACGCACGGGATGCGCGGACCCGCCCGGTCCGCGCATCCGTTTGATTCGGCGGCGATCCGTCCTAATAAGAAGGGCGGGGCGCATTGCCTGGGCTATTCGGAGGACACGGCATGAACGGCATCGGCGGAAATTGTCGGATGATGAGCATCGGCGGCGCGATCGCCGGTGGGGTCGTGTTGTGGATCCTGCTGGCGCTCGGCGACCGCGGCTGGTTCTCGTCGCTGCTGATCGCGGCGCTGCTGGCGGTGGCCTCGGCATTGCTGCTTCTGGCACTGGTCTGCCGCGACGCGGAGGCATCTGACGAGGTCGCCCCCGCATCCCCCGCCAAGAACGGCCGTCCGGAGCAGGGACAGCTCGCGGACATGGATACGGCCACGACGTCCGAAACCGAAGCTGCGTCCGAGACCCCGATGGAGCCTGCTTCCGGCGCTGCTGTGGCCGAGACAGGTGGCCGGGAAACCCAAAGCGAGCCGCCGAACGCCATGGCCGAGACACGCGACGCCGGGAAAGTGAATGACACGGCCGTGCTCGACGCCGATGATGGCAATAGCTCGGAGGGCGATCTCGGCGAAGAGGTCTCGCAAGCCGAGGCGCTTGATCGTGAGGCGGCCGAGGACGAGGCCGTGACGCCGGACATGCCGGACGGGGTGGCCGCCGATCTGCGCAGGAAGCCCGAGCTTCTCGACGCGCCGCATGGCGATGCCGACGATCTCAAGCGGCTGCGCGGCGTCGGCCCGAAGCTCGAAGATCACCTCAATCGGCTTGGCGTCTGGCACCTGTCGCAGATCGCGGCCTGGTCCGAGGGCGAGGCGGCATGGATCGACGATCACCTCGAGGGCTTCAAGGGCCGCGTGCTGCGTGACGACTGGATCGGCCAAGCCAGAGAGCTGACGGACGGGGCATGAGCGGCGCGGCGGGGCGCAGGGCGGCGCTTGTGCTCGCCGGGACGGGCGTGTTCTGGGTGATCGCGGTGTTTGCCGGCAATGCGCTCGACCTGCCGATGCGCTGGCGTGGATTGTTCGACCTGATGGCCCTTGCCGGGTTCGTCATGGGATTGTGGATGACATATCAAACCTGGCGCGCGCGTCGGGACGACGAAAGGTGAGCCGATGCTCAAGGATCAGGACCGCATTTTCACCAACATCTACGGGATGCACGACCGCACGCTGAAGGGCGCGCAATCCCGTGGCCATTGGGACGGCACCGGCGACATCATCAAGAAGGGCCGCGACTGGATCGTCGAACAGATGAAGGCGTCGGGGCTGCGCGGCCGCGGCGGC
>Ga0207882_1000197_pt1 | contig 20571 bp, 21 predicted proteins | sample MalvirmetaMSP103_FD_184228 | JGI IMG/M metagenome (GOLD analysis project Ga0207882, IMG submission 184228) | Marine viral communities from the Deep Pacific Ocean - MSP-103 (SPAdes) | ecosystem: Environmental > Aquatic > Marine > Oceanic | place: Pacific Ocean | collected 2011-05-15 | reverse complement strand
TTGCAGCACCTCGCAGCGCAGGAAGGCGATCTCGGTGTTGCCCGCGTCGTTCTCGCGCAGCCGGTGCCATGTCGCATGTGTGTCGTCGTTGAGAAGCAGGGTCTGCCGGTCGGCCTCGCCCTCGCTCCATGAGAATTGGCGCAGCCCCGCCGGGGCCTCGGCCTTGGCCGTCACCTCGTCATAGCTCACCTCGTAGAGGTCGATCTCGTCGGTGCCGCGCGCCAGCGGCGCAAAGGTGAAGCGGTGCGGATCGGTCGCGACGTCGCAGGACCCGGCGGCGTCGCAGCGCGTCAGGGTCCGGCAGTCGAACACGATCCGCGCGCCTTCGGCGAAGGCCGGAGCGGGCAGGGCGGCGATCATAAGGATCAGAGATTTCATCTCAGCCCCCCAGGAAGGTGCGGCGCACCTCCGGATCGGCCAGAAGCTCGGCCCCGGTGCCGGTATAGGCGTTGGCACCCTGCACGAGGACATAGCCGGTATCGGCGATCTCGAGCGCCTGACGCGCGTTCTGTTCGACCATCAGGATGGTGATGCCGGCGCGGGCGACCTCGATGATCCGATCGAACAGTTCGTCCATGACGATGGGCGACACGCCCGCCGTCGGCTCGTCGAGCATGAGCACCGAAGGCTGCGTCATCAGCGCGCGGCCCACGGCGACCTGCTGGCGCTGGCCACCCGACAGCTCTCCCGCGGCCTGCCGACGCTTGTCGCGCAGGATCGGGAACAGGTCGTAGATCTGCTCCATCGTCGGGCGGATGTCGTCGCGGCGCAAGAACGCCCCCATTTCGAGGTTTTCCTCGACAGTCATCGACGGGAAGATGTTCGAGGTCTGCGGCACGAAGGCCATGCCCTTGGCGACGCGGTCCTGCGGTGAGAGGGCGGTGATGTCCTCGCCACCGATGCGAACGGAGCCCGACCGCAGGTTCAGCATGCCGAACACCGCCTTCATCGCGGTCGATTTGCCGGCGCCGTTGGGGCCGACGATCACCGCGATCCGGCCCTTGTCGACCGACAGCGTGCAGCCATGCAGGATGTCCGCGCCGCGCCCATAGCCGCCGGTCATCGCCTCGCCGATCAGATGCGGCTCAGACATGGCGGTTCATCTTTCCCGAATTGCGCAAATTCCGTCCTCTCATGCCGTCTCCCCGACGGTCTTGTTCTTGAGACCGGTGCCGAGATAGGCCTCGATCACCGCCTCGTTCTTCATGATGCTGTCGGCGGAGCCCTGGGCCAGAACCTTGCCCTCGGCCATGACGATCACCGGGTCGCAGAGCCGACCGATGAAATCCATGTCGTGCTCGATCACGCAGAAGGTGTAGCCGCGCTCCTTGTTGAGCCGCACGATGGCGTCGCCGATGGTGTTGAGAAGCGTGCGGTTCACGCCGGCGCCGACCTCATCGAGGAACACGATCTTGGCGTCCACCATCATCGTGCGGCCCAACTCCAGAAGCTTTTTCTGGCCGCCCGAAAGATTGCCCGCGCGCTCATCGGCGAGATGGGAAATCGTCAGGAAATCAAGAACCTCGTTGGCCTTCTTCGCAAGCTCCCGTTCCTGCGCCGCGATCTTGCCCCGTCCGAACCAAGCGTTCCAAAGCGTCTCGCCATGCTGGCCCTCGGGCACCATCATCAGGTTCTCGCGCACCGTCATCGAGGAGAACTCATGCGCGATCTGGAAGGTGCGCAGCAGACCCTTGCTGAAAAGCTCGTGCGGCGGCAGGCCGGTGATGTCTTCGCCATCCATGGTGACGCGCCCCGACGTAGGTGGAAGTCTGCCGGCTATAACATTGAAAAGCGTTGTCTTTCCCGCGCCATTCGGGCCGATGAGCCCGGTAATCGAGCCGGTCTCGATCCGCAGGCTGGCGCCGTCCACGGCGTGAAAACCGCCGAAGTGGCGGTGAAGGTTCTTGACGGTGATCATCTGGTCCCCGATCGACCCGGTTTCCCCGAAGTTTCGGGGGTCTGGGCCATGTTCTTGTTGAGGAATGCGCCGCGCCCCGAGGGGCACGGCGCGGCTTGGATCAGCGGAAGCCGACGGTTTCGATGGCACCGTCCTTGATCTCGATCTCCTTGAAGGTGCCAGCGCTCTCGCCCGGCTCGACCAGCTCCACGGCGGTGGCGCCGACATAGTCGATCTCCTCGCCGGCCTCGATCAGCTCAAGCGCCTTGGCCAGGTCGCCGGGCAGGATCTGCTCGCCCGGGGCGTTGGCGATGTCCATGATCTCGCCCGCGTAATCGGCGGCCGAGGTCGAGCCCGCCTTCGCCATGGCGAGGATCAGCAGCGCGGCGGCGTCGTAGCTCTCTCCGGTATAGACGCCGGTCGGGTCGATGCCCGCCTCGGTCGCCATTTCCTGAAAAATGGCCGAGCCTTCGCTGTCCGAGCCCGGAAGCTGGCCGAAGGAGCCGTCGAGCGCCGAGCCGAGATCGTCGACGATCTGCTGGCCGATCATGCCGTCGGGTAGCACGAAGGTGTCGAACGCGCCCGAGTCGACCGAGGCCTGGATGATGCCCTTGCCACCCTGATCGGTGTAGCCTGCCACCACGAGCGCCGCGCCACCGGCGGAGGCCAGCGCGCCGACCTCGGCGGAGTAGTCGGCCTTGCCGTCCTCATGCGCCGCCGAGATGGTCACCGAGCCGCCATCGGCCTCGAAGGCCTTCTGGAAGCTGTCGGCGAGACCCTTGCCGTAATCGTTGTTGGTGTAGGTGAGCGCGACCTCATCGATGCCACGGTCCATGATGACCTTGGACATGATCTCGCCCTGACGGGCGTCGGAGGGCGCGGTGCGGAAGAACAGCCCGTCATCCTCGGCTTCCGACAGGGCGGGCGAGGTGGCGGAGGGCGAGATCATCACCACGCCGTTGGCGCGCGCGACGTTCTGCAAGATCGCGCCGGTGACACCCGAACAGTCGGCGCCCATGATGCCGGCGACGCCGTCATTGGTGATCAGGCGCTCGGCCGCGGCGGTCGCGGCGGCGCTGTCGATACAGGTGGAATCCGCGCGCACGGCCTCGATCGTAGCACCGCCCATGAAGGCGCCGGATTCGTTGACTTCGTTGATCGCCAGCTCCGCGCCGCCAGCCATGTCGGGCGTGATCGACTCGAGCGGGCCGGTGAAGCCGAGAATGATGCCGATCTTGACCGGACCCATGTGGCTTTCGGCCATGGCGGAGCCCGCGACGAGCGCGGTCGCGGCGGAAGCCAGCAGCAGTTTCTTCATGTTCGTCTCCCTGACGATTGATTTTTATACAGGCACGCTAGACGTCGCTCATGCGAAAAGAAAGTGGTTGCGCAAGCCTGCCGTAAGGAGAACGACGCACCGTTCCAGTCCGAGTCGCCGACGCTTTCGACCGGCCAAAGCTACTGCGGGGCAAGGCGCGCGCCGTGGCTGCCGCGTTCGCGGTAGGGCGTGGTCTGGTAATGCGCGCGGTAGCATTTGGAGAAGTGCGAGGGCGAGGCGAAACCGCAGGCTAGCGCCACGTTGATCACGCTCATGTCGGTCTGCATCAGAAGGTTGCGCGCACGGCTCAGGCGCAACTCCATGTAGTATCGCTTGGGGCTGCGGTTAAGATAGCGGCGGAACAGCCGTTCGAGCTGACGCGTCGACATGCCGGTGCGCTCTGCCAGAATGGCCGGGCTGATCGGCTCCTCGATCGCCTTTTCCATGGCCTTGATGACCTGCGCGAGCTTGGGGTGGCGCACGCCCATCCGGGTCGGCGTCGACAGGCGCTGCGTGTCCTGATCGGTGCGGATCGACGAATAGATGAGCTGATCGGCCACCGCATTGGCGAGATCCTCGCCATGATCGTCGGCGATGAGCTTGAGCATCAGGTCGATCGAGGCGGTGCCGCCCGCCGTGGTGATCCGGTTGCCATCGACCACGAAGACCGACCGGGTGAGCGTCACCTCCTCGAACTCCTCGGCGAAACTGTCCTGGTTCTCCCAATGGATCGTCGCCTTCTTGCCGTCGAGCAGACCCGCCTTGGCCAGCGTATAACCGGCGGTGCACAGCCCGGCCATCACCGCGCCGCGCCGCGCCTCGCGCCTGATCCAGTTGAGCACCCGCTTGGTGCTCGCCGACTGCACGTCGAGACCGCCGCAAAGCATGACCGTGTCGTCGCGCGTCAGCTCGTCGAGATCCATGTCAAGCTTGAACACCGTGCCGTTCGAGCAGATCGCCGTCTCGCCGCCATCGCCCGCCAGCGTCCAGCTATAGATCTCGCGGCCCGCCATGCGGTTGGCGATCCGAAGCGCCTCCACCGCGCAGGCGAAACACAGCATGGTGAAATTCGGCAGCAGCACGAAGACGAAGCGCCGCGGGCGGCCCGGATCGCCTGAGCCAAGGGAGATCGTGGTGTCGTCTGTCATGTCGCGCCCGGCCTGACCCGTGGCGGCGTGCCACGGTTGCCCAAGACCGAAACAGGTTTGCCCGCCCGCATCAAGTGCGCCCGACAGCGGCGGCACGGCGGGCAAACCGACCCATGATATGGCCGCGACGCGGCATTTCGCGTTGGCCCGCCCGCCCATGCGCGCTATAGAGACCGCCGATATTCCCGAAGCCTCCATTGGAGCGATGACCATGACCGAGTGGAAAAAGGCCGACTGGCGCGCCAAGCCGCGGGTGCAGATGCCCGATTATACCGACGCGGAGCGTCTCTCCGCCGTCGAGGCGCGTCTTGCCTCCTATCCGCCGCTGGTCTTTGCGGGCGAAGCGCGCCGTCTGCGCGCCAAGCTCGCCGCCGCCGGGCGCGGCGAGGCGTTTCTGCTGCAGGGCGGCGACTGCGCCGAGAGCTTCGCCGCCTTCAACGCCGACCATATCCGTGACACCTTCAAGGTGATGCTGCAGATGGCGGTGGTGCTGACCTTCGGCGCCAAGGTGCCGGTGGTGAAGGTGGGTCGCATGGCCGGCCAGTTCGCCAAGCCGCGCTCCGCGCCGACCGAAACCGCGAATGGCGTCGAGTTGCCGAGCTACCGCGGCGATATCATCAACGGCTTCGATTTCACCCCCGAAGCCCGGATTCCCGACCCCGAACGAATGTTGCAGGCCTACACGCAGGCCGCGGGCACGCTGAACCTGCTGCGCGCCTTCTCCACCGGCGGCTATGCCGACGTGCACAAGGTCCACGCCTGGACGCTGGGTTTCATCGGCGCGCCCGAGGCCGAGAAGTACCGCGACATGGCCAACCGCATCACCGATGCGCTCGACTTCATGGAGGCAGCCGGCATCCGTGACGAGGCCGCGCATGCGCTGCAGACGGTGGAGTTCTTCACCTCGCACGAGGCGCTGCTCTTGGAATACGAAGAGGCGCTGACCCGCGTGGATTCCACCTCGGGCAAGTGGCTCGCGGGGTCGGGTCACATGATCTGGATCGGCGACCGCACCCGTCAGCCCGACGGCGCGCATGTCGAGTTCGCCAGCGGCGTGCAGAACCCGATCGGCCTGAAATGCGGGCCCTCGATGACCACCGGGCATCTCAAGGCGCTGATGGCCAAGCTCAACCCGCTCAACGAAGAGGGTCGCCTGACCCTGATCGCGCGCTTTGGCGCGGGTTCCGTGGGCGAGCATCTGCCGCGCCTGATCAAGGCGGTGCAGGAAGAGGGTGCCAAGGTGACGTGGTCGTGCGATCCGATGCATGGCAACACCATCAAATCCTCCTCGGGCTACAAGACGCGCCCCTTCGAGAGCGTGCTGCGCGAGGTGCGCGAGTTCTTCGGTGTGCACAACGCCGAGGGCACGATCCCCGGTGGCGTCCATTTCGAGATGACCGGCGCCGACGTGACCGAATGCACCGGCGGCGTCCGTGCCGTGACCGACGAGGATCTGTCGGACCGCTATCACACCGCCTGCGATCCGCGCCTCAACGCTTCGCAATCGCTGGAACTGGCTTTTCTCGTGGCCGAGGAACTGTCGTCGCGCCGCGCCGGAATGCAGGCCGCCAAGGCGGTCTGATCGCTCCGCATCGGATGGTAGGGTCGAAGGGGCGGCTTTCGGGCCGCCCCTTTCTATTGCGCCTCAGACGGGCACGAGCCTGAGTGACCTGAGACCCGTCTTTCCTCCGGTTTGACGGAGAATCCGTGGGTGATATTTGAGGCTATGCGGCCGTCTGTTCCAGTGCTGTCTTCATGGCGAATTCGGCGGGTGGGATGTTGCCCAAGGCTGAGTGGGGGCGGTGCAGGTTGTAATCGAGCTGCCATGCCTGGATTTGACGCCGGGCATCGCCGAGCGTCGAGAACAGCACCTCGTTGAGCAACTCGTCGCGGAGCCGGCCGTTGAAGCTCTCGACGAAGCCGTTCTGCATCGGCTTGCCGGGCGCGATGTAATGCCAGCCAACCGCCGTGCGCTGGCTCCAGGCCAGGATGGCCATGGAGGTGCACTTCGTCCCGTTGTCGCTGACGATGGTCAGAGGCTGGCCCCGCCGAGCGATGAGCGTGTCGAGCTCCCGAGCCACTCGTTGCCCCGATAGCGAGGGCGAGCTTTTGTCCGCCATTGGTCCGAGGACAATGGCGAGCGCGACCAGCGCCAAGCACTCCCGGGTGAAGTCGTCGACCACGGCCAGTATTCGAAACCGGCGGCCATCCGTCAGCGCATCGCTGACGAAATCGAGGCTCCAGCGCGGGTTCGCAGCACCCGGCACCAGCAAGGGACGCCTCGTGCCCGAGGCCCGCTTGCGTCCGCCCCGGCGCCGCACCTGAAGCTTCTCCTCGCGATACAGCCGCCGCAGCTTCTTGAGGTTCATCACGATCCCCTGCCGCTCCAGCATCACGTGGATGCGCGGGTAGCCGAACCGCCGTCGTTCCGACGCCACCGCCTTCATGGCCATTCGTGCCTCGTCGTCATTGTCGCTCGGACCAATGGCGCTCCAATGGCGACCGTCGGGGCCGAACGCTGCGGTAGCGCACGCTCGATCGATCCACCGCCAGTGCCTGACGCCGGGCGCTACCATTTTTTTTGCCGCGACAGCCCGCAGGATGGCGTTGTCGAGCATCTGCTCGGCCAGCAGCTTCTTGAGCTTGGCGTTCTCGTCTTCGAGTGCCCGCAGCAGACGCGCGTCCGTTGCCAAGGCGGAACGAAGCTGCCGTTCAAATATCGGCAGCTAACTGGAATGAGCGGCCCATAGCGGAGGCTCAAGGACTCCGTCACTGATGTTTGATCTCGGGACGAACGGCAGTTGATTCTGACGGCTGCTCGCTCGCCGCAAAAGAACTGCTCAGCTAAGCGTCTCTCGGGGCGAAGCACCGCATAATCCAAAGCTGCGGTTCAAAGCTTCTCGAGGAACCGCTGCACTTTTTCTGTGCGATGAAGGTCGGCGTGAGTGACAACCCATATCGGCGCCGACCATTCTTCTGACGGGGGCAGGATCTCGATGAGGTCCGGGTCCCGGGCTGCGTCGTGCTCGCCGAGGAACCCGGTGCCCATGCCGTCCTTGACGGCCGTGCTCAGAACCAGCGGGTCCGTCACCTTGATCAGCATCATGCCCGCACTGAGGTTTTCCCGCATCCACCCCACGAACGGCAGCCGCGAGGTTTCATCCACCGAGCCGACGAAGCTGTGGCCGTCCAGCCTGCCGATGTCCGGTCGCCCGCGCCTGCGGACATAATCGCGGCTGGCATAGAGGCCGAAGCGGACATGGCGGAACAGTTTGACCACGTAGTCCGGGGTCTGCGGTTTGGCACCGGCGCGAAAGGCGACATGCGCCTCGCCGTGCTCGAGGCGCGCCAGGTTGGTCGTGGCCGTGAACTCCAGCTCGATCTTCGGGTGGTCGAAATGGAACTCCCGCAGCGCCGGCGTGATCAGCGGTGCGATGCCCGCGAGGGCGGTCACGACGAGCTTGCCCGACAGCCTGCCGGAACGCCCCCGGTTACGGCCGGCGAGATCGGCGAGCATCTCGTCGGCGCGACGGGCAACCTCCAGCATCTCCTGGCCGCTCTCCGTCAGCGTATAGCCACGGGCGTGGCGCTGAAACAGCCGGGTCTGGAACGCCGTCTCCAGCGTATCGACGTGCCGATTGACGGTGGCCCTATGCACGCCGAGGGCCTCCGCTGCCGCGCTGACGGTGCCATGGCGGGCGAGCATGAGCGCAGTTCGAAGTTCCGTCCAATGTTGCATGCGACCTGATTAGCAGTCCAGCGATGTCGCATCAACGCGCATATGATGCGCAACTCAGTATCTGGTGCGCATCACCGACCGGTGGCACTTACAGGGTCAACCGCCCACACATGGACACAGAGAACGAACGTCATGAAATACATCTCGCTCGGCCTGCGCGCCCTTTTGACAGTAGCTTTCGTCGGAGCCGGTGCCGCCAAACTTGCCGGTGCCGAGATGATGGTCGCAACCTACGACACGATCGGGCTGGGCCAGTGGTTCCGGTATCTCACCGGGATCGTCGAAATCGCCGGTGCGGTTCTGCTCTGGCTGCCCGGCCGTCAAGTCGTGGGCGCGGGCCTGCTTGGTGCCACGATGGTTGGCGCGGCGCTGGCTCACTGGCTCGTTCTTGGTCCGTCAGCCGTCCCTTCCATCGTCCTCGGCCTGCTCAGCGCAGGTGTCCTCTACCTCCATCGCGCACAGATTCCCGCCTACCTCGGCCGCGCCTGATTGGCGTTCAGTCATCCTGCCCCTGCTTCAAGATCAGAACGGAGTTGGCCCATGAAAATCCTCGCTTTCGCGGCTACAAACAGCAGCAATTCCATCAACCGCGCCCTGATCGAATTCGCGGCCGCGCGCTTCCAGTCCAAGATGTCGCAGGAAGCGGAGGTCGCCTTTGTCAACCTGACCGACTTCGAAATGCCGATCTACTCCATCGATCGCGAGCGTGCGTCCGGTATCCCGCAGGCTGCCCGGAGCTTCTTTGACACGATCGGCGCGGCGGATGCGGTGCTGGTCTCCTTCGCGGAGCATAACGGCACGGTCACGTCCGCCTGGAAGAACCTCTTTGATTGGATGAGCCGGATCGACATGAAGGTCTGGCAGAACAAGCCGGTCGTCTTCCTCGCCGCCACCCCGGGGCCGCGCGCCGGCGCGGGCGTGCTGGGCCATCAAGCACAACTGGCGCCATTCTTCGGGGCCGACCTGCGTGGCGTGCAAGGGATCGGCACATGGGGCGAAGCCTGGAATGCCGACACCGCATCGCTCACTCGCGCCGAGGACATCGCGGCGCTGGACGCCGCCCTCTCGGCGCTGGTCACGGAGCAGGCGCAAAAAGGAGAGGCCGCATGAGCCCGAAGCGCGGCAGTTCGTTCATGATGGTCGCAACGCTCGGCGATTGGGTCACGCGAATGATGAAGGGCCGCGACCTATTCCTGACCAAATACAACAAGCTCCTGGGTCGGGCCTGACCGCGCCGGAAGATCGCCTCCTCGCCGGAAGCGTTGCCCAAACTTAGAACTGAAGGAAACCAAGATGACCAACACGCAGAAGACTACCCTCAAGATCGCCACCGTCCTCTGGGTGATCTGGGGCCTCGTTCACGCCTTCGCCGGCGGGGTTGTCCTGAGTTCCGACGCGTCCTCCGGCTTTGCCGCCATTGCCGACGCGGTAGATCCCGCAGCTCTCGCGGCCGAATATCACCCCGCAGCGGGCGGTATTCTCAACCAGCACGGATGGAACCTGCTGTGGTTCGGTGTCGCGACCATCATCGGCGGGGTGCTGATCTGGCGCGGCAACATGACGGCGATTTGGGTGACCGGCATGGTCGGCGGCCTGGCCGATTTGGGCTACCTGCTGTTCGTCGATTTCCCCGGCTACGTGAACTTCTTCCCCGGCACAGTGATGACCTTCATCTCCGGCGCGGCGATCCTTCTAAGTTTCTGGGTCTGGTTCACCGCCTGTAGGGCCCGCTGAGGAACCTGCTTCCGGGTTCTTGGCAACAATGCCGGGGCCCGGATCTCGAGTCGCCACTGACGCACCAAGCGCGAAGCCGCACATTCGACTAAGTAGGCTGGCCAGACCCGGCTATTGTTGCCTCCGCTCACGGAGCGCACACAGCAAGCGTTCTTAGATCCCGCAGCGCACTTCCGCTTTCCTCCCGAGATGACTCGATCCAGAGGCCGCACGACAGGGCGACACTCGACGGTGATTGCGGACATCTGCCCTCCGCGGTGAAGCGTTACGAGGCTCGAATTACGTCGGCTGGCGTCATCCCCGCCAAACGAACCTCCAGCCACCGTATGTAGCTGTTCAGGTTCTTCGTGGCCGGACCACAGAAGGGCTTGATGAACTTGTCGTAGCGGGCGTGAAGCGAGTTCACGTTCTGTATGTGATAGCAGCCTGCGGTGACGCGCGTACCGGGCTTGCTGCCGATCACGAAGTGTTCGATGCCGCCGTTTGCTGCCACAGTCGCATAGCCGCGGGCACCGTCGAGTACAGCACGGCATCCTGCGGCAGAAGGGGCTTCAGAGGACGCTCCAATGTCGCGCTCTGGCGATTCGGAAGTCGCTGGAACAGTCGCGCGCCGCTCCGATCAGCGCCAGTGAGTATGGGGAGCTGCCACTTCGAGAGGCCCCGCATCATCTTCAGCCCCTTTGTGGTGAAGTCCTCCCACCTTGGGCGCGGCGGCTGAGGGACATTCTGCCGATCTGCGAAGTGCCGAACCCATTCTCGAGATCCCTTCCGGGACTCCCGTTGGTGAGTTTCATCTGCTTCGATAATCCCGGACAAAGCGGTATCTTCGCCGCGGTCAATGATTGAGAACACCAGCATCCGCCAGCGCCAGACCGTGTATTTGTTGAGCCCGAGCTGCCCTGCAAGCTTCCGCACCGACTGCGGCGCAGAAGTGCCCAACATGTCCCGAAGCACGACAATGAACAGGTCAGGTCGATGAATGCGGCCCACAACAGAGCCAGTCCGGCCCGGGCAGGTTTTCCCGCACCCCCGGCACCGGTAGCGTTGAATGCCGGTGCGCGTTCGTTCCCCACTTCTGTCGGTGTTCGATACCGCAGGACGGGCACGGTTTCTCATGGCTTGCGCGCGCTTCGATCTCGGAGATCGCCTCCGTTTTTCGTCGGGGATCCATGATCTTTGTCTGGGCGTGCTCGATCTGAGCAGGGTTCGGATCGCCGAGTGCGTCCAGGAGACGTCGAAAGTCGTGGTGTAGCACCGGGTGTCCTCCGTGGTGTTCACGGAAAAAGGTTGGCCTTTTTGTTCGAAAGCGAAGCGCGCCAACACATTTTGCGGACACCACCTTACTATTTAGTAGATTGCTTAACGTCGCGTGCCGGTCTTGTCGCGCGGTCCCGATCCGCCTAACCCCGGCCCCATCCAGATCGGCACTTGAACGGAGCAGCGGACATCATGCAACGGCGCGGCCTTCTCATCATCCTGTCCTCGCCCTCCGGCGCCGGCAAATCGACGCTGGCGCGGCGCCTGCGCGCTTGGGACCCGACCTTGGGCTTCTCGGTCTCGGCCACGACCCGCGCGCCGCGACCAGGCGAGACCGATGGAGCCGACTATCACTTTGTCAGCGAAGAGCGGTTCAAGCATCTCGTGGCCGAAGGCGAGATGCTCGAGCATGCTCGCGTCTTCGAAAACTATTACGGTAGCCCACGCGGGCCGGTGGCAGAGGCGACCGAGGCCGGGCGCGACGTGTTGTTCGACGTCGACTGGCAGGGCGCGCAGCAGATCTCGAACAGCCGCATGGCCGACCAAGTGCTGTCGATCTTCATCCTGCCGCCCTCGATCGAAGAGCTGCACCGCCGCCTCGTCGGGCGCGCGCAGGACGCGCCCGAGGTGATCGAGCGGCGGATGCAGAAAAGCTGGGACGAGATCAGCCATTGGGACGGCTACGACTACGTGCTGGTAAATGACCAGCTTGACGTGACCGAGGCACGGCTCAAGATCATCATCGAGGCCGAACGTCTGCGCCGCAGCCAGCAGCCCTGGCTTCTTGACCATGTGCGCGGGCTGCAGGCGGAGTTCGAGGAGAGATCATGACCATCTACGCGCTCGACGGAGAGACCCCCGAAATTGATGCGACCGCGTGGGTCGCCCCCGGTGCCCATGTGATCGGAAAGGTGACGCTGGCCCCCGGAAGCTCGGTCTGGTTCGGCACGACGATCCGCGGCGACAATGAGCGCATCAGCTTGGGCGAAAACACCAACGTGCAGGAAAATTGCGTGCTGCACACCGACATGGGCTTTCCGCTCGATATCGGCGCGGGCGTCACCGTCGGCCACAAGGCGATGCTGCATGGCTGCACGATCGGCGAGAACTCCTTGATCGGCATGGGCGCCACGGTGCTCAACGGCGCGCGGATCGGCCGCGACTGCCTGATCGGCGCGGGCGCGCTGATCACCGAGGGCAAGGAGATCCCCGATGGCAGCCTCGTGATGGGCGTGCCGGGCAAGGTGATCCGCCAACTCGACGAGGCCGCGATCGCGAAGCTGCGGCAATCGGCGCTCAACTACCGCGACAACGCGGTCCGGTTCCGAAGCGGTCTCGAAGTGATCTGAGATGCCGTGCGGATCAGCTGCCGGACGCATGCGCGATCAGGTCGAAATCGATCCACGGCGCAATCGTGCGGATCTCGTCACGCACCATCCATGCGTCGCGGACCGATGTCCTGACGAGCACCCGGTAGGGGCCGTCATAGCCCAGCGCCGTCAGCCTGAGCGCCAGATCCACCGCGTCGAACCGCGGCCCCATCAGGTCCGAGACGATCATCACCGGCTTCAGGCAGTAGAGAAGCTCCGATGTCACCTGATCGAAACCGCAGTACCGCAAATCCTGCAATGTCTCGGCCGGGACCCTCACGGCTCTGCTCGGGGTTCGCGCGACCTGACCGACGGCGAGCGTGATCTGCCCGTGATCATCATTGCGGACGAGCGGGTCGAGTGTCATGCGATATAGCTCCGGCGACAGCGCCATTCATGCGCAATGTGTGATTAGGCCGCAGGCTCTACAGATTCGGGGGGGTGAATGGAACATTCAATCGCGCCGCGACCGAAACACCGTGACGGCATGGCCGGGAGTTGAGTGCTAAATCATGGAATCCCTTGATTCTCTCATGGCGGCCTTGCCGCTTCCGGTGCTGCTGATCGGCCCTGCCGAACGGATCGAGGCCGCGAATCCCGCGGCCCGGACCCTTCTGGGTGCGGCACAGACGGGGCGGCACTATATCACCGCGCTGCGTCAGCCCGCCGTGCTCGACGCGGTGGAGGCGGTGCTGCGCGACGGCAAAGAGCGGCGCGCGCGCTATCTCGGGCGTTCGGGCAGCCGCGACACCACATGGGACGTCACGGCGGGGGCCGTGCAACTGCCCGGCGGGCGCGGCGTCGCACTCAGCTTCGAGGATGTCACGGCGGTCGAGGCGGCGGGCGCGATGCGGCGCGATTTCGTCACTAATGTAAGCCACGAGCTGCGCACGCCGATCACCGCGCTGTCGGGCTTCATCGAGACGCTGCGCGGCGCGGCGCGTGACGACGCCGCCGCGCAGGATCGGTTCCTCGGGATCATGGAGCGCGAGGCCGCGCGCATGTCGCAGCTCGTCTCCGACCTGTTGTCGCTCAGCCGCGTCGAACAGGACGAACGGCTGCGCCCGACCGCACCGGTCGACCTGTCGGGCCTGACGGGGCAGGTGATCGCGCTGTTGGAGCCGATCGCCGCGCAGGCCTGTCTGCGGCTGGTGTTCGAGGGTCCGGAGGCGCCGGTCGTGGTGCCGGGCGACGAGGAACAGCTGCGGCAGGTGCTGACCAACCTCATCGGCAACGCGATCAAGTATGGCGGCACGGAGCGTCCGGTCGAGGTCACGCTCACCGCGCCCGAGATCCAGCCCGACCTGCGCGGTCCCGGTGTGCGGCTCAAAGTGCGCGACCATGGCGACGGCATCGCGGCACACCACCTGCCGCGGCTGACCGAGCGCTTCTACCGCGTCGATCCGCACCGCTCGCGCGCCGTGGGCGGCACCGGGCTCGGTCTCGCCATCGTCAAGCATATCGTGAACCGCCATCGCGGCCGGCTTCGGATCGAGAGCGTGCAGGGGCAGGGCAGTTGCTTCACCGTGGTCCTGCCCAGCGAATGACGCGCGTGAATGTCAGCCCTTGTCGTAGGGTCATCCGCGCTAGATCGCGGGCTGTCATGAAAGTTTTACACAACTGTCACAAAACGGAGTTCCCACGTCACTAATCGGACGGCAACGGGGCGCCGCGGCGCTCCGAGGGAATGAAAAAACAGGAGCGATCCATGTCCTTCGTCAAGATGACCGCCTCGAGCGCGGCCCTCATCGTCGCCACCGCCGGCTTCGCCACCGCCCAAGGGCGCGACAACGTGCAGGTCGCCGGCTCCTCGACCGTGCTGCCCTATGCCTCAATCGTCGCCGAGGCCTTTGGCGAGAACTTCGATTTCCCGACCCCGGTGGTGGAATCGGGCGGCTCCTCGGCCGGTCTCGCGCGGTTCTGCGAAGGCGTGGGCGAAAACACCATCGACATCGCCAATGCCAGCCGCGCGATGCGCGAGGGCGAGGTCGAGGCCTGTGCGGCCAACGGCGTGAACGAGATCATCGAAGTGCGCGTGGGCTATGACGGCATCGTCTTCGCTTCCGACATCAACGGCGAGAGCTTCGCCTTCACCCCTGCCGACTGGTACAACGCTCTGGCCGCCGAGATCCCCGAGGGCGGCGAGATGGTCTCGAACCCGAACACGAGCTGGGCCGACGTCAACGCCGATCTGCCCGATCAGGAGATCCTCGCCTTCATCCCGGGCACCAAGCACGGCACCCGCGAAGTCTTCGAAGAGAAGGTGCTGCTCGCGGGCTGCGAGGAGACCGGCGCGATGCAGGTGATGATGGACGCCGGCATGGACGAGGACGCCGCCGAGGCGGCCTGCATCAAGACCCGCACCGATGGCGTGTCGATCGACATCGACGGCGACTACACCGAGACGCTGGCGCGCATCGAGGCTAACCCGAACGGCATCGGCGTCTTCGGCCTGTCGTTCTACGAGAACAACACCGACAGCCTGCAGGTCGCGACCATGTCCGGCGTCGAACCCTCGACCGAGACCATCGCGTCGGGCGAATACCCGGTGTCGCGCCCGCTCTACTTCTACGTCAAGAAGGCGCATCTCGGCGTGATCCCCGGCCTGCAGGAATTCGTGGAGTTCTTCGTGGCCGACGAGATCGCCGGTCCCGACGGCCCGCTGGCGGCTTACGGCCTCGTGGCCGACCCCGAGCTTGCCGCGACGCAAGAAACGGTGGCGAACGGCACCACCATGGACGCCATGTAACGCAGGCGTTATCGGGGAGGGGCGGCGGCAACGCCGCCCCCGACCGGTCTAGCATCCGCGCACGACAGACCCGACACCGCCCCGGCCTGACGCGACCCCGCTTCGGGCCTCGACAATTGAAGGCCCCGCCATGTCCCCGTCCTGGATCGCCCTGATCGTCCTGGCCATCGCCGCTGCCGGTTTCGTGCTGGCCCGCGCACGTGCGCAAGGCGCGGCCAAACGCGAGGAGCGCAGGCTCCACTCCCTCCCGAATTACTATGGCTGGACCGCCGCGATCTATGCCGCGGGGCCCACGCTCCTGTTACTGGCCGTCTGGTTGCTGGCCCAACCCGTCGCGACTCGAAGCCTCGTCTGGCCGGTGCTCGAAGCCGAGGCCGGGGAGGGCGCCGTACCCTCGCTGATGATGGCCGATGTTCAACGCCTCGCGGCCGGCCTCGACGCCGCCGTCGCGCGCGGCACGCTCACCAACGCCGCCGTGCGCGACCTGCCGCCCGAGGCGTTGCGCGCGCAGATGGCGTCGCAGGGCGTGGCGCTCGGCTCGGACGTCACCCCGGCCACCCGCGACGCGGCGCTGCGCTGGCGGCGCATTTCCGGCACCGGCGATCTGGCGCGCGGCATCGCCGTGATCGGCCTCGCCCTTGCGGGGGCGGCCTGGGGCATGCGCCGCGCCCAGCCCGATTTTCGCGCCCGCAACGCCGTCGAACAGGCGATGCGCGGCGTACTGATCTCGGCCGCGCTGATCGCGATCCTGAGCACGGTGGGCATCGTTCTGGCGCTGGTGTTCAACACCATTGAGTTCTTCCGTCTCTATCCGGCGGCGGAGTTCTTCTTCGGCACGACTTGGAGCCCAAGCTTCGGCGGCGGTTCCGAGCTTGGCATCCTGCCGCTCCTTTGGGGCACGCTCTACATCTCGCTGATCGCGCTTCTGGTGGCGGTGCCGATCGGTCTCTTCGCGGCTGTCTACCTTGCCGAATACGCGCATCGCAACGTCCGCGCATGGGCCAAGCCGATGCTGGAGATGCTCGCGGGCATCCCGACCATCGTCTACGGCCTCTTCGCGCTGCTCACCGTCGGCCCGCTGCTGGTCGAGGCCTTCGGGCGCGGCGGCTGGCTCGGCTTGGGCTGGATGCAGGGCGGCACCGCCGTCATGACCGCGGGCCTCGTCATGGGCATCATGCTCATCCCCTTTGTCTCGTCGCTGTCGGATGACATCATCAACGCGGTGCCGCAGAGCCTGCGCGACGGGAGCCTCGGCCTCGGGGCGACCCGCTCCGAGACGATCCGCCAGGTGGTGTTGCCCGCCGCACTTCCCGGCATCGTCGGCGCGGTGCTGCTCGCGGCATCCCGCGCCATCGGCGAGACGATGATCGTGGTGCTGGGGGCAGGGGCCGCGGCCCGGCTGTCGATGAACCCGTTCGACGCCATGACCACGGTGACCGCCAAGATCGTGAGCCAGCTCACCGGTGACGCCGATTTCTCCTCGCCCGAGGCGCTGGTCGCCTTCGCCCTCGGCATGACCCTCTTCGTGATCACGCTGGCGCTGAACGTCGTCGCGCTGTGGATCGTGCGCCGCTACAGGGAGCAATACGAATGACCGATATCCCGCAATCCGGCGCGTTCTCGGCCGACCGCTCCGCGCCCAAGGGGGGCTCGCTGCTCGTCACGGATGCGCGCACGAAAAAGCGCAACCGCGCCGAACGCCGCTTCAAGGCCTATGGCATCGCAGCGCTTGGCATCGGCATGCTGTTCCTCGTGGCGCTCCTTTGGGCGATCCTGTCGAACGGGCTGACCGCCTTCACCCAGAGCTACGTGCAGCTCGACGTGCCCCTCCTCGAGGAAAAGCTCGACAAGGACGGCGACCGCGACCCGGCCAAGATCGCCAAGGTCTCGACCTTCGGCTATGCGCCGTTGATCGAACAGGCGCTCACCGATCTGGTCGAAAGGACCGGCGTCGAGACCGAGCTCGCGCCTAAGGCCCTGACCAAGATCCTCTCCTCCTCGGCCGCCGCGCAGCTGCGCGACCGGGTGCTCGCCAACCCTGAACTGATCGGTCAGACCGTCTCGGTCGAGTTACTGGCCTCGAGCCGCGTCGATGGCTATCTCAAGGGCCGCGTCAGTCGCGCCAGCCTCGCGCGCGACAAGAACCTCGACGCCGAACATCTCGACCTGATCGACGCGTGGCGCGACGCGGGACTGGTGGAAAAGAGGTTCAACTGGGATTTCATCACCGGGGCCGACGCCTCGGATTCGCGCCCCGAGCAGGCGGGCATCGGCGTCGCCATGCTGGGTTCGCTCTTCATGATGCTGGTGGTGCTGATCCTGTCGCTGCCGATCGGCGTCGCGGCCTCGATCTACCTTGAGGAATTCGCGCCGCAGAACCGGCTCACCGACCTCATCGAGGTCAACATCTCGAACCTCGCCGCCGTGCCGTCGATCGTCTTCGGTATCCTCGGCCTCGCCGTGTTCATCCAGTTCATGCACCTGCCGCAATCGGCGCCGCTGGTCGGTGGCCTCGTGCTGACGCTGATGACGCTGCCGACGATCATCATCTCGACCCGCGCCTCGCTGAAATCGGTGCCGCCCTCGATCCGCAACGCGGCGCTCGGCGTCGGCGCCTCCAAGATGCAGGCGGTGACGCATCACGTGTTGCCGCTGGCGATGCCGGGCATTCTCACCGGCACCATCCTCGGCCTCGCGCAGGCGCTTGGAGAGACCGCGCCGCTGCTGCTGATCGGCATGGTCGGCTACATCGCGACCAACTATCCCGAGGGCGTGGCCGAGGGCTTCCTCGCGCCCAACTCGGCGATGCCGGCGCAGATCTACGAATGGGCCAAGCGGGCCGATCCGGCCTTTTACGAGCGCGCCTGGGGCGGCATCATCGTGCTGCTGGTGTTCCTCTTGGCCATGAACCTCATTGCGGTGCTGCTGCGCCGCCGCTTCGAGCGGCGCTGGTGAGCGCTTACAGGGCAGGGGGCCCCGACATGAACGACATGCGAACCATGGACAATGCCGTGTTGAACGAGACCAAGATCACCGCGCGCGACGTGCACGTGCATTACGGCACCACCCACGCGATCAAGGGCGTCGATGTCGACATCGCCGACCGCACCGTCACTGCCTTCATCGGGCCGTCGGGCTGCGGCAAGTCGACCTTCCTGCGCTGTCTCAACCGGATGAACGACACCATCCCCGGCGCGGTGGTCACCGGCGAGATCAAGATCGACGAGGCCGACATCTACGACCCCCGCGTCGATCCGGTGCAGCTTCGCGCCAAGGTCGGCATGGTGTTCCAGAAGCCGAACCCGTTCCCGAAATCGATCTACGACAACGTGGCCTATGGCCCCAAGATCCACGGGCTTGCCCGCAACAAGGCCGAGCTCGACGAGATCGTCGAAAAGGCGCTGCGCCGCGGCGCGATCTGGGACGAGGTCAAGGACCGGCTGCATGCGCCGGGCACCGGGTTGTCGGGCGGCCAGCAGCAGCGCCTGTGCATCGCCCGTGCCGTCGCGACCGAGCCCGAGATCCTGCTGATGGACGAGCCGTGCTCGGCGCTCGACCCGATCGCCACCGCGCAGGTCGAGGAGCTGATCGACGAGCTGCGCCAGAACTTCTCGGTGGTGATCGTGACGCATTCGATGCAGCAGGCCGCGCGGGTGAGCCAACGCACGGCCTTCTTCCACTTGGGCAACCTCGTCGAATACGGCGAAACCGGCAAGATTTTCACCAACCCCGAGGACAGCCGCACCGAGAGCTACATCTCGGGCCGGATCGGGTAAGGGAGCAGGGACATGCACGACAAGCAGCACATCGCCTCGGCCTTCGACCGCGACCTCGAGAACATCCAGGCGCTGATCCTCAAGATGGGTGGTCTCGTCGAGGCCGCGATCATCGACGGCGCCCAGAGCCTCGCCGACCGCGACATCGAGAACGCCGAGCGCGTGCGCCGCGGCGACAAGGTGATCGACGCGATCGAGGAACAGCTCAACGAGGAAGCCGCGCGGGTGATCGCGATCCGCGCCCCGGTGAGCCGGGATCTGCGGGTGATCCTGTCGGTGCTGCGGCTCGCCGCCAGCCTCGAACGCATCGGCGACTATGCCAAGAACATGGCCAAGCGCACCTCCGTTCTCGCCGAGCTGAGCCCGATCGAGGGCTCCGATGCCGCGCTCAAGCGCATGGCGCGCGAGGTGCAGAACATGCTCAAGGACACGCTCGACGCCTTCGTGCGCCGCGACGCGGATCTCGCCGCCGAGGTGCTGCAGCGCGATCAGGACGTGGACCAGATGTACAACGCGCTGTTCCGCGAGTTCCTGACCCACATGATGGAGGACCCGCGCGCGATCACCGCCTGCATGCACCTGCATTTCATCGCCAAGAACATCGAGCGCATGGGCGATCTCGTCACCAACATGGCCGAGCAGGTGATCTATCTCATCACCGGCCAGATGCCCGACGAGGACCGGCCCAAGGGCGACAACACCTCCTATGTGTCGAGCCCGGAGTGAACCGATGCGCCAAGTGCAGCCCCATGTCCTAATCGTCGAGGACGAGCCGTCGCAGCGCGCGGTGCTGAGCTACAACCTCGAATCCGAAGGCTTCCGCATCTCCGAGGCCGAAGATGGCGACGCCGCACTCTTGATGGTGGCCGAGGATGTGCCCGACCTGATCGTGCTCGACTGGATGCTGCCGGGCGTCACCGGCATCGAGATCTGCCGCCGCATCAAGGCGCGGCCCGAGACGCGCGACGTGCCGATCATCATGCTCTCGGCGCGCTCCGAAGAGGTCGACCGCGTGCGCGGCCTTGAGACCGGGGCCGATGATTATGTCGTGAAGCCGTATTCCGTGACCGAGCTGATGGCGCGGGTGAAGGGCCAACTGCGCCGCTCGCGTCCGGCGGGCGTGGGCGAGACGCTGAGCTTCGAGGACATCACGCTCGACGCCGAGACGCACCGCGTGCACCGGGACGGGCACATGCTGAAACTCGGGCCGACGGAGTTTCGTCTGCTGGCGACCTTCCTCGAAAAGCCGGGCCGGGTCTGGAGCCGCGAGCAGCTGCTCGACCGGGTCTGGGGGCGGGACGTTTACGTCGACACGCGCACCGTCGATGTGCATATCGGTCGACTGCGCAAGGTGCTGTGCGCGCATGGCGGCGCCGATCCGCTGCGCACGGTGCGCGGCGCGGGATACGCGCTGGGGTAGCGATTTATCAAGGAGTGAAGGGAATAACGGGCATTGCTCGTTGTGTGAGCTCACGCTGAAGCGCAATTTTCGCTAACCCATCCTATTCGCCTGACCGCATCGCCTCCATCAGCTTTTCCCGGAAGACTTCGGCCGGGGTCCGGTAGCCCAGACATTTCCGAGG
>Ga0207882_1000178_pt1 | contig 23032 bp, 19 predicted proteins | sample MalvirmetaMSP103_FD_184228 | JGI IMG/M metagenome (GOLD analysis project Ga0207882, IMG submission 184228) | Marine viral communities from the Deep Pacific Ocean - MSP-103 (SPAdes) | ecosystem: Environmental > Aquatic > Marine > Oceanic | place: Pacific Ocean | collected 2011-05-15 | reverse complement strand
CAGATGGTCGACCTGCTCAACAAGAACCTCGTCAACATGCTTGCCCTGACGCTGGCGGTGAAGCAGGCGCATTGGAACCTCAAGGGTCCGGGCTTCATCGGCGTGCATGAGCTGCTCGACGAGGCGGCCGACCGGCTGCGCGAGGGCGCCGATCTGATGGCCGAGCGCGCGGTGATTCTGGGTGGTTTCGCCCGCGGCACCGTCGAGGTCGCCGCCGACAAGGCCGAGATGGACGCCTATCCGGTGGAAGTGACTGACATCAAGCAGCACGTCGAGGAGCTGAAATCGCGCTACATGTTCGTCGGCGGCGAGGTTCGCAAGGCGATGGAAGAGGCGGGCGACGCCGGTGACGAGGACACCGCCGACCTGTTCACCGAAGTGAGCCGCACGCTCGACAAGGACGCGTGGTTCATCGGCGCCAACGCCTGATCGCCACCTTTCGGAACGACCGGACGGCCCGCTCTCCTCAATAGGAGAGCGGGCCGTTTCCGTGCGGGGCAAAGCGGCCGGCCGATCCCGGCGGAGCAATCGGGCAACGGCCTGCGGGGCATGGGGTTTTGCACGCTGGACAGTTCGGCGCGATGCCACTTCTAGTCGGCGGCGTTTCCGGTGCCTTTCACCTCAGGCGGGTGCCGGCGGCGTCACCCGACCTGCCCGAAAGGACCTTCATGCCCCTGCGTCTCTCCAAGATCGCGATGCTGCTCGGCCTCGCCCTCTTCGCCTTCCTCGTCACGCTCAACAACATCGTCGATTACGGCTCGAACTTCGCCTTCGTGCAGCATGTGCTGTCGATGGACACCACCTTCGAGGGCAACGCGTTGATGGGCCGCGCAATCACCACCGAATGGATGTGGCATGCGGGCTATTGGCTGATCATCGCGGGCGAGGGGCTGACCGCGCTGCTCCTCGGCATCGGCGCGATCCGGCTGCTCATGGCGCTGCGCGCGCCGGTGCGGGATTTCCACGCGGCCAAGAGCTGGGCCGTGCTGGGCGCGACCACCGGTTTTCTGGTCTGGTTTGTCGGCTTCATGGCGATCGGGGCGGAATGGTTCCTGATGTGGCAGTCCGATATCTGGAATGGCCAGCAGCCGGCTTTCCGTTTCTACATCACCATTCTGGCGGTGATCATCTTCGTGATGCAGCCCGACGAGGATGCGATCTGACAGGGCTCCGGGGGGTCCGTGTCACGCGACACTTGCAGACTCGTCCTGACCCCCCTATATCCCCCTCAGAACAGCGGCGCGCCGGCCTCCACAACCGGCGCCCACCGGGAAAGATCGACGGGCCGCTGGCCCGTTTTTTTGTGCTTGGAGGACCTCATGTCCGACCTCATCGCCAAGGCGGCGATCGACCGCCGCGTCCAGGAGATCATCGAGCCCGTCATCGCTGACATGGGTTTCGAGCTGGTGCGCGTGCGCCTGATGTCGGGCAAGAGCTCGACCCTGCAGATCATGGCGCAGAAGCCCGACGGCACGATCGAGGTCGACGAGTGCGGCCAGATCTCCACCGCCGTCTCGGCCGTGCTCGACGTCGAGGACCCGATCATCGACGCCTACACGCTCGAGGTCTCCTCGCCCGGCATCGACCGGCCGCTGACCCGGCTCAAGGATTTCGAGCAGTGGAAGGGCTTCGAGGCCAAGATCGAGACCGAGGAGCTGATCGACGGCCGCCGCCGCTTCAAGGGCGAGCTGGCGGGCGTCGAGGACGGCGAGGTGCTGATCGAGATCGAGGAGGCCGGCGAGACGGTCACCATCGGTCTGAAGTTCGAGTGGCTCTCGGACGCCAAGCTGGTGCTGACCGACGAGCTGATCCGCGACGTGCTGCGCTCGCGCAAGGATGCGGGCCAGATCGACGAGACCCAATTCGACGATGTTGAAACCATCATTGATGGTGATGAGGAGAACGACTGATGGCCATCACATCCGCAAACCAGCTCGAGCTGTTGCAGACCGCCGAGGCGGTCGCGCGCGAGAAGATGATCGACCCGATCCTCGTGGTCGAGGCGATGGAGGAGAGCCTCGCCCGTGCCGCCAAGTCGCGCTACGGCGCCGAGATGGACATCCGGGTCAACATCGATCGCAAGACCGGCCGCGCCCGCTTTACCCGCGTACGCACCGTCGTCGCCGACGAGGATCTCGAGAACTACCAGGCCGAGATGACCGTCGAGCAGGCCAAGCTCTATCTCGACGATCCCAAGATCGGTGACACCTTCGTCGAGGAGGTGCCCCCGGTCGAGCTCGGGCGCATCGCCGCGCAGTCGGCCAAGCAGGTGATCCTGCAGAAGGTCCGCGAGGCCGAGCGCGATCGCCAGTACGAAGAGTTCAAGGATCGCGCCGGCACCATCATCAACGCCACCGTCAAGCGCGAGGAATACGGCAATATCGTCGTCGAGCTTCCCGGCGCCGGCGAAGCCGTGCTGCGCCGCAACGAGAAGATCGGCCGCGAGGCCTACCGCCCCGGCGACCGGATCCGCTGCTACGTCAAGGACGTGCGCCGCGAGGTGCGTGGCCCGCAGATCTTCCTCAGCCGCACCGCGCCCGAGTTCATGGCCGAGCTGTTCAAGATGGAAGTGCCCGAGATCTACGAGGGCATCATCGAGATCAAGGCCGTGGCCCGCGACCCGGGCAGCCGCGCCAAGATCGCCGTGATCTCCTATGACAACTCGATCGACCCGGTCGGCGCCTGCGTCGGCATGCGCGGCTCTCGCGTGCAAGCCGTCGTCGGTGAGCTTCAGGGTGAGAAGATCGACATCATCCCGTGGAACGAGGACATGCCGACCTTCCTCGTCAACGCGCTTCAGCCCGCCGAGGTCTCCAAGGTCGTGTTCGACGAGGAGGCCGAGCGCATTGAGGTCGTGGTGCCCGAGGAGCAGCTGTCGCTCGCCATCGGCCGTCGCGGTCAGAACGTGCGTCTGGCCTCGCAGCTCACCGGTCTCGACATCGACATCATGACTGAAGAGCAGGAGAGCAAGCGCCGTCAGGCCGAGTTCGAGACCCGCACCAAGCTGTTCATGGACACGCTCGACCTCGACGAGTTCTTTGCGCAACTTCTCGTCTCCGAGGGGTTCACAAATCTCGATGAGGTCGCATATGTCGATCAGGACGAGCTGCTGGTGATCGACGGGGTCGACGCCGACACCGCCGCCGAGCTTCAGGCGCGGGCCCGCGACTACATCGACGCCCAGAACAAGGCCGCGCTGGAGCGCGCCCGCGAGCTTGGCGCCGAGGACAGCCTGATCGGCTTCCCGGGTCTGAGCCCGCAGATGGTCGAGGCGCTGGCCAAGGACGGCGTCAAGACGCTCGAGGACTTCGCGACCTGCGCCGATTGGGAACTGGCCGGCGGCTGGACCACCGAAGGCGGCGAGCGCGTGAAGGATGACGGCGTGCTCGAGCCCTTCGAGGTCAGCCTCGAAGAGGCGCAGGAACTGGTGATGACCGCGCGCGTGGCGCTCGGCTGGGTCGATCCCGACGAGCTTGCCGCCGATGAGGCTGCCGCCGCCGCGAACGACGAAGAAGAGGCCTGAGGCAAGAGATGGGTCGTGGTGGAATGAAAGCGGAGCGGGCCGACGGGCCGGAGCGGAAATGCATCGTCACGGGTGACGTGCAGCCGAAATCCGGGCTGATCCGCTTCGTGATCGGCCCCGACGGCCAGGTGGTGCCCGACATCCTCGGCAAGCTGCCGGGGCGGGGGATCTACGTCACCGCCGAGAAGGCGGTGATCGAGACGGCCAAGCGCGGGCAGTTCGCCCGCGCCGCCAAGGCGCCGGTGACGGTGCCGGAGGGGCTCGCGGCCGAGGTGGAGCGCCAGCAGGCGCGCCGCGTCGTCGACCTGATCGCTCTGGCGCGCAAGGCGGGGCTCGCGATCGCGGGCTTCGAAAAGGTGAAATCGGCGCTCGCGGGCGATCACGTCCGCGTGCTGTTGCAGGCCTCGGATGGCTCCGAACGCGGCAAGAGCAAATTGTGGACCCCTACGGGGGCAAGATATTACGGCTGCCTGACCTCGGACGAATTGGGTTTGGCTTTCGGTCGGCAAAGTGTGATACACGGCGCGCTCGCTGCTGGCGGACTCAGCGACCGTGTTGTAGAGGAGGCCGCGAAACTGCGCGGTCTGCGAGAGAGCAACGGCGGCGATACGGCCTCCGGGAAGGATATGTAAATCTGATGAGCGATACCGACGGCAAGAAACCTCTTGGTCTGCACGGGTCCCGTCCGGGGAACGTCAAGCAGAGCTTTAGTCATGGCCGGACCAAGAACGTCGTGGTCGAGACCAAACGCAAGCGCGTCGTGGTGCCGAAGCCCGGTGGCGCGGCACAAGGCACGGCCGCGACCGGCGTGGTGAGGGGCGATCCCTCCAAGCGCCCGGCGGGAATCAGCGAGGCCGAACTCGAGCGCCGGATGCGCGCCCTCGCCCTCGCCCGGTCGCGCGAGGCCGAAGAGGCCGAGAAGCGCGCCGCCGAGGAGGCCGCCCGTGCCGAAGAGCGTGAGCGCCGCCGCGCCGAGATCGAGGCCAAGGAACGCGAGGACCGCGAGCGCGAAGAGGCGCTCAAGGCCAAGGCCGAGGAAGAGGAGCGCAAGAAGCGCGAGGCTGAGGAAGCCGCGCGCCGTGCCTCCCAGCCCGCGCCGCAGCAGCCCGCGGCCCAGCCTGCCGCCGCGCCCGGCGAGATGCCCGCAGGCGGTCAGCGTCCGAACTCCGCGCCCCGCAAGGCCGGCGATCGCGATCGCGACGCCCGCGCCGACAAGAAGGCCAAGCCCGCCGCCAAGGGCGGGGTCGACAACCGTCGCTCGGGTAAGCTGACGCTGAACCAGGCGCTGTCGGGCGAAGGCGGCCGTCAGCGGTCCATGGCCCAGATGAAGCGCAAGCAGGAGCGCGCGCGCCAGAAGGCGATGGGCGGCCATGTCGAGCGCGAGAAGGTTGTGCGCGACGTGCAGCTGCCCGAGGTCATCACCGTGGGCGAGCTTGCCAACCGCATGGCCGAGCGTGTGGCCGACGTGGTCAAGTCGCTGATGAACAACGGCATCATGGCGACGCAGAACCAGTCGATCGACGCCGACACCGCCGAGCTGATCATCGAGGATTTCGGCCACCGCGTGGTCCGCGTCTCGGATGCCGACGTCGAACAGGTGATCGAACAGGTCAAGGACAAGCCAGAGGACCTGCTCGACCGTGCGCCGATCATCACCGTGATGGGCCATGTCGACCACGGCAAGACCTCGCTGCTCGACGCGATCCGCAAGACCAAGGTCGTCTCGGGCGAGGCCGGTGGCATCACCCAGCATATCGGTGCCTATCAGGTCGAAGCCGCCAACGGCACGCGCCTGACCTTCCTCGATACGCCCGGCCACGCGGCCTTCACCTCGATGCGTGCCCGTGGCGCGCAGGTGACGGACATCGTGGTGCTAGTGGTCGCGGCCGATGACGCGGTGATGCCGCAGACCATCGAGGCGCTGAACCACGCCAAGGCTGCCAAGGTGCCGATGATCGTGGCGATCAACAAGATCGACAAATACGACGCCAACCCCGACAAGGTCCGCACGGACCTGCTCCAGCACGAGGTCATCGTCGAAAAGATGTCCGGCGACGTGCAGGACGTTGAGGTGTCGGCGATCTCGGGCAAGGGTCTGGACCAACTGCTCGAGGCGATCGCGCTGCAGTCCGAGATCCTCGAGCTCAAGGCCAACCCGAACCGTCCGGCGCAGGGCGCCGTGATCGAGGCGCAGCTCGACGTGGGCCGCGGCCCGGTCGCGACCGTCCTCGTGCAGAACGGCACGCTCAAGCGCGGCGACATCTTCGTCGTGGGTGAGCAGTGGGGCAAGGTCCGCGCGCTGGTCGACGACAAGGGCGAGCGCGTCGAGGAGGCCGGTCCCTCGGTCCCCGTCGAGGTGCTGGGTCTCAACGGCACGCCTGAGGCGGGCGACGTTCTCAACGTCGTCGCGACCGAGGCGCAGGCCCGCGAGATCGCGGAATACCGCGCCAACGCCGCCAAGGAGAAGCGCGCCGCCGCCGGTGCCGCGACCACCCTCGAGCAGCTCATGGCCAAGGCCAAGGAAGACAAGAACGTCTCCGAGCTGCCGGTGGTGGTGAAGTCCGACGTGCAGGGTTCGGCCGAGGCCATCGTTCAGGCGATGGAAAAGATCGGCAACGACGAGGTCCGGGTCCGGGTGCTGCATTCGGGCGTGGGCGCGATCACCGAGAGCGACATCGGCCTCGCCGAGGCGTCGGGCGCTCCGGTCTTCGGCTTCAACGTCCGGGCCAACGCGCCCGCACGTCAGGCCGCGAACCAGAAGGGTGTCGAGATCCGCTACTACAGCGTGATTTACGACCTCGTGGACGACGTGAAGCAGGCGGCCTCGGGGCTTCTGTCGAACGAGATCCGCGAAAAGTTCATCGGCTATGCCAACATCAAGGAGGTCTTCAAGGTCTCGAATGTCGGCAAGGTCGCGGGCTGCCTCGTCACCGAAGGCGTGGCGCGCCGCTCCGCCGGTGTTCGCCTGCTGCGCGACAACGTCGTGATCCACGAGGGCACGCTCAAGACCCTCAAGCGCTTCAAGGACGAAGTCTCCGAAGTGCAGTCGGGTCAGGAATGCGGCATGGCCTTCGAGAACCACGAGGACATCCGCCCCGGCGATGTCATCGAGATATTCGAGCGGGAATCGGTCGAGCGGTCGCTCTGAGCCGATCATCCGATCCACTGAACACGAAAAAAGGGGCGGCCTTCGGGCCGCCCTTTTTTGCGTTTGCAAAGTTGACGGGAACGGCCGGGATCGTAATTCAGACCCGATGAAACGGGTGATGATCATCGGGCAGCCCGGTTCGGGCAAATCATGGCTGGCGCGGCGGATGGGCGAGATCACGCATCTGCCGGTCGTGCATATCGATGCCATCCACTGGGCGCCCGGCTGGGTCGAGCGACCGCGCGCAGAAAAGGACCGGCTGTGCGCCGAAGTTCATGCGCGGCCCGAATGGATCTTCGAAGGCGGACATTCATCGACATGGGAAGCACGGCTGGATCGTGCCGATACGGTGATCTGGTTCGATCTGCCGCTGGGTCTGCGTCTGCGGCGGGTGCTGTGGCGCAGCCTGAGCAACTGGGGACGCAGCCGCCCGGAGCTGCCGCCGGGATGCCCGGAACGCTTCAATGGCGAGTTCGTGCGATACATCTGGCGCACGCGCCGGTCGCAGCGGTCGAAGCTGCGCTGGTTTTACGGGCAGGTTCCCGAGGACAAGGATCGCCACCATTTGCGAAGTCGGCGCGAGGTCGCGGACTATCTGGGCGGGCTCTCCGAAGCGGTGGCAAGCGGGAATCTCGGTCTGCCGCATGGCTGAGAGCTGGACGAATTGAAAAGGGACGGCTTTGGGCCGTCCCTTTCGCGTTCGGATACTCGTGAAACTCTGTACGCGAAAGGGCCTCAGGCGGCTTGGGGACCGCTGTTGGCGGGACGCCCCTCATAGAGACGTTCACCGACACGAACCAGCATCCGGCCGTTCGCGAGCTGTTTGACAAGAAGGCCCTGCACCGAGATGCAGCTACCGATCAGGATGGTTTGCAGCATGATGGACTCCAGACAGTCAATGGTAAGTCCAGTATAGGCGGTGATTTATGAACAACCTACTGCAGCTGACGAATAGTTTACGACAGATGGAACCAATTGCCCTCTTCTGACGCAGCGTTTGCACGTGTGCGGTTTGGAATCCTCACAGCCAGTCGCGCAGCACGGGAATCAGCGGAAGATCGGCGGGCGGCATCGGATAGTCGCGCAGACGGTTCGGCCGCACCCATTCGAGCGCTTGATTCTCGCGCCCATGCGGCTGGCCCTGCCAGCGGCGGCAGGCAAAGAGCGGCATCAGCAAATGGAAGCTCTCATAAGCGTGGCTGGCGAAGGTGAGCGGCGCGAGGCAGCTCTCCTGCGTGTCGATGCCCAGTTCCTCGTGCAACTCTCGGATCAGCGCCGCCTCGGGGGTCTCGCCCGGCTCGACCTTGCCACCCGGAAACTCCCACAGCCCGGCCATCGACTTGCCCTCGGGGCGCTGCGCGAGCAGCACCCTTCCATCGGCGTCGATCAGCGCCACCGCCGACACGAGGACGATCTTCACGAGCGGTAGTCGGCGTTGATGTCGATGTAGCGATGCGTGAGATCGCAGGTCCAGGCCACGGCCTCGCCGGAGCCGAGCCCGAGATCGACGTCGATGACGATCTCCTGACCCTTCATGTAGGCGGCGGCCTTCTCTTCGTCATAGGCGGGGCTGACCCAGCCGTTCTGGGCCACCAGGATCTCGCCGAAGCGGATCGAGAGACGGTCACGGTCAGCCTCGGCGCCGGACTTGCCCACGGCCATGACGACGCGGCCCCAATTGGGGTCCTCGCCCGCGATCGCGGTTTTCACCAGCGGCGAATTGGCGGTGGCCATGGCGACCTTGCGGGCGTCGGCGTCCGAAGTCGCGCCGGTGACGCGGATCTCCACGAACTTGGTCGCGCCCTCGCCGTCGCGCACCACCTGATGCGCGAGATCGAGCATCACCCGCTCCAACCCGGCCGCGAAATCGACGCTGCCGGTGGCGTCGACGCCCGAGGCCCCGGTCGCGGCCATCAGCAGCGTGTCCGAAGTCGAGGTGTCGCTGTCGACGGTGATGCAGTTGAAGGTCCGGTCTGTGATCTCGCGCAGTAGGTCCTGCAGCTCGGACTGTTCGATCAACGCATCGGTAAAGATATAGACCAGCATCGTCGCCATGTCGGGCGCGATCATGCCCGAGCCCTTGGCGACGCCGGCGATCTTCACCGGCTTGCCGTCGATGGAGACGGTCTCGGTCGACCCCTTGGGGAAGGTGTCGGTGGTCATGATGGCACGCGCGGCACCCTCGATGCCCGAAGGCTCCAGCGCGGCGTTCAGCTCTCCCAGCTTGGCGACGATGCGCTCATGCGGCAGCGGCTCGCCGATCACGCCGGTCGAGGAGGTGAAGACGCGCGCCGCGTCGATGCCGGTGGCTTGCGCCACGGCGGCGCAGATCTCGGCCACCGAGCGTTCGCCCGCCTGACCGGTAAAGGCGTTGGAATTGCCGGAATTGACGAGAAAGGCGGCGCGGGAGGTGGCCGCGCCGATCTTGGCCTCGCAGTCACGGACCGGGGCAGAGCGGGTGGAGGAGCGCGTGAACACCCCCGCCACCGCCGAGCCCGCCGCCAGTTCGGCGAGCATCACGTCGGTCCGGTTCGCGTATCGCACCCCGGCCGCGACCGAGGCGAAACGCACGCCCGCGATCTCGGGCAGGGCGGGAAAGGCGGCGGGCGCCAGCGGCGAGACCGGACCGGCCATGATCAGTTGCCTTCTTCGAGCAGGTCGAGGTTGGTCAGCACGGTCGGGTCGAAGGCACCCTCTTCGGGGCGGGTCACATCGGCCTCGCTCTCGAGCTCGACCAGACGCTCCTCGATCTTGCTCTGCTGGATCTGGCTGGCGAGATCGTCGCGCACCTCTTCGAGCGCGGGCGGCTCCTGGCTGCGGGTGTCGTCGAGCCGGATGATGTGAAAGCCGAACTGGGTCTCGACCGGCGTTTCGGTGGTCTCGCCCTTCTCAAGCTCGGCCACGGCGTTCTGGAACGGCTCGACCATCATGCCTTCGGCGAACCAGCCAAGGCTGCCGCCCTGCGCGCCCGAGCCCGGATCGGTCGAGACCTCCTTGGCGATTTCGGCGAAATCCTCGCCCGCCCCGAGCCGCTCCATCACCGCCTGCGCCTCTTCCTCGGTCTCCACGAGGATGTGGCTGGCGTTGAACTCCTGCGTCGCCTCGGCGTCGGCAAAGGCCTCGTCATAGGCAGCCTGAAGCTCCTCCTCGGAAACCTCCTCGCCCATCATGGCGTTGATCGCCTCGCCCGCGAGCAGCGAGCGGCGCTGGTTCTGCAGGGCCAGTTCGACCCGCGCCGGGGTGTCTTCGAGCGTGTCGGCGAGCACCTGCTGCTGCACCAGCTGGTCGAGAATGCCCTGAAACAGGGTCTCGGGTGGCAGCTGCTGGTACTGCTGCGGCAGCTGGCTGCGGGTGATGATCATCTCGCCCAGCGTGATCTCGGTGCCGTTCACGGTGGCGACGACATCCGAGGCCTGCTGCGCGGAGGCCATCGAGGCGAGGCCGGCCATCAGGGCGGCGGCGGGCAGCGTGCGGATCATGTGGTTTCCTTCCTAGCCGCGCGGGGACCGCGTCCCGGGCGCGACGTTGACACTCGGTCTCCCGCCCCTTACATCGCCGGATGGGCTGGCAAAGGGCGGCACTTGCGCCCTATCTATGCCCCACATGCGGGGGCGACAAGCGACCTCCTTGCAGATCAAGTCACGACGGCAGGAGACAATCGCCAATGCTGGGTATCGGATCGCTGGCCAAGAAGGTCTTCGGCACGCCGAACGACCGCAAGATCAAGTCCACGCGACCGCTGATCGATCAGATCAACGCGCTCGAACCCGAGTTCCAGGCGCTGGACGACGAGGGCCTCAGGGCCAAGACCGCCGAGTTCAAGGCACGGGTCGAGAAGGGCGAGAGCCTCGATCACCTTCTCCCCGAGGCCTTTGCCAACTGCCGCGAGGCGGCGCGCCGCGCGCTGGGGCTCAGGGCCTTCGACACGCAGCTGATGGGCGGCATCTTCCTGCATCAGGGCAACATCGCCGAGATGAAGACCGGCGAGGGCAAGACCCTCGTGGCGACCTTCCCGGCCTATCTCAACGGCCTGTCGGGCAAAGGCGTGCATGTCGTCACGGTGAACGACTATCTCGCCAAGCGCGACGCCGAATGGATGAGCAAGGTCTATGGTGCGCTGGGTCTGACTACCGGGGTGATCTATCCCCAGCAGCCCGAATCCGAGAAGAAGGGCGCCTACGCCGCCGATATCACCTATGCGACCAACAACGAGTTGGGCTTCGACTACCTGCGCGACAACATGAAGTCCGAGCTGGCGCAGATGAACCAGCGCGGCCACAACTTCGCGATCGTCGACGAGACCGACAGCATCCTGATCGACGAGGCGCGCACGCCGCTGATCATTTCGGGGCCGAGCGAGGACCGCTCGGATCTCTATCGCAGCATCGACCGTGTGATCCCCGACCTGACCGAGGCGCATTACACGCTCGACGAAAAGACCCGCTCGGTGACCTATACCGACGAGGGCAACGAGTTCCTCGAGGCGCGGCTGCTCGCGCTCGGCATCCTGCCCGAGGGGCAGACGCTCTATGATCCCGAGAGCACGACCATCGTGCACCACGTCAATCAGGGACTCAGGGCGCACAAGCTCTTCACCCGCGACAAGGATTATATCGTCCGCGACGGGCAGGCCGTGCTGATCGACGAGTTCACGGGCCGCATGATGCAAGGCCGCCGCCTGTCGGACGGTCTGCATCAGGCGATCGAGGCCAAGGAGGAGCTGGAGATCCAGCCCGAGAACGTGACACTGGCGAGCGTCACTTTCCAGAACTACTTTCGGCTCTACGACAAGCTCGCCGGCATGACCGGCACCGCGCTGACCGAGGCCGACGAATTCCACGAGATCTACCGCCTCGGCGTGGTCGAGGTGCCGACCAACCGACCCATTCAGCGGATCGACGAGCACGATCAGGTCTATCGCACCGCCCGCGAGAAGTTCGAGGGCGTGGTGAAGGCGATCAAGGAGTCGCATGAAAAGCGCCAGCCGATCCTCGTCGGCACCACCTCGATCGAAAAGTCCGAGTTCCTGAGCCAGATGCTCGAGAAGGAGGGCATCCCGCATAATGTGCTCAACGCCCGCCAGCACGAGCAGGAAGCACAGATCATCGCCGATGCCGGCAAGCTCGGCGCGGTGACCATCGCCACCAACATGGCCGGCCGGGGCACCGACATCCAGCTTGGCGGCAATGTCGAGCTCAAGGTGCTTGAAGCGTTGGCCGCCGACCCGGAGGCCAACCCCGACGAGATCCGCGCGCGGATCGAGGCCGAGCACGCCGACGAGAAGAAGGCCGTGCTCGAAGCGGGGGGGCTCTTCGTGCTCGCCACCGAGCGCCACGAAAGCCGCCGCATCGACAACCAGCTGCGCGGCCGCTCGGGCCGTCAGGGCGATCCGGGCCGCTCCTCGTTCTTCCTGTCGCTCGAAGACGACCTGATGCGGATCTTCGGCTCGGAGCGCCTCGAGAAGGTGCTGTCGGGTCTCGGCATGAAGGAAGGCGAGGCGATCGTGCATCCTTGGGTGAACAAGTCTCTCGAGCGCGCGCAGGCCAAGGTCGAGGGGCGCAACTTCGACATCCGCAAGCAGCTCCTGAAATACGACGACGTGATGAACGAGCAGCGCAAGGTGATCTTCTCCCAGCGCCGCGAGATCATGGAGGCCAAGGACCTCTCCGAGATCGTCGCCGACATGCGCCATCAGGTGATCGAGGACCTCGTCGCGACCCACATCCCTCCCAAGGCCTATGCCGACCAATGGGATACCGAAGGGCTCTATGCCCAGTCGCTCCAGAAGCTCGGCATCGATGTGCCGGTGATGAAATGGGCCGAGGAGGAGGGCGTCGACGACGAGATCATCCGCGAACGGCTCGAGAAGGCATCCGACGAATTGATGGCCCGCAAGACCGAAGCCTTCGGTCCCGAGACCATGAAGAGCATCGAGAAGCAGGTGCTCTTGCAGACCATCGACGCCAAGTGGCGCGAGCATCTGCTGATGCTCGAACACCTGCGCTCGGTGGTGGGATTCCGCGGCTATGCGCAGCGCGATCCGCTCAACGAGTACAAGACCGAGAGCTTCCAGCTCTTCGAGGGGCTGCTCGACGGGCTGCGCGCCGAGGTGACCGAAAAGCTCGGGCAGGTGCGGCCGATCTCCAAGGAGGAGCAGCAGGCGATGCTGCAGCGCGCGATGCAGGCGCAAGCGGCCCGCAACCCGGCGGCCGCTGCCGGTGCCGCTGGCACCGCTGGCGCCACAGGGGTGAACGCGGCCGGTGCCGATGCGGCGCCCACCGCGCAGGCGCCCCGGCCGCAGGCCGCGCCGGAGATGGCCACCGCTGGCGCGGCGCCTGCCGCTTTGGCCAGCTCGACCGCCCCGGCACGGGCGAACTTCGACGAGAGCGACCCCAAGACCTGGGGCAGCCCGTCGCGCAACGAGCCGTGTCCCTGCGGGTCGGGAGAGAAGTTCAAGCACTGCCACGGCAAGCTCTGAAAAGAGGCGCGCCTGTCGGGCGCGCCCTGATTTTGCCCGGATGACTCCCTCAACAGGCCGGCTTGCCGTCGCGCGCCGGCCTTTTGCCCCGCCTAGTCTGGACCGACCAGATGGGTAGGGATCGTCTCATGGCTGTTTTGCGTTTTCTTGCGACCGCGGGTGCCTGCGCCACCGCCGCGCTGGCGATCGGCCAGTTCATGGAAAGTGGTGTGTCGCGCGCCTCGGCGACGCCGGTCGAGCTTCCGCAGACCTTTCCCGAACCGCCCATCCTGATCGGCTCCTTGCCCGACAGCCCGCCTCTCGCTGCCGCGGCCTTCGACCGGCCGGTGCCGATGCGCGCCCCGGTGCCGCTGGCGCGCTTGTCGGTGCCGCGCGGGGAGGGTTGCGGCCTGTCACTGTCGGCCGAGCCGCGCCCCGGCGCGATGGCCGCTCTGCAACTCAAGGCCCCCTGCGCGCCCATGGCCCGCGTGATGCTGCGCCACCAAGGGCTGACCGTGACCCTGCTGACCGACGGGGATGGCCGGGCCGAGGCGCTGTTTCCCGCCCTTTCGGCGCAGGCCGTGTTCATGGCCGAGGCCGGTGGCAAGACCGCCATCGCCTCCGTCGATCTGCCCGACATGCAGGAGTGGCAGCGCGTGGCGCTGCAATGGCGCGACAGCGACGGGATCTCGCTGCATGCGCTGGCGCCGGGCGGCAGGCCCGGCGGCGCGGGCGATCTGAGCCTCGATGCCCCTGCGGACTCTACTACGGACTCGGGCACGGGCGCCGTCATGGTAGCCTTGGGCCATGCCGCCGCGCCCGAGGCGCATCTGGCGCAGATCTACAGCGCGCCGGTCGGCGAAACGCGCGGCCTGCGGGTCGAGATCGAGGTGACGGCGGAGAATTGCGGCACGCCAATGCAGGCCGAAATGATGCGCAGCGACGGCAAGGGCGGTCTGGCCAGCCTCGACCTTGAGGTCACGCTTCCGGGCTGCGATGCGCTGGGCGAGCTTCTCGTCTTGCAAAACCTTGAGCCGGGGCTGACACTCGCGTCGAGATGACGCTCAGAAAACCCGCCTTTCCCCCGATCTTCAAGACGTTACGCCGCGCCGCCTTGGGCGCGGTCCTCGGATGCGCGCCGCAAGCTCTCGTGGCGCAGGAGCCGGATCGGGAGGTGCGGCTTACCTCGCGCTCGGGCACGCTGAACCTCACCGGAAGCCTTCTGGGCTATGACGGACGCTACCTGCGGATCGCCACCGAACATGGCGAGCTGACGCTGCCGCTCGCCGGTGTGACCTGCGAGGGCGCGAGCTGCCCCGACCCGGATGCTTGGGTGCCCGAGTTGCGGCTTTCGGGCGCGGCGCGGCTGGGCGAGCTGGTGCTGCCCGCTCTGGTCGAGGGTTATGCCCGCGCCCAAGGCTGGGAGCCCGAGCGCGTCGAGTCGCATGAGGGCCACGCGCTCTACAGCCTCGCCCTGCCGCGGGAGGCGGGGGAGGCCGAGGAGAAGCTGCGGGTCTCGTTTCGCCTGACCTCGACCGAGGACGGTTTCGCCGATCTTCTGGCCAACGAGGCCGATATGGCGATGGCCGAGAGGTTGCTCGACACCGAGGAACTGTCGCTCGCCCGCGACGCGGGATTGGGTCGGCTCGACGCGCCGGGGCGGCTGCAACTCGTGGGGCTCGACGCGCTGGTGCCGGTGGTCGCGCCGGGACGGCGGTTGCAGGCGCTGTCGCTGTCGCAGCTATCACGGCTTTTCGCGGGCGAGATCACCGATTGGTCGCGTCTGGGGGAGGCGGCGGGGCCGGTGCGGCTGCATCTTGAGGCCGAGACGAGCGGGCAGGCGCAGGGCTTCGAGACGCTGGTGCTGGAGCGCATGGAGCGCAGCCTGTCGGCCGAGGTGGTCCGCCACGCGGATGCCGACGCGCTTGCCGCCGCCGTGGTCGCCGATCCCGGCGCGATCGGCATGCTGCCCTTTGGACGGCTGGGTGCGGCGCAGCCATTGGCCCTGACAGGCCCTTGCGGATTGCGCGGCACGGCCCGGCCCGAGAGCGTCACCACGGGGGATTTCCCGCTTACCCTGCCCTTGGTGCTCTATCGCCCCATGCGCCGCCTGCCGGAAGCGGCGGAAGCGTTCCTCGCCTGGATTGCCACGAGCGAGGCGCAGCTCGTGCTGCGCCGTGCCGGGGTCACCGGTCTCGCGCCGATCCCGATCCCGATCGAGAGCCAGGGCGGACGCATCGCCGGGGCGGTACTCTCGGCGGGCGACGACGTGGCGTTGGAGGATCTGCAGCGGATGCTGCGGGTGCTGGGGTCGCGCCAGAGGCTGTCGACGACCTTCCGTTTCGAAGCCGGAGAGACCGCCCTCGACGCGGTGTCGCGCTCGCGCGTGGTGCAGCTTGCCCAAGCGATCCGCGACGGGCGCCACAGCGGCGAATCGCTGCTGCTGGCGGGCTTTTCGGATGGGCGCGGCGGCCCGGTGGCCAATCACGACCTGTCGCTCGAGCGTGCCGAGGCGGTGCGGGCGGCGGTGCTGTCACTCTTGGGCGGCGAAATGCCGTCCGGTGCCTCGCTCGAGGTCGCGGCCTTTGGCGAAGCGATGCCCATGGGCTGCGACGACACCGAGACCGGGCGCGGCATCAATCGCAGGGTCGAGCTTTGGGTCGCGCCCTTGCGCTAAACGGCTCCTGTCGGCGATCCTTCAAAGCAGCCCCTCCGTGCGAAAGCTCGTTTCGCGCGATTTGCCGATCACGAGATGGTCGTGCAGCGTGATGCCGAGCGCGCGCGCCGCCGCCTCGATCTGCCCGGTCATGACGATATCGGCCTCCGACGGCGTCGGGTCGCCCGAGGGGTGGTTGTGCACGAGGATCAGCGCCGAGGCGTTCAGCTCCAGCGCCCTCTTGACCACCTCACGAGGATAGACCGGCACATGATCGACAGTGCCGCGCGCCTGCGCCTCGTCGGCGACGAGCACGTTGCGCCGGTCGAGAAACAGCACCCGGAACTGCTCGGTGTCGCGATGCGCCATCACCGTGCGACAGTAGTCGAGCAGCGGCTCCCAACCCGATAGCACGGGCTGCGCGATGACCTTCGCGCGTGCCATGCGGTGCGCGACGGCCTCGACCACCTTGATCTCGGTGAGCACGGAGGGACCGACGCCGTCGATCTCGCTCAGCCGAGGGGGCGGGGCAGCAAGCACCCGGTTGAGATCGCCGAAGGCGTCGATCAGGCGGCGGGCCAGCGGTTTGACGTCCTGCCGCGGGATGGCGCGGAACAAAAGCAGCTCCAGCAGCTCGTAATCCGGCATGGCGTCGGCCCCGCCCGAGAGGAACCTCTCACGCAGGCGGCGGCGGTGATCGGCCATGTAGGAGGGAACGCGCCCCTTGGGCAACGGCGCGACATCGGCCACCTCGTCGCGGTCGAAGGGAAGGGGGCGTTCGGCGAAGGAAGGATCGGAAACCATGCCCGCGAGTGTTTCGCGGGCATGGTTAAAACGGGCTTAAGAGTTTCAGCCCTTCATCGAATCCCAGAACCCCTTCACGGCGGAGAAGAAGTTCGAGCTTTGCGGATTGTTCTTCTCGCCGAGTTCGTCGAACTCCTTGAGAAGATCGCGTTGCCGCGCGGTGAGGTTGACCGGCGTCTCGACGGCGAGCTCGATGAACATGTCGCCGCGCTGGCCACCGCGCAGGGCGGGCATACCCTTGCCGCGCAGGCGCATCTGCCGACCCGACTGGCTGCCTTCGGGGATCTTCACGCGGGACTTGCCGCCATCGATGGTCGGCACCTCGATGTCGCCGCCCAACGCCGCCGCCGCCATGGAGACGGGCACGCGGCAGTAGAGATCGTGGCCGTCACGCTTGAAGAGCTGGTGTTCGGCCACATCGATGAAGATGTAGAGATCGCCCGACGGGCCGCCACGCAGCCCCGCCTCGCCCTCACCGGCAAGCCGGATGCGGGTCCCGGTCTCGACGCCCGCGGGGATGTTGACCGAGAGGGATTTCTCCTTCTCGACGCGGCCCGCGCCCTGACAGGCCCGGCAGGGGTCCTTGATGATCTGACCGATGCCGTTGCAGGTCGGGCAGGTGCGCTCGACCGTGAAGAAGCCCTGCTGCGCGCGCACCTTGCCCATGCCCGAACAGGTCGGGCAGGTCGCGGGTTCGGAGCCGTCGGAGGCGCCCGAGCCCGAGCATTTGTTGCAGGTGACGGAGGTGGGCACCGTCACGGTCTTTTGCATGCCCGCGAAGGCGTCTTCGAGATTGATGCGCAGGTTGTAGCGCAGATCGTTGCCGCGCGCGGCCCGGCTGCGGCCACCGCCGCCGCCGCCGCGCTGGCCCATGAAATCGCCGAAGAGATCGTCGAACACGTCCGAGAAGGCCGAGGCGAAGTCGCCCTGACCGCGGAAGCCGCCCGCACCGCCGCCCGGACGCGCACCCATGCCACCTTCGAAGGCGGCGTGGCCATAGCGGTCATAGGCGGCCTTCTTGTCGGCATCCTTGAGCACGTCATAGGCCTCGTTGGCGGCCTTGAACTGCTCTTCGGCGTTGGGGTTGTCGGAGTTGCGGTCGGGGTGAAGCTCCTTCGCCTTCTGGCGATAGGCCTTCTTGATCTCGTCGGCGGACGCGCCCTTGGAGACTCCGAGCGTTTCGTAATAGTCGCGTTTTGCCATAGGATCGTCCTGCCTTTCGGAAACGGAAAGGAGCCGGCCCGGTCAGCGGGCCGGCTCCTTGGACCAGAGCTTGCGCGGCGCCTCAGCGGCCCCGCTTGTCGTCGTCCAGATCCTCGAAGTCGGCGTCCACGATGCCGTCATCGTCGTTGTCGCGCGGCTTGTCGCTCTCTGCGGGCTCGTCTTCGCCGGCCTCGGCCTGACCGGCCTTGTAGATGGCCTCGCCCAGCTTCATCGCCGCCTCGGAGACGTTCTGGATGCCCGAGCGGATCTTGTCGGGGTTGTCGCCCTCGACCTCGTCCTTGAGCGCGGCCAGCGCCAGTTCGATCGCCTCGATCGTGGTCGGGTCGACCTTGTCGGCATGCTCTTCCATCGACTTCTCGGTCGAATGGATCAGGCTCTCCGCTTGGTTCTTGGCCTCGACCAGATCACGCCGCTTCTTGTCGCCCTCGGCGTTCTCCTCGGCCTCGCGGACCATCTTCTCGATGTCCTCGTCGGTGAGACCGCCGGACGCCTGGATGGTGATCTTCTGCTCCTTGCCGGTGCCCTTGTCCTTGGCGCTCACCGACACGATGCCGTTGGCATCGATGTCGAAGGTCACCTCGATCTGCGGCATGCCGCGCGGTGCGGGCGGGATGTTCTCGAGGTTGAACTGGCCCAGCATCTTGTTGTCCTGGGCCATCTCGCGCTCACCCTGGAAGACCCGGATCGTCACCGCGTTCTGGTTGTCCTCGGCGGTCGAGAAGATCTGGCTCTTTTTGGTCGGGATCGTGGTGTTGCGGTCGATCAGGCGGGTGAACACGCCACCCAGCGTCTCGATGCCCAAGGACAGCGGCGTCACGTCGAGCAGCACCACGTCCTTGACGTCGCCCTGCAGCACGCCGGCCTGGATCGCAGCACCCAGCGCCACCACCTCGTCGGGGTTCACGCCCTTGTGCGGCTCCTTGCCGAAGAACTTGGTCACCTCTTCCACGACCTTGGGCATGCGGGTCATGCCGCCGACAAGCACGACCTCGTCGATCTCCGAGGTCGAGATGCCGGCATCCTTGAGCGCAGCCTGGCAGGGCTTCATCGAGGCCTTGATCAGGTCGCCTACGAGGCTTTCGAGCTTGGCGCGGGTCAGCTTCATGACGAGGTGCAGCGGCGTGCCGGTCGAGGCGTTCATCGAGATGAACGGCTGGTTGATCTCGGTCTGGGTCGAGCTCGACAGCTCGATCTTCGCCTTCTCGGCCGCTTCCTTCAGGCGCTGCAGCGCCATCTTGTCGGTGGTGAGATCGGCGCCATGCTCCTTTTTGAACTCCTGCGCGAGGTAGTTCACGATGCGCATGTCGAAGTCTTCGCCACCGAGGAAGGTGTCGCCATTGGTCGACTTCACCTCGAACAGGCCGTCGTCGATCTCGAGGATGGTCACGTCGAAGGTGCCGCCGCCGAGGTCATAGACGGCGATGGTCTTGGCGTCTTTCTTGTCGAGGCCATAGGCCAGCGCGGCGGCGGTCGGCTCGTTGATGATGCGCAGCACTTCGAGGCCGGCGATCTTGCCCGCGTCCTTGGTCGCCTGACGCTGGGCGTCGTTGAAGTAGGCAGGAACGGTGATGACGGCCTGCGTCACTTCCTCGCCAAGATAGGACTCGGCGGTCTCCTTCATCTTCTGGAGCGTGAAGGCGGAGATCTGCGACGGGGAATACTTCTCGCCCTTCACCTCGACCCAGGCGTCGCCATTGCCGCCGTCCACGATGTTGTAGGGGACGAGCTTGCGGTCCTTCTCGACCGCGGCGTCCGACATGCGGCGGCCGACGAGGCGCTTGACCGCGTGGATGGTGTTGGACGGGTTGGTGACGGCCTGCCGCTTGGCGGGCTGGCCGACCAGACGCTCATCGTCGGTGAAGGCGACGATCGACGGGGTGGTGCGGGCGCCTTCCGAGTTCTCGATCACGCGGGGCTGCGAGCCATCCATGATCGCGACGCAGGAGTTGGTGGTCCCGAGGTCGATGCCGATTACTTTAGCCATGTTCAAAACCCTCTAGCTCTAGGCGGTTTTCCGGTGCGGACCCGTTGAGGCATCCGCCCCGGACAGGAATTTTGCGGCGAGACGAGCCCGCCGCGGATCACTGGGCTATATAGGGAGGGCGTTTTCGGGCTGCAACTGGCAGCGATGGCCGAGACGCGCCATTTTGCCACCTCGGTGGAACCGAACGGGGAGACGGCGCATGGAAGCGGAGGAGATCGACCTGCGGGGGGTGCGGGTGCTGCCGGGCTTTCTGGGGCCCGACGCGCAGGCGGCGATGGTCGCCGATCTGCGCGAGGTGGCGCGCGCCGCCCCGGTAATGCGCCCGGTCACCCGGCGCGGCCCGATGAGCGTGCGGATGACCTCCGCCGGCCGGCTGGGCTGGGTCGCGGATCGGCGCGGCTACCGTTACGAAGAACTGCACCCCGAAACCGGCCGCCCCTGGCCGTCGATTCCGCAAAGCGTCCTGGCGGTCTGGCGCGCGGTGTCGGGCACGGATGTCGATCCCGACAGCTGTCTCGTGAACCTCTACCGCGAGGGGGCGAAGATGGGCCTGCATCAGGACCGCGACGAGGGGGATTTCTCCTACCCGGTGGTGTCGATCTCGCTTGGCGACGAGGCGCTGTTCCGGGTGGGGTCGGTCGAAAAGGGCGGCAGGACCGCCTCGATCTGGCTGCGCTCGGGCGATGTCGCGGTGATGGGCGGCGCGGCGCGGCTGGTGCATCACGGCATCGACCGGCTGCGCGAAGGATCCTCGACGCTGATCACGGGGGGCGGGCGGATCAACGTCACGCTCCGTGTGGTGCGTTAACGCCCGGCGCTCCAACTCGCGGAGGCGCGCTTGCGAGTGAAGAACTCGGCCATCATGCCGACAGCCACCAGAATCAGCCCGATCCAGAGCGGATAGAGAGCCGAGGTGAAATGCGGCGTGTAGTTGAGGAATATGTCGCCTCGCGCCTGATCGATCGCGTGAAACAGCGGGTTCCAGTCGAACACCGAAAGCATGTAGCCCGGAAGCGTGTTGGCCACGAACATCTTGCCGCTCGCGATCATGTTGACGCGCGAATAGACCGAGACGCCGATGGTGGTGAACTCGGGCAGCCATGGCTTGATCGCCATGAAGATCATGCCGACGCCGACACCCGAGAACCACGCCACCAGCAGCATCCCCATCGCGCCCACCGGGTCCTCGATCACCACCGGCGTCACCAGCACGTGGTAGAAGAACAGGATCACCAGAAGCGACAACAGCTGGATGTAGAGCGAGCCCAGCGCCGCCGCCGAAATGGTCACGGCGGTGTTGAGCGGCGCATGCTTCATCATCGAGGAGGCGGGGCCATCGGCCTTGACCACCGCGCCCACGGCCTTGGTGTGGATCAGAAACAGGAAGATGCCCGACATCAGATAAAGCAGGAAGTCGCCCCGAAGCCCGGCGCCGCGCGCGCCGATCAGCGTGAACATCAGATAGAAGGCGAGCACGAAGATCACCGTCTGGACGATGTTCATCAACAGCCCCGCAAGCGCATTGCGGTGATCCTTGCGGATCTCGCGCACGGTGGAGTGATAGATCAGTTCGGCCAATCCGGCCGCGCGTCGGCCCGTGCCGCGGGGGCGCTCGCCTTGGAACATCTGACCTCGCTCTGCGACCGGGTTCCGCGACCGGCGGACGGGTGACGAATTTCTTGCCGATCTCCGGACGGGATACCATAAGGAGATCGCTCCGACCTATCAACATCGCATGAAGCGGATGGCGATTTCGGGGCGGTACAAGGTCAAAGGACGGTTGGTGATATGGATTTCGACAGGCTGACGCAGGTGATGCGCAAACTCGCGATCGAGGCGGGCGAAAAGATCATGGAGATCTATGACGGTCCCGATTTCGACGTGCGTGCCAAGAGCGACGACAGCCCCGTCACCGCTGCCGACGAGGCCGCCGACGCGCTGATCTCGGACGGGCTGCGCGCCGCCTTCCCCGAGATGCCGCTCGTCACCGAGGAGCAGTCCGACAGCCACGGCCAGAGCGTTTCGACCTTCCTGATCGTCGATCCGCTCGATGGCACCAAGGAGTTCGTGCAGCGCCGCGGCGACTTCACCGTCAACATCGCCCTCGTCGAGGACGGCCAGCCGACGCGCGGCGTGGTCTATGCCCCCGCCAAGGGGCGCCTGTTCTACACCGACGCCTCGGGGGTTTCGGTCGAGGAGCAGGGCCCGTTCGACGCGGACACGCCCGGCGCCACCGCGCCGATCAATGTCTCGACCCCCGACGCGGCGCTCCGCGTCGTCGCCTCCAAGAGCCACCGCGACGCCGCCACCGACGACTACATCGGCAAATACGAGGTCGCCGACATGAAGAGCGCGGGCTCCTCGCTCAAGTTCTGTCTCGTGGCGACGGGCGAGGCCGACATCTATCCGCGCCTCGGGCGCACCATGGAGTGGGACACGGCGGCCGGTCACGCGGTGCTCGGCGGCGCTGGCGGCAAGGTCGTGCGCTTCGACGATCACACGGTGCTGGGCTATGGCAAGCCGGGCTTCGAGAACCCGTTCTTCATCGCTTACGCCCCCGGCGTGGATCTGGCCAAGCCCTGATGTCGGTGCTGATCGTCATCCCCGCGCGCTACGCCTCATCCCGCTATCCGGGCAAGCCGCTGGTCGAGCTGACCGGGGCGACGGGGGAGGCGCGCAGCCTGATCCGCCGCTCCTGGGAGGCGGCGATGCAGGTTTCCGGCAACCCGCGCGTCGTCGTCGCCACCGACGACGACCGGATCCGCACCGCCGCCGAGGCCTTCGGCGCGGAGGTGGTGATGACCTCCGAGGCCTGTCGCAACGGCACCGAACGCTGCGCCGAGGCCTATGACGCGCTGGGCGGCGGCTTCGAGATCGTGGTGAATCTGCAAGGCGACGCGCCGCTGACCCCGCCATGGTTCGTGGAGCGTCTGATCGAGGATCTGCGCGATCACCCGGTGGCCGAAGTGGCGACGCCGGTTCTGCGCGCCGATGCCGCGGCGCTCAAGGGCTTTCGCGAGGATCGCCGCGCCGGCCGGGTCGGGGGCACCACGGCGGTGTTCGGCACCGACAATACCGCGCTCTACTTCTCCAAGGAGGTGATCCCCTACACCGGGCGCGACGATTATGCCGACGAGGAGGCGACGCCGGTGTTCCACCATGTCGGCGTCTATGCCTACCGTCCCTCGGCGCTGGCCGCCTATGGCCGCTGGCAGCAGGGGCCATTGGAGACGCTC